>Ga0210400_10003987_pt1 | contig 12922 bp, 10 predicted proteins | sample IncBWH26MmetaG_FD_155456 | JGI IMG/M metagenome (GOLD analysis project Ga0210400, IMG submission 155456) | Forest soil microbial communities from Barre Woods Harvard Forest LTER site, Petersham, Massachusetts, United States - Inc-BW-H-26-M | ecosystem: Environmental > Terrestrial > Soil >...
ATCCTTGCTACATCTTTGAGCCTGTGCAGCCAAGGAATCATCTCTTCTCAAGAAGTCGATGAGCTTACTATAAGCGCGTTGATCGCCCGAAAGGCCCAAAAGAAGCACGGCGTTTTCCCAAAGCCCGTGTTTATCTGAATCGAGCACTGTCAGTAGTCGCTCGAACGAATTTGGAGACTTAAGAGCGCCCTCGGCGGTCTCAAGCGGCAGACCATGGAAGTACGTCGAAGCCAATGTTTTATCTAAGGAGTCGGGTTCTCTGGCGGCCTGTCGCGCTCCTCGCTTCGGTTGCTCCGCGGAAAGCACGCCGCTAAAGATCAGAAGAGCGATTTCGGCGAAGGCAACTAGGCGGAACATACGCAAACCGGTGATCGTCTGCATTGAAGAGATGGTACGTACATACCTTGTTGGGCTCTAGAACTCATAGTGCAGATATTGAGATGCTCGATGCCGCCATATCGGGTTCTGGCTTTTAGGTCAGCGACATACAGCAAATGAGCTCGTAGGTCTGACGGAAGAACGTTTCTCAAGGGGATGATCATACTTTTGACAGTATACTTGGCAGTTGTATCATTGTAACAGGGAGGCTTGAATCAGTGCCCGCACCGAAACCGAAGAGGCCGAAGCCAAAAAGAATGAGAGAACGGGAACAGTTGGACATCAGTTTAGCACGCTTCGAGAATATTCGGCGGACGGGGACACTGACGCCTTTATCCGTTTTGGCTAAACGGTTCGGTCGAGATGAGGCCGTTATCTCCCGGGTCATTGGCAGTGCCTTCCGGTCTGGCTTGGTAGAGGTCCGAGTAATTCAAGATGAGGGATTGGCGTCGCCACGACGAACTGACCTCGAACGAGAGATCCTAAAAAAGTACCCAGCCCTCATGAGTGCGATCGTCATCTCAGTTACAGATCCGCCGGAATCTAGAGCAACGTCGAGTGAGGAGATGCTCCGATATAGCGACTATGTTCATCGTTTTCTCGGTACAGCACTGGCGCGAGAAATCTCACATGGACCATTCATTCGCAGTGGTGATCACGTCGGCATTGGTCCAGGCCGGGGGGTATACGAGACTGTACGAGCCATGCAGAAGCAAGCACCCGTTCGAGCAAGGGATGTCACTCTAGTGTCATTAAGCGGCGTGGGGTATATGCGCCACCACGCTAAAAACCGGAACCTGCTTCTTGATCCGGATTTCATCGTAGCTGTGATGGGTGAAGCCTTTGAGTATCCGGTTGCGCTTGACTTGGTCGCCGCACCGCTGGTGCCCGGACCTGAGCACTCCACTCCTTTTAGAAATTGGCTAAGTTCCGCTGATCGAGCGCGTCCAACTTTAGACATGGCTCTCTTAGGAGTCGGTGTATTTACTCCCGGAAATCGATTTTACGAAGAGGCCTCCACAGTAACCGCAAGACAGCAGCCAGCATATGATCCAATAAGGGCCGCACTTCAATCGCTTCGAACACTGAGCGCGAAATTCTCAAGTGAGGATTACATCCCTCTGGGCGATCTTGGATACCACATCTTCCTGATTCCTCCGCCCACTGACAGAAAAATGGAATCTCAAATGCGAAGCGAGTTGGAGCGTCAAGTTGACGCCATCAACAAATACCTCCTTTCTGCACATCGCGATCACTTTCAAGCGATTCGGTCCGCGGTACTAATTGCTGGCACGGCTCCGAAGGCTCGCGCGCTAAACCACCTGTTAGCAGGAGATCTACTGAGAATCGCGCATGTTTGTATTGACAAGCCAGTCGCGGAGGCTCTTTTGCAGCTTTAAGGACTTTCCCCCATTAGCTTTGGCTTTGGCGTTAGCTTTACCTTTGGCGAGATTCGGCGCTGTTCTAGGCGGATTCGTGAGCGGGTCTTTAAGCTGTCGACACTCCCAACCATCCAGGGCTTTGTTACCGGGAGCGTATACGGGATTCATCAAGGCGCAAGAGGCCGTGCGATGAGGGAGTCCTGAAGCATGGCCAAACTCGTGGGCGAGCGTAATGCCCATTCTTGAAGGATCTCTGACTACAACTAACCAACTACCGATCGTGAGGTCGGCGCATCCGAGGATCCGACCGGGTCCCGCAACAGGCTCTAGACGATCCGGGCAAGCACTTTGCGAAATCCGATCCGCTAGGATCACTCTTGCCCGTGTAGCGCGCTGAATCGCGAGGATCTCATTCAGTCCGGTGATCCTACCTGGATGTGGAAAGTGTGCGACGGCCCGTGCGTTTGTCAAGTTGATGCCACATGGAACGTCGTTCGTGCAGTTCTTAACTTGGTAGATGGCACTCGCCGCGAGCGTTGCATCCCGAACGTCTGAATCTGATGCCCGGGGCCTGGGTCCTGCATAGGTGAAGGACAATTCACGATTGACCATTCCAATCGGTTGACCTGCGCAGTCCAAAGCAAGACCGAAAATCGCGATTAGGACAAAATAACGGACAGCTTTACGATGTCGCAATGCGCGTCACTCCTAAGATAAGCCTGGGTTTTTGATGAACGACGAATCCCCGGAGCTTATCACCACGTCGATTCTCAAGTCAAGACGACGGATTTACACCGCAAATGCGATTTGGAGATACGCCAAACGCTAGGGGGATTTACAGCCCACGCTGAAGCCATGCCGCGCCCTCTGGGGAAACATAGATTCTGAATCGCGAGCCAGAATCGTCAACCTGCGTACGTCGGCGGGCCTCGGTATGTTTTCGGTACAAGGCACGCCATTATACCTAGCCACTTCGTTGCTCGTCGAGAGGCTTGAAAATCCGGCGCTCCTCCCCAAGACTTCTTAAGATTCTTCTGAGCGCAGAGGATTTTGTCGGCAATGCCGATTTAGTCGCTTACATCACTAGTATCTCAGCCGTTTCGATCCTTTCGACCCTCGCGCGGGCGGCGACGCTGAACGCGATCGATGGAGCCATAAGATTCAATCTGGCGATCGTGCCAATACAAAACGGATCCATCAGTGCATTCACATCAAATTCGACGCACTTGGTGCTGGATATCATCGGGGACTTCGCTCCGTAAACAAGCGCCAGTTGGGTGAAAACGCCCGTTAGCAGCAGAATGAATCGCAACGCGGTCCAGCCTGTGTACGGCTCCAACCTGCTGCGAATTCTCCCGAGCGACCCCTCAGCGTGACAATGGAGCGTTCACGGCCGCGCTCGCGGATACCGAGGGTACCTCACCTACCGGACAACCGGGCGACGCGTTTAGCGACGTTCAGCGCAAAACACCACTTGAGTCCGTAGACGACTGTACCCCAAACTGTACCCCAATGTTTCGGGGTCAGTCCGTTTTCAACAGTCGAGGGAGTACAATTTTTTCAGTGGGTTGGGGCATATCCGTGTCTCTCCGTGCGTACCGTTTCGGGTTTAGGTTCCAGCGCCCGCAAGGGCATGGGAGTTCGACCCTCCCCGTTCGCACCATAAATCTTTGACGTACGGAGCCTTTTCACCAGCGAGGTACCCCCCCGCCTGGAGAACGTATAGTACTTCAGAACCGGCTTCCCATCGCGGACCTGCACGCTACCATTCCTAAGCGGAATGTTCTAAGCGGCATGTACAACAAATTCTTTGGATTTGATGAAAACCCGTTCGCTTCCAAGCCGGATCCGGCTTTCTTCTATCGAAGCAAGCAACACGATGCATCCCTGACCAGCCTGATCTTCTCGATCCAGGCCCGGATGGGACTCACATCTCTTACCGGAGAAAGAGGCACTGGCAAAACACTGGTGTTGGAGTGCTTGCGCGACTCCCTGGAGTCAGCCAACATCCCGTACGCACTGCTGCCCAATCCCCGCATCTCCGTGAATCACTTCTTTCAGTCCATCGCCTCGGACCTGGATCTGCGTTGTCAGGGGACGTCCGCCTATCAAGTGTTTTCGGCGCTGCACCAGTTCATGATCCAGCAGGCTCGGAGAGGGCGCACCATGGCGTTGATCGTGGATCAAGCCCACGATCTTCCGGCAGAGGTGTTCAACGAGATTCTTCATCTCGTGAGCCTGCACGATGACAAAATCAAGCTGCTCCAAGCGGTCCTGGCCGGCCGTCCGGAGCTGCATCCAGCGCTGGACGCACTGAATCTGGATCGGCTACAACAACGCGCCATTTTAAACTGCACTCTCCAGCCATTTACGGCTCTGGAGACCAAGGAGTATATTGAATTCCGCCTGGCACGGGCGGGCATGGCCAAGCAGACGGTTTTCTCACCCGATGCGATCGCGGAGATTTACGATCGGTCCGGAGGCTATGCACCTGCCATCCATGTGCTCTGCGGGAGGCTTCTGCTGGCGGCTTTTTCGGCGACATCCAAGGTTTGCACGCAAGAGATACTCGATCACGTCTTCAAGCAGCCGCCCGGAAAACAATCCAGCGTGTTGGAGATTGCCCCAACCGCCGTGTCGGTGATCCCGGTTGATCTCGCTGTCCTTGCTCCCCCGTCCGAGCCGGAACCTCCTCCCCTGACGACCGCGTTACTGCGGCTGGCCTTCGACGCGATTCCCGGCTTGCCACCGCCCCTTCCGGTGAGCGGGAACGAACTGCCGGATCCCGAGCGGATCGCTCTGCACGTGGCGCTTCCCGTATGGACCGGCGCCCTTCCAGCCGCGCGGTTAGCCGTGGGTTCGATCCGACCGATGCGGCTCGTGGTTGGTGCAAACGTGGCCGCGAGTAGCACTCGGCCCGTTCACCCGAACGCATCCTGGATTCCCAGCCCGTCGATCGTCGCGAGACCCGTCATAGCCAAGCCTGTTATTTGCGCTGGGCTGCGTTCCGAGGGCAGACTTCAACCAATCGTTCGAAGAAGGGTAATCATCCCGTCTCGATCGGCGGCTATCGCGGCGTCGATCGACTTTCCGAACAGAATGCTAGGAGCTTTGACTGGCGAATCCCGCAGGGTCACTGTCGCGCGCATTCGGGAGAGCAAGCTCATTTCTTTGGAGGGCTACGTCAGTCCCCGGCCGCCACTCGCATACGTTCCGATCGATCCACTCCCATGTTCGGCCAATTGTGCAGAGCCGCTTCAGCCGAATCATCGCGTAGCGAAGTTACAACTAGCCGGAATCGTTACAGGGTTGCGTGTGCCGGTCCCATCGTTCCAGGTCGCTAAGTGTGATCCGCCTTCGCCTGTAACCAATGGGGACGTCCCGATACGCCCGGTGAACCTCGAAAATCCCATCCAGCCGGAGATTGCAAAAATGCTGGCCTCCCGCGAAGCATGTATTCGCGAGAGAGATCATCTGCTGCCCTTGGCTTCAAGCGTGCCGCCCAGCCAGCCGCCCGCGAGGCTGCCAATCACGTCTTACTCGAATGTCCTGCCACCCCTCGAAGCGTGGTGCCCGCCGTCGAGACTCGAGGCTGTCAATCCCAGATCCTCGTTCCTTCTTCTTTCGTCGCCGGAAACCGCCAGCCAAAGCAGGAAACTGGCTTCCTCCCACTGGAGTTGGCTGCTGACGCTTGCAATTCCGATTCTCGCGGGGGTCGCGCTCTATGGCGCACGCCCGGCGATCGAGGCCGCGGCCGATGCCGTGCACCAAGGCTGGCTAAGCGCGCACCAAGCGGTGATCGACCGCGCGGCAGTAGCGCTCAACGAAGATTTTCGGAGCGGTCTGGACGATTGGATGAGTCGCGGGGGCGCTCGTCCATCGTGGACCTCCGATGCGGCGGGTTTCGTACATCCCGCCGCGCTCGCTCTTTACCGCCCCTCGCTCGGTCTGATTGACTATCAGATGCAGTTCGTGGGACAGATCGACAAGAAAGGCCTGAGTTGGGTGGTGCGTGCCGCCGATTTCAACAATTACTACGCCATCCGGCTCACGGTACTGAAGCCCGGTCCGACGCCGGCGATCGGCGTGACGCGCTACGCCGTGATCAATGGCAAGACGCAGAATCAAGTGACGACGCCGCTGCTGATGAGCGCGCGGTCAGACACAGTCTACCGAGTGAGCCTGGACGTTCGCGGCGATCACTATGCACTCTCGGTCCAAGACCAGCCGGTGGATTCGTGGTCCGAGCCGAAGCTGCGGTCCGGCGGTATCGGTTTCTTCTCCGAGCCAGACGCGGGAAGCCGGATAGCTGGTGTGCACGTATGGGGTCAAAATGACGTGCTGGGGCGGTTATGCGCGTTTCTCGCGCCTTCCGGCGTATCTTCTTACCGGGCCTCTCTCAGTGAGCGTGCCACGATATCCTTAACCTCACGCGGCGATCTATATTCCTCTTCGCCCGGCCATGCCGGCCGGTTGCCGCGTGCCCCTGGGCGCCTGGACCCCGCGTTCTGGCAAGTCCCGGAGGTAACCTTACCGAGGACCAAGCACTGCCCGTCCCCTGTGAACCGGGTTGGCGTGGTGAGGGCGAGGCATGCCTCCCCTTACGCCGTTCTTCCATCCTCAGGCAATTGCTACTAGTGCGTCATGGAGTAGAGGACGTAGTTCACGCCGATGCGGATCCCCAGCGCGGAAAATCGCTCCGGGTATGCGGGCAGGTCCGCGAACTCCCACGAATCGCCGATATCCGAGTTGAAGGAGATCGCCACCATGAGCCGGCTCTGGTCGTCGCGAACGCCCAACCACTGCGGAGTGATCCCGCCGTCGCGCGGCCCGCGGCGCAGACCCCATTCGCCCAGGATCTGATACCGGTCGCTCAGGTCGTATACGGTGTGAAACAGAGCCTCTTCGTTGCTCAGCTCGACAATCTCGCGGTTCGGAAAAATCTTCTTCATGCCGGCTTCGAACCCGCGCCACTCGTCGGGTCCCCAGAAGTCGTCGGCATAGAAGAAGCCGCCCCGCAGTAAGTATTCGCGGATTTTCGCAGCCTGCTCATCCGTCAGATCCCAGTTGCCGGTCAGGCCCCCGTATAGCCAGGGCCAGTTGTAAATATCATCCGGATCGTCAGGATTCACGGGCTGCTCCAGACTTCGCGCGTTGACCCGGCTCAAGCGGCGCAGTGCGGTCAAGAAGTGCCGGTCGGCACGCGGATAGTCCTCGGTCCAACTGGTGCCGCCTTCGCGCCAGTCTCTGCGCCCACGGAATTCGAACCGCGCATACGGAAGCGACGGATACATCAATCGTGCGAACACAAATTCCGCCGGATCTTGCGCGTCGGCGGGAATGGGAATGTCATCGTACGATTCGAGACTCTCGAAGAGCCGCCACGGCCGCTGATACGCATACAGGCAGCCGCACAGGGCGAGGCCGCCCAGGGCCAGCCAAAACGCGCTTTTGGGCTTGATCACTAACGCACACTTATGCCGGCATCAGATCCGAATTCACCCACAGCAGATTCCAGGGACGGATGGTCCAGGACACGAACACGCCGCCTTGTCCGAACGGGTCGGCCCGTATCATTTGCTCGACTTCTTCCTTCGACTCCGCCTCGTAAATCAGCAACCCGCCGCTGTCGTCGGTGAACGGTCCGGCCATAGCTGCCTTACCGGCTTTTCTGAGACCCATCAGGTATTCGCGATGCGGGGGCCGGAACTGCGCGATTTTGCTCTTGTCCGGCGTGTATTCGATGACGGCGGCGAATTTCATGGATGTTCCAGTGTATCCGGTTCAGTGGTCCTGCCCGGTGAGCCACAGCATCGCCTGTAGCATCATCTTGCGAATGCCGGGATCGGTCCAGGTGCTATCGAAATGTCCCAGCGCGTTGTAGAAGACGCGACCCGCGCCGTAACTCTGGGTCCACGCCAGCGGAAACTGGGTTGCGCCCGGATTGATTCCCGGCGCGGACATATTCACCGAGCTGGTATCGAGCTCCAGCAAGACATGAACGCGGTCCGCGGCGAAATTCCGGACCTGATAAATCTCATCTTTAATGCGGAAAGAGGGTGCTAGGTGCGCCACCAGAGGGCTGTTCGCATCCTTCACCCGAACGGTTACTTCCTGCGTCCAGGGGTGGTTCTGGAAGTACGCTCCGATCAGTTCACCATACTCCGGCCACTTGTAAAACGTGTCCGTGGCGCTGTGGACGCCGCCAAATCCCTTCCCGCCGCGGACAAAGTCCAGCAGATCGTGCTTCTGGACCTCGGAGATGGGAAGCTCGCCCGTGGTGTAAAACATGACTGCGTCGAAATTGCGAATCCCGGCCGCGCTCAGCAGGGAAACGTCCTCGGTCTGGACCACTTCGAGCTTGCCGCTTTGCTGGGCAATTTCCTTGAAGGCTTTGACCGAAGCGGGGATAGCTTCGTGCTTATAGCCGGCCGATAGCGTGATGTAGAGGATGCGCTTGGGTTGACCCGTGGGTAGACCTTTGGGCTGCGCTGCCAGCATTCCCGCCAGCAGGCAGGCGATCCAAACCGAGCGTACCCATCGCATGCACTATTATCTTAGCGCCCTTGCCAAAATCCCGAGCAGCATACACTGGACGTAGTGGTTCTTTCCGTCTCCAAACCCGAAATCAAGAGTCCCGCCGGTCACTGGCCACAGCTCCACGCGGCCGTCGAAGCCGGCGCCGACGCCGTGTACTTCGGGCTGACGCATTTCACCGCGCGCGCCAAGTCCGGATTCACCATGGCCGACCTGCCGGAAGCCCTGCGAACCCTGCATCGCCGCGGCGTCAAAGGCTACGTCACGTTCAACACGTTAATCTTCGACAATGAGCTGCCCGCCGCCGCCCGAGCCCTAGCGGCGATCGCGGAAGCCGGCGCGGATGCAATCCTGGTCCAGGACTGGGCGGCCGTGGCGCTTGCCCGCCGGATCGCACCCGATCTCGAAATCCACGGCAGCACGCAGATGAGCATCACCAGCGTCGAAGGCGTGAAACACGCCCAAGAGCTGGGCGTGCGGCGCATGATTCTCGCCCGGGAACTTTCGCTCGACGAAATTCGCGCGATTCGCCAGCAGACCGACGCCGAGCTGGAGCTGTTTGTGCACGGTGCGCTGTGCGTCTCCTATTCCGGCCAGTGTTTCTCTTCGGAAGCATGGGGCGGCCGCAGCGCGAATCGCGGGCAATGCGCGCAAGCTTGCAGGCTGCCCTATGAAATGCTCGTGGATGGCGTCGCGCGGCCTTTGGGTGACGCGCGATACTTGCTGTCGCCCGGCGATCTGTACGCGCTGGAACAAGTCCCGGAGATCGTGCGCATCGGCATCTCCGCGCTCAAGATCGAAGGCCGCTACAAGGACGCGGCTTACGTCGCGCTCACCACGCGGGCGTATCGAAAAGCAGTGGACAGTGCGTGGGCCGCCCGCGAACAGCCGGTCGATCCCGGCGTGAAAGCCGAGCTGGAGCAGGTGTATTCTCGCGGGCTCGGTCCGTTCTTCTTGACCGGGACCAATCACCAGACCGTGGTGAAAGGACGTGCACCCCGGCATCGCGGATTGCGCGTGGGCCGTGTTACGCGCGTCAGCCCCGCCGGTATCGTGGTGAGTCCGGAATCCGATCCCGCGATCCCGCGTCTGAAACCGGGCGATGGGGTGGTCTTCGATGCTGCCGACTGGCGCAGTCCCGAGGAACCGGAAGAAGGCGGCCGGATTTACCACGTGCTGCCCGCAGCCGGCGGAACCCTCGAACTGACGTTCGCTAATGGTGCGGTGAACGCCGCCCGCATTCGGCCCGGCGACCTGCTCTGGCGCACGCATGACCCCGAGATTGATAAGGCGACGCGTCCCTACACTGCCGCAACAGCGCCTGTCGCTAAGCAAAGAGTGGATGTTCGGGTTGTCGCACGCACCGGCCAGCCTCTGGAACTCGAATGGCGATTGCTCGCGCAACCTGAAACGCGCGTCCGCGTCCTTTCGGATACGCCGCTGGTGGCTGCGCAAAGCCGCGGTCTCACTGCCGAGTTTCTGCGCGAACAACTGGGTCGCCTGGGCAACACACCATACGAGCTCGATCAATTGAAACTCGAATGCGACGGCTCTGCGTTCGCGCCCAGCTCGCTGCTGAATCAATTGCGCCGGGAAGCGGTCGAGAAACTGGCCGAGCTCCAGTCGCGGCTGCCAGTAACGTCAATCCACGATCCCTTGAGCGCCGTGGCGCAGTTGTTGCCCGCGCCGAAGCCGGCTGGATCGGGAGCCGTCAGGCTCCACCTCCTGGTCCGCACGGCGGAGCAATTGGACGCGGCGCTCGCGATAGCTCTCGCGCCCGCCAGTATCACGCTCGACTATCTGGATCTGTATGGTTTGCGGCCTTCGCTAGACCGCGTGAAGGCCGCCGGGATCGAGGCGCGCGTGGCAAGTCCACGCGTCTTGAAACCAGGGGAGCAGAGAATTGCCGATTTTCTGCTGCGCTGTGAATCGCCGATTCTGGTGCGGTCAGCGGGGCTGCTGCACGCGCTCGGATCGGGGAGTGTCCGGCTGGATGGAGACTTCAGCCTGAACGCCGCTAATGCCATCTCGGCCGATATGTTGCTGAGGATGGGACTGGGCCGCGTGGCCCCTACCCACGATTTGAACGCCGCGCAGATCGCAGCGCTGGCCCGCGGCGTCGATCCGGAGCGGCTGGAAGCCATCGCTTACCACCACCTGCCCGTGTTCCACACCGAGCACTGCGTCTTTTGCAGGTTCCTTTCGTCCGGCACCAGCTATCGAGATTGCGGCCGTCCGTGCGAGAAACACCAGGTCGCGCTGCGTGATTCCAGCGGCCGCCCGCACCCGGTGATGGCCGACGTGGGCTGCCGCAACACCGTATTCGGAGCCGAAGCGCAGGAGGCGAGCCTGCACCTGGCCGAATGGCTCGCGGCGGGGATCCGGCATTTCAGGCTCGAGTTTGTGCATGAGACGCCGGACCAGGTTAGCGGTGTCAGCCGGGCCTTCACGGACTTTTTCGCCGGGCGCTCGACGCCCGAGGAACTCCACCGCGCGCTCGGGCGGTTCGCTCCGGAAGGCGTTACCGAAGGCAGTCTCTTCATCGCGCCGGGCGCGCTGCTGCCCGTGCTTCAATAAGTCTCAAGTCTGATACAGTCGTGGCATGAAGCTTCCCGGCTTGCTTCCGATATTGGCGCTTTTGCCGCTGGCCGCGGGGCCGGCACTGGCGCAAAAGATCGACATCGAATTTGACGAGTCCAACGATTTTGCGCGCTACAGGACGTTTCACATCGTCGAGGGCCAGCTCAACGCCAAGGCTGCCGCGCTGAACAGCGATCTGACGCGGCGCAGGATCGAAAACGAAATCCGCAAGCGGCTGACCGAGAAAGGGCTGACGGAGGTGGCCAGCCAGCCCGATCTGAATGTCCGCTTCACGCTCGGATCGGCGCGCAGAACGGAAGTGGAGACCTACCCGGCGGGATGGCGCGGGCTGGGCACGCGGGCCGTCCGGGTCGGGTACACCGAGGGAACGCTGGTCATCAACCTGCGCGATACCAGCCGCAAGGAACTGGTCTGGCGCTCGGTCGCCGTGGAGGATAAAAACGATCCCATACAGATTTCCGAACATCTCGACGATATGGTCCGGAAATCGATCGACAAATACCCTCCCAAGAAGAAATAGCCTAGCGAGCTTTTCTGACCGTCCGATACGCTTCTCCGAGCACGAAGGCGGAAGGGGGTAGCTCCACGGGAGGACGCAGAGCCATCCAAAGTTCGTGGGTCGATTGCCCGACCACTACGACAGCGATTTCGAAATCGCAGCCCGCGTCGTGGGGCTCTCCGTACTTGACTGACACCGTCCAGCGATTGCCGTCCACTGATATGGGCCCTGCTCCTTGGGGCCACCAACCATCAAAATCTTTGCGGTGAACCAACACCCAAAGGTATGAACCGGCAGGAAGTTCGGCGGTTCCTTCCACGATGCCGGCACTCGCTACGGGCGCTCCGTTGCCAGGCGAGAGGATGTGTACCTTGGAGCCGCTGCGCGTCAGCCCGGCTAAACTTCGGCGGGTGGACGGCGGCAAGATGTTTTTGACTCGGTCCTTCCACGTGTAGCGCAGAAGTGTTCTAGAGTTGTAGCCCTGCTGCCACCAGCCATCACCTAAGGGATCGAAGGTCGGCGCACTGGTACGCGTGAAGAAGGCAGTCGTCTGAACCACCTGCTCCAGCGTGAACATCGCATCCCGCCGCAGGAACTGAAACAGATTTTGGACCGTGGGAATGTGAATGTCGTCCAGGATCAACAAGGCGCCGGTCTCCAGGTGCGGGTAGAGATAGTAATACTCGAGGTCCGGGAACGGGTAGCCGTGCGGTCCGTCAATGAGGACCAGTTGCAGCTTTTCCGGGAAGCGGTGCTGTGGCAGCGTAGCCTGAGTCGGACCCTCCACGAATGTCACAACATCCTGACGTAAGATCGTCGACCGGCGTACGTTGGCGATACTGCCACTGGCGTCGTCCAGGGCGAAGACGGTATGGCGCTCGCTCAGATGAGAAAACAACAGAGTGCTGGCGCCGGAACCGGTTTCAGCCGAATTGCGTATTTGCCGGTTCTGCGCGGCTCGCGCAACGGCTTCCAGTGTTCGTGCGGAGAAGGTTCCGGCGGTGTGCAGGTTTGGGGCTGCCTCAGCGATGCGGCGGAGAATCTCTTCGATAGAAAGCTCCACAGCACGCACGTCAGCACGATGCAGATTCTATTGTTGCCCGAACATCCCGATGTACACGCCCTTCGAGAGAACCTTGCCGTTCATGGCGCTCATCAGATCCGCGCGCGAGGTGCTGGCGGGCAGGCCGAGCTTCGCACTCAGCGCAAAGATCTCGAAGGTGTAGTGATGATCTCCGTGGCCGGCCGGAGGGCACGGACCAAAATACCCGGGTTGTCCGGCGATGTTATTGGGCTGCTTGGCACCGTTGGGGAGCTCCGCCATGTTAGGCACGCCCGCCTGCAGACTGGTGGCATCGCCCGGAATGTCGAAAATCGCCCAGTGCAGGACGTCGTTGGTCGCTGAGCCTTGCAGCACCGGATCGGGATCGTGCAGGATCAAAGCATAGCTCTGTGTTCCGGCGCGACCAGCGATCCAACTGATTGCCGGGGAGGGAACGCCCTGGCCGGCCGCGCACGAGTTCGC
>Ga0210400_10003988_pt1 | contig 12921 bp, 12 predicted proteins | sample IncBWH26MmetaG_FD_155456 | JGI IMG/M metagenome (GOLD analysis project Ga0210400, IMG submission 155456) | Forest soil microbial communities from Barre Woods Harvard Forest LTER site, Petersham, Massachusetts, United States - Inc-BW-H-26-M | ecosystem: Environmental > Terrestrial > Soil >...
CCATCCTTATTATGTTGATCTTTCGCAAACCTATCGAAGGTGTAGAGCGTCCGCAGATGCCGGCCGATGTGGTCATCGTTGGCGGCGGGCCCGCCGGCATGGCATGCGCGTTGCGCTTGTCGCAACTCATTGACCAGCACAACGCCGCGCATCCCGATTCGCAGCTCAGCAAAGAAAACATTTATGTCCTCGAAAAGGCCCGCGAAATCGGCCAGCACTGCCTCTCCGGTGCTTTGCTCGATCCCCGCTCCATGCGCGAACTGCTCCCTGAATTTGAAAAGGAAGCGCCCCTCGACGCCAAAGTTGAGAAAGAAGCCGTCTACTTTCTCACGGAGAAGAGCAAGTTCAAGCTGCCAATCACGCCTCCGCCGCTGCGCGACCATGGCAACTACGTCATCTCGTTAAACCGTTTTGTGAAGTGGCTCGGCGGCAAGGTGGAGGAGACCGGCATCACCATCTTCACCGGATTCGCCGGATCGGAACTAATCTTTCAAGACGATCCAAAAGAAGCCCGCGTCACTGGCGTTCGCACTGACGACAAAGGTGTGGACAAAGAGGGTCACCAGAAATCCAACTTTGAGCCCGGCTACGACCTCAATGCCAAAATTGTCATCCTCGCCGAAGGTCCTCGCGGATCTTTGACTAAGCAACTCGTAAACAAATTCGATCTTGCGAAAGATGCCAACCCGCAAACCTATGGCGTTGGCGTGAAAGAACTTTGGGAAGTTCCTTCCGGCCGCATCGCCCCCGGCGAAGTCATCTACACCATGGGCTGGCCGCTCACCACGAAAGAATACGGCGGAGCGTGGATTTACGGTGGCAAGGACAACGTCGTCTCGCTCGGCTTCGTCACCGGGCTCGACTACCCCGACCCGCGCCTCGACCCGCAGCGCGTGCTGCAAGAATTCAAGAAGCATCCGCTAGTGGCGAAGCTGCTCCAGGGCGGAAAGATGATTCGCTACGGTGCGAAGTCGATGCCCTACGGCGGCTGGTGGGCGATTCCGCCGGTTGCCGGCAATGGCTGGATGATTCTCGGAGACTCTGCCGGTTTCCTGAACTCCGCACGCCTCAAGGGAATTCATCTCGCCATCAAGAGTGGCATGCTTGCTGCTGAAACCACATTCGAAGCGCTCAAGAAAGATGATTTCTCGGCTGCTTCCCTGAACCAGTATCAGAAAAAAGTCGAATCCAGCTGGATCAAAGAAGAACTCTGGAAAGTCCGCAACATGCATCAGGGCTTCGAGCACGGATTCTACGCGGGCATGTTCCACACTGCGCTACAAATGATCACCGGCGGACGTGGTGTGCGTAACCGTTATCCCGCGCATGCCGGTCACGAACACATGCGCAAGCTCGCCGAACTTCCCGCCGACGGAGGCGCCGAAGCCCACCTGCTCGGCCCAGCCAAAGGCGACGGCAAGCTCACGTTCGACAAACTCACCGACCTCTATCACTCCGGCACCAAGCACGAAGAAGACCAACCTGCGCACCTGGTCATTGACGACACGAATATCTGCAACACGCGCTGCGTGAAAGAATTCGGCAGCCCCTGCCAGAATTTCTGCCCCGCCAACGTCTACGAAATGCTCGACGATCCCACTCAGCCCAATGGCAAGCGCATCAGCCTGAACCCGTCGAACTGCGTCCACTGCAAAACCTGCGACATCGCCGACCCCTACCAGATCATCACCTGGGTCCCACCCGAAGGCGGCGGTGGCCCGAACTATGACGGGATGTGAGTCCTCCTGCGAGCGAGGCTCGCGTGGAACTTGCTTGCGTGGGAACGGGCGCCTCGTGAGCCTGCCCTGAGCGGAGCCGAAAGGTTCAGCCGACCGAGTGAGACGTATGCCTGAAGGGCAATGTCCATGTATCGCGCTCACTCTGGCCCGCGAGAACGGCTGCATTCAACCCGTGCTAGCATTTCCGCCATGCGATGCCGCGTGATCCTTTGCGCTCTTCTAGTAATCCTTTCTCTCACCGCCCTGGCCCAGCAGCCCAGCATTCCCTCGACCGGCTACCCCGGCCTCGACCAATACCGAGCCTCCCGCATCGCCATCTACACCGACGACTTTGGGGAACTCAAACGCTATCGCGACGCCAACACCGCCCTCAAGCCGCCCGCACCCGGCGAGAACCGCGTCGTCTTCTTCGGCGACTCCATCACCGACATCTGGCACCTCAACGAATATTTTCCCGGCAAGCCCTACATCAACCGCGGCATCGGCGGCCAGACCACGCCGCAGATGCTCGTCCGCTTCCGCCAGGACGTGATCGAGCTTCATCCCAAAGTGGTGGTCATTCTCGCCGGCACCAACGACATCGCTGGCAATACCGGCCCCATGCGCCTTGAAGACATCGAAGCGAACTACGCATCCCTGGCCGAACTCGCCCGCACCAACAACGTCCGCGTAGTGTTCTCCTCGGTGCTGCCCGTACACAACTACACGCCGCAGTCGCAGGATTTCTTCGCCCAGCGCTCACCGGGAAAAATCCTTGAGCTGAATCGGTGGCTGAAAAGCTACATAGCCGCCCATCCCGACTGCCTCTATTTGGACTACTTCAGTATTATGGTAGACAACAAAGGCCTGCTTAAACGCGAGCTAGCCGACGACGGCCTCCACCCCAACGCCGCGGGATACAAGGTCATGGCGCCGCTAGCCGAGATGGCCATTCACAACGCGCTGGGCAGTTCGAAACCTTGAAACCTTTTCTTCCCCGCAGGCTCTATAATGAAACGAGTTTCCGACCGCCCCGGCCTTCGGGCATACCCAGGCCGCGGCGGCGAGGGCTGATTTTTCTTGCAACGTTCGCGAAGGGAATCATCCCGAGGGTGCGAGCAGAAACGCCCGCGCCTCCCGCGCTCTGTTAGGAGCGCATTGGAAAGGAAACGCCCGCCGGGATGTTCCCGCCTGCGTCTCTTTTCTGGAACCGACCAACGACCGTGCCGCTAACCGACAAATTCGGACGCCCCATCACCGACCTGCGGATTTCCATCACCGATCGCTGCAACTACAAGTGTGTCTACTGCCGCACGGGCAACGAAGGCGCGCTCTACGGCGACCTGCCTTTCGATGATTACCTCCGCATGGCGCGCGTGCTGGTCGGGATGGGAGTCACGAAAATTCGCCTCACCGGCGGAGAACCCCTGCTGCGCAAAGGTGTAGTTGATTTCGTCCGAGACCTAGCCAAACTCCGCACGCCCAATAACGGGCACAGAGGCCGGGACGAAGACCAGCTCGACATCGCGCTCACCACCAACGGACATCTGCTCGCCGATCTCGCGCAGCCGCTCAAAGACGCCGGCCTCACTCGCGCCACCGTCTCCATGGACGCCGTCGATCCCGACCGCTTCGCCCGCATCACCCGCGTGCCTGACGGATACGATCACGTCCTCGCCGGCATTCGCGCTGCCCGCCGCGCCGAACTGTGGCCGCTGAAAGTGAATTGCGTGCTGATGCGCGGCTTCAACGAAGACCAAGTCATCCCATTTGGAAAGTTCGCCCGCGAAGAAGGCGTGACCGTGCGCTTCATCGAATTCATGCCGCTCGAAGAAGGCCGCACGTGGTCGCCCACGACGGTGGTCACGCTCGATGAAATCCTGGCCCGCATGGCAGAGTACCGCCCGCTGGTCGAAATCCCGCACGCGCGCTCGGAAACCGCCCGCCGCTACCGCTTCGACGATGGCGTCGGCGAAATCGGCATCATTGCTCCGGTGTCACATCCCTTCTGCGGACACTGCAGCCGCATCCGCATCACCAGCGACGGCAAAATCCGCACCTGCCTGTTCTCGGTGTGGGACCACGACCTCCACGCCCAGATGCAACGCGGCTCGAGCGACGAAGACTTGGAAGCTTTCATCCGCGGCGTGATCCAGAAAAAAGAAGAACGCCACCACATCGGCGAGCCAGACTTCGTGCCGGCGTCGAGGACGATGGTGCACATCGGGGGATGATGACGAGTATTTTCGCGGATCGGGAAGGGCACGACTTCTAGTCGTGCCGCTTCAGCTGCCAGGTGATTCGGCTTCAGCCACTGAGGTTAGCTCGTTTAAGATCAAATCGTGAAATTTCAACCCCTCGTCACCACGGCAGCATTGTGCTTTTTCACCGTATCACTGCAATCGCAGACATCCTCTTCTTCCGCCTACCTTGGCTTCGACCGCAACGCCTACCCCGGCGACGCCAACCTGAAAGCTCTCCACCAGACTTTTTCCTACACCGGTTACTGGCTCAACCGTCCCCCCGGCGAAAAAACGAACACTTGGACCGGCCACCGCGCCGTTGTCGAATCCGCCGGCTTCGGATTCCTCGTGCTCTTCAACGGGCGCCTCTATGCCGAACTGAAAACAGTCTCCCGCGCCGTCAAACTCGGCACCTCCGACGCGCAAGCCGCCACCGCTGCCGCGCGCCGCGAAGGCTTTCCCGCGCACACCATCATCTTTCTCGACCAGGAGCAAGGTGGACGCATGCTGCCCGAACAGAAAGCCTACATCTACGCCTGGGTTGACGCCGTCACCGCCGCCGGATTTCGCGCCGGCATCTACTGTTCCGGCGTCGCCGCGACAGACGACGGCAACGTCGTGACTGCTGAAGATATCCGTGAGAACGCCGCCGGACGCCAGATCGTCTACTGGGCCATCAATGACTCCTGCCCGCCCTCACCCGGCTGTGTATTTCCTGCCCGGCCGCCCAGCCCCGCGCAGAGCAGGGTTAGCTTCGCCGAAGTCTGGCAGTTCGCACAATCACCACAGCGCGTGGAAGTCGCGGGACGTTGCTTCGGCTACAGTCGCGATGCCAACTGCTATCCACCCGGAATCTCTTCAGCGCAACAACTCCACGTAGACCTGAATACGGCCACGTCGCCCGATCCTTCAAACGGCAGGTCGCACTGACTCGAGACTAACGATCCACCAGCCGCTTGCGTTAGAATAGAAGTACCCACCATGTCTGACCGAACCTTCACTCTCGACGAAGCCCAGTCTCTCCTTTCGGTGCTTGAGTCTCTCCTGCGCACCGCCATCAGCGGCAAGAAGATCATGGAAGAAGTCGAAGCCGAAATGCAGGCTCTGAATCACCGCATCTTCCTCAACGGAGGCACTCATGTCGACGTTGTTGCCGTCGCCCGCCGCAAGGCCGAGCGCGCCAAGGCCGAACAACGGGCCAAAGACGCCCTCGCCGAAATCGACTCCATCGGCGTGCAGGTGAAGGATCTCAACATCGGACTGCTCGATTTTCCCTGCGAAGTAGAAGGCCGCGTCGTCCTGCTCTGCTGGAAGATGGGCGAAAGCTCCATCACGCACTGGCACAGCACAGAAGAAGGATTCGCCGGCCGCAAGCCCATCGATGAAACCATCGCGCGTTCCAAGAGGACGAACTAGCGAGTTCTCAGTTCCCAGTTCTCAGTTAAACCGAACCTCAACTACCCCAAAATTTATCTCGCCTGGAATGTTGACAATCCGCGCTCGTGGGGTTTTGCTTTCTGAGAACTGAGAACTGAGAACCGCCCACCCCACACATTCCAAACAACTTCAGCCCAGCAACATCTTCCCAGGTCCGGTGTTTACAGAGGAGGAACGTCGTCAAGCCAAACTCCTTGATTTCAGGGGAGGTTTTCAGGGGACAATGTTCCGATCCAGAATCTTTGAGCTAAGGTCTTTTGAACCAGGATCGCGATTTACAAACAGATTTCTGCCCGACCGTGGCGCTGCAAGCTTTAGCAAGCGCGCCGGGCACGAGGAAAACACGATGAGATTTCACCGTGCAGTTCATTTCTTAGTTTTCGGACTTATGCTGCTGGTCATTCCGGCGGCCCTGTCTTCACCATCTTCCGCGCAGATCGCCGTTGGACTTGCGGTCCGCGTCGGTCCACCCGCGTTGCCGTTTTACGCGCAGCCCATCTGTCCCGGCCCCGGCTATCTATGGACTCCCGGCTATTGGGCCTGGAACGATGAAGGCGGCTACTACTGGGTGCCCGGCACCTGGGTCGTCGCTCCCATCGGCATGCTCTGGACCCCGGGCTACTGGGGCTGGGGCGGAGGTTTCTACGCGTGGCACCCCGGCTACTGGGGCCCGCACATTGGTTTCTACGGTGGCATTAACTACGGCTTCGGCTACGGCGGCGTCGGTTTCTTCGGCGGAGAGTGGCGCGGTGGCGCTTTCTTCTACAACCGCGCCGTGGTGAATGTCGAATCCGTCCACATCACCAACGTTTACAACCGGACGGTCGTGGTCAACAACGAATCCCACGTCGCATTTAACGGCGGAGAAGGCGGTGTGGCGGCGCATGCGACCGCGCAAGAGGAGGCTGCCGCTCGCGAACCGCACCAGGCGCCTCTAGCGGCCCAGACCCAGCATGAACAAGCCGCCAGCCAGAATAAGGCGATGTTCGCCTCGGCAAACCATGGCGCACCTGCAGTCGCCGCCACGGCTCGCCCCGGCGAATTCAGCGGACACGGCGTGGTAGCCGCGAAGGCCGCGGGAGCTCCGTACAAGGCGCCCGCGATCTCGCCCAAAGAAGCGCGCGTACCGGCGTCTGCGGCGAATCATTCATCCACGGCGAGCAACTCGAATGCGGCCAGTAAGCCGTTCACGCCGCCGTCGAAGACCGCCAACAGCAATAACGAGCACGCCTCGACGAATGCGATGAATCACGGGACGAGCAACGCGGCAAGCCAGCCGAAGTCCACTCCGCAGAGCGAGTCGCACGCGGCAAGCGCTCCTAGGTCAAACCCCGCGCCCAAGCCGCAGAAGCAGGAGAAACAGACGAAGCCGCAGAAGCAGCAGAATCACAATGCTCCGAAGGAGGAGCACAACCGGGGACGGTAACAACGCAGGCGGGTTGTCATGGCCAGGAGCTGGTAGCAGCCCTGGCCATTTTCTTGTTTGACAGGTGGCCAGATCCTGTATGGGGCTCCGCCCCATCGCTGGGGTGGGCGGACCGTCCCCCGGGAAAGGCGAGCGCGGCCGCGCACCTCAACGTGATTTCGAGTGTCTCGGCCTTAATTCGTTACGACTACGTTCACGGTTGCCGAGGAAGTCGATGAACCTGCGCCGTACAGCACTGTAATTGTGTAGGTACCCGCTGTGGTATTTTGGGCAACCGTGCAAGTCTCTGGAGATACGGTGCTATTCGAGCACGAAATCGACGATGAGATTGTTGACTCGACCGTCCAGGTTGAGGCGGTCGTAAAGTCTAATAACGTGCCATTGGCGGTACCTTGCGCGATGAAGGTTCCGGTGGTCAATCCATTCAACGCGTCCACGGGCCAGGTGAGAGGTGTGGAGCCGCTGGAACAAGAAGTTGTGGCGCCGAAAGTACCCATGCACACCTGAAACCCGGTGATGTTGCCAAGAAACACAGTTGCTTGCGCCGTCGTGCTGAGGCCCTGCGCAGCGGCGGTTACTGTAGCGGTGCCGCCAGAACCTACCCCCGTCGCGAGCCCGCTGCCTGGGTCTATCAGCAGCACCGTGCTATCGCTGGTTGTCCAACTCACCCCTTTTGTGATCTGTGCTCTCGAGTTGTCCTGATAAGTTCCCCAAGCTTGCAAAGTCTGAGCATTAGCGGTACCCACCTGGATCTGCGGGCTGGGAGGTTGGATGGAGAGCGCGGTGAGAGTGTTCGGCGGGAAGAACCCCGTGCAACTGACGCCAAAAGCCAGTGCAATCAGAGTCGTGAAAGCAAGCGTCAACGCCAGTTTGCGCCCAGTCAACATAAGTGATCGCCTCAGATAGATGAATTTTAGCAGAACGCCCGGATCTTGCTCGATCTCGGTAGTGCATGGTTTGGGTCCGCATCTTCGCCGCCCGTGCAGCTTATTGCCTGCCCGGCACATTCTCGAATAAAGAGAACGACAAACGACTCGGAACTTGCGCGATGTCTTCTGGAGCAGCGTGCCGCTTCTCGCGTTCTTTCGAGAAGTGCTCACCAAGCGGATACCATAGTGAACACTGGTACGGAATATGGTAAGATCTTGCTATGGAAGTGTCGCGCAAAATTACCGTAGAAATATCTCAAGCCCTCTTGGAAAAGGCCCAGCAGGCCAGCGGAGCAGGCATTACTCAGACTGTCCGAACCGCCCTTCAGATTTTAGCCGCGTCCCAAGTTTATGATCGCCTTCTGCAAATGCGGGGCAAGGTTCGCTTCAGTCGGACCTACGAGGAATTGAAAGAAGATCGTTGATAATTCAGTCGCTCCCGACGACACACCAAGCTTAGCCATCATGATCGCAGCCGATACCAGCACATGGATCGCGTTTTTTGAAATTGCGCATGGGCAGGATACGGAACTGCTGGAGCGCGCGATTAAAGATCGCCAGACGCTAATGATCCCAGCTGTCTTGACGGCATTGTTGAGCGATCCTTTACTGGGCTCTGCCGATGCTCAAACACTAGCGGAGGTTCCCGTGATTGACCTTGAAGCCGGCTATTGGCAGCGCGCCGGTCTGTTGCGGGCGAAAGTATTATCGATGCGCGGCAAAGCGCGGCTGGGAGACGCGCTGATCGCTCAGACCTGTATCGACCGTGGTATTCCTCTCCTCACGCGAGACAAGGATTTCCGCGCATTCGCCGACGCCGCACGCCTCAATCTACTCCTGTGATCGATGCAGTAGGCTGGCAGATTCGGGCTTCACCGACAGAAAGCTCCACGGCCACTCGTAAGTTGCCATCCTCCGAAGCCGAAGTATGATCGTAAAGGTGGCAGTTCCCGACAGGGTTCCGCCAACACTAACGACTAACGGCCAACGGCCAACGACCAACGACCAACGACGAATTCCCTATGTCTGACATTCGCTGTATCGGCATCTGCACCGGAGGTGGCGACGCCCCCGGCCTCAACGCGGTCATTCGCGCTGCCACCAAAGCTGCCATCATCAAGTACGGATGGAAGGTGATCGGCATCCCCGATGGCTTCGACGGCCTCATCTGGCCGGAAAAAGCCTTCGAGCTCACCGTCAACGAAGTCAGCGGCATTCTGCCCCGCGGCGGCACCATTCTCGGCACCACCAACCGCGGCGATCCCTTCCACTACAAGACCATCGAGAACGGTAAGGACGTTTCGCGCGATATTTCCGGCCAGGTAATCGCAAACGCTGCGAAGCTCGGCATCGACGCCATCATCACCATCGGCGGCGACGGATCGCAGAGGATCGGCTACGAACTTTTCCAGAGGGGACTGAAGATCGTCGGCGTGCCCAAGACCATCGACAACGATCTTTCTGCCACCCAGGTTACGTTCGGCTTCGATACCGCGCTGCACACCGTTACCGACGCCATCGACAAGATTCACACCACGGCTGCCTCGCATCATCGCGTGATGGTGGTTGAAGTGATGGGCCGCGACTGCGGCTGGATCGCGCTCGAGGCCGGCATCGCCGGTGGCGCTCACGTCATCCTCATCCCGGAAATCTCGTTCACGGTCGAGCACGTCTGTCAGTACATCGCCGAACGGGAGAAAACCGGCAAGCACTTCACCATCGTCGTTGTGGCGGAAGGCGTGAAGCTTCCGCCGGAGATGAGGGAGAACCGCCGCGCGGGCTCCATCGGCAACCTGATCGGCAATGCCATCGCCCACGGTTCCGGCAAGGAAGTGCGGATCAGCGTGCTCGGCCACATTCAGCGTGGAGGCTCGCCTTCGCCCTTCGACCGCATTCTGGCAACGCGCTTCGGCGTGGCCGCGGTTGACCTGATCGCCGCCGGAGGTTTCGGCATGATGGTCGCTCTGCACGGCGACTCGATTGTCTCTGTCGATGTGGCCCATGCCATCGGCCACCTCAAGTCCGTCGACCCGAAAGGCGAACTGGTGCGCGCCGCTCGTGCCATCGGCATCGGGTTTGGAGATTTGGAGTGTGATGACGACTGCAGATGATTTCCGCAGGATCGCGCTCAGCTTCGAAGGAGCGGAGGAAGGCTCGCACATGGGTGTCCCGGATTTTCGGGTCAGGGGCAAAATCTTCGCCACGCTCGCATCGCAAGACCAAGGTTATGGCAACCTGAAGCTTACCCTGGAACAGCAGGCGGATTTCGTCCGCGAATTGCCAGAAGTTTTTCTCCCGATTCCGGGGGGATGGGGAAGAATGGGAATGACGCATATTCGCCTGTCCCAGGCCAGCGAGGATGTGTTGGCCGGCGCTCTGCTCACGGCGTGGCAACTCAGAATAAACAAGAACACGAAAACGAAGAAGAAGCGTGCTCCGCGCGGGCGGGGCTAGGTCAGACTCGTGTCCGGAATTTTTCTTGATCGTGATGAACTGAGAACCGCTACTCTTTCATCATGGCGTCAATCAGCGCGTAGAGTTGGCTGGCGTCTTTCATCTCCACGTAGGGCTTGTCCGGATGCCGGCTGCTGACGATGTACACGGTGGGCGTGTGGTCGAGTTTGATGGCCTTGCCCAGATCGCGGTCGGCGTTCACCTCGGCGGCGAGCTTGCCTTGGGGATCGACCACGAAGGGGAAATCCACTTTGTGTTCTGTGGCGAACTTCTCGGCATAGCCGCGCAGGTTCTGCGGATTGATCTCGAACTGGTTCGAGAAAATGTAGTCCCGGAACTCGTTGCCCAGCGCTTTTGAAGTCGCATCGAAGTGGCGCGCCATCACGGCCGCGTCGTAGGACCAGTTGTGCATGGGCAGGGGAAAATCATGACGTACCAGGGGAATCTTGTAAGTCTTCGAGGCCTGCTCGAGAATGGGCGCAACCCGCCGGCATTGCGGGCACTGCAGATCCTCGAAGACCACGATGGCCACCTGGGCGCCCTTGGGCGGCCGCAACACGGAATTGACCGAGTCCGCCGCCGTACACAAACCAGCGACGAATATCAATAATGCAAATAGCGACAGAAGAGAAAGAGTCCAGGATGCGTTTTTCATCTTTAGAGTTCTAGTCACAACTTGTTTTGCTTTCATGGTAACCGAAATCGCCTCGGCGATGTCAGCTTACCGGAGGGAATTCTGCCCGGGCGTGCATTCCGCGTAAACCTTCGTGCCGGGAAACCGCCGCGGCAACGCGCTATAGTGGGAAGTTGACCTACGGAAGTGGACTGACTGAAGCCAACTGGTTGACCTTGGCCTCGCAAAGATCGTGAAATCGCCCCATCCATTGCGGCTTTGCCGGTTCGCCCTGGCCTTCGCCTTGGCCGCGGTCTTTTTGCTTGGACTTTCCGCCTGCAATCGCAGAGGCCGCCGTGTTCTGGAAGTGAACTATGTCTCGGCGGTGCAGGCCACACTGCGTGACCAGGTGGCTACCGCCTACAACCGCGTCGGTACGGTGAAGAACGGGGAGCGCGTGGAGGTGCTGGAGCGCGAGAAGCGTTTTAGCCGCGTGCGCACCGAAGGAGGCATCGAAGGTTGGGTCGAGCAGCGCTATCTGGTGGATCAGCACACTTACGACGGTCTGCAACAGCTCACCCAAGAGAACCTGAACGATCCGGTGCAGGCTCCCGGCGTCCTGCGGAACGACACGAACTTGCACCTCACGCCCGGCCGCGAGACCGAGCACCTATATCAGCTTTCGGCCGGAGCGAAGGTCTCCCTGCTGAAACGCGCCACGGCGGAAAAGCAGCCGGGAGCGATTCAAGCCGCGGTCAAGTCCGGAAAAGCTTCCGGGGGCAAGGCGTCCTCAGGCCCGGTGCTGGAAGACTGGTGGCTGGTGCGCGACCCGCAGAACCGCGTCGGCTGGGTGCTGGCGCGCATGGTGGACGTCGACGTCCCGCTTGAGGTTGCGCAGTATGCCGAAGGGCAGCGCTTTGTCGCCTTCTTCGTCCTGAACCAGGTACAGGACGCCGGCAAAGAGGGTGCCGACAAGAAGGTTTCGCAGTATCTGTGCGTCATCACCGAACCGCACGACGGCCTGGCCTACGACTTTGATCAGATTCGCGTCTTTACCTGGAACGTGCGAAAGCATCGCTACGAGACCGCATATCGCGAGCACGGCCTCAACGGCGTGCTTCCGGTGACCGTGGCGAATGAGAATTTCGACAAGGAAGGCCTGCTGCCGGTCTTTATCCTGCGCGTGAAAGACGATACCGGCAACGTCAGCGAGCGCAAGTACAAGATGAATTCGCCAATTGTGCGCAGGGTGCTCGCCCCTGGCGAGCAGAAGCAAGCGCCGAAGCCAGCAACGAAGCGTCAGCGGCGCGGGTAAACCCAAGAGCGGCTCAGCCTCCAGACGAAGTCCCGCATCTAGCCCTTGATTCTTGTCGACGCCGCACCGAGGATTTCCCGGCTCTTTTTCTTCTGGACGAAAACCGTGACGTGCACATTCCCAAGATCCCAGTGGGTGTTGAATTTCACGAGGGGATCTCCGGTGAAGGACACCGCTTCTCCACGCGCATCCGCGACTCCAATCTTGCGCAAGGAACGCAGTGTGGCTACGTGACTCAGAACGTGCCCGGCGTTCTCTCCCCGACTCACCGAAGAATGCAGACCATCCTCGGTTACCGCCAGCCAGACCTCCGCAACATCGCGAGCTGAGTCTGCCGCAAGCTTTCCCACCGATACATTGAATTGCTGCGAGCCCTCTGGGTTCAGCTTTCCAGCAGTGATCGCAACCTGCGTCTTCACGTCGCGCGCCGCTTTCTCAATTTCGAGTACAGCCTCACGCGGGTTATTTCCGACGAACTGGCTGTGGCCATCCACTACGAGTTCCGGGGTATAAGCATCTTTCTTGAACAGATTCACATACGCCTGTTGCCGCTCTGTCCATTCCGGAGAAGAATAGGGATCGACCCAACCGTCGTGATTCCAGTAATCCACGTGCTCTTCCAGCGCGATTATCTCTGCCCCCGCTACCGGTTGTTGCTCATTCAACTTCTGCAGCAAGGTGTCTGCCGGCGGACAAGAGGAACAGCCCTCCGAGGTGAATAACTCAACCACCACGGGCTTGCGGCCCATCTCTGGAGGGGATGTTTGCGCCTGCATCATTGCAGCG
>Ga0210400_10003989_pt1 | contig 12920 bp, 10 predicted proteins | sample IncBWH26MmetaG_FD_155456 | JGI IMG/M metagenome (GOLD analysis project Ga0210400, IMG submission 155456) | Forest soil microbial communities from Barre Woods Harvard Forest LTER site, Petersham, Massachusetts, United States - Inc-BW-H-26-M | ecosystem: Environmental > Terrestrial > Soil >...
GCCAATGAGAAACACGGTCGCGCCGTCTACCGCTTTTTCCGCGACGAAATGGAAGCAAAGTGGATACAGTTCATTCCGATCGTAGAGCGCGCAAGCGAAGAGACGATCGCGATCGCCAACCTCGGCTGGAGCGAGCAGCCCAACCGCAAGCGCCTGCTCTACACGCAGTCTGGCAATCTGGTAACAAAGCGCTCGGTGGGGAGCGAACAATACGGCCGCTTCCTCGTGGACATTTTTGAGGAATGGGTGCGTCACGACGTGGGCCAGATTTTCGTCCAGATTTTCGATGTGACGCTCGAAGCTTATTTCGGACGCCACTTGCTATGCATCCACGCCCCTACTTGCGGCTACGGCCCGGCGCTGGAGTTCAACGGAGATCTCTATTCCTGCGACCACTTCGTCGAACCGCGTTATTTGCTGGGAAACATCCACGAGACGCACATGCTGAAACTTGTCGCTTCAGCCCAGCAGCGCAAGTTTGGGGACGACAAGCGCGATTTGCTTACTGCGCAGTGTCAGCGTTGCCCGGTCAGGCAGCTTTGTAACGGCGGGTGCCCGAAAGACCGGTTCGCACTTTCGCGCGACGGCGAGCCCGGTCAGAACTATCTCTGCCCGGGTCTGGAGCTGTTCTTCACCCACACGATGCCAGCGATGAAAACGATGGCGCGACTGTTACAGAACGGCCGCCCGCCCTCCGACGTGATGGCGCTGACCACTGCCGAGGACGCGAGGCGAGGGCCCTATCAACCGTGCCCTTGCGGGAGCGGCCAGAAGTTCCGCTTCTGCCACGGTAATCGCTCGCCGCGCTCGCAATTCAGTGGTGTGCCCCCTGCAACGGCCTCACCTCCCGTTGCATTAACAGAAAGAGTGCCAGCGCACGGACAGTAAGGCAGGGGCGGCCGCAGATGTTGGTCAGAGAGGAATTGAACGGCGGAGTTGTTCCTATGATTCAGCGATGCTGGCGATGGACCGGATATCTGCGTGTTTAACATTTTCGGCTAATTTTCAATGATTGCGCAGGAACACGATTCGGCATTGCTGGGTGTCGCAGAAGAGGTCCGCGACTTCTACGATCATTATCCTTACCCTCGGCCGATCGATAGTCTGGAAAAATATCGGCGGCTCTGGCAAGACCCACAACGACGCCGCGCGGATTATCACTTAGCTTGGCCTGCCAGGCCTTATAAAGAAGACCTATCCATTCTCATTGCCGGCTGCGGTACATCTCAGGCAGCCAAGCATGGGTTGCGCTGGCCCGCGGCACAGGTTACCGGCATCGACGTTAGCGCAACGAGTGTGCGATGTACCGAGGATCTCAAGCGAAAATACAACTTGGACAACCTCCGCGTCTGCCAATTGCCCATCGAGCGTGTAAATGATTTGCAGACGAACTTCGACCAGATCGTGTGCACCGGGGTTCTTCACCATCTTGCGGACCCTGATGCGGGCCTCCGAGCGCTGCGCGGCGTGCTCAAGCCGGACGGGGCGATGCATCTCATGGTGTATGCGCCTTACGGACGGACCGGCATCTATATGCTGCAAGATTTCTGCAGACGGACCGGCATACATGCTTCCGATGCGGACATTCGGGACCTTATTACTGCGCTCGGTGCTTTGCCACCAGGGCATCCGCTGGAGAACTTGCTGCGCGAGGCCCCGGATTTTCAACGCGAGGCCGCACTTGCCGATGCCCTGCTACATCCGCAAGACCGCGCATATTCTGTCCCGCAATTATTCGATTTCCTGGAGAGGGCTGGACTGAAGTTTGGCCGGTGGATAAGACAAGCACCCTACTTGCCTCACTGCGGAGTCATGGCGCAAATCCCGCAAGCTTCCCGGATGACACAGCTTTCTTTGGCGGAGCAATTTGCTGCCGTCGAGCTTTTTCGAGGAACGATGGTTCGTCACAGCTTAATTGCTTATCGGCACGATAACCCTGACGGCTCTGGAGGCGTCAGTTTTGACGGTGACGCCTGGCTTGGCTACGTGCCCCTTCGAATATCAGACACGATCTCTGTTCAACAGCGGCTGCCTCCTGGGGCCGCGGCCGTACTGATTAACCAGAACCATACCTACAGCGATATTTTTATGACCGTAGATGTGGCAGAAAAGCGTTGGGTGGATGGTATTGACGGGAACTGTTGTATTGGCGACATCGTGGAAGGCAGATCGCTTCCCAGCTCACAACGAATACCGCAGATCGACAGGGCGCGCGCCTTTTTTCAACGGCTCTGGTGGCATGACCAGGTGCTTTTCGATGCATCGTGGGTCGCGAATACGTACACCGGTAAAGGCCTGAATGAACGGTTGAAGGCGGATCAAAACTCGATCGCCGACGAGTCAGTATTTAAACGAGATCATTCTTGAAGTGCGCTGTTCCGAGGAGAGACCTCACGGTCTTATCCATCCTCGCCCACGAATCTAGATGCGTAATCCTATGGCAATGTCCATGAACAATTCGACGTCAAACGTAGTCCGACATTGCCGCGGAGGCGAGAAGAGATGGAAGCAACAGGCGCAACGACTCCAAAAAGAGGTGCACGTTTTTTATTTCGCGTTCAAACATCCCCGTGTGCGTTGGTACGCGAAACTGGTCGCAGCATGCAGCGCGGGCTACCTGTTTAGTCCCATTCAACTGATTCCGAATTCCATTCCGGTCATCGGATTCTCGGATGACTTCTTAGTGCTCTTCGTGGGGGCTAAGGTCCTTCAAAGAATTATTCCTCCGGAGGTGCTCACCGAATGCCGCGAGCTAGCCAATGCAGCCGAGATCCGCAGGAAAGAAGAAATAAGATCGACACCGGCCCTGGTAGCTTTCGTCGTAATCGCCGGGGTTTGGCTTATCGCCGCGGTGGGCGCCGGTGTACTGATGGCGAGATATATCTCCCCCGACAAGCTACCGTAAAATAGTCCTCGGAAAGCGCTGCGAGGCTGCCCTTGCTGGTCTGGAAGGCGATCACAGTGTCAGCGGCCACTCTTGAGGCTGGGCGAGGGCAGACGAAATCACGCTTGCCGCCCTCTGGCCCCTTCCAAGTTCCTTCTCTTATGTACCGGCAATACCTTTATTTTGAAGGATCCTGACTACGACCCGGCGGTTCTCCGCCTGCCCCTCTGCGGTGGTGTCCGGAGCCACCTGCTTACTAGTGCCCATTGCGCCGGGAGCCAGGATGTTTGTCAGCGGAATCTGGCCCTGCTGTTCGAGAAAATTCGTCACGTTTTCCGCGCGCTCCGTGCTCAACTTTTGGTTGAGAGCTGCGCTACCGACCTGCGATGCATACCCTTTCACCTGAATTACGTAACCAGTGATGCCTTTGGCCTGTTGGGCCAATTGCAAGAGTTGGGGTTCATACTGTTGCTCAACGGCGACCTTGTCATTACCAAAGAGAACGGTCACTTCCCCTAGGATGTTGTAATCACCCAGTTCGCCGAAGCGCTTGTTAGCCGCAGCAATTGCTGCCTTGTTGGCCACAATTGCCGCCGCGTGCTCAGCACTTGCCTGCTGTTCGGCTTGAAGCTGCTGCTGTTGCAGCTTAATTTGTTGTTCTTGTGCCTGGATTTGCTTTTGGCTTTGCTGAACTTGTTCTTCAGTTGGGGTTACACCCGCTTGAATGTCTTGGGCCGTCTTAAGGTCGGAACCATGGAACGTGACTCTGTCCGCGACCAATTGGTTCTGGTCATTGTACGATCCTTGCACTTCAACCGAGAGCCCCGGCACCAGAGCGGTCATCGCCAGATGCTTCTTGCGAAAGACTCCCTCAGGCTCCAGCACCTGTGTGGAGTCCGTGAGCAGTACCGTCAGATTACCGGAATCTTGAGTCTGAACGGTCATGGTGGCGCCATTCCGTCCATTGATCACGCCTTTCACCTTGTCGTTTTGTGCGGCAGCAGTGCTGCATAACAAAAGAAATGCTGCGAAAATTACACCTACGCTAACTGCGGCTCTTACTCTGTCGTTTTGCATGTACATACCTCCCTTAGGGAGCTACAGATCCTCTGTTCTCCCTCGCTTGATTGAATAAGGCGTGCTGATGTTGCCTCTGAGGCCCACGCTGAATCCAAAGTCTCAAAGCCCATAGAATGCGGTCACTGACTTGTTTCAACCTCATTGCGAGCCGGCTTTGGTCTCTGCCAGAGAATTTGTAGATCGGAAGCTTGCGCTGGATAGAAGCGCGCGGATTCGGCATTCGTAGGAGTCAGCACGATATCCACCCGGCGCTGGTAAGCGAACAAAGTGGTCGACTTCCGATCGGCCCGGTCTGCGGGGAGGGGTGTCGGGTTTGACGCTTCGAGCTGCGCAACAACCTGGTCATCCAAAGGCTTCCCTATTCCTTCGGAGATCGTCTCGATCTTCTCCGCAGCGATTCCCTGGGAAACGAGAAACTGCTTGGTCAGTTCAGCCCGGCGCTGGCTTAAGGAATCGTTGTACTTTGTTCCGCCGCGCGGGTCTGCGTGGGCCACAAGCGAAAGCTTGGCTCCCGGATCGTATTCAAGGTACTTGTTGAAGCCGGACGCCAGTGCCGTAAGAGCCTGACGCTGGCTGCTGAGGAGACCGAGATCCGGATTGTGTTTGTCGGGATAATCGGTGGGATAAAAGACGCTCTTCAGCAAAACTGAGGGAATCGGTTCGATCGAGCCTTTGAGACGCACGGAAACAGTCTTGGTATCCGAGCCGCCACAAACGTTGGTAGCGGTCAGGGTGTATTTGAACTCCTCATCCACCGGGCCGTCCGCCGTCTGCGTTGGCGCGATGCTAATCGACTTTGTTCCGCTGCCGTCAACGGAGCCAAGCGGAGTAAGCGAAGCAGCGTCGGAGTTTGACGACGACCAAGTTAGCGTAGTGCTCTCCTGTGCGATCACTTTGTCACCGATACGGCGGTAACGAACCTCTGTGGGTGAGGCGCCCAGCGAAGACTGCACCACAGTGTTGACTTCCACGGTCGCGCTTGATTTCGTTACTCCACCGGGACCTGTAGCGGTGAGCTCGTACGCCGTGGTTTGCCTCGGCGAAATAGTTTTCTCGCCAGTCGTTGGGACAGGGCTCATCCCGCTCATATCGGCATCAATCGTTTCGCTCGAAGTCCAGGCCAACTGAGTAGGTTGGCTACAATTGATGTTTGGCGGGTTGGCCGAGACGGATCCGCTCACAGGAGCCACCACAACGGTGGCGCTCGCAGTTCCAGCCTTAAAGCGTCGGATAGCTCCGCTCAACTCAGTTGATCCGCGCGGCCAATCTTTGGTTTTTTGTTTTCCGTTCGAGATATCAACGATCACACGCTGGTTCGCCGACACGCCAATCGAGCCAGACCAGATTTCCTTGCCATATCTGGTGACGGTGACTTGGTGGGTTCCGGGTGGAACGATGAGTTCCTGATGAAGCAGTATGTCGTGATTGAACTCGTCCACGTGGCCTACGAGATATTCCGGCTTCTTGCCGTTTAGAAGAACCGCCGCATCACCCGCGCGCAGGTTCCCTACCTCGATCTGAATGCGTCCCCGCGGGCCTCCGACTTCGGAGCCCACAGAGACCAGATCCACTTTCATCGGCATGGTTTTGTCTGAATCGATGGAAACGTCCTGTTCGAAGAATTTGTAACCGTAGTTGGCGACGATCAAATGGTGGGTCCCAACGGCAAGCTTGAGAGTCCGATTGCCGGGCCCAATCGCCTTGCCATCGACAAACGTGTAAGCCTGCTTAGGAGAAACCGTAAGTTTCAGTTTTCCTGATCTCGGCTCCTGAGCAAAGGCGCTCGCGCCGAGCACAACCGCTGTGCCCACAACGGCCCAAAAAGCCGCAGTTGCTGATGTCCTCATAAATAGCCTCCTGCGCACGCGACCAGTACGTTGGTCTATCTAGACCGTAATCGGGCACCCTTATTCGCGATAGTGACAAAACTGACAGGTCTGACACGGGGGGAAGTGAATCGGTCTGCGTTGTCCGTGAGCACAGCTATACCGCAATCAATCCTCACGTTCTTTGACAAAAGCGGTCAAGTCGGCTTCCTTCATCTGTCTACTTGGAGGTCGGTTATATTCAGCGTTTTAAGGACAGTGGAGGTCAATCATGGGCTGCTGGCTTATGCGGATCAACCCCGAGCGGGGCCGGTCGAGATCGATGATTAGGGTAAGCACCAGGGTGATGGCCACGGCTAGCACGCACATAGAGAAGATCTGCCGCCTTCCGTTCAAGCCAAATGCGTATCCGACCACCATTGCTGCCAGTAAGCCCACGATGGCGTTCACATAAATCACGCTCGTCGGCACATGATTTTGCAGGGCCATCATGCGCGCCGATTCCAGATCGATGGCTTGGTTCAGCGATTGCAATAGTAATCCGGCTCTCACTAGGTTGGGATCTTTTTGCCCATAAGCAACGGCTCGCGCCCAGAATTCCTCCTGCAAACGGACGGTCTGCGTGTGCAAAGTGTCGAGCCGCGGGAGATCACTGCCCGCAGTCCCGTATTGCACGCGGACATCGACGTACTGGCGAAGAAGACCCGCGATCTCGGCCCCTTGCGGCGCGGGGAGGAGTTCTGTACGAAGGCGGAGGTGCCGATGGCGTTGGCTTCGTCCAGCACAAGCTGCTTGCGCACCTCGAAGCGAGACACGGCCATGGACATGGTGAATCCAAGCAACAAGCCGAGAACGCCAAGTATCCCTGCCTCGACAGTAGATACGTGTGACTTGGTTTTGTCGGGAGTGCTGTCTTCGGACTTTCGGCCGAGATGGAAGCCAGCCTCGGTGGCCGCAAGCATCAGCGCGAAAAATACAAGATAGATGACGATCTCGTTTGTCCCGTAGAGGAAACCGGAGTTAACAATCCTCTCCTGACAAGGCCGGCTTTCAAGCGAGCATCGCTGGGCAAGGGGACAAGCTCTGCCGGTCGCTGGTGCTTCAAAAGGCCGTGGAACCAAGATCGGGATTTCGGTTACCCGACTTTATAGCGCCCTTGCACCACAGCAATAATACTTGCCCTGCCTTCCCAGAGGTAAAAGGCTCTGACTTTCGTTACGCCGCAGCTTTGAGATTCGCAGGGAAAAAGATAGTTATCGGGTTGCCAGAAGCGAGTGCCGTTGCCTTTCGCCCTCGCAGGCTATCCGGTGACACGACTTATCAAGAGCTGATCTTCAGAGGCTCCTTGTTCGATTGAATTTTGTCGCCCTGCGCTCGGAAAAACAGTGTTCGAAATTTGTCCTGTCCCAGAACCCGCCCCAATTCCCTGAATGCAAACAACGGAATGAAAGTGCAAAAAACGAGGATACTGCGGGCAAACAACTCATCGAGCCGGATCTCGCGGAACGCACCAGCGATATCTTTCCCATGCACAAACCGCTGGATCGTTTCCTCAACAAAGTGAAACCCTAAGACAAGCAAGCTAAACAAAAAGGCTTTATAAACAGATGAGTAAATCAATGGCTTGGCTTCCAGCTCCGTGCCAACGTGCGCGGCTTCTCCGATGAGAATAACCTTGGTGATCACGAGGGCGTTGGTCAACGCAACTCCATAGATGAAATACGAGATGTGAAACTCTCCCAGCAGGAGCGTGCTGTACGTCGCCAAGGCGCAAAAGAAAAAAGCCAGATACAAAAAGACGAGCGCAATTTCTTTAAACTCGTGAACAGCCTTTTGCTTCAGGGTGGTTTTCTTGGGATTTCCAACATTCATTTAGTCCTCCCACTTTTCATCAGCGATGTTTTCCTATCTCCACGGGCCCAGTGGCTCCGCTTACAGACTGGCTATTGTTTGAACGTCAACGGAGGCCCGCTGACTCGCTTCCCCTTGAGGTCGACAGTTACCTCGACGCGGTCGGCAACCCTGATGAAAGGAATGCCGCTGTTCATGCCGTAGTCCTTACGGTCGAAAGCCATTGTCCCTTTGATTTCTCCTGAGCCTGTGCCCTTGCCGGAAACGACCAGGATCAGCGTCTCGGGCCTCGTCACTCCGCGTATCGTAAAGTCGCCTTGCACGTCAAAGGTCTCGGGACCGGTCTGTACAATCTTCTTTGATTGAAACGTGATCACCGGAGCCTGCTTGACGTCGAAGAAGTCTTTGCCCTTCAGCTTGCCATCCTTCATGCCGCTTCCGGTATCCACGCTGTCTGCCTGGATCTTGACGTCCAGAACGCCAGTCTCGACATCAGGAGATGTAAATGTCAGGTTACCGTCCCACTTTTCGAAGCTACCTTCGATTTTGACCGAGGCTTTCACATTGAACTTAATCGAGCTGTCTTCCTGTGTAATAACGAAAACAGGAACTTGGGCTCGACCTATCGACGGGAGCACTGAAGACGCTAAGAGACATAGGACAGTCAATCGCATGGGATCCCTCCTGAACGGAAACATGGCGAAAAAATCTCGAGCATTCGAGGAGCCTGTCACGCTGGGGCGCCGCATCAAACTGTCAAAAGTTACAGGCCATTGGGCTCGGGAAAAACTCTGGGTTCTGTAAACCTCAGGGCTAGCTTCCGCTCCGTTGGGACAAGCGATGGGCCAACTCCGAATTAGCATCCCTGCCCTGTATCAGTCCGAAGACTCGACACTCATTCAATATCCAACCGCGGAAAGTTCACTGAACTGGTAATTCTGACAGTTTCTAGCAAGGCTGCGACTCGTAAAGATTCGGCGTGGACCGGGGCCAGCTGAAGGAGACCGGTAATGAACTCCAGCTATATCGTCATACCGCTAGTACTCACTTTATGGGCCACCGAAAGCTCTGCGCAGGTGTCTCAGTGGGAAAGTAAGAACGCCGCCGGAGTACAGGCCTTCCAACAACGGAGTTATGCGGACGCCGAGAATTTCTTCACCAGCGCACTTCAACAGGCAGAACAATTCGGAGATCGTGATTCTCGTTTCGCGACATCACTCAACAACTTAGCCTCGCTTCGGCAGGCGCAAAACAAATATGCTGAAGCCGAGCCGCTATACCGCCGCGCCTTAGGGATCTGGGAGACAATTTATGGACCGGAGAGCCTGGACGTCGCCAGCGCGCTCAATAATCTGGCAACGCTTCTACAGGACCAAGCCCGATATTCGGAAGCTAAGCCACTCTTTCAACGCGCTCTGTCGATACGCGAAAAGATACTTGGTCCGGAGCACTTAGACGTTGCTCTCGTTCTCAATGCTCTCGGCAAACTCTGGCGAGAAGAAGGTAGGTACTCAGAAGCCCAGACCGTTTTCGAGCGCGCGCTATCCATCCGCCAAAAGGCGTTAGGACCTGAACATCAAGATATCGGTGCTACGCTCAATAATTTGGCGGCAGTTTATCGTTCGCAAGGCAAGTATAAGGACGCCGAACTGCTCTACAGGCGCACTTTGATAATTTGGCAAAAAGCCCTTCCGCCCGCACATCCAGATCTTGCCACGGTCCTGGACAACCTTGCTACGGATCAGGAGGAGCAGGGCAATTATTCGGAAGCGGAAGGCCTTTTGATGCGTGCCCAAACTATTCGCGAGAAGGCGCTTGGACCGGAGGACCCGGGCGTTGCTACCGTCCTCAACAATCTGGGCATGTGCTACAAACACACCGGCAGATACGCAGAAGCGGAGGGCCTTTTGCAGCACGCACTCGTGATTTGGGAAAAAGTGCGTGGGCCGCAGCATCCAGATGTAGCCACCGGGTTATGCAACTTGGCGTCTCTTCGGATAGCGCAAGACAGATACACAGAAAGTGAAGCGCTTTTGCAGCGGGCCTTGGTCATTCGTCAAAATGTGCTTGGACCAGAACACCCGGATGTGGCTCAGGTGCTCAACAGTTTAGGGACGGTACAGCAAAGGCAAGGCAAGTACGCAGAGGCGGAAACTCTCTCACGACGTGCGCTAATAATTTGGGAAAAAGGACTGGGTCCAGAACACCCAGACGTGGCGTCCGCGCTCAGTAATCTAGGCGCTCTCCTGGAGGCGCAAGGCAAGTACGGCGAAGCCGAACAATTGTTTCAACGTGCCTTAGCCATCCGCACCAAGGTTTTCGGTCCAGAACACACCGACATTGCCGTGGTTCTTAATAACTTGGCGGCTTGCTACATTTCGCAGGGCAAGTACCTAGAGGCAGAAACCCTTTCCCAGCGCGCTCTGACGATTTCGGCGAAGCCGCTAGGGCCAAAAAGCCCCGATGTGGCTACCATCCTCATCAACTTAGGGACAATTCAGGAGCGGAAGGCGAAATACTCGGAAGCTGAACCGCTGTTTCAGCGCGCGCTAAAGATACGAGAAGCATTGCTTGGCCCAGAGCACTCGGACCTGGCTCCAATCCTTAGCGATTTGGCGATGGTTCAGCAGTTACAAAACAACTTCCCCGCTGCTGAGTTGTTCTACAATCGTGCTCTGCGCATCTGGGATAAAGCTCCTGCAAACCGCCCCCAAGACTTCGCACAGACGCTCGAAAACTTAGGCGTGCTCTACCTTGATCAACGCAAGTATAACCAGGCCCGAGCGGTTTTCGAGCGAGCAGTGACAATCAAGGTCCAGTTGCTGGGGCCAGAACACCCGAGCGTGGCGAAGGGGCTGAGTAAGGTAGCCATCGCTGATTTAGCTCGTGGCTACTATACGGAGGCCGAAGCGCCCTGTCGGCGATCACTGGATATTCTCGAAAACTCCTCGCCGCGTGACTATCCGGCGCTGATCGATGCATTGAAAAACTACGCCTGGCTGCTCCAGAAGACGAAGCGCAGGGCCGAAGCGGAGCTGCTTGAGACACGTGCGATGGTGTACCTTGCCAAGCTCCGGGAAAATAAAACAAGGAATCAAGGTGAATTTTTAGCACAGCAGCCTTGAGTCGTTGTCTGGCCGACGGCTGCCAGAGTCGCTTCAAGTTCCCTCGATTTTTAGTGTTCGCGAGCGGTGTTCCCAGAACGAAAGCTCTTGAGCACTATTGGCTTGTGCTGGAACAACGATAAGACTAGACTCATTTCGCGCTTCGATGACCCGCAGTTGGACCCCTTCAGAAGCGGAGCTTGCTGGAAAACTCGAATATTCGCGTCGTAATCGTAGATGATTTCGAACCTTTCCGCGGGTTTGTGCGTGCATCGCTGCGCAAAATGCCAGAATTGGAAGTCATCTGTGAGCTATCAGACGGATTGACCGCAGTACAGAAGGCAGAAGAACTTAATCCGGACCTAATTCTTCTCGACATCGACCTCCCCTCATTGAATGGAATCGAGGCGGCTCGGCAAATCCGCAAGCTCGTCCCAAAGGCCAAAATAATTTTCCTGAGCCAAGAATCTTCTGACGACGTAGTGCAAGAATCCCTTAGCTTGGGTGCACTGGGCTACGTTGTGAAAGCACTCGCTGGAAGCGAACTGCTGCCTGCTGTGAAGGCCGTCCTTGAGGGCAAGCAGTTTGTCAGTGGAGGAGTGACAGGTCAAGATTCCGCCGCCCCCAATCGCTCTTACCCTTCGGAGGTCCGCCCGTCAGACTAGATTCCAGGATCGTTCCGCTTCTACGGCGCTGCTAGCGCTGCCTCGCGGAGAGGCACGCGGGCGCGGATCGTCGTGCCGCGTCCGGGGTGCGATTCAATGGAAAGCTGCCCGCCTACCAGCTTTACGCGCTCGGCCATGCTGATAAGGCCGAGCCCGGAGGCTTTCATTGCCTCCCCGACGTCGAAACCCGATCCTGAATCGCGCACAGTGAGATCTATCGCATCCGAAGACGCGCGCAGTTGCGCATCCAAGTGCCGCACCCCGCTGTATTTGACGGCATTGTGCAAGGCTTCCTGCAAAACGCGGAAAAGGCAAAGCGAGATGTCGGATGGCACCATTCGTGAAATGGCATCATGAGCGAAGACAATTTCTACATTCTGCTGCGCAGAGAATTCTTTGCAGAATCCTCTCATGGCCGTGACAATGCCCAGATATTCCAGTTTGGACGAATGCAATTCGTGGGACAAGGATTGGACGTCGACCGCTATTTCAGAGGACTGCTTCCGTAGTTCGTCAATGCGGCCACCAACGTCCGCGGGTAAATCGGGAGACCCTTGTGGGAGTTGCCCCAATTCGACGGTCAACAAGGCGAGACGTTGACCGATGTCATCGTGAAGCTCTCTGGCGATTCGAGTACGTTCCTGTTCCTGTACGCCAATCAACCTGCGACTCAGGTTTGCGAGAGCCGCTTCCGTCTGTTTGCGCTCCGTGATGTCCAGAAAGGTGACCACTGCGCCAACAATCTCTTGCCCCTTGCGCTGGGGATAGGACCAGTATTCAGCAGGGAAGCTTTCTCCTTTGGCGTCCCATAGCACTTCGTCGTCCACGTGGACGCCTTTTCCGGTTTGCAATGCCTGCATAATTCGACTTGTTTCTGCAGAGAGCATCGTGCCGTCAGCACGAGAATGATGAATCAGATTGTGCATATTTTTGCCGAGGAGACCTTCGACGCGTTGATACCCCAAAGCGCGAAGACAGGCTGGGTTGCAGAATGTACAGCGGCCTTCGAGGTCAATTCCATAAATGGCTTCAGCGGTGGAGTCAAGAAGGAGTCGAAGCCTATCCTCATTCTCTCGCAGCGCCTCTTCAGCCGCCCTGCGGTCAGTAACATCAACACCCGATCCAATGAAACCGGCAAATGAGCTATCTTGATTGAATCTTGGGACCCCAATATCGAGAACCCACCGATATTCCCCGTCGTGCCGCCGGAGCCGATACTCCATGCTGAATCTTTCCCGGCGATCAAAGGCTTTGGTGTAGGTCTCCAGACAAGCCTTAAAGTCCTCGGGATGGAGCCCTTCGGCCCAGCCATTTCCAAGCTCGGATTCAATGGATCGCCCGGTGAAATCCAACCATGAAGTATTGAAGTAGGTGCATAGCTTATTGGTATCGGACATCCAAATAAGGACAGGAGCGGTGTTGGCGACCAACCGAAACCGTGCCTCGCTCTCGCGCAGGGCCTCTTCGGCTCGCTTGCGTTCGGAGACATCTCGAAGAATGACGGTAAACA
>Ga0210400_10003991_pt1 | contig 12915 bp, 11 predicted proteins | sample IncBWH26MmetaG_FD_155456 | JGI IMG/M metagenome (GOLD analysis project Ga0210400, IMG submission 155456) | Forest soil microbial communities from Barre Woods Harvard Forest LTER site, Petersham, Massachusetts, United States - Inc-BW-H-26-M | ecosystem: Environmental > Terrestrial > Soil >...
GTCGGCTCAGGAGTTTCCCAGCTTTCGGCGAGCGCCGGAACGATCTTCAAATCCTTGTCGCGGGTGACCAGGCCCTCGTAGACGTGTGCGTGATGGGCAATGGTCGTCGTTTCCTTGAGCGTATAGGGGTCAAGCGATTTGAGCTCGCCTTGGTTGGCGTAGCGCAGCGTCTGGGCCGATGCGGGGGTCATCGCGGCCGGCGTCATGGCAAAAGCGGCGATTGAAACGGTGGTCGCTGCAAACAAGACTCGACGTACCGACATGTGTTGACGTTCTCCGCTGTGGCACGCCGTGCAGTTCTGCAGGATCGACAGCCGTGGCCGATCCATGTTGCCAGAGTTTGGCTGCCACGCAAGCCCCCGGTTTGCGGGACGGAGCGGCAATCACTAGCTTCACGACAGGAAGCAGCAAGCGCGTCACATTCAGAGGGAGTGCCGGATGGCGGAATTCAAGGCCGATGTTCTTGTCCTGGGTGCAGGCATGGTCGGCGTCAGCGCCGCCTTGCACCTGCAGCAGCGGGGACGGGACGTCATTCTGGTCGACAGGCACGAACTCGCCGGCGAGGAGACCAGTTTTGGCAACGCCGGCATTATCGAATGCGCCTCGGTCTTTCCTCTGATGTTTCCGCGGGATTTCGGACTGATCCTGCAATACGCGCTGAACCGCTCACCGCACGTGCGCTACAGCCTTTCCGATTTGCCCACCTCGCTGCCGTGGTTGCTGCGCTATTTTCTGGCCTCCTCGCCGGCCCGCGCGCTGCACAGCGCGATGGCCGAATTACCCTTGATCCAGCGCAGCCTCGTCGAGCATGAAGTGCTGATGACGGCGGCCGGGGTGCCGGACCTGCTGCGGCGGACCGGCTGGATCAAGCTTTTTCGCTCCGAAGCCACGCTGGCAAACGGGGTGCACGATTTCGAACGCGCCAGACAGTATGGCGTCGCGGGCGAGGTTCTCGATGGCAAGGCCATTGTGGCCCGCGAGCCCAATCTGACCGGCGAGTTCGCCGGCGCAGTCTATTACCCGGCCCCGGGATTCGTTCCCGACCCCGGTGCCCTGGCCAAAGCCTATGCAGCGCTTTTCACGCGCAAGGGCGGACGCTTTGTTGTGGGCGATGCGCGAACGCTCGAACAAACCGACGGCGGATGGCGCGTGAGCGGGCCCGAGGGTGCGGCGAGCGCGCGCGAAGTGGTCGTGGCGCTGGGACCGTGGTCCGATCTTGTGTTTCGTCCGCTCGGTTATCCCATTCCGCTCGGCGTCAAGCGCGGTTACCACCTGCATCTGGCGCCGCGCGGCAACGCCGTGCTCAATCATCCCGTGCTCGATTCGGATCTCGGCTATCTGCTGGCGCCGATGAACCGGGGTATTCGCCTCACCACTGGCGTGGAATTTGCCCGTCGCGATGCGCCGCCGAACCCGATCCAGATCAAGCAGGCGCTGCCGCGGGCGCACGCCTTGTTTCCGCTGGGCGAGGCAGTCGACGCAAGACCCTGGATGGGGGCCCGGCCGTGTTTGCCCGATATGGTGCCGGTGATTGGGAAGGCGTCTCGCCATGCCGGGCTGTGGTTCGATTTCGGACACCAGCACCACGGCCTGACGCTGGGGCCCGCGACCGGCCGTCTGCTGGCGGAAATGATGACGGGGGAGACGCCTTTCGCCGATCCCACGCCGTTTTCCGCCGCGCGCTTTGGTTGAGGACCGAACGAAGGTTCAAGGCGTCCTGCCGTCAGGCCGCTTGCGTCCGGTGGCCTCTCGCGGCGATACTGCCGCAAGTTGCCTAGAGCATGATTCAACCGGGTTGGATTATGCTTGTCGTCAATCTTCTTGTTTGAGCATGATCTCCGCGCAAACGCCTCTGGCGTTTGTCGCGAGGGAAAACCGGTTCCCACTTTTCCGGATCATGCTCTAGATGCGATCGGGAGTGCACATGAAGGTAAATGTTGAAATAGATTGCACGCCGCTCGAAGCCCGGCAGTTTTTCGGACTTCCCGACGTGCAGCCGATGCAGACGGCGGTCATGGAAAAACTCCAGCAACAGATGATCGCCAATATCCAGAAGGTTTCCCCGGAAGCGCTGATGCAGAGCTGGCTGACCTTCGATCCGAAGATCGCCGAGCGATTTTCGGACATGTTCGTGACCATGGCGGGCCTCGGCGGCACGCGCGCCGCCGATAAATAATAATGCCGCCGGGCGACCGCAGCGATTCGCCGACAGCGGGCCGGTTGCGTCCGCCGGGTCTTGGCCTGCTGCTGGCCGAGATGCGAGGGATATTCGAGTTCAATACCAGCCTGTTGTTGTCACCGCTTCTGATGCGTGCGCCGAAGGGCGACGGTCATCCGGTGCTGACATTGCCGGGGTTCCTCGCCAGCGATCTGTCGATGGCGCCGATGCGGCGGTATCTCAGGGAACTCGGCTACGATGCCTATGCCTGGAAGATGGGCCGCAATATCGGGGGCGTTTCGCGCATGCGGTCTGCGCTGCGCGATCGGCTCGCCGAAATTCACGCGAGTACCGGCCGCAAGGTCAGCGTCGTCGGATGGAGTCTGGGCGGCGTTTATGCGCGCGATCTGGCGTTGCAGGCGCCGGACCAAGTTCGATGTGTCGTGACGCTCGGAAGTCCGTTCGCGAACGATGTCACAGCGACCAACGCCACGCGGCTTTACGAAGCGCTGTCCGGCGAAGTGGTCGGCGCTGATTCCGAGCTTCGAAAGGCGATTGCGGGCGATTTGCCGGTGCCGGCGACGTCGATCTATTCGCGCACCGACGGTATCGTTAATTGGCGAACCTGCCTCCTGCGTCCCTCCGATATCGCCGAGAATATCGAGGTGCACCTCGCCAGCCATGCCGGACTGGGCGTGAACGCGGCCGCTCTGTGGGCGGTCGCCGACCGTTTAGCGCAAGCCGAGGGCCAATTCAGTCAATTTGACCGATCGGGGCCGTTTGCCATTGCATATGCGCCTCCGGAAAAGGCACAATCCTGACCGACATCTCCGGATCGGGGCCGTCTCAACGCCAGAAGCGCCAGCAAGGCGCCGCGTGAACTTTCGAGGGAGGAAATGCATGAGTGACTCCAAAAAGCTGTCCTCGATGGACGCGTCGTTTCTGTATCTGGAAACGCCGGAAATGCCGATGCATGTCGGAAGCATGGCGATCTTCCGTCTGCCCGACGATTACAAGGGCGACTTCTTCGAGGAATTCAAGGCGATGATCGCCTCGCGGCTGCACATCGCACCGATCCTCAAGGCGCGCCTTGAGAAGGCGCCGCTCGACATCGATCATCCATCCTGGGTCGAGGACGACCAGTTCGACATCGACCGCCATATCTTTCGTGGCAGCCTTCCGGCGCCCCACGACCGTGCGACGCTGGAGCGCATCGTCGGCTGGATGCATGCCAAGCTTCTCAACCGCGCCCGTCCGCTGTGGGAATTCTATGTCTTCGAGGGCATGAAGAACAACGAGATCGGGCTTTATTCCAAGATGCATCACGCCTGCATCGACGGCGGCGCGGGCGCCGCCCTCACCAACATGATCTACGATGTCACGCCGGTACCGAGGCAAATCGAGCAACCGACGGTGCCGGCGAAGGTCGAACAGGAGCCGCGCGACATCGCGGCCAATTTCATCGATTCCTATCAGCAGCTTTGGCGCCAGCCCTTCGATGCTTCCGCAGCCGCCAAAAGCATCGATCTGCCGCGTACCGGCAAGAGCGATCTCGGATCGATCCTGTTCGACAACGCGATGTTCCAGATCGAATCCGCGGTGAAGTTTGCCGGCAGTGTTCCGGCCATGCTGAAGAGCATCTCCGAAGTGGTGGCAAAGATTTCCGATCCGAAATCGCGCGACAGCCTCGCCAGCATGGTGTCGCCGTCGACGATCCTCAATAAATCGATTTCCTCGGAGCGCAGCTTTGCCGGTGTGTCGATCCCGTTGAGCCGGGCCAAGGCGCTGGCCAAGCAGGCCGGCGGCAAGCTCAACGATGTGGTGCTGGCGGTCTCGTCCGGCGTGGTCAGGCGCTATCTGCTGGAGAAGGGCGCGCTGCCGGCAAAATCGATGACGGCGGCGGTGCCGATCTCGCTGCGCGAGGAGGGCAACACCGACGCCAACAACCAGGTGTTCGGCATGATCTGCTCGATCGCGTCCAACATCGACGATCCCAAGGCGCGGCTCGAGGCGATCATCGCGCAGTCCACCAAGTCCAAGGAAATGTCGCATCCGCTGCGGGCCTTGATGCCGCAGATGTCCAATGTCTCGATGCTGGGCGCGCCGATCCTGGTCCAGATCCTGGCGCTCTTGTACAGCCGTTCCAGCCTGTCGGATGTGCTGCCGCCGGCGGCGAACATCACGGTGTCCAACGTGCCGGGGCCGCGCCAGACGCTGTACGCGGCGGGGGCCGAGTTGTTGCACATTTTCCCGGTGTCGATCGCGACGCACGGGTTGGCGCTGAACATCACAGTGCAGAGTTATCGCGATCAACTGGATTTCGGCTTTATCGCGGGCGCCAACATCATTCCGCACGTTCAGGTGCTGTGCGACATGCTGCCGGGAGAATTCGCGGCCCTCGAAGCCGCCTTCGCCCCGCCGGCCGATCTCAAAAGTGTGGCAAGCTAGCGCAAGAGCGAGTGAGACCATGACGATGATAGAAATGCCGCCGCTGCAGTTCGCCCCGACGAATGGCATTCGCATGGGCTATTACGAAGCCGGCCCGAAAACCGACACGCCGCCGGTCATTCTCTGCCATGGCTGGCCGGAGATCGCATTTTCATGGCGTCACCAGATCAAGGCGCTGGCGGCCGCCGGCATCCGGGTGATCGCGCCGGATCAACGCGGCTACGGCGCCACCGACCGGCCGGAACCTGTCGAAGCCTATGACATCGAGCACCTGACCGGCGATCTCGTCGGTCTGATGGATCATCTCAGGATCGACAAAGCTATTTTCGTCGGTCACGACTGGGGCGGATTTATCGTTTGGCAAATGCCGCTTAGACATATCGATCGTGTCGCGGGGGTTGTGGGCATCAACACACCGCACACCAACCGGGCCTGGGCCGATCCGATCGGGTTGCTGCGTGCCCGCTTCGGCGAGCAGATGTATATCGTGCAGTTCCAGGATCCCGCGCACGAGCCCGACCGGATATTTGGCAGCCGGGTGGAGCAGACTTTTGATGCTTTCATGCGCAAGCCCGTGCCGCGTCCCGACACCGCAGCGGAGGAAAAGGTCGTTGCCGGCGTCGGCGCTTCCCCGCGACTTAATCTGGCGTTTCCGCAGATGATTGCCGGGTACGACGCCAAGCATGATCCGCGCACGCCGATCCTGTCTGCCGAGGAAAAGAAGGTGTTCGTCGACACCTTCACGAGGACCGGCTTCACCGGCGGCATCAACTGGTACCGCAATATGTCGCGCAACTGGCAGCGCTCGGAAGGCCTCGACCATACGGTGCGCGTGCCGTCGCTGATGATCATGGCCGAGAACGACGCGGTGCTGCCGCCATCCGCCGCCGACGGCATGGAGAAGCTCATCCCCGATCTCGAGAAATACCTGGTTCGCGGCAGCGGCCATTGGACGCAGCAGGAAAAGCCGGACGAGGTCAGCGCCAAGCTGGTTGAATGGCGTCGAAAGCGATTCGGCTGATCCGTGCGGTCATTGCGAGCGAGGGGACTCTCGCTGTCATTCCGGGATGGTCCGAAGGACAGACCTCAGATGTGCAATTGCACATCGTGGTTCGATGCTTCGCATCGCCCCGGAATGACCAATCCGACTCGATAAAGTGGCAGGAGAAACTCTCGCGATGGCGTCCATCAACAAACTGAGCCCGATTCCGCATCCGCCGAAAAAGCCGGTGGTCGGCAACATGCTGTCGCTGGATGCCAAGGCGCCGGTGCAGCATCTGGTACGGCTGACCAAGGAGCTGGGGCCGATCTTCTGGCTGGACATGATGGGCGCGCCGATCGTGATTGTCTCCGGCCACGACCTCGTCGAGGAGCTCAGCGACGAAAAGCGTTTCGACAAGGCGGTTCGCGGTTCGCTGCGCCGGGTGCGCGCGGTCGGCGGCGACGGCTTGTTCACGGCCGATACCACGGAACCGAACTGGAGCAAGGCGCACAACATCCTGATGCAGCCGTTCGGCAACCGCGCCATGCAGTCCTATCACCGGAGCATGGTCGATATCGCCGAACAGCTGGTGAAGAAGTGGGAACGCCTCAACGGCGATGAGGAGATCGACGTCGTCCACGATATGACCGCGCTGACGCTCGACACGATCGGGCTGTGCGGCTTCGATTATCGCTTCAACTCCTTCTACCGCCGGGATTATCACCCGTTCGTCGAATCTCTGGTTCGCTCGCTCGAAACCATCATGATGACCCGTGGCATTCCGCTCGAGGGCATCTGGCTGAAAAAACGCCGGCAGGAACTCGCCGAAGACGTCGTGTTTATGAACAAGATGGTCGACGAGATCATTGCCGAGCGCCGCAAGAATGGCGAGGCCGCCGAAGGCAAGAAGGACATGCTGGGCGCCATGATGACCGGCGTCGACCGCGTCACCGGCGAACAGCTCGACGACGTCAACATCCGTTATCAAATCAATACTTTTCTGATCGCGGGGCACGAAACCACCAGTGGACTGTTGTCGTGCACGATCTACGCGCTGCTCATGCACCCCGAAGTGCTCAGGAATGCCTATGAGGAGGTTGACCGCGTTCTCGGTCCGGATCTCGATGCGCGGCCAACCTACCAGCAGGTCACCCAGCTCACCTACGTCACGCAGATTCTGAAGGAAGCCTTGCGGCTATGGCCGCCGGCGCCGGCCTATGGCATCTCGCCGCTTAGCGATCAGACCATTGGCGGCAAGTACAAGCTGCGGAAGAATACCTTCATCACCGTGCTGGTGATGGCGCTGCATCGCGATCCCAGCGTTTGGGGGCCTAATCCCGATGCGTTCGACCCGGAAAACTTCAGCCGCGAGGCCGAGGCGGCCCGGCCCGTCAATGCCTGGAAGCCGTTCGGCAATGGCCAGCGCGCCTGCATCGGCCGCGGCTTCGCGATGCATGAGGCCGCGCTGGCGATCGGCATGATCCTGCAGCGCTTCAAGCTGATCGACATCCATCGCTATCAGATGGTGCTGAAGGAAACGCTGACCATCAAGCCGGACGGACTCAAGATCAAGGTGCGTCCGCGCACCGACAAGGACCGTGGCGCTTTCGCGGGCGCTGCCACGGCGACGGTGGCCGCATCGAGCGTTGCGCCAGTGGCGCGCGCCCGAACGCGTCCCGGACACAACACGCCGCTGTTGGTGCTCTATGGATCGAACCTCGGCACCGCCGAGGAACTCGCCACCCGCGTGGCGGATTTGGCCGAGGTCAACGGCTTCGCCACCAGGCTCGCGCCGCTGGATGATTTCGTCGGCAAGCTGCCGGAGCAGGGCGGTGTGTTGATTTTCTGCGCGTCGTACAATGGCGCGCCGCCCGACAACGCCGCGCAATTCGTCAGATGGCTCGGCAGCGATCTGCCGAAGGATGTTTTCGCGAAAGTCCGCTACGCGGTGTTTGGCTGCGGCAACAGCGACTGGGCCGCCACCTATCAGTGGATTCCGCGCGTCATCGACAGTCAGCTGGCGGCGCATGGCGCCCGCAGCGTGTATGCGCGGGGCGAGGGTGACGCCCGCAGCGATCTCGATGGGCAGTTCGAAAGCTGGTTCGCTGCGCTGGCGCCGCTGGCGATGAAGGAACTCGGCGTCGACTCCAGTTTCAGCCGCAGCGCCGACGACGAGCCGCTTTACCGGATCGAGCCGGTGGCGCCTTCGGCGGTCAACGCGATCGTGGCTCATGGCGGCATCGTGCCGATGAAGGTACTGGCCAACACCGAGTTACAAAATAAAATCGGTGCCCATGCCTCTGAACGATCGACCCGGCACATCGAGGTGCAATTGCCGCCCGGCGTCAGCTACCGTGTCGGCGATCATCTCAGCGTGGTGCCGCGCAACGATCCGGCGCGGGTCGATTCCGTCGCGCGCCGCTTCGGATTTCTGCCTTCCGACCAGATCCGGTTGCAGGTCGCCGAAGGCCGTCGCGCGCAACTGCCGGTCGGCGACAGCGTTTCGGTCGGGCGGTTGCTGAGCGAGTTTGTCGAACTGCAGCAAGTCGCGACCCGCAAGCAGATCCAGATCATGTCGGAGAACACCCGCTGCCCCGTAACGAAGCCCAAATTGCAGGCCTATGTCGGCGACGATGCTGCTTCCACCGATCGTTATCGCGCGGAAATTCTCGGCAAGCGCAAATCGGTGTTCGACCTTTTGGAGGAATATCCGGCCTGCGAGTTGCCGTTCCACGCCTATCTGGAAATGCTGTCGCTGCTGGCGCCGCGCTATTATTCGATCTCCTCGTCGCCGTCAGGCGATCCCGCGCGTTGCAGCGTCACCGTCGCGGTGGTCGAGGGTCCCGCCGGTTCGGGGCGCGGCGTCTACAAAGGTATCTGCTCGAACTATCTGGCCGGCCGCCACGCCGGCGAGACGGTCCACGCCACGGTGCGCGAAACCAAGGCCGGGTTTCGGCTGCCCGACGACGTGTCGGTGCCGATCATCATGATCGGCCCAGGAACAGGTCTGGCACCCTTCCGCGGCTTCCTGCAGGAGCGCGCTGCGCGCAAGGCCAAGGGCGCGGTACTCGGCCCGGCGATGCTGTTTTTCGGCTGCCGTCATCCCGAGCAGGATTATCTCTATGCGGACGAATTGAAGGCCTTCGCCGCCGACGGCATTACCGAACTGCATACCGCCTTCTCGCGTGCGCAGGCGCCGAAGACCTACGTGCAAAATCTGATCGCGGCACAGCAGGAACGCGTTTGGAGCCTGATCGAACAAGGCGCGATCATCTACGTCTGCGGCGACGGCGGAAAAATGGAGCCGGACGTCAAGGCGGCGCTGGTTGCGATCTATCGCGAACGCGCCGGCGCGGATGCAGCCGCGGGGCAACGCTGGATCGACGATCTCGGCGCTGGGAATCGCTACGTGCTCGACGTCTGGGCGGGCGGCTAGTCTAAATCCCACTTGTCGTCCCCGCGAAAGCGGGCGTTCGCCGGGACAACGAGAGAGTTTACCCTACCGCTGCGGCAACCGCTCGAAGGTCGGCAACCCCTCGGGGATCATATGGAAGTCCTGCTTGTCGATGGTGTAGATCGCCATCTGCGGGCCGCCGAACAGGCTGGGGTCGTCGAGCGTGCCGATTTTCACAATCGCGGCAGGCAATCCGGGCCGCCGTGTGATCAGATGGGTGCCGCATTCGACGCAAAATTCCCGCGTCACCGCGCCCTCGAGGTCGCTGCGTGAAAACTGCTTCGGCGTTCCCTTGGTATAGCGGAAGCCCTCGATCGGCATCAGAGTGAACATATTGGGACCGCCGCCGCTGATATACTGGCATTCACGGCAATGGCACTGCGCTTTCAACATCGGCTCGCCTTCGGCGACATATCGCACCTGGCCGCAATAGCATCCACCTTCCAGCTTCATGGCGTTCTCCCTGTCTTGTTAGGGGGTCGTGTCAGTGCATGGACTTTTCAGTGTAGAGGCTTGGCCGACGCCGCATGGGCGTGCTTGTCGATGGCGTCGATGATCTGTGGCCACATCGGGATCGGCAGCGCATGCCCCATGCCCTCGATCATCAGAAGCTTCGCGCCTGATATCGAGGCTGCGGTATCCTTGCCACCTTCGGGCCGGACCAGCGGATCGACGGTGCCGTGAATGACCAGGGTCGGTGTCCTGACCGATGCCAGCCGCTGCTTGCGGCTGCCTGAGGCGAGGACGGCGCGAAGCTGCCGTCCGACGCCGGCGGGATTAAGTCCACGCGCATAGGTGCGTTCGGCGCGGGAGCGATCGAGCGCCTCGTCTTCCGGGAAACTACCGACGCGCAGGACTTTCCATGTGTGCGCGAAACGAACGAAATACTCTTCCTTGGTGGCCGGCGGTGGCGCCATCAGAACAGCCATGGCCTCGCGGGTCGGCGGCGGCAGTTTCGGATTGCCCGTCGTCGACATGATCGAGGTCAGCGAGCGCACCCGCTGCGGAAACGAGATCGCGAGTTCCTGGGCGATCATGCCGCCCATCGACGCGCCCACCAGATGGGCCGACTGGATGCCGAGCGTATCCATCAGACCGATGACATCCAGCGCCATGTCGGACAGTTTGTACGGCGCGGCGACCGGGATTTTCAAGAAACGCAGCTTGAGCATTTCGACCGCGCCCAGGCGCTTGCCGCCGGTCAGCTTGCTGGATTGGCCGATATCGCGATTGTCGAACCGGATGACGCGAAAGCCGCGCGCCGCAAGCTGCCGGCAGAAGTCATCGTCCCAATGGATCATCTGGGCGCCCAGCCCCATGATCAACAGCAGGGGCTCCGCTTCGGCATCGCCGAAGATTTCGTAACAAAGCTCGATGCCGTTGGCGCGGGCCATTTGCGGCGGCTGATGGGCTGACGGGTTCACCTTGGCAGCTCCCTTGAGATGGTATGGCGATGAGGACTCTATGACACGGTTTGTCGCGCCGCAGAAGGCTCCCGGAGTCCCGGAAACCGCTAGCGCCAGGTTGACCGGCCCGGCGCAACGGTATGGAATGATCGAAAACAGGCGAAGCAATCGCCGTCAATCCAATCCGGGAGGCGCCGATGGCCGACAAGAGCAACGATCCGGTCGTGCTGTGGCAAACCATGGTCGGTGAGATGGAGAAAGGCTTCAACGCCTTCGCCAATCAGGCGATGGCGTCACCAGAATTCAGCAAGGTCGTCAATCAGGTCGGCGGGACCGCGGCGGGCGCGCAGAAGCAGCTCGGCGATCTCATGGAGAAATATCTCGTCAGCATGAACCTGCCGAGCCGGGCGCAGATGGTCAGCATGGCCGAGCGGTTGCAGTCGATCGAAGGGCAGTTGAACGAGATCAAGGCGCTGTTGTATCAGGTGCACGGTAATTCCAGTGCGTCGGAAAGCGGGTATGTCGGCGCGCCAAAACCGCCGCGCACCAAGCGGCCGCCATCGGCGGGCGGGGAAAAATGAGCGCCGCCGCCGGCCTCGATCTGGCATCGATCCCCGAGCGGATTCAGTCCGAGGTGCAGCGGGCGATCCAGCGCAGCATCAAGGGCGTCGAATATCTCTCATCGTCCGGTCCGTCGCTCGGCGCGACGCCGAAAGACGTCCTGCATGTGCGCGGCACGATGAATCTGTATCACTACCGGCCCGTCGCGGACGAAATCTACCGCGTGCCGATCCTGATCGTGATGGCGACCACCAACCGCGGTTACATCCTCGATCTGGTGCCCGGGCAGAGCTTCATCGAGTTTCTCCTCAAGCGCGGCTACGACGTCTACATGCTGGACTGGACCGCGCCGAAACCGGAAGAGAAGTCGTTGCGGATGGAGGACTACGTTCTCGACTTCATCCCGGATTGCATCCGCCGGGTGCAGCGCGATTCCGGCGAGACCGATGTCACCGTGATCGGCTACTGCTTCGGCGGCGTGCTGTCGCTGCTTTATGGCTCGATCTTCGCCGACGGACCGATGAGGAACCTGATCTGTTTCACCACGCCGGTCGATTTTCGCGAGATGAAGCTGTTCCAGAATTTCGCGGACCGGCGCTATTTCGACGTCGACCGCCTGATCGACAGTGTCGGCAACGTGCCGCCCGAGATGATCCTGTCATCCTTCGAGATGTTGCGGCCGGCCTCGCGCGCCGCGAGCCAGGTGCAATTGTGGGAAAACATCTGGAACGACGAATACGTCAAATCGTACCGGATGTTCGATCGCTGGGCGACCGATACGCTGCCGCTGGCCGGCGAGTATTTCCGCACCATCACCCGGGACCTGATGTGGGACAACAAGCTCTACAATGACGTGATGTCGGTCGGTGGCCGCAAGGCGGATATTTCAGAGATCAAGATCCCGATCCTGCATGCAGTCGCCGAGCACGACCACATCGTGCCTTACGACGCCGCCAAACCCTTGATCCAGAAGATCGGTTCGGCCGACAAGCAGGAAGTGATCCTCAAGGGCGGCCATGTCAGCCTGGTCGCCGGCGCCAATGCCATCAAGCGGCTATGGCCGAAACTGGATTCATGGCTGGGTGAGAGATCGACATGAGCAGCGAACCCCGTTCCTATCCGCGACGCGTCGCGACCGACGCCGGTGAGGTCGAATTCCGGTTGATGTCGCCGGCCGATGAAGCCGCCGTGCTCGATTTCGCGCGACAACTTCCGGTTCACGATCTGCTGTTCCTGCCGCGTGACATCAGCGAGCCGAAGGTGCTGGCGGCCTGGATCAAGGAGATCGAGCGCGGCGCGATCACCAGCCTGCTGGCGGTGAAGGCGGGCAGGGTGGTGGGCTGCGGGACGCTGGTGCGCGATCCCTGGTCGTGGTCGCCGCATGTCGGCGAAATCCGCAACGTGGTCTCGGCGGATGTGCGCGGCCAGGGAGTCGGGCGGGCATTGTCGCAGGAGATCTTTGCGCTCGCTTTGGGTGCCGGCCTCGAAAAGCTGGTGGTGCAGATGACGGTCGATCAAACCGGCGCCATCGCGATTTTCGAAGGCCTGGGATTCAAGGCAGAGGCGCTTTTGCGCGACCATGTGAAGGATAAGGCCGGCAAGAAGCACGATATCGTCGTGCTCGGGCACAATGCCGCGCAGGTCCAGGCCCAGATGGAAGCTTACGGGATGCCGGGAGCGGTCCAGCACTGAAGCGTCTTGAGTGCCGCCAAAGCCGGCTTGCGGGCAGGCTGACCAATCGTCAGGATTATCACGAATTCGTGATATCGCAGTGCAACATTGATGTTGCGTTGCACCATTAACTATGGCACAACGATCTCGCCCCGGGCCAATCGGACGGGGTGAGCCCATAGCTCAAACCCTGAGGATGGAGAGACCCAAATGACCACCGAAACCCAGACCAACT
>Ga0210400_10003992_pt1 | contig 12915 bp, 12 predicted proteins | sample IncBWH26MmetaG_FD_155456 | JGI IMG/M metagenome (GOLD analysis project Ga0210400, IMG submission 155456) | Forest soil microbial communities from Barre Woods Harvard Forest LTER site, Petersham, Massachusetts, United States - Inc-BW-H-26-M | ecosystem: Environmental > Terrestrial > Soil >...
CCAAAAGGCCGGCCCACTCCTTGCCGGCGAGGGTGCTGGCGCCGAGCCCGTCGAGAAGGTTGAAATTCGCGCGCAGACCCGTCTGAGGATCGATCCTGTAATCGACCGGATAGGGGATCACCGGCCACCCCACCCCATCGAACGAGGCGATCGACCGGGGCATATGATATGCCGAGGTAATCAGGATCCAGATCGCGCCGGGCGCCGGCCGAATCAGCTCCTTAGCGTAGGCTGCGTTTTCGTGGGTGCTGCGCGAGCGCTCCTCCAGGATGATGCGCTCGGGAGCGATCCCCTCCTCGACGACAAAGCCCGACGTTGCCCGCGACTCGGGCAACCCGACCGGGATAAACCCACCCTCCCCGCCGATCAGCGCCAGCTTCGCTTCCGGGTGTCGTCGGGCCAAGGCTATCCCAGCGAGCACGCGGGTCACCGCGCTATTGAACACGGTCTCGCCGTAGGAGAGCGACAACGCCGGGTCGACGGCACCGCCGAGCACTAGGATCCCGTCGATTCTTTTCGGCAATTGAGGCCGTGGAAATCGTTCCTCCAGAGCCAGCACCATGGCCGGTCCGATCGGGGCCACGGCGAGCACCAGAAAACCGAGGAGCGATATCGCGACCAGGACCTTGCCGCGCCGGCCTCGGGAAATCCGAAAGAGAAGCACGCCGGCGAGGAGGCAAAGCATCAGCAGATTGCCCGGCTGCAGCACTGCCCAGACCAGTTTGCCGAAGATGAATGTCAGTCCGTCCTCCAGCAGCGAAAAGCCCCTGCCGCGGATGTCGCCGCTGGCCTATGATGCCCGTCGGGCGACAAATCAGCGAGCGGATGCCGGCATGAGCGATATCCATCACTATATCGGAGGCAAGCGCGCCGAGGAGACGAGCGGGCGTTGGGGCGAGGTCTACAACCCGGCGACCGGCGAGAGAAGTCGCCGCGTCGCGTTTGCCGGCATTGCAGAGGTCGACAAGGCGGTGCAAGCCGCGGCGGCGGCTTTTCCCGGCTGGGCGGCGACACCGCCACTGACCCGCGCGCGCATTCTGTTCAAGTTCCGCGAGCTGCTCGACCGCGAGGCCGGCGCGCTCGCGCGCCTCATCACCGATGAGCACGGCAAGGTGCTCTCCGACGCCGCCGGCGAGGTGACACGCGGCACCGAAGTCGTCGAATTCGCCTGCGGCATCCCGCATCTCCTCAAAGGCGAGTTCACCGAGCAGGTCGGCCGCGGCATCGACAGCTGGTCATTGCGCCAGCCGCTCGGCGTCTGTGCTGGGATTACGCCGTTCAACTTTCCGGCGATGGTGCCGATGTGGATGTTCCCGGTTGCGCTCGCCTGCGGCAACACCTTTGTGTTGAAGCCGTCGGAGCGCGACCCCTCGCCCGGCTTCCGCATCGCCGAACTGTTGACCGAGGCCGGGCTGCCGCCCGGCGTCTTCAATGTCGTCAACGGCGACAAGGAGGCGGTCGACGCGCTGCTGCATCACCCGGATGTCGACGCCGTCAGCTTTGTCGGCTCGACCGCGATCGCTCAGTACATCTACGCCACCGCCGCACAGAGCGGCAAGCGCGTGCAGGCGCTGGGCGGCGCCAAGAACCACATGGTGGTGATGCCGGACGCGGATCTCGACCAGGCGACCGACGCACTTATGGGCGCTGCCTACGGCTCGGCCGGCGAGCGCTGCATGGCGGTGTCGGTCGCCGTCGCGGTGGGCGGCGCCGGCGACCGGCTGATGGACAAGCTGGTGCCGCGAGTCCGCGCCTTGAAGGTCGGACCGGGCACCGACCCCGAGGCGGAAATGGGCCCGCTCGTCACCGGCCAGCATCTCGCCAAGGTGCGCTCTTACGTCGATCTCGGCGTCGAGGAAGGGGCCAAGCTCGTCGTCGACGGCCGCGGGCTCAAATTGCAGGGCTACGAAAACGGCTTCTTCCTCGGCGGCTGCCTCTTCGACGAAGTGAAGCCCGAGATGCGGATCTACAAGGAGGAGATCTTCGGTCCGGTTCTCTCGGTCGTGCGCACCCCCGATTTCGACACCGCGACAAAGCTCGTCAATGACCACGAATACGGCAACGGCGTCGCGATCTTCACGCGCGACGGCGACGCGGCGCGCGAGTTCGCCAACCGCATCCAGATCGGCATGGTCGGCGTCAACGTGCCGATCCCGGTGCCGATGGCGTTCCACAGCTTCGGCGGCTGGAAGCGCTCTCTCTTCGGCGACATGGCGGTGCACGGCATGGAAGGCGTGCGCTTCTACACCCGCCTCAAGACCGTAACCGCCCGCTGGCCCGCCGGCATCCGCGCCGGCGCCGAATACGTGATGCCGACAATGCGCTGAAGGTTCTGGCGAACGGCCAACCGGAGACAACCTGGCATTGATCGCGCTGACCTGATCGACCTGTTTGTTCAGGAGAAGATCAGGCCAGAGTCCCGGAAAAGTTGTAGTCAGGCCGGAGTCCGCCTCGACAGAATTTGCACGATTCGCCGTCACGTTGCGCTGCATCCCATTGCCCAGTTTCGCCTGCGACATAACATGCGATTGTGGCAATTTTATCGGAACTCCTGACTGGTGCAGCGATTGGCGGTCAACCCGGAAGCGATGAGCGGGTGACGTTGACGAGCCCGCGACGATCAAAGCGATCAGCAGCAACGTTGCTTATAGGTGACGGTGAAAACGGAGCGTTGCGGAAGCTCGTCATTTCCGAGTTAGAGCCACAGTTCCTGCACGCACTTATGACATCGTGGCTGTCCCTGTCCTATCAGCCCGGAAAAAATACATATTCACATTTGGGCCCTTGATGAAGAACGGCCCGAGGAGCCGCTCTAGTTGCGTTCGTGCACGGCGCACAAGATCGTCATAAGTTAGGATCGTTAGCCGGGGCTGCTCGCTTTGCATGACAGCCAGAATTCTGCGATTTTCCTCATTCAACGAGCCCGAGCGTCCAATGACGACGAGTGAACGTGGTGTTGCTGAGACACCCATCAAGTCTTGTTCGACTTGGGTTTTGTTGTCCTGGATATATCTGACCCAGTCCCTTATTTGGCTGATAGCGTGGGTAAGTGGCTGGCGCGGATGCCCATCCTTTCGAAAGAGCCGCCTATGAGGGGCCTCGATTTCTACAAGCAGATAATCGTTGGGTGGCTCGCGGAAGACAAAATCGCTGACATGATTACCGAAGGTCTTTTTTGACCAGTAGGCGTCATATGTCGGGCAAATCAGCTCCGGATGAGCCTTCAGGAATTGGTGACACGGCTCTTCGGGCCCGGATAAGAGAGCTTCGAATTCGTTGAGCAGTTTGGCATAATGGTCGCGCGCGGCGCCGCGGCCATCTAGCTGATACAACGCTGTCTCAATGGCGTTGCGCTGAGCGATAGCGCTTAGCAAGTCAAGCTTCGCCCAGGCCGAAGCGTACTCCGGTTTCCAATAACTTTCTTCCAAACGAGGATAAATTTCAATCGCCTGCCATCCCACTGGCAGAGATAGCATGGTGTGGGCGATGAATTGTTCCGGACTCGAAGTGATGGCTCCGGCTGGCACATCCGATGGTTCAAGTTCGCCATGTAGTTGCATATAAAATTCGCGATTTACCGCGGCTAGACATGGCGGTCGTTCAGATAGTTGCGGGGTCGGAAATTCAGGCGGTAGAGCCTTGCCTACGGTAATTATCGGATGGAACTGTGCGAGATCTTTCACTTGGGTTTCGTTCCTGATACTCAACGTCAAGGATGGGCCGAGATGTTCAGGAACGTAAGCGGCCGGGTGATCCGGGCTATGGACGAGGTATTCCGAAAATAGGGGTGCTACCGTGGCCAGGTTCTCAGGATGATCGGCGGACCTTGCCTTCGGCTCTTCGCTTCCGGCCGCGTCGTATCTGACGAGAACACCATCGGGGCAGCAGATCACGTAGATATGCCATGGCACTCGAAAATTCGGCGGTGCCAAATCCCGGACGCTCGCGAATGCGCCATCTACGAGTTCGCGGCCTGCCTTGACATAGGCCTTCAGGGTCTTCGCCATAGCTTTGGAGAGGGGCGATGCAGACCTCGCGTCGGCTGCCTCAACTGGATCTGCCATCTCGATTGGCTTACCGGGCGTTATCGTGATGGAACGTCGGTAAGCAACCTTGCCGTCTTCACCCGCCATTCAGGGCACCCCATCCATGGATGTTGATCGGCATGGAAAATTCGCGAATGCAGCCTGTAGGTTTGTTTCTCGTAGACCGTTGTAAATATAGGCTATAGCCGGAAACAGAGTAGGGCTGAGTTATCTGTTAACCGGGCGCAAGCGGGACGACCGGACGAACTACCCCCTATGCCGTCGCGCGTCCGTCGCGGGAGATCGGACCCCGCACCGATCCGAGGCGGAAATCTGTTCGCCCGCCACGGCCAGCATCTCGACAAATCGGTGCTCCTACGTTGATCGGGTCGCTGCTATAGGCTTACCGTCGCTGGTTGTGGCAAGGGGGAAGCATGTTGGGCGGGCGGGGCCGGGAGTTTCCGTCGCATAAGACCGAACCGGCGGAGTTCGCGGAGAAGGCGACCGATCTCGACGCATTGCGCACTGCGGTGGTCGACGCCGCCGGGGTCGGCTATGGCCTGTGGTTCAGCTATCTTTTCGTGCTGCTCTATTTTGCCATCGCAGCGGGTGCCGTCACGCACCGCGATCTGCTGCTGGAGAGCCCGGTCAAGCTGCCGTTCCTCAATGTGGAATTGCCGCTCAAGGCCTTCTTCATATTGGGGCCGCTGATCTTTCTGGTGGTCCACGCTTACGTGTTGCTTCATTTCCTTCTATTGGCCAGTAAGGTGGGCTCCATACCGAACTGCGGAAGCAGATCCCCGAACATGATAAAAGAGCAAAACTGCGCCGCCAGTTGCCGAGCAATATATTTGTGCAATTGCTCGCGGGACCGCGCGAGGTACGGGAGGGGATCGTCGGCGGCCTGCTAGGTTGGATCGTCTCGATCAGCCTCGTCCTCGGCCCGATTTGCCTCCTCGTCCTGTTTCAGCTGCAATTCCTGCCCTACCACAGTGCCGGGATCACTTTGTGGCATCGCATCGCAGTCGTCCTTGACCTTGTCCTGTTGTGGCTGCTGTTCCTACCAATCAAGCCCGGCGAAACCGCCCTTCTAGCGTGGCGCGACATCAAACCGGTTAGGGTGATCGGCTGGTTTCTGTTGAGCCTTCCTATCGTGGTGCTGGTTTTTACGATCGCTACCTTCCCTGGAGAATGGCTTGAAGGAAAGCTGTATGGGCCACCCGTTGATGGTGATTGGTTGGATCAGAGATCAATTGAGTTCTGGCGCGTGCCGCATGAGTTACTGGTCGGGGGGAGGGGCCTTTGGTCCAATGTGCTGATGTTGCCAAAGTTCGAGACGGGCGACCGTTTGAAACTCGATGCCGAAGGAAAGATTGGGCTCTCTCCTGCCATCTTCTCACCGCATGGCCGACGGCTCGAAGGTGCTATGCTCGATGACGCTCGTTTCAGCAACGCTGATTTTAGCGGCGCGGAGCTGCAAGGTGCGTCGCTTTACGACGCGCAGCTGCAAGGCGCCAACTTCCGCGGCGCGGAGCTGCAGGGCGCGACCTTGACCGGCGCGAAACTGCAGGGCGCCGTGCTTGACCACGCGCAGCTACAGGGTGCCTCGCTTGACCTCACGGAGCTGCAAGGCGCGCAGCTGCAAGGCGCCATCTTCATCGGCGCGAAGCTGCAGGGCGCGACCTTGGCCGGCGCGAGGCTGCAGGGCGCGACCTTGAGGGCTGCGCAGCTGCAGGGCGCCAACTTCCTCGCAGCGGAGCTGAAGGGCGCCTCGCTTGACGACGCAGACCTGCAGGGCGCCGTGCTTGACCACGCGCAGCTACAGGGCGCCTCACTCCATAACGCGCAACTTCCGAACGCTACCCTGGACAGCGTTTTCGTTTGGAGAACCGAGCCCTTGACAAATGAACAGGTGGAGGGCGCGTGGATCCGGGACCCACAACCCGGTCCAATCGGATTCTTCGGGTTTCCTGTTGGAGAGCCGCATCCCTGGTCGTATAAAATCTACGCAAGACTGATATCGCTCATCGAAATCGTGCCGAAGGGAGAGCGGCGTGATGCCGCGTTGATGCGGGTTCAACGGCTTGGGAATAAACCATACGATCCCGAGCCGAACCTGACGGAAACCTGGAACCTTCTTGCAACCGCATCGGAGCGGCAGGCGCGGACCTACCCCGAGCGCCTCACCAGCACGCTGATAAGCATCGGTTGCGGCGCCGACGGAGGACCTTTTGTGATCGCCGGTTTGATCCCTCAGCTCCCCTGGAAAGGTGAGCTTAGCCGCGCGCAAAGGGCCGAGGTTGCCCGCGCCTTCCTCGACGACGCGAATTGCCCGGGCTCTCAAGGGCTATCCAAAGGGAATAGAGCAGAGCTGCGATGGATGCGCGACGCGGAACCTCAGCAGCCGAGCCCTGACACAACATCGCGATAAGGCAAACTGAGCGGCGATGCCACCGCGGCCGTGACATCTCGACTGGAGGGCCGGGTTCTGAAGATCGCGCGACCGCGCATCTTTGGGGGCAAGTTCACCGAGCAGGTCGGGCGCGGCATCGACAGCTGGTCGCTGCGCCAGCCGCTGAGTGTCTGCGTCGGCATCACCCACTTCAACTTCCCGGCGATGGTGCCGATGTGGATGTTTCCGGTGGCGCTCGCCTGCGGCAACACCTTTGTGCTGAAGCCGTCGGCGCGCGACCCTTCCCCTGGCCTGAAGATCGCCGAATTGTTGACAGAGGCCGGCCTGCCGCCCGGCGTCTTCAATGTCGTCAACGGCGATAAGGAGGCGGTCGACGCATTGCTGCATCATCCGGACGTCGCCGCGGTCAGCTTTGTCGGCTCGACGCCGATCGCCCATTACATCTACCGCGGCGCCAAGAACCACATGGTCGTGATGCCCGACGCCGATCTCGACCAGGCGACCGATGCGCTGATGGGTGCCGCCTACGGCTCGGCCGGTGAGCGTTACATGGCGGATACGTGAGATGCCGGCGATGCGGTAAGCGCCCCGCACTGCTGTGCGGGTGGCAACACAGGGCGGGCGACGGCCACGTCGAAGGGAAATTAAGGGGTTGCGGGATAGAGGAGCGATCTTCGAGACGGTCCTCTTGGATGCAAGTCAGCGCGGTTCGCCTGGTCTCTGCGGGTAGAAATCCGGACACGGCGGCCCGCCGGCTCGCCCATTGATTTCGTCTCGCCACGACCAATAAAGTCAGCAAGCAGCGGATTTGCGGAGTAATGAACGATACACTCGAGATTCCGGAACTCAGCGTCGTGGCTCTCAGGCATCCCGTCGAGTGCAAAGGCGGCGTCCTGCCTCAGGGCGGTAAAGGACCGTCATTCACGTCTATCGTGACGGCGAGCACTACGAGGTCGAGTTTGCGGACCCCTTCCCCTTGCACGGTCACGCTTCGGTGCGACGACATCCATCCCGGGTACTGGCGATCCGCCCGCCGGAGGCAGCCGATCGTTGAGTAAGTGGTTCTACTGGCAGCTGCCGGTTACGGGGTTCGCCCCGAACGGCACAGATAGACGATGGCGGTAGCGGTAAGGAGTAGTATGAACGCCTGAGCCCCGACCTCCGGCACCTGGAAGCTCATGATCAGGCAAAATATGCCGTATCCGCCGAGGATTGCCGAAAGTGACCGTAACGCCAGCTGCGACAGCATGAAGCCCAGCATCAACCGCCGCCTTCCCGGTAAGCGGGGCGGGCAGCCGGCGCGAAGGCGACGAAGAACCGGGCGCGGATCTCCATGCAGCTGCGGATGACGAGCAGTCCGACCGCAGCATCCAGCGCCAGCGACAACAGCAGCGGCGCGGTGCTCACGCCAAATACCGTGATCAATGCGTCGACCACGACGAACCACCCGAAAAGGCGCCAGAACCGCCGCAACTGCCTCTCCTTAGCCGAACCATTAAATTCTAATTAAATTCGGCGCACCTTTCTCCGAAATTGATAGTTAAGTCGGTCGAGAGCGAGCGAAAAGTTCGGCTGAGCCGTTCGCAGGGCCGAGGGCAGCACGCGTCGGGGCGCTGCCGCCCTGGTGGCGTTAGTCGGAAATTTCGGCCGCCTCGCGCGCGGCGGACGTCATTTCGGGTGGCGGACCGAAGGGGAGAGTCTCGGGTATGACCCGGACTTCGGTGGTGAATTTGAACGGAAAGGGGCCGCCGCTCGCGAACGTCAATTCGACAAAATAAGCGACCCAACCGCGCGCGGGTTCGGGCACTCTCGCCCTAAAGGTCCCGTCGCTATCGGCCTCCAAGGTCGAGCGCCGGTAGGCCGGCCCGATTGCCTCGAGCCGAAAGTCGCGGGCCTCGGGATTCGCCGCCTGCCATAGCACTGCGGCGAGCGGCCGCGTTGCTGTCTCTACCTCGATTACTCCATTGGGCACGAAGCTCCACGAGAACTTTGGGCGGGGTTGGCCCGCGACGATCGCATGGTAAAACGCCAGCACGCTGTCCCGCGCGTCGCTGCCCTTCAGCGAGTGATCGGTATTGGGCATGTAACGAAGGTATTTCTCGCCGATCAGTGCGTCGAAATAAAACCTCGAAGAGTCCGGTAAGAAATATTGGTCTCCCGCAGAATTGACCACGAATTTAGGCATGCTCAGCCGGGCGCGATAGGCGAACGGGTCTTCGATCTCCAGGAGCGAGGCCAGCTCGGCAGTCCCCGCCCAGCGCATGATGCCGGAAGCCTGATAGGCTGCAATGGCCGGCGCCCAGAAGCCGTAAGCGCGATAGTGGTGCTCGAAGGAGGCCTCGATGTTGAGGAGGTCGATGACCACCGGAACGACCGCAGCGACGCGTCTGTCGACCGCTGCGGCGGTCCAGGCAGTCCAGCCGCGCTTCGAAGCTCCCGCCAGGACAAATCTGCCGATTTCGACTTCGTCGCCTGCGGCGCCGTGGCAGAAGCCGGTGATTGCGTCCATTGCGCGCACCACACTCTTCGTCATTGGCAGCCGCAACGGCCAAATCTCGTCGCCGGTCCGCAGGTACTTATCCCAACTATAGGCGATGATGCCGTCCCCGGCCCGTGGTTCGGTCTCCCCCGCGAAGGTCAACGGGTGATTTGGCACCATGCGCAGTTCGGCCGTGACCGATCGGGTCATCATCGCCGCAATCGCCAGCAGCGGGTTCGCCCGGGCTGGCGCCGGCTTGTCGTTCGAGCCGCCGGCGATAACCAACAGAACCGTATCGTTGGCGATCTCGTCGGGCACGACGAGGCTCAACCAGTGCTGCCAGCGTGGCCGGTCCACCTCGCTCTCATTGCGCCAGCGCTGCGAGACGAGTTCCAGAAGGTGGGTGGTGTAGCCGCTGCCCGGTTGCGCTGCGACCGCCTTCCACCGATAGCTCGGATCCGGCAATGCGACATAACGTTCGAGCGCGTTCAAGTGGACACAGGGAGGTGCTGAACCATGACGCCGCTAACGCGGCTCGACGGCAGAAGTTCTTGGATGACGTGCCCGGACCAGAATCAACCGAAATAGGCGCCGCCGTTTACATGCAAGGTCTGGCCGGTCACAAATCCGGCATTGTCCGAGGCCAGGAAAACCGCCGCGTGCGCAATTTCCTCCGGACGGGCCATGCGCCCGAACGGAATCGCCCGCGCCGCCTCGGCGAGCTCCTCCTCGCCGCTGCCGTAGCGCGGCTGCGCGGTGTCGGTCAGACCGGGCGCGATGGCATTGACCCTGATCCGGTACGGGGCTAGCTCCAGCGCCATGGCCCGCGTCATCGACAACACTCCGCCTTTGCTCGCGACGTAATGCACGCCCCGGGGCGAGCTGCGGAATGCCGCGCCCGAGGTCAGATTGATGACGACACCGCGCCGTCCGGCCGCAACCATCGCTTTGGCGACAGCCTGCGCACAGAAGCACGCGCCCTTCAGATTGACATCGAGGACGTAATCCCAATCGCTCTCCGTCATCTCCAGAAACGGGACGCGCGGGAACACTCCGGCATTGTTGATCAGAACATCGATCGGCCCGAGCCCCCGCTCGGTGGCGGCCACCATCGCTTGTGACTGCTCGATATAAGCGATGTCCGCCTTGACGGTCAGTGCACGCCTTCCATGGCTGCGCACTTGATCGGCGACGGCTTCCGCAGCGCGCTCGTCATCGAGCCAGTTGATCGCGACGTTGGCACCCGCAGCGGCAAATTCGATCGCCATTGCGCGGCCGATCCCCTGCTGCGCCCCAGTGACCAAGACCACCTTGCCAGCGCATTGCATGTTCAAATCTCCCGGGCGGCAGGTGGGGCGCTACACTAGTCCCAGATCTTGTCGGTCAGCGGCAGGCCGCGTATATCGTCGGCGCCGAGCGGACGCTCGGGGGCGATGCCGGCCTGCTCCAGGATCGCGGCGATCTGCCTTGTATGCTGCGCCGAGTGCCAGACCGTGCGCTCGAACATCTCGTGGCGCGAGGTCTCGCCGAAATAAGTCGGCACCGGACGCGCGAAATCCTCGTCTCTGACGCGCTGCCACCAGGCATTCAGGCGCCGCCGCACGCTGTCGCCGAAATCGGCGACCGCGGCGCTCGTCCGCATCTCGGCAGGCGGCGGAATGACGAGGCTGTCATAGGTCAGGGTTCCGCCAGTGTCCTCCATGTCGAGATAGGCGGTCGGGATCTGGAAGATGTGGTGCATCAGCATGCGGTACGAGCGCGGCCGGTCCGGCAGCTGGTCCTCGAGCCTGTCGTCCGGCATCTGGCGTACCAGCCGGATCGCCGTCTCGAGCACATGGTCGTAGCGGGCTTGCAGCTCGGCCGGCGACAACGCCGGGCCCGTCTGCTCGTCGAGGGCCAAAAACTCGACGACATCGCCGATGACCTGGGCAAATACGAAGCGGTCGCCGCGCGACACGACAGGCACGGAACGCGCGCCCAGCCGCCGCAGCTCCTCTAAGCCGCCCTCATCCGCCAATACATTGATCGATTGGAACTCGATCCCACGGACCGAGAGGTATTCCTTAACCCTGAGGCAGCTCGTTCAATGCGGCTGCCAAAACACCTTGATCGGATCGCTCATCTCTTGCCCTCTCGGCATTTGTCGACCGATCCTAGGGCGCGATTTCGGGCTTTGCAACTCGGTGCGAGCCGGGCCTATTCTCCGACCGAATTTTCCACCCGAACGGAGGAAGCGATGACGGTTGTACGGGCAAGTGCACGGGCGACGAGGCGCGGCGCGGCTGAAAATTTCACCGGCGAGGTGTTTCAGGACGAGGTGCTCGTCGGCCAGGCGCCGTCGCGCATGCGGGCGACCGTCGTCTCGTTCACCCCGGGCGCACGTACCGGCTGGCATTCCCACCCGGTCGGCCAGACGCTCTATTGCCTTTCCGGCGTCGGCCGCATCTGCATCGGCAAAGGCGCACGGCCGCAGGCGATCTATCCCGGCGACACCGTGATGATCCCGCCCGATACGATGCACTGGCACGGCGCCGCGCCGGACCGGCTGTTCGCCCATCTGGCTATGTCAGAAAATGGTGAGCAGGGCCAAGGCACTACTTGGGCCGAGCACGTCAGCGACAGCGATTACAAGATGGAACCCGCCACCACCTGACGGAGGCGGTCGGTTCAGCCTAGGGTCCCCGCGGCGCGCAGTGCTGCGATCTCGGCCGGTTTGAGCCAGCCGGCGAGCGCAGCTTCGGCCTCATCGCCGCGGCCCGGCGGCTGGGGCGGGATCGGCAGATCCGGTATGGTGCGGCTGAACCGCGGCGCCGGCGCCGGTTGCGCGATCCCGTCGATCTCGACATAGGTTTGGCGCGCCGCGTTGTGCGGGTGCCGCGCCGCCTCGTCGGTCGTCAGCACGGGGGCGAAGCAGGCGTCGGTGCCTCCGAGCAGATCGCACCATTCCTCGCAGGTCCGGGTTTTGAACAGTGCCGCCAGCCGGGTCTGCGCCGCGGGCCACTGCTCGCGGTCCATTTGCAGTGGCAACGTTGCCGGATCGAGGTCGAGGCGACGCAGCAGTTCGACGTAGAACTTGCCCTCGATCGGCGCGATCGAGATCCACCGCCCGTCGGCGCATTCGTAGACATTGTAGAAATGCGAGCCGGTGTCGAGGTGGTTCGTGCCGCGCTCGTGCGTCGCGAGACCGGCAGCGACCATGCCGTGGAATGCGGTCATCAGTGAGGCGGCACCGTCCACCATCGCCGCATCGACGACCTGTCCCCGGCCCGAGCGCTGCGCCTCGAGTATGCCGCAGACGATCCCGAAAGCCAGATAAAGGGCGCCGCCGGCGAAGTCGCCGATCAGGTTCAAGGGCGGGGTCGGCGGCTGGCCGCGGCGCCCGAAAGCGTGCAACGCGCCGACCAGCGAGATGTAGTTGATGTCGTGCCCCGCCGCGTGCGCCAGCGGCCCGTCCTGCCCCCAGCCGGTCACCCGTCCGTAGACGAGACGCGGGTTGCGGACGAGGCAGTCATCGGGGCCGAGGCCGAGCCGCTCGGTGACGCCGGGGCGGAACCCCTCGATGAGCGCGTCGGCGACTTCGACGAGGCGCAACGCGAGCGCCTTCCCGCCCGGGCTCTTCAGGTCGAGCGCCAAAGCCCGGCGGCCGCGCAATAAAAGGTCGTAGCGCAGCTCGCGCTGGAGCCCGAGGTCGCTCGGCTCCGGCCGGTCGATGCGCAACACCGTCGCACCCAAATCGGCGAGCAGCATTGCGCACATCGGCCCCGGCCCGATACCGGTGAGTTCCACGACCTTGATGCCGGCGAGCGGTCCCATGTTCTGCCTTTCCATTCGATCCAATGGTCGGGGACTCGAATAGCATCGATCATGACGACTTGGCCAACGCTCTCGCGGTCGTCCTGACCGGCCTCGGCAGAAGCCTTGGTAGAAAGCTTTTGACGGCGTTGGCGCACCCGGTCCAATCTGGCGCGACCGTCGGCGGTTTGCGGGCGGACCCGGAG
>Ga0210400_10003994_pt1 | contig 12913 bp, 20 predicted proteins | sample IncBWH26MmetaG_FD_155456 | JGI IMG/M metagenome (GOLD analysis project Ga0210400, IMG submission 155456) | Forest soil microbial communities from Barre Woods Harvard Forest LTER site, Petersham, Massachusetts, United States - Inc-BW-H-26-M | ecosystem: Environmental > Terrestrial > Soil >...
CGGTACCGGGATTGATCCGGAATGCGGCAATGTCGCCATTGGGAAAAGAGGAGGTTGCCAAAGGATCAGAAACGAACAGGCACTTCTTGTAGCTGGTGCCGTAGTTGATTGCTAGTTCCTGAACGGGAGCGAAGAATTTTCCCAAACCAGTGCCGAAAGTGGCGTATGGCGAACCTGTCAGCATCGACAGAGCCGGTCCCGTGACGACTTTGTAGCCGGTGGCTGTGTTGGCCCCAGAGTTGAAGTTGTTATCGTTCACGTACACGTACTGAGCGTGAAGGATTGAGGGGCAAGTCGTGGTCAGAACTGCGACCACCGAGGCGAGCAAAAGACGGGTGAGACGGTTTCTCATAGTGTTTCTCCTCGGATTCTTTCTTGTAATTGCGCCTCGCAGATTCCAAGTTACCGCGCCTCAAGTCCGACGTGCACAGCGACGAAGAGCGCATTATCACATGAATATGAATGGAGTATGACAGAAAGATTAATAATTTGTTAAATTTCTTTGACTTTGCCGGCTCCTCGGAGTACCTTGCCCTGACCTCCGGATGTGGGTTCCCAAGCGGCCTCAATTTGCAGTCGTTGTGCGTTGCGTCATTCAAGGAACAACATGACAGGAAGCCGGGAAAAGTCCTCTCATCCTCAGGTGGCGGTAAGGAAGTCAAGTCTTCCGGGGCATCATTAAATTCACCTAGAGGGGAATGCCAAATGAGAATGAATAAGGTCGTTAAGCATTGCATGATGATGGCCGTGGCCGCCATCGTATTCGTTGTGTACCCGTCCAGCAGCTATGGCCAGGATGACTGCAGTGGCTTTGCCTACTGCAACCCCACGACTGGCTACGAAATAAGTTCACAGGTCGTGTTAGCCGAGCCGAGCGGCGCTCTCGCCGTGGGTCAATCAGCAATGCCCGGCAACACTTCGCAACAAAGCACGGCCGTCGGTAACACCGCTCTCAACTCCAACACCACTGGAGAACACAATACGGCCGTCGGCTACTCAGCGTTGGAGTCCAACACCGTAGGCGTCGAAAACGTAGCCGTCGGACAAAACGCGCTCGTACACAACACCACCACAGACAGTAATACGGCCGTCGGTTACGGTGCGCTCTTCTCCAACGCCGGGGGCGACAATACCGCCGTCGGTGACCAAGCGCTCAGCCTGAGCACTGGGAGTTCGAATACGGCCGTCGGTTGGCACACCTGTGCCAATGTTACAACCGCCAGCAACGTGATTTGCATAGGGCCCAGCGTCGCAGGAACCAATGTCTCTGGCACCACTTACGTCGCAGGTATCTACAATATAAGAATCCCAGGCAGGAATAACCCTCTGGTTTGCATCGACAAGGCCGGGCAACTGGGAACAAAGGGTTGTTCAAGGTACGGACAGCCTTCAGGACAGCAAGAGGCGATCAACCAGCAACTGCAACAGGTGATTGCTGACTTGCAGCAGCGGCTATCGCGCTTGGAGTCAATTATCCAGAACCATGCAAAATAAGTTCCAGACCCGCGCTCCGGTGAAAGGCGCACGGTGGCTACAATGGATCGTATTAGGAGCTGCCCCTGAGCTTCTGGCCTAGACTCACGGCAGCTCTTTGCAAAGCGAGAGTAGGTGATCCATTTTTCGCGCTCTTAGTTCTCGCTTTCCTTTTGCTGCTACCGCGCGCCTGTCGTTATCCGTGATCGCCGAATCTGATCGGATCATGCTCACCAGGGCTACAATGGGCGGCATGATTAGCACGGAGTTCTTCCAGTGCGATCGCTGCCACCTTGAGTGCCGGGTTGATTCTGAGTCTACGGAGTCAAACACTGCGCCTGTCATCATTCGGCACTGTCCTGATGGAAAAGACATCGCTGTTGTTGGCACGGTGACTCGCTTTCAGGAACGACGGGGTGGCGTTTGGGTCGATGTTCAGAGATGGATTGATGTGGCGTAGCGGCCTCCCTAGCGACGCGCCGCCCTGATACATGCACATCGCGCGGCTGCCAATTTCTAACTCGCGTGTTAAATCATTTGCGCTATACTGTCGCGCAGACACCGACACTCCAGCGGCACGTTATCGAAATCAGGACCCGAGTGAACAAAAATGGCGACTGGCAAGCGCTGTATTACGATGCTGTGGTCGAATTAGACCGAGCAAAACTACTGCAAAAAATTGAACTAGCTCATAAAGCGATCGGCAACCGAATGGAGGATGACCTGCTGGGTCGCCTGCCAATTGATGCGGCTGAGCGGAAAGCAATCGAAGACGCTCGGCACAATCTCTACTTCCTCAAGAGTCATCCAGCGGCCTAACGCGCGGGGTCTCACGGGAAGTTCTGGCCTAGAACAGCGGGGGCTTGGTCAGCGAGAACTAATGGCACTCGCGTCACGATTGAGCGCTCGCTTGTTAGCTTTAGCTTGCCTTTTTTTCTTGCTGATCTACCGGCCTGTGTGTGTCCGAGATGGGCACTACGTTATCGGCATCGACGGGCAAGAATGGATACTCTGCAACCATGGATTTAAGCTGATCGACGTGTTCACGCAATGCATCGCGGAGTTCGGACATAATGGGATACAACTCTTCGGTATCGCGCACAGCGACAGCTTGAGCACACAGCTCTCGGATTCGTCTTTCCAAGGTTACATCGTAGACCACAGCACGCCCTTAGCAGAATCATTTCACGGAACTCGACTCGCTTCGATACCATACAAACCGTACTACGTGATGTCGCTTTCCGCATGGCGATGGATTTGAAATCCACCTAACCGGCGTTCAACAGCCGTCGAGAGTCGCACAGGGTGTGGTGAACTAGTTCGATAGGCCTAACACTTCAAGTATCGGATGAGCTTGATAGGATGAAGAGGATGGACATTAGCGGCGCTTTGGCTTGGGGCTTGCGTATTAGGACGCGTCTGATGGTTGGAGGCATTTCGCGGGCCGCTAACTTCGCGGTAAATACGTTCGCTGGTGGTTTCGCGGTGAGGTTTACGGGGCATAAAACCCTCACAGGCGGACGAGTAGAATGATAATCTTTCAGCACAAGAGGCACGAAACCTGACAACAGGGGTGGGAATTGCGCCGGGGGCGAGGAAATTCCTGGCCATGACAAAGCAAAGGGCAGCTTGTTGTAGCTCGCCAGCGGCCATCTGTTACTGGCTCATCGTCTCTCTGGTGGCGTGGGGACTGCTAAGCCTCATAGGAATCTATTGGCGTCCTCTCCGCGCCTCGTCAGAGGCTTCGTGCCTTTTCGCGATGTCCGTCGGCTGCCTCGCCAACTGGAATAGAAATCGCTCGTTCCATTGCGCCATCACCGGCCCGCTGTTTCTAGTCGGTGGCGTTGTGTTTCTACTGTCAGGCGTCGGCATGATCCACGTGAACGTGCAATGGGTCTGGCCATGCATTCTCATTGGCGTCGGTATCGCGTTTCTGCTGGAATGGCGATATGCCGAGCGTTCTGGGTGATCGCTTTGAGAAAGAAATGAGGCACCCATTGGACTGGGAATTTTCAAGGAGCGTTCACCGAGGCCTCGGGTTCGCTGAAAAGATGCGACCCCCAGAGTGAAAGGCGTAGGGCTTATCGCCTCCGCTCCGGCCCGCTGAAAAGATGCGGCCCGAAGCTCCGGCTCTGTCAGCTCGCTGAAAAGATGCTCGCTGACGACATAGCTAAAATCGCCTAAAAAGGCACACACGGGGATTGAGGATGAGAATTCTCCACTCCGGGAGTGGCAGGAAGCGTCGCCGTCAAGAGCGACGCGCTTCCATGGATAGCGAGACCGGTAGCATGTAGCATCATGTAGCCTTTTTCATAAAGTTCGCATAAGGAGCTATATAGCAAACTTTACGTAAACAGCGACATCATGCTACATCGTCAGTTCTGGCATGAGATCAATCCCTTCCCAGAACTTTCCGGCAGTCATGCGTGTGCTTTTGATTCCCCGTTCTGTCATTGACTTGGCGAACTTCCGTTCATCGACGATGCTCTCAGCGTTCTTCGTAGCCCAAGTCTTGAAAGCGCTGTAGAGGGCGCGAGCTGGGACCCTGGCGGAAGTGGCCATCGCACATCGTGCCTGGATGAACCGTCCGATCTCATCTTCATCGTGCCGGTATTCTGCGGTAGCATTCTTGATGCACTCCGGATCGTTCAAGCCCTGTGCCTGGTACTCTCCTAAGCCTTCCACGCACCAACTCAGGATTCCAGATGCCTCGGCCTTCAGTTTGTCGGGTAGCGTGCGATCGATCTTGTGATCTGGGATACGCACCGTGAAAGGGATTAACTTGATGCGCCTCCAGATGCCATCATCCGTGCCGCGTATGTTCGGTTTGTGGTTGGTCGATAGCCACAACTTGAACTGTGGATCAAACTCGAAATGCTCGCCGTACAGGAACCTAGCCGTAACTGTGTCTCCACCCGTGATCTGCTTCACGAATGATTCCGCCAAGTGGTTGCCATCGTCGGACTCAGTCGCGGTTACAAGACGAGATCCGCATAGCATGGCCAGGTCATTACGAGGACCTGAGGATGATTTCTGCTGCATGAAGGTCGAGAAGTCCGCAGTCTTCGCATACTCGCCGAAGACATTCCGCAATGCCTCGACGAAGGTCGTCTTGCCGTTGCAGCCTGCGCCATACAGCATGAATAGCGCGTGTTCTGAAGTCTTGCCGGTCATGGAATATCCAACCGCCCGCTGCAGGTACTCGATAAGCTCGGTATTCCCCCCTGTGATGTCGCTCAAGAAGCGTAGCCAATTCGGGCAGGTGGCGAGTGGATCGTAGATGACGGGCGACAGTTTAGTAATCAGATCGCTGGGAGTGTGTGGTTCAAGTTTGAAGTTGCGAAGATCGAGCGTGCCATTGGCCACATTGAAGAGTAGACGATCACAGTCCAGTTCCTTAGGGCGAACAGAGAGAAGCGGCCGGGCGAGATACACCATGGCGTCGATTCTGGCTCTGGCCTCAGAGTGTACCGCGTGAGTGATGAAGACGCGGTGTTTATCGTAGTCCTCGATCTGCAGCGCATCAGTCAGCATCGAGCGCACCGTCTTCTGCGCCAGTGCAACCACGTGGTCTGTGTCGTCCCAGTGCCAGCGGTCTCCCGCCCAGATGAGCCACCTACCGTTGGCTTGGCAGTAGCGCACGGTAGCGCCATGTTCGGCTACGAAGCATTCTGCGTTTCCTAGATCGCTGGCGGGAGTTGCAGTGTGATTATTTTGTATTGCGGTCGCCATTATGTTCTCGATTTTCTCGACTTGTCGTCAGTTTGTAGGTGGTGGTTATTTTGGCGGTGCCCGGATAGCCGTTCTGAATACCGATCTCGATGCTACCGAAGAAGTTGGGCTCGATCTCTTCCAGCACTCGCTTTAACTCTGTAGTGATTTGCATGGCTTACTCCCGTTCATTTTCCGGACGGACTCGCATCTCGCCGATAATCTGCGATCTCGCTGGCCCGTGTTGCGAGAACTTCACCAAGACGACTTTGACGAGTCCCGGTACGCGCACGAACTGAATTCGGGCATCCACCCAACTGCTTGACATCGTCTTCAACTTGGCTAGCTTCATGATGTGCCTCTATATAAGGGGTGGGTAACGGTCCAGAGCTTTGGCCACCTCTTGGTTGTCACTGAAAACAAAGGAAATATAGTTCACCGATTTGATCGATCGACGCGGGTGGTGTTCCAGCGTGTTGGCATGCACCTCGGCCTTGCCAATCATCCCTCTGCATCCGCTTGCTTCAACTTAGAATTTTCTCCACCGGACGCGGACTCTCGGACCAACAACCTGTTGGAGCCGGAGCGGGCAGTATGGTACGTCAGGTCGTAGCGGCGCTCGATCTCGCGGATGCTTTGGCCCTGTAACGCTATCTGGGCGGCTTCGATATTGCCCGGCGTGAGTAACTGTTCCCGGATCCGCGACTCCTTATTCTGATGGGTCTGCTCTTGGAATACCCAACTCATGAGTGAGTCCTTGGTTAAACTTTCGTCGGTGAGGTCGCGGGTTCCGGCCACTTTTATGGCGTCTCCGTCGAACGTCAGGTCGTCGCGGTGGCCGCGATCGCCACGGCCTACAGTTATGAACTTTCCGCGTGCCTTACGTCGCTCCGGGTGAAAGGTGTCGCCTTCTTGCGGCTGCGGTTTAGCTGGAGAGCATTTCGAGCAGCCGTGAAGGTCTATTGGCAAACACAATACGACTTTGCCGTCTGGCCGTTTCACCCACGGCAGAAGTATTGGCTCGAAGAATTTCCGGTTGCACTTGGTGCAGGTTATCCGTGCGCGGCCCCCGAATAGGTACATCTTTTCTTCCATCGTCAACTGCGAAATCGGTCTCGCCTCGTACCATTCTGCGAGTTGAGCCAAAGCCAGCATTTCGTCCAGCGACCTGCCGTATTTCTCCTCAAACATGCGCTTGAAAAAGCGATCGAGTTCGGCGGTATCATGCGAAGCGTCGTCGCGGTCTCGTATCGCAGTCTGTTGTGGATCGCACTTAACCAATTCCATATTGGCCTCTATCCTGAGCGCTGGCGCTAACGCTTGGCGATCGATTGCCAGATTAGCGCCAAGCTCGGGTTGTAGAGTTGCGTTGACTGACATCGTTTATCCAATCCTCAGGCTGTAATCGTGAATGGAGTGGTTGACTGGCCTCTCATAGGAACACCAAGGTCTGCATACATACCCGCAACCAATTCCCCGAGCACCTTGATCCATTGGGTCTCGGTCAAGTGCGGCACATAGTTAGCGATGATCTCTCGAAATACTTCTAATGACTTGGTATCTTCCTGCCGTGTAATTGTTTGGTCAGATCGGTGAAAGTCCTCGTGGAAGCACTCCAGGATCCGGCCAAAGTCACACTCGTTGTTGGGATTCATGGGTTGTGGGTTCATGGGTTGGCGCGTTGATGGTTTGGGAAACGCTTTGAATTTCTTCATTTGGTTCTTTTTTCTCCTGAGTTTTAACAGCCTGATGCGTAGTTACCTCCTTTCTGAATTGCAATCTTTCGACTAGCTTGTCGCCGTTATCAGAAGCAGGTCGTCGAACATCGGTAGCTTCTGCTGGCAGCGGCTACAAAATGGGCAATCAGCGGATTGGGCCCGGTTTTGACAACGATCCATTCCGCACCTCGGATAAGGCTTCGCTTTCTGAAGATCGTACCTTCTCGGACGGCCCGCCTTAGTGCGCGGTTCGGATTGTAGTCTTGCGGTCATTGTGGCCATTTACTTCTCCTGCGGTCCGTTTTCATGCGTCCCCACTTGTGCGTACATTTACATCAAACCATTCGTAATCCGTTGAGTACGCTGCCCGTACTCAATTGATTGCCTGTTTTCCTTGAGGCGATGCTGTACCCGTAGTTTCGCCGCTGACACCTGCTGTTGGGTCACGTGCTGGCCATTGACGCTGAGACGCGCTGCGATCTGGACGCCGGTTAACCCATCCTTAACCAGCTGCCAGACCTTTTGATCGAGCGGTGGAAGGCTGTCAAACAACGGGTCGGCTGACAACTTCAGGCCCAGCGCATCGAAGCATCCAGTGCAAAACATGAACGCCTTCACGCCATCGGCGCTATACCTCAGGAACACATCTTTGGCTTCGCATTTTCCTGGGATCACCTGGCCGCAGATCATGCATGGTTGTGAGAACATCTTGACAATCGCGAACCCGCCAATGAATTCAGCCGCCAGCACGTTCTGTTCTGGCGTGGGCGTACCCCAAGCTGAACTCTCGTCGTGATCGTCGAACGTATCCAGCCGCTTGTCGCGGCTAATTCTGGCCGATTCGAGCGGTGCCGTGGCTCGCCTCTCGTGCTTGTGCGCATCGTATTTCAACAGCTCGTTTGGCGTCATCTTCAAGCGCCAGGCATTGGGACTTGGCTGTGGTTTGGTTGCGAGTGGGGCAAGTTGCGCTATGGATACTGACATTATCCTTCCTCTTAAGTGTGCTAGCTTTACTGCGTTCAGTTATTCAACGATTTCCGGTTCAACATCACCATCGCCATCGATTTCCGGCTCGGCCTGTGCGATCTTCCTCGCCACCGGGATCTCGCCGAGGTCCGGAAGCGTCAAACCAGAATTCCGGGGCGGCCAGCAGCAACCGCGTCGTCCCATCCGGAAAACGAACACCGAGCATGACGTTGCCGCTTGGGCTATCTCGCCGCTCGATCAATTGACCTTCGCCGTGAATCCGATGGACGACCGTGACTTGAGCCGCCTTCTTCTTACTCGACTTGCGTTCTAGAGCCATTTCCTGTCCTCTTTCTCGTTGATGACGCCAACCACGCAGAACTTAAAAAAGTGTACAAATTGCCCTTTAGAATCAATGCGCTCCAGCCCAAAAAATGAGGTTAGACCGGCGCATGAGGTTGCTCGCTTCGTTTTGCCATTTGCGCCTGCTTGTACTCCAGCGAACGCCGGTTTATTCGTGCCCTGGTGATCTCGGGGCCGCCCAGGAACAAAAGTAGGCGCTCACCATTTCCGATGGCTGCCTTGTTGCCCCGGCAGTAGCCGTGCTCCATCAGAAACAACTCGGCGCAACGAACTGAGTTGAACCAGAACGTCCGCGCTTTTTTCTGGCCGAAATGCTTTCCCTCGATCAACACTGGGATCTGCAGGCTAAACTGTTTCTCTGCGTTGAACTCCAGGGGCAGCGTCTCTGAAACATCCACACGCCCAAAAATGTAAGCGCACGCGTACTGGCAATCGATGCCGGATGGCAAAATGGCATCCTGCACAAGGGAGCTTTCTGCCTTCGATTGCAGTGACTTCCGACCTGGGACTCGATCCGGTCATTCTTGGCCTGCTTTCTGCGTGGCGGTCTTTCGACACCGTGGACGACGAGGCGATGGGCGGGTAGAGGTATTCGGGCGATCACGCTCGATCTGGGCAAGCAGTGTGGGGTGAATTCGGATGAGCGCGCGCTTGCGCCTGAAGCGACTTCCTGGGGAACCGCGGTCCATGAAACCATCCCTACCTCGGTAAAGCTCTAGGTCCCGAGATACCTTATCCTCGCTGAGGTCCCAACGCTCGGCGATCCTCTTGACCGAGTAGTAGAATGGCATTGCGCGGTCGGTCTCTGGTTGCTGCGGTCGCGGTTCCTGCTGTACCAGTTGCTGTGTTGCCATGATCCTTACACCCTTCTGGCCCCGATCTGGGGCTGTTTATTTGATGTTTCGGCTTTTGCCGAAGCATCTGTCGCTGCGGTCGCGTTGGCACGTTTGATGACTAATTCCACGCTGTAAACATGCGGTCTGAACTGTCAGTCGTTGCGTCCTTCACGCCGCACCGCGTCCGTAATACTCATCTTCATGTCGATCACCGACTCTCCTTGTGCTTTAGTTAATTAATTATCTTGTACTAAAGCACTTTCACAGATAAGATGCTCTCTGGCAAGAGTTGGATTGACGTGTAGACATGGTGACGCAACCGGAAACCTCGATGACCTCAAGCACTCCAGATTTCTACGACATCACTGGAGTTGCGTTTTACGAGGCCAATATGCCCAAGTGCCTCGAAGTCAAGGCAGGCCGCGCCAAGAACGACGAATCGCTAGTTGGCACTCTGTCCAGAGAACAAGTGGATCAGTCCAAGTGGCCGGAGTTGCCGCATCTCGCGCTCGTCAATCTTCCGACTTACGATGTGCATGGCGTAATGAACATGAATCCGCCGCCACCGGACTTCGACGAACACCTCACTGAAGACGGCGTGGCGCGAGTGGTCGAGTTAGCCAATTTGAATGCGAGTGCTGCAGGGAAGTTTGTTAAGCGTTACGGGGTCCTGCACGAGAACGACGCTATTTATATCCGCAGAGGACGAAGTATCGAGCAGGATCTCGAACGGGATGGCGTCCGACTTGCGAATCCTGCCGATGTAACAGACATCTCCATCAGCGCTAATGACTATGCGATCTTCCGGGCGAAGGTTGCAGACCTTGCATCTGCCCAACGCCTGTTGCGCTTGGCTTGGATAAAAAACACGGCTGCGATCGATATCTACCTGAAGCCCGAAATTCACAATGGCTTCGAGGTGGCGGGTTTTGATATTACGCCGGGCTTTGCACACCGGCGCAAAGGCAGTGTGGGCGTGAGTACCGAAGACTTGTGGACGTTCATTTGTTTCCTCACGGTGCTCGACTACGCCAGGGGCCGTACCGGATACTGCGCGAATCCTGAGTGCTTGGCACCGTACTACTTGAAGAAGCGTCGGACACAGAAGATCTGCGAATCAGGTCCGTGTACCGCGTGGGCACAGCGGCAATACGCTCTGAACTGGTGGAACAAAGAAGGCAAGCAGCGGCGGGCAAAGGCAAGAGGCGAAAGAAAAAGGAGAAAATAAATGAGAGTGACAGCAACGGTCGGCAACGGGTCTCCAGTGGTTGCTACCGTGGGATATTGCTGGGCACGATGTTGGTCAGGTCATCGAGCAGTGCCGACCTGATGATTATTTCGCTTGCGCCTTACGTTGACGCCCAGGTGTAACCCGGCCCACCGATTTTCGCGGTGCCGCATCCTGGTTGTCGTCGTCGTCCAATCCCTGCTCAAGCCATTTCGCATCCATCCGATCGTCATCTTCCTTGATCCAGTGGTGGTAGGTCTTGCGAATTTCTTGAGGGCTTGTTCCCACCATCGTGCTAACGTCGTCCACGCTCCAGCCCTTTGCCAACTGCTGCGTGATGAAGAAGTGACGAAAGCCGTGAGACGTCATCTTCACCCCTGCCAATTTGAATACATGACGGAGTTTAACCTCGTAGTGGTGGCGGATCGAGTATGGGTTAGTGTTTGGGCTATTCCAGAAGAAAAAGTCCGGGTTGCTGCAAGGTAAGGCGCGTAACTGTTCCGCCAGCCACGCTGGAATTCTAACCTTGAACCGCTCATTGGTCTTGCGGCGGTTGTTGCGGATGCGGTTGTCGTCGTCCAATCTGTCACGCCTAAGAAGCGCGGTGTCCATAATGGCCATGCCAGTCCAGCGCTCAGTCAGCATGAACAGCCGGAGTCGGTGCTTAGTGACAGCGTCCCATGCGGTTTGGTCGATCACAGCCAAAGCCTTTTTTACATCCGCTACTGAGGGCACGGCTACTTCCGCCTTCTTAAACCGGATCTTAAACTGAGGGTGAGTCCGCGTGTCCGGCACCGGATTTTCGGCAAACAGTTTCACCCCCGTGGCCCAGCTGAAGAAGCCGCACATGATGGACCAGTGAATCTTGAGGCTGCTACTCGTATTTGTCTTATACGGCAGAGAATCGCGGAATTGCATGACTTTCTCGCTGGTAAGCTGCTTCAGAATCGCGAGCTGATTCATCTTGCACCAATCCACCAGCTTTCCGCCGAGGTATTTGGTTCTGTCGTTGTTGAGCCCGCTGGCACTACGGAACTTCAACCATTCTGCGACCGCCATTTCTACTGTCTTGCCACTCTCCGGAGCAACGACCGGCGTCTCTCCGCGCAGTTGCTTGGTCTTATCCTCGGCAGCAAGCTTAACGCCCGCAAAGCTGCGTGTGTTGGCGGACTCGCGTCGCGTCTTGCCGTCTAATACATACTGCATCCACTTTGGGCAGGTGCACTTCAGGTAGCTGGCATCATCCTTACGCGGGCATATACCGGAATGGCGGCTGTACACCCGGACGTCACCGATGATTTGCTTCAATGTCACCTCCAAACTTCATCATGTACGAAAACTGTACAATTGTCAATTAACTTTGATTACAGCAGCATAAACACTGCGTGAAAATGATACATGATATGTATGCCTGGTACGTGGACGCGAATGACTTCGATCAAGGCATCTGGACATCGCTTGATGGCGGTAATTCGTGGATTCAGATCAACGACGCGGGCATTATCAATTGCGGCGACCAAGCCGGTTGTGGAACTGAGCAAGGGACCTACAATCTGGAGCTCGCCGCGGTGCCGAATGGCAGCAGCGGAGTCACTGATTTGTACGCTGGCACCATTAATCTTTACAAGTGCGAGATCACGAGCACATCTCCGACCTGCAACGGTGCGGGATCGAATACGTTTCTGAACCTGACGCACGCGTACGGGTGCAGCTCAATCGCCATGGTTCATCCTGCCCAGCATGGCGTGTCATTCCTGATTAACCGCAGCGCGCAGGACGTGATGTACTTCGCCAACGATGGCGGAATCTACCGCGCGCTGGATGGCTACGGCTTGCAGACAGGGACCTGCGGCGGCGCTAATCCATTCGACAGTTTGAACATGACGCTGGGATCGATGACCCAGTTTGTTTCGTTTTCTCAGGCTCTCAACGACGCCAGCGCAATTCTTGGGGGGACCCAGGGAAACGGATCGGCGGGCACACAGTCGACCGGCGGTAGTTGGCAGAATGTGAATGCTGGGGATGGTGGTTACAGTCAGATCAACCCTAATAATGAAGAAGAATGGTTCGTCTCGAACCCTCCGGATGCGATTTCAGGGGTCAATATTTTCAGCTGCACCAATTCGAATGGAATTAGTTGTCACACCCAGGATTTCCAAAGCAATCCAGTGGTCAGCAGCGCAAGCGTGGGCGGGGACACGGGTGCGTATTATCCGCCCTATATCTTCCAGCCCAGCGACCCCTCTCAACTGATCCTAGGCACGTGCCGGGTGTGGCGGGGGCCCAGCGGAGGCGGTGGGACCTACTCGGTGCTAAGCCACAGTTTTGAAACCGAAGGTGACGGCACCTGCACCGGGGGCGAGATTAACCTTGTACGATCGCTGGCCGCCGCTGTGGACTTCAACGGTTTCACCCACATATATGCTGGCACCGACGGCTTCGGACCCCTCATCCCCACCGTCCCGCTCGGCGGCCACGTGTGGGTAAGTGCGAATGTCGCAAACGGGCTTTCGAGTTGGGTCGACCAAACCGCTTCAATCAATCCCAACAACTTTCCGATTTCCGGCATTGCCATGGATACATCGGATGTATCCGGCCTTACAGCTTTCGTCAGCATC
>Ga0210400_10003995_pt1 | contig 12911 bp, 12 predicted proteins | sample IncBWH26MmetaG_FD_155456 | JGI IMG/M metagenome (GOLD analysis project Ga0210400, IMG submission 155456) | Forest soil microbial communities from Barre Woods Harvard Forest LTER site, Petersham, Massachusetts, United States - Inc-BW-H-26-M | ecosystem: Environmental > Terrestrial > Soil >...
ACCAAAGCCTGATGGCATGGGACGTCGAGCTCGCTTTGAAAATCTGCTCGGATGGACGCCAGCCGGTTCAGGTTCACCCAGTTCAGGTGAACGAGATGTTGAGGGTCAATCAGTTTGATCCCGTTCATCTCGACCATGTCGATCCTGCTCTCCCGGGAATCGTGTGTGCAATTGATTACACGGAAGACTCTTATCCGATTGTTTGCCTGATTGACGGCTCCCATCGCGCAGCGCGATGCCGGCGCGATGGTTTGCCCTTCTTCGCCTATGTCCTCACCGACCATGAGTCGCAACTCTGCCAGAACACCATCAAAGTGAAACTGTTTCGGACCGTTCAGGAGTTACAAGAACATCGCGACAAGGAACTGGAAAATGCGGACACCAGTTTTGATCCGAACTGTTCGGAATGCATCCAGAAACGGCAAGCGCCGGAACTTTTCACATTTGAGCGATTCGGCGGCGGCGTCTTTGCTTGGGACATCTCGCTGGCAAGGCAGATCTGCTCCGATGGGCGACCGGCACTTCCAGTGCCTGCGGCAGCTCTCGATGTCATCTTGAGTGTCAACGCGACGGAACCTCGTCACCTAGACCACGTCGATCCGCTGATTCCTGGTATCGCCTGTGCGTGCAGCTATGCGGGCGATCAAACTCTCTTGATCCTGATCGCCGGGTCGGCGGTTGCAGCAGCATGTTGTCGGCGCTCTGGTGTTTCTTATCAATGTGTTTCTGCAACTGTTCAGCTGCCTGGCGGCATTGTTCCGCGACTCTTGAAATCCGCGAGGGCTCAGGTTTGGAACGACGTTGCGTGGGCGGATGAGCCTCTAAAGGCAGAGAATCAAAAGGAAGCAAGTACTGGGACATCCTGCTGTGAAGAGTTCGAATCTGGGAAGAGATGACAGTGATAAGGAAAGCTAAACGGTTACCCAATCGTAGAGCGACCGCGAAGTCTCGCGCGTCCAGACTTACTGTTGATGGGTTTGAGTTTCACGTCTTCGTACAGCTCAATGACATTTATTTCCTGGACGCGCGGCCGGATTATTCAAAACCGCACGGCCTAATCCTTCCGCGGGTCGCGACTATGGTCCGACGGCTTCGCGAACATTTGCCGAACCAAGTTACCTTCTGCGTGCCTGGCGACTTCCTGGCTCCATCCTGCCTTGGAAAGCTGACGCGTGGCGCACACATGGTCGACATCTTCAACAGTCTCGGCGTCAACTTCGTCACTTTCGGCAATCACGAGTTCGAACAGCCTCCGTTGACGGCTGCAACATTGGCGGACAACATCATGCAATCCGATTTCACTTGGCTATGTGCCAATTTCACTCCGTCGGCCGATGAGCTCACGGCTGTTGCGAGCCAAGCCGAGAAGCTGAAACCATTTGAAACGATTGATATCCGGGACGGACTCGTCGTGGTGCTTCTCGGCGTGACGCTGCAGGACCAGTATCGTGGATACGGAGAAACAACCGACCCCATCGAAGCGACGAAAGCCGTCATTCAGCGTGCCTATCAGGAAATTCCCGCCGTAAGGGAGCGAACTGCCACTCCTATATTCATAGCATTGACCCACCAGGATGCGGCTGACGACGTCCGACTGGCGAGAGCGTGCCCGAATCTATTATTGATGATGGGTGGGCATGACCACGATGAAGAATATGTCGTCGAGGAATCGCATCCAATCATCGTCAAGGCAACCTCGAATGCACGCACGATCCGGTTCAATGTGCTCCTTCATCGACCGCACGTGGTGGGGAGTAACCCACCTGTGCCACTGAATCCTGAGCAATTATGGTTGAGTGTTCGCTCGAAGGTTTTGAACGGAATGTTCAATACATTGACCCATGACGCAGCTGCAGCGGCACCGGCTGCAGTCCGAGAATTGCTCGGGCCATCGAGCGGTCCCGTTTCCCCAACTGACAGCTCGCTGCGGGTCTTCATTGACGATACGCGACTTCGGTCGGGAATCGCGACAATCGGCGACTATGACGTTGGAGTGTTCAGCTTTGCAATCGAAAGCTCAGCGCCAGCAATAAATAAAGGCATTCCCGAGTCGAGACGTACGCGCTCGCGAATCAATCATTGGGAGCAGTACTGGGATCGAAAGACGCATGCGACACGCGATCCGATTGTCGTGCTTCCTTTGAAATTCGACGCGCGGGACGCACACCTACGCAAGCGCTCGACAAACATCGGAAATCTTGCAGCGGACGCTGTTCGCTTCGACGTAAGAGGTCGCCAGTTGGCACCGATAGCGCTGCTCAACTCTGGGGCCTTGCGCGCCGACCGTGTGTTTGGAACAGGCGAGCCAATCTCCCGAAGGACCATTTGTGACCTCTTATTTTTCGACAATACCGTTCTCGTCTACACGCTTTCAGGATGCGAATTATGGAGTGTCCTCAAGAAGAGCCTGGAATTGAGCATTCAGGGCGGGGCGGAAGGCCACGGTGATTTCCTCCAGGTATCCGGCCTCAAGGTCGTTTGGAACGGGCCTGATATAACCCAGGTGATCCGACCGACCACGCCGGCACAGAAAACGATTTGCCTGCCAATGACACCACACATGATATTGCAACCACCAACTACGTCGCTCAAATCTCCAGGCACTATCGTGACTTCTTTGCTGGCAAAAAATTCAGGGAGATTGGTGTCTATAGATCGCAGTTCGACGCCGCGATTCGGCGACTTGGTGTCATCCGGGGTGTCGAGGGTGTTCGTGGTTACTACCTCATCCTCAATTCCCGTTGGCTACCCGCAGACCGGGTCCCCCCGCGTTTGCACGACCTTCGGGACGCATTGATCGGTTTCAGCATGATGGCCCAGCAACTTCGTTAAGCGCTCAACAGGGTCGACTGAGGCGTCTCGTCGTCGCGTTGGTTCCACGGCAATGGTCTGCCCGATTACTTCGGTGCTTTGGTACTTTTGCCGCAAGAGACTCCCTCGCCTCATTTCGCACCGCGGCAATCCCACGTCCGACCGACCTGCAGATCACATCCCTGAAATCATGGAGTTGCGGACCTTCTTCCTAGCGGCAACATTATCGTGTATTACGGGCAAGGATATCCTTTAGGTCACATGAACATCGTCACACGGTACTTGAGCCCTCGGCAGGCGTCGGGTCGCTCATTGATGAGGTTTTTAAGCAGCACTCGCAAGCCCAGGTGTCCTACTGTGAATTGAACTTCTATCTTCTCGATGTTCTACGACTCAAGTATGCCGACAGAGCAAACGTTCATTTTGTTACGCGCGACTTTGAGGAACTCGATCTCCAGGAATTCAAGACGCGCTTTGACCGCATTATCATGAATCCTCCGTTTGAGCGTGGCCGAGACATCGACCATGTATTACGTGCCTACAACCTGCTGGCGCACGGCGGGCTTCTCGCGGCTATCGTCTCGGAAGGCGGGTTTTGCAGGCAGGACAAGAAGGCACAAGCCTTCCGAGAGTTTCTCAAATCTCATAACGCGTCCACACTGGAGCTGCCACGCGATTCCTTCAAGGCCAGCGGAACGAGGGTGAGCTGTCGCATTGTGCGCGTAAAGAAGGGTCGCTAAGAGCTCCTACTCCAGGACTTTTCGTCTTCTTCTTCCTTGTCTTCTTCTTCCTTCCTGTGTTCTGAAATCTGGCTTTTCTCAGGTACGATCATGGACCCTCAAACAGCACCGACCAACCCGCAGTCCGTCCTAAACCCCGGCTGCTCAGAATGCCGCGGGCGCCTCGAAGGTATCCAAATCTATAGCGCGAGGCGGGTGGCAGACCAAAGCCTGATGGCATGGGACGTCGAGCTCGCTTTGAAAATCTGCTCGGATGGACGCCAGCCGGTTCAGGTTCACCCAGTTCAGGTGAACGAGATGTTGAGGGTCAACCAGTTTGATCCCGTTCATCTCGACCATGTCGATCCTGCTCTCCCGGGAATCGTGTGTGCAATTGATTACACGGAATACTCTTATCCGATTGTTTGCCTGATTGACGGCTCCCATCGCGCAACGCGATGCCGGCGCGATGGTTTGCCTTTCTTCGCCTATGTCCTCACCGACCAGGAGTCGCAACTCTGCCAGAACACCATCAAAGTGAAACTGTTTCGGACCGTTCAGGAGTTACAAGAACATCGCGACAAGGAACTGGAAAATGCTGAGACCATCTTTGATCCGAAGTGTCCGGAGTGCTGGCAGAAACGGCAAGGGCCGGAAATCTTCACCTTTGAGCGATCCGACGGCGGCGTCTTTGCTTGGGACATCACGCTGGCAAGGCAGATCTGCTCCGATGGACGCCCAACCCTTCCAGTGCCCCCGGCAGCTCTCGATGTGATCTTGAGTGTCAATCAAACGGAACCTCGTCACCTGGACCACGTCGATCCGCGGATTCCGGGTATCGCCTGTGCTTGCAGCGCTGGCGGGAATCAGACTCTCTTGATCCTGATCGATGGTTCGCACCGAGCCGCACTCTGTCGTCGCGACCACTTACCGTTTTCCGTTCACATGCTCACCGCTGAGGAGTCGCTGCGTTGTCAGGAACAAATGCGCCTACTCCTGGCCCAGTTTGTGTCGCCGTTTCTGGACGCAAAACGCCTTTAACTCGCCCAACCGCTTCGGCGGTGGAAAGGATGAACCATTGGCTACACAACTCACACCGGCAACGGAACAGATATTTCATATTCCGCTGGCGGACATTCAACTCTCTAAAACCAACCCGCGCAGCGAGATCGACAAAGAGGAACTCGCAGAACTCGCTGCTGATATCGGTGCATCTCGCGTCCAAGAGCCAATTCTTGTGCGTCCTGTCAAAGACGGGAAGGTCAAGTACGAACTCGTGTTTGGAGAACGGCGTTATAAAGCCTCAGCTCTCGCTCAGAAAGAAACCATACCCACTATGGTACGAGAGCTGACCGACGACGAGGCGCAAGATGCCCAGATCACCGAGAACCTGCAGCGTGCCAACTTGCATCCTCTGGATGACGCGTCAGTCTTTCAGAAGCTGTATGACAGGCAATTTAAAAAGACGCGGCGGCATGACGACACCATTGCGCACGTGGCAGCGAGGGTCCACAAGAGACCGGACCATGTTGCCCGTTACCTCAAGCTAAATGACCTCATAGCTGCGGCAAAGACGGCGTTCCGGAAGAACCAGATTCTGCTGGGCCACGCCTTTGAATTGTCTCGTCTGCGCGAGGACGAGCAAAAACGAGCACTCCAGTGGATGCTCGGAAAACACGAAGAGGTAAGGACAAAAAAAGGCTGGGCCAAAGAGCGTGTAATGCCGAGCGTACAGGAACTGAAGCTCTGGGTTCGGCAGAACTTGTTTCTCGATCTCAGTCAGGCCCCCTTCGACCCAGCCGACGCAGCTCTCAACGGCAAGATGGGAGCGTGTACCGGCTGCAAATTTCGAAGTGGCAACCAGCCCGCTCTTTTCGGGGATATAGACAAAGGTGACATCTGTACGGTACCGCCGTGCTGGGAGGCAAAGCACCACGCGACGATCACCAACCAAGCCAAAGCCGTCGCCAAGGAACTAGGAGTGGACGCGGTCCTCAAAGTTGGGATTGGGTACGCAAGCTGGAACAGCTCCAAGGTCCCCGTCGATGTGTACATCGAATACGGCTCCGACGCGCGACTGGTGAAAGAGGGTCAGGAGTGCAATAGCACGAAGCCTGGCTTGGTCACATTTGTCGCACAATCAGGAAATGGGGGATCCATCAAGGTCGGCGACAGGGTCCGGGTCTGCCCCATGGCGCAGTCCTGCGCGAAACACAAACACAATGACTCACGCGCGGAACGTCCTAAGAAATCCTACGAGCAGATCGCCACGACCCGCATCAGCAACCTGCGGGGAGAAATTCCCCAACGAGTGCGTGCCGCGCTGATTCGTGCTGTTGTCGAATCCGCTCAGAAGGAAAATCGCCCTCTATCGCGATCGGACAAAGCGAAGTTTGCCCTCCTCGCAAGACAGATGCACCAAGACCTCTTCTTCGACCGGCACCGCGATCTTTGCAAGCTCATGGGTGTCGTGCCGTCCGAGGACAAGTTGAACGGCAAGAACTGGCGGGCCGCGAGCGCAAAGATGTTTGGCACAAACCCGGTAGCGCTGATGATAGCAATGACGCTGATGCACCGCTATCACGTGGGCAGCCACCACGCTCACGGTGATCCACTAAAAACCTTGTTGCAGGTCTATCGCGTGAATGCCGCGATGGTTGAAACGAGAGCCAAAGCGGACGTCCAAGAGAAGATTACGAGTATTCAGGAGGCACTCGGCCGACGCAAGGTTAAGTTGGCGAAGGTGGCGAAGGTCAAAAAGGCAGCGAAAAAGCCACAACCAGCCAAGGCCGCCAAACCAAAAGAGTGAAGTGTTTATCGGGCGTGGGCTCGTAACAGAGCCCATGTCGCATTTCACGGAAATTGCAGGTGTTCGCAATGCCCCCACAAGTCTGTCAGGTTCATGGCCGTAAATTCACGCCCCGTGCAGGATGCCCATACTGCAAGCATCCCAAGACTCGAAAGAGTCTACGTCTCGAGGCTGATCAATTGCTCCGCGCGCTCTGGAGGTTCATCGAGGACGTAACCGAAGAAGACCCTGCGAGGACAGACAAATTCTTTGCTCTACGCTGCCGGGTTCGGGAGTACTGCGAACATGCCGACGCAGCCTAGCAATTCATCTGGCCGCTATAGCCCATCCGATCTCAGTTGTGAGGAAGGAGTTTCAATGAGCATCAATCAAGCGACCGGGGAAAATGCCCCATTGGTGATACGCGAAGACACACTCGTAATTGTGCCTTGCAGCAAAGTGAAGGTCTGGTCGAACAATTTTCTGGCGGGCGCAACCCCAGCAAAAGATGCTTATATATCCCCCGTCTTCAAGTTACATCGCCGGTACGCAGAGGCTTTGGGCGGTGAGTGGCGCATTCTCTCCGCCTGGTATGGCTTTCTCCATCCGGACCAGCGGATCGAAGACTACGACGCGAAATTTCGCAACTCGGACCTTCACTCAGAGAACTGGTGGCGACTTGAGGGGCTGTTTCGGCAGGCTCGTCAACTACCTCGTTGTGAGCAGGTGATCCTTCTTGGCGGAGTGCTCTATCGCCAAATTATGAAAAAAGCCCTCTCCGGAGTCTACCTGCCGGCAGACACGATGGAGCCATTCGCTGGGCAAAGCTTGCTGCGGACCATCCGATCTCTGAAGCGCGTGCTACCAGCTGATGAAGCTGTCGCCGTATCTCCTAGCGTTGCACCATTCCTTTTCTGCCATCGGAATCATCGCCACGGCCTGGCGGTTTCCCTGGAAGATGCCTGTCCCGTTTGTGCGGAGAATGAACTCTGTAACCTGGCTCGCGATGACGCGGACGACGTCCACTGTCATGCGTGCGGGCACGTCTATCACCGGTCCAATTGGTACTGATGCTAAGAAAGAACCTTCAGGTCGCCTTGAAGCTCCCGAAAATCACAATTGCAACCGTTCCTGATCGGACTTGAGGCACAGAACCGTGTTGCCTCGATGAAATGATTCATCGCGTCGTCGGGCAAGCTGCACGCATGTTTGACGAAGGGCGGCCACTCGCGTCTGGTGCTCACCGTCTTGAATGTTGTGACAAAACCCATATTCTTGCCGTTTTGAACCCATGATGTTGCCGTGATTCTGAGGCAACCCATTGATTTTCCGAGGTGGCTGTCACCGCTCGTTTAGAGCATTGAACCCATATCCTTGCCGCAAGTACAAATTGAACTCATAAAGCTGCCCAAGGTTCCGGTGCAACAATGCCATCTTGCGACCAGGTAATACCCTGTGTGGGCTTCCGGCGCGAACCGCGATTGGCAGTATGATTACGAGGATACGAATCAGGTCTGCGCGTGTCCCTCACCGCGAATGTTAGGCGATCAATGACAAGCGTGCGCTTTAACGACTATGACGAACTGGATTCTTACATAAAGTCGCTCCGCTCTCCAAAGCCTGGGTATATTCGCGTCTTTCGCGGCCAGAACAGAGATTACGGAAACATGCGGCCAACGGGAGTCAGGGTCCCTCTGCGCAACGAACGTATCTGGCGTCAATATTGCAAGATGTTGGCCACCGAGATGCTGATGCATCGGGGGCTAGAATTCGACGACGCACTGTCCACCAGCGATTTGTGGGCGTATTGGTATTACGCGATCGTGCAGCACTACGGCCCGGGAACACATTTGCTCGATGTAACGCACGCTCTTGATGTCGCGCTCTGGTTCGCTCTCAACGAGGCTACTACGGACAAGCGAATCACTACTACGTTCCTCAACACCGATCCGGCAAATTTTGGACCGGCCCTAGATCGCCGGGACGATTGGACGTCGTATAGCAAATGGAGAGGGGCGCCCGGCTGGCTCTACATCTTCGACGTACCCGAGTGGGCGCCACCAGGTCTTCCTAGCCACGGAAGTCTCGTAGATCTCGCTCACGCTCCTGATGTCTTCACCGCAAGCGCAAGAATTCAAGCGCAAAAGGCGTGTCTCATTGCAGCCGACGTTCATGATCCCAGTGGCGGCGATCTCGTGCACAGTTTGGCTCACTCTCCCATTCAGGTGGAGTGGCCGATGATCGGTTGTACCACGGTGAATCTGTCAACAGAGGATCTATTTCCCAGTCCGAAAGAGGACGAATGGTATGCACGTTTGCTTTTTCTTCCGGTCATTCACCAAGTGTCGCATGAAGAGCCTTACTGGCGTATGGGCCACCCTGTTCCGCTAAGCCTGTATATCGAACAACTCGAGCCGTCGATGTACGCGGTTCAGTTCAAGCCTCTTCAGCCGCCGCTCTTGTACCGGTGGTTAATCTTTCCCGCGCTCCTGAAGCATCCCACCGACTCCGCATCATACGAAAAGGCGGCCAGTTTCTTTCAGACTCTCCCGATCCTGCTGGAAGCGCCCATTTTCGCTCTGCAGCAGGACAAAAGCTGGAATCAAGAGCTACTTGCCAGTAGCCTCCCCGACGTCCTCGGCGTCAGTGATTTGGTGAAGGGTGAATTATCCGAGGCGCCTGAGATCTTTACCAACGTTCTATTCGAACTGTCCCCGCTGGAATTTACCGGTTGGTCTTACCTTCTGAAGGAGGGCGCAGAGTTGGTAGTGCCGCGGGCCGTGCACTTGGTTCAAGAAGACGAGTTTAAGTGGCGGCTGCAGGTGTTCTTTCAGAATGCTCCGAAGGAGCAGGTAGGCATGCTTTTCGACGAGGCTGCCGCCATTCGTTTCGATTGGTCTTCCCGGAGATTTCAAATCAAGAAATCAAACAAGTGGAAGGATATATCCATCGACCCCGTCGCCGCGAAGGCTTTATTCGGCGCGTTGGCGATCTTGCGCGATCTCTCTCCCGACTTAAAGCCCCGAGCATCCCTCAACTCGTCCTCGAACACCGATCGCGATGTCCCTGCTGCTTCTGCACCGATTGAAAGCACGGGAGCGCTCGCGGTGCTAAAAAGGGCACCCGACATCGGACTGGGCGTGCGTTATTTTGTGCTGCGAGATCCGGAAACGAATGAACCGTACACTGGCGAAAAGGAAACTCCACAGCAGCTGAATATTCCGTCGGATGCTCCTTCCTATGTGCGCAAGGCCAACCATGTCCGTGGGCGGAGAAAAAAGAAGGCTAAGCCATAACCTGCAGAAGTCATTCGACGTTTTGGCAGATTTGATCACGGATCCCCGTATTGTGGCCGGTGTCAACCTGAGCGGTTCCACCGACCGAGATGAACGCGGATGTCCGCCCTGTTCCCATGCACAAGCCATTTGTGCTTCTGGCGACGCTTCAGAGATGTGCATCTGCTTTCGCAGCCGATTCACTCGAGACTCTCCACCACCATCCCTGAACCCACAAAGTTGCCACGGCGGCAATTTTATGGGTTCAATCACAAATGTTGTGGTTTAAAGCATAATTTGGCCGGAAATGAAGCATATTGTGGCCGTGGAAAGTGGGCGATTGGCTCAGGCTCATCCAATTCTTATTGACATAGTGGCCATCCACCGAGGAGACGCAGAGACGAGTCTGTTACTTTGATGTTTTTGACAGAACCGTTATGATTTCGGATCGAGGAACCAAATGCAGAACTTGGAGAGCCTAGAAAAAGAGCTTACCACTTGTGTTCGTCACTACGAAAGAAGGGCGAGGCAAAATTACGTGGTTCTGTACGTCTTATACATTGTCTCGATATTGGCAAGTGCCGCAGCAACCATTCTTGTTGCCATAGGAAAGTCAGGGCCGCTACTAGCAATCGTAACCGCCCTTCCTGGAATCGCCATTCTTGCCAATAACAGCTTGAAATTGCAGGCGCGCTCGCTGTGGCACTACGAGAAAACACGTCGGTTGACGTCTCTGTTCCGTGAGCTTCGGGATGAGCGCTCGTCGCGTGATCTCATCTCCAAGAAGCTTGACGACTTGGAGGAAGAAATGGACAAGACTTGGCCAGGTTGGGGGGAGGTGCCCACCAAACCTGTGGGCTCAGGTGGATAACCATGTCGATCACATGCCTTTGCAACTCCTCAAGAAATTCCGTGCCCTAACACTGCATTATTGATCAATCGAATCAAGTCCCGGGATTGTCGGCTGTTCGGAAGCAGCAAGAATGTGGATCTTGGCACAAGTCTCCCCCTGCTTCGGCGGCCACAATATGCTTTATTTCCGGCCAATTTATGCTTTCAGCCACAAATGTTTCAATCTGTCCATAGAGGAGATGCCCATGCGAAATGCTGGCCGCCTGATCTTGGGCTTCTATCCGTTGCCAAAAGATGAAGCTAGACGCCTCAGACGGTATTTACGTCTCCCGAACTCCCAGTTTTCCGCGCTCGACCCCTGTGTAGGCGATGGCGTTGCATTTCACACGCTACTGGAAGGGAGTCAGTGCCAGCGTTACGGCATTGAACTTGATGCTCTGCGTGCGGAAGAGACACAGAATCGCGGTATTTCCGTGATACACGGAGATGCGTTGGAAGTGCGTTGCCCGGCTGAATCCGTATCACTTCTCTATCTCAATCCTCCTTATGATTTCGAAGTAGGGTCCTTCGGTAACCGAAGATTTGAGGAGCTGTTTCTGCAGCATACCTGTCGTTGGCTGAAGCGTGGCGGTGTTTTGCTCTTTATCATTCCGCAACGGCAATTGGCACGATGTAGCAAACTCTTGGCCGAATATTTCACCGCCATTCGCGTGTATCGACTCACGTCGCCGGAGTATGTGCAATACAACCAAGTGGCTGTGCTGGCTTCCCGCCGTACAACCCGCCAAACTCAGACCGATCGCCAGCAATGCGCAATTGTCGATCACTTGGAGAGCCTCGCAACCAACGGAGAAGGCATCGCTCTTCTAGGCGAAAAGCCGGATGCCCGCTACGAAGTACCGGCTTCCGGGCCACTCATACTAACGAATAGAGGGCTGCCGCTGGATGAGCTGGAAGATCTGCTGCCAAGGTCGACTGCGTATCAACAAGCTACCCGCTTGCTTGTCCGCCAACCGTCAATTCTGCGGGGCAGGCCGATCACTCAGCTTCATGGCGGGCATGTGGCTCTACTGGCAGCCTCGGGTGCGCTCAACGGCGTCTTTGGAGAGAGCGCTGATCGCCATATGGCGAACTGGAGTCCTTCGAAGATGCACCATCACTCCGTCCAGCGCGAGGAAGACGGTACGGTCATTAACCGGAAGTGGTCATCCTTCAGCCCGAAATTGTTGCTGCTCTATCAAGACGGAAGGACGAAAGTTCTCACTCACCAAAAGTCGAAGCTGGAAGCCGAGGACGATGGCCAACACGAATTCCCGCCAATGGCGCTCGCCCAGGCAGAGGCTGACAGACCACCCGACTCCTCCGAAGAAGCGCCTGTAGAAGCCACCAGCAGTGCACCCTCGCCACGGCGGACCGTCCGCAGGCGGATCAATCTCAAGAAGTAATTCCCTGAGACCGGAGTCAATATGAAGAACGCACACCTGCGCCTGGCCAGGCTGCGCTATGAATTGTTGGGAGAAAAGCGACGAACATCGATCTCTGTGTGCCTCGACCGGTTGGTAGCGGAGGTTGATCAAACCCTTCCATCACTGGCGCAAGCGCACCTGTTGTCCGTGGTCGGAACGGATGCAGAGATCGCAGCTATCAGCGCAGCCGTCAGCACAGACGCCTTCTTCATGGTAGACGTACCTGGCATAACGCCGGTGACAGTGTCGCTCAAGGCGAAGCCGCAATGCTACAAGGGAACGATTGCACTCCGGGGCCGCAATCGTTCCTTGCGCCATCTGATTGTACTTTCCGAGCAATGGACGATCTCGGCAAATTCCGCCAATCCACCGCAGATCTTCCTACTCGACTCTTCTCCCGAATTCGTGTGGACCAATGTTGCCTATATCTACGGCCTGCCAGCAAGACCGGATTGGGCATCGTGGTTCCATCAGAGGCTTGTCGCAGAGGGTTCGATAGTTCCACTTGTGGGTGTCGGTTGCGATCCCGTCCTGATCAATGGTGAGCGGGACCGTTTTTTGTCGTGGCTTGGCGAGGGTGTCGCCACCCGCGCTCTCGAATTCCCGGCTGAAAATGGTCCGATTCTCTGGCCGAATATTACCCTTGGCGATCTCCTCATTCCCCCGGCCGAGCAGGAACCCGCAGGACCAAGACCGGCAGATTAAGCAATTGCCGGGCGCTATGCGCAGCTGAAGCTTCCTCACCCTGCGCTCGGCAATTCTCCAGTTATGAGTCAGCCTGAAACCGTTTACGAATATCTTCAGCAATATTCCCAAGAACTTGGGAATCGCATCCTGACACAATTTCCGCCCTTGCACGGAGTTGGTGATCCGGTTTCTCCCCTGGTCCGAACTCTCCTGCGCAAACCCTTCGCGGCACAGGCCACAGTCCTGATGGGCCTCGTACGTTCCTGGCAGAGCGGTGCACGCAATGCCATTGTGCTCGGGGAAATGGGGACCG
>Ga0210400_10003998_pt1 | contig 12909 bp, 6 predicted proteins | sample IncBWH26MmetaG_FD_155456 | JGI IMG/M metagenome (GOLD analysis project Ga0210400, IMG submission 155456) | Forest soil microbial communities from Barre Woods Harvard Forest LTER site, Petersham, Massachusetts, United States - Inc-BW-H-26-M | ecosystem: Environmental > Terrestrial > Soil >...
CACTGACTTCCACCGGGACCGCGGCAACCTGGACGACCGACAAGTCCGTCACCATCACGCGCGTGCAGGTTCAGGCCAAAACGGCGCCCGCGGGTTGCACCACCAACGCCGTCGTGCGGCTCACGGATGGAACCACGCCCGTCAACGTCACCATTTCCGGCGCCGCCAACGACAGCGGCACAATCTCGCAAAACTATCCGGCCGCCACCGCGTTGCAAATCCTGGTGCAAACCGCCGCGGCAGGCTGCACGACCAGCCCGGCGGACGCTAACGTAACCGTGCAATACCGCATGCAGTAGCGCTTTGCAAAGTGATCAGCGCCGACCGGCAACAGCGGGGACCACGGCGCGCGTCGCGGGGAGAAACGTCGATACGAGACTCAAGGCATAAAGCCCCATGGCTAGCAAATAGAGAAAATGGAATCCGAAGTACATGGAATTGTATTCCAGGATGCCTCCGCACATGGCGCCCAGGAGGTTTACCGCCATGACGCCGGAGACTCCGGATTCCTTGGATAGCAGGGAAGAGAATACGATCCCCGAGAAGAACACCGGACAGGTGAGCAAAAACGCGGTTCCGAGCCGGCCTGCAGATGTGGAAGGAAGACCCCCGGCTTTTGCGATCCACCAGCCCACAAACAGAGTTGCCAGCACGAGGAGATGCGGCAAAAAAGAGCTTTTCAATCGCAGCCATTGGACAGCGGAATTTGACAAGAAAGCCATCGTCAGAATTCCGGCGATGGCAATGGCAATGACCTGCCATGTATTTCCAAACGCCAGGCCCAGTTCCGTGATGGCTTTGGTTTCCACCAGCATGAATCCCGCACCGAGAAAAAAGAACGGCAAATGGGAAACCTGCCGCTTCTCGTGGAGGAAACTCCGAGACAAGAGGAAAGACAAAAGCACTACCAGCCCGAGCATCGGAAGATAGCTGACCGGGTAAATGCGCCGCGGCATGTACAGGAACGGCCAGTCGTCGGTGGAAATATCAACGGGGATGTTGGAGCCACGGTAAAACGCGGAACGATCCGCGAAGCCCGACGCGGCGAGAACCTCCCGGGGAAGCACGAGCTCGCCGTCTTTCGATTGGATGAAAATCACCGAGCCGTCGTATTCGGCATAAATACAGAACGGCGGTTTTCCGTCGAAGGCCTCATGCATCATGCGGTAAATTTTTGTTCCCAGGGCATCGTTGATGACCGCGAACGAGAGGGAGAGCACGCCGTGTTCTTTGAGGCGCGAACGCGCCTCGCGAAGCCCTTCCACGGTATAGACGAAGGAATCGAGGCGCACGCTGGATGCATGGCTGAGTAAGGTGTGGGAATCGAGCAGGCCGTAGGCCACAACGTCAAATTGTTTATCCGTGTTGCGGAAAAAAGACCGGGCGTCATTCACGACCGCATGCACGCGGGCATCGTCGTAGGGCCGCTCGGGGTGGTTGTCCTTGCCCGCAAGAAGAATGGCGGGGTCAATCTCGATCGCCTCGACGTGCCGGGCGCCGGCGCGCAACGCAGCTGCAACATCATTTCCCGTTCCGGCTCCAACAATAGCCACATCCCCGGGTGTGCCGGCGATGTGGTAGGGAAGTTCGTAGTAATTGCGGATGCGCAAGAGCTTCGGATCGGTGGTTGCCTGCACGGCCACATTGGAGAGATTGTGGACGCGCCGAAAATAGTGGCCGGCGGCGCGAATTCGCAGCAGGCCGTTGTCGCCGTAGCCGAGCTCAAGCAATTGGTAGGGCGAGTGCACGCGATTCCACAGCGGGTTCACGGGCCATGCCAGAACGACGATTGCCAAAATCGCGGAGCTCACGGCGAACAAGAGCGAGTTCTGACGCCGCACCGCGAAGAAAATGAGCAACAGGAAGCTAATGCCGAACCAGATGACCGGCGGCGTCCACAAGAAACTGACGAGAAACATCAAGAGCACACCGAGCAGGCTGCCCAATAGATTTAGGCCGTAAGATTTGAGCTGCTTGGTGTGTTCCATCAATCTTCCGCAGAGCTGGCCGATGGGCAGGAACGCCAGCACGGTGAGAAGAAAAACCAGAGTGAGAAGCAGGTAAATGGCCGCGAACTGCGCGGGCCTTGCCGCGTCGAGGCCCATATTGAGCTGCTCCCGGAAGGGGATCATTTCCAGGCTGTACGCCTGCCCGAACGGCAAACCGTAGCGAAGAAAAGTCAGCAGCGCGAATTGCCACGCGAATAGCGGAATGGCCAGGCAGAGTGGCACACCCTCGCTGTTTTTGGCCATCGCGTAGCCGATTCCCAGCCCCGCGAAGCAGGCGAGCAGGCCGAAATTTTTGTAAAACGCGAAAAACTCAAACATGCTCGCCTGCCAGCGAATGATGGCGAGCTCCAGAAACAGGCTCAACCCCGCTGCCATCACGATCGCGGCTGGGACGAAGGAGCGGGGAAGTGAATCCAGGAATTCGCCTTGATCGAGAGCTTCCCGCGAAAGCGAGGGGCCGAACCTTTTCGCGAGGGTGAGGAATCCCCAAAAGCTCACGGCAGCAAGTAAAAAGTAAATCGCGATCTTCCACTCAGCCCGGGCGGAAAGTTGCTGCCCCAGGCTATAGCCGCTGGATACCACCGCGATCGGGGGCAGAAGCAAACTCCCCAGGAAAACAGAAATCAAAATACGGTGAAGCGATCGGATCACGTTCGGGGCTCCTCATTAAATCGGACGAAATGATACCGCGACTCCGCATTTACTGAGTAGGTCAATTCGCAGGAGAAGAGTGACGACTATGGGAACGAATTCAAGTACGGCCGTACTGGTGAACATCTCGACGGAAAAATGGCCGCCGCGCCATCGCACTTATTTCGGCTCGTTGAATGTGCGTTCGCCGGAGCCTGGCGAGCCATACGCTATCACCGTGGTCAGCGGCTGCGACGGCCTGATGGACATTGGCGACAAGCGCACTATGTCATACCGCATCACCGCGCAGGAAATCGCCGAAGACATCGCGCGCGAAATTAACGGCGATTCCGGCGAGGGAAGCTTTCACGGCGTGTTCGTGGCCGCGGGAACGGCGCCGACGGAAGCGGAGCTCGCCGAAGCGCGTCGCCGCCTCGAGGAATTTCAACGTCGCCTCGTCACCGCCGCCGATCTCGAATGGGAGCGCACCAAGAATCCTATGTTCATCACCGACCTGGATCGCCGCGCCGCGCGCCAGCTCGGCCTGGAAAAACCGTGGCTCTACGATCCAAAGCCGCTCGCGGAGTGTCCCGTGTGCGCGGAGAAAATCAAGCACGGCGTGGCGGTTTGCCGCTCCTGCCATGCCATCCTCGACCGCGAAAAAGCCGCGCAGTACGGCCTGGTCCCCAAAGAGGGAAAGCCCGCTACGGAGTCGCAAAGGCACAGAGACAAGACAGAAAGGCAAGTGGCGAAGAACGATTCGCAGAAATAACGCAGGAAAAACAAAACGGGCGGCGATTTCTCGCCGCCCTAAAATCAACGTGTACTGGACACGCCTGCCAAGCAAACTGATTGTAGCGAACGAGCTGGTTGACTTCAAGCTAGCGTCATAGTAGGTTTTGTCGCACGTATGTCCAAAGATAATAGAGTCAGTCTGTTGAAGGAGATCGAGAAAGAGCGCAGCACATGCGTGATTACGTACATCACGAGTACCCGGGCAAATCTAGAAGTTCCAATGGCGATGGATGCAATTCGCAAGGTCTACGACCACCTGGAGGCAGTTGCAAACCCGAAGAAAAAGATTGCTGTTGACCTCTTTATCCACAGCAACGGTGGCGATGGCACTGTACCCTGGCGTCTCGTAACTTTGATAAGAGAGTACGCCACAAAATTCTCTGTTCTCGTCCCATACAAAGCCTTTAGTGCGGCTACTCTTACGGCTCTTGGAGCGGACAAAATCGTTATGCACACGATGGGTATGTTGGGGCCGACGGACCCAACCGTTACGAACCCGTTCAACCCGCCCGACCCGAACGTGCCTGGGCAAAAAATCGGAATCAGCGTTGAGGATGTCACCGCGTTTATCTCACTCATCAAGGAAGACGCAGGAATTCAACATGAAGACGAACTTGTGCAAGCTTTCAACAAGTTGTCGGAGAATGTACATCCGCTAGCTTTGGGAAATGTTAAGCGGTCACTTTCTCAATCTCGTATGATGGCCAAAAAGCTATTATCCCTCCACATGGACAAACGCAGCGAGGAGCACAAGATTAACGAGATTGTAGACAGCCTGACATCAAAGCTTTTTTACCACGGACATCCGATCAATCGCGGAGAGGCAAAGGATGAAGTTGGTCTCAAGACCGTAGAGCACCCTTCGGCCTCGCTGGAGAAGCTCATGTGGTCTTTGTACGTGGACTACGAGTCCGAAATGAAAATGGAGGAGCCGTTTGACGCTGCTTCTGAGTTCGTCGCTCAGCATCCAGCCGCTCCTCCAGCGGGTGGGGCGCTTACAGCGGTAGTCAAAGCTAAGTTGGCATTCATCGAATCCACCGCTCGAACCGATGTGTGGACCATGGAGTATAAGTTGTCTGGGCAGCCCCAAGTGGTGATGGGGCCGACGGGACCCATCCCCGTGGCAGGAGGCGTTCAGGTAAGTCAGGTGCTGCAACGGAGAGGGTGGGAAACTGGGTAGTACCCCTAGTACTATTGACGTGGATAGGGTTGATCACTATTCTTTAGGCGAGGAATCTGTGCGTAAAATCGAAGAAAACCTGAATATCCACGTTGGGACTGTATTAGGCACGAAGACGACAAATCAACAGACAACACCTTCCATACTGCCCCAACGATTCAATAGTACCTCTCAGCCTTGTTCGCGCCCGATCGTGAGCCCTGAACTAAACTCGGTGAGTGGGCCAAAGAAAAAATAGTTCTGCCAACTTTATTGATTTTGGGCCGCTAAGCTTGTAAAGCTTTGCGGCCCTCTTGTTTCTAGGGCATTCATAGCAACACCTACTCCAAAAAATGACTACAGCCGGATCATTGGATGCACCCATTGAAATCTTCGGCGGGCTGGTGACAGACATGTCTCCCGCCGATCTGCCGCATGGCGTTTCGCCCGATTGCCAGGACGTGGTTTTCAGCACGGGCGGAGTGGCTACGCGGCCCGGTTTACAGGCGCTCTTCGGGCCGCTCGCCGGAAATCCCACGGTCAACTACGTCAAGACCTACGAAACGTTGAACGCTACGCTGCGCACCATGCTGCTCGATTCCAACGGCGTCCTGTACAAGGAAACCACGCCCGGCACGCTTGCCAGCGTTGCGAGCGGCCTCGCGGCAAACGCCTACGCAAACTCTGCGACGCTCTTCGGCAGGGAATACCTGGCCATCAGCGACGGAAAAACGGGCAACGACCTCCCGCGCCAGTTCGATGACACCAATTTCGATCGCGTCAGCCAGGGCGGGCCCGGCGCAGGGCCAACGGTCATCGATGAAAACGTGGTTGTCGCCGTAGCGGCCGGCCCCACGGGGGCCACGCAGCCAGCGGCCATCGCCATCGCGGCCAGCCCCACGGGCGCCACTGAAAATGGTTTTCTCGTCACTATCACCACATCTGTTGCGCACGGTCTTGCCGCCGCGCAATCGGTAACCATCGCGGGAGTCGGCGTCTCCAGCTACAACGGAACTTTTCCCATCGTCGCGGTCCCCAGCCCCACGCAATTCACTTACATCGCGGGCGCTTCCGGTCTCGCCGCCTCCGGTAGTGGCACCGCTGCCTCGGCCACTGCGACGATTCAGACCGCCGCCGCGCACGGCTTTGTCGTTGGCCAACTTGTAACCACCACTGGCATCGGTGTTGCAGGCTACAACGGCATGTTTCCGATCATAGCCGTCCCGGATGCAACGCATTTCACCTTCACCGCGCCCATCGGGGGACTCGCCGCTTCCGGCGGAGGAACCGCGGCGGCCGCGGGCAGCGTCGACGCAGGCGTTCACCAAGTGTGCGTGATTTTCCAAACGCGCCAGGGATATTTGACTGCGCCCGGCCCCGCCACCAGTTGGACCGCCAGCGGCGGCCTGCGCGCCGTAGTCACGAATATTCCAACCGGCCCATCCAACGTTGTCGGAAGAATTCTCTGCTTCACCGGCGCAGGCGGCGCCAGTTTTTTCTACACCGGCAGCGGCTCAACCCTATTCACCGGCAACATGGTCATCGGCGACAACACGACCACCTCCGTCGTCGTGGATTTCTCCGACGCCATTCTTCTCGCCGGCACCAATATCGACAATCTCTTTAAGCTCATCGAGCTCGGCGATTGCGCCGGGGTGCTCGACTACGCCCAGCGCCTCTTCTGGTGGGGCGAGCGCAATAAAATGAACAACTGGGTCAACCTCGGCTTCGACGGCGGTTTCACCGGCCCTTCTTTCCCGCACTATCCCCTGGGCTGGACACCCGACGCCGTTTTCGCGCCCGGCGGCACCGACGAAGAAAGTTTTGTCGTGTGGGGTGCCGCCTACTCCATCGTCGGCAACGGGTCGACGCCCACGCGCGGCCTCATGACGCAAAGCGCCGTGGCCGATTCGCTCGGCGCGCTGCGCATTCAGGCCAACATGGACTACACCGTGCGCGCGCGCTGCGCCCGTAACGCCACACTCTCGCAAGGCACGCTGCATGTCCAGCTCTACGGCGCGGGCGGCGCCATCAATACCGCGGGCCTGCAACTGACCGCGGCGCAGCTCACAACCTCTTACGTCGAATACACCGCGCAGTTGACCGCTCCCATCGCCACGATTCCCAGCGATCTCGTCCTGCGCGTCTACGCCGACGGCACACCCAACCAGTTCGGCCAGTTCTACGTCGATTGCATTGAGATTTTTCCCACCGCGCAGCCCGTGAATTCTTCACTGGTGCGCGCCAGCCGCGTCGAAGATCCCGAAAGCTACGACGGCATCGACGGCCTGCTCAGCGTCGCCGAAAACAACGGCCAGGCCATTCGCGCCGCATTCAAACTGCGCGAGCGCCTCTACTTCGTCAAAGAGCATTCGCTCTACGCCACGCAAGATGACGGCACCAACGAGCCGTCGCTCTGGGCCATCGCGGAAATCTCCCGCAAAGTGGGCACACCATCCGTTCGCGGCGTGGGCATTGGCGAAGACTGGGTGGTCATCGCCCATCGCACCGGGCTTTATCTTTTCAGCGGCGGCGAGCCCATTAAGATCTCGCAGGAAATCCAGCCCACGTGGAACCAGATCAACTGGGCCGCGGGTCACACGCTGTGGGTCACCGTGGATACCAAGGAGCGCCGCATCCTGGTCGGCGTCCCGCTGGGTACCGCCACTTCACCGAACAAAATCCTGATGCTCGACTATCGCGATCTGGATAGCGCCGAAGACATTGCCGGCCGTCCACCCATCAATATCACCTTTACCGGCCGCAAAACCGCAGCGGACAAAACGCGCAAGTGGTCGCCTTGGTCGATTGCCGCGAATTCCTGCGCGCTCATCGAGCGCACCGACGGCACCGCGATCGTTGCAGTAGGCGGCGGAGCGCCCGGAGTCGGTGGCGGCGGCGCGACCGGAAAAGTCTATCAACTGAGCGACACGCAACTCTCCGACGACGGCAGCACCATTCCCAGCTACTACACCACGCACTATTTTCCAGAGCGCGCCGTCGAGCAATCGCTAAACCTCGGTGCGCACCGAAAACTTTTCAGTTATCTGACATTGTTTGTCGAAGGGGCAGGGAACTTGTCGCTCACCAGCTTCACCGATTCCCCCAGCGCGCCACAGTCTCAGCAACCGCTCCCGCTCAGCTCGCCGTCCCTCAAGGACCTCGAGCTCCCCATAAATATTCTGGGCGAACGCGTCGCCTTTCAAGTCAGCACCAACCAGCCCGGCGCGTGGTTTCGCCTGCAGAAATTCACGCCCTCGGTCCGCGTCGACCCCTGGGCCCCCGTCCGCGGTTTGAACTGAGGAGGTGAAACGAATCGGCGCGCAAACGCACTTTATAGCAAGTCAGGAATCGTTGACACACCGAGGTGGGGAGGTATAGAAAGTCCACACTTCAGTAGCAGGTGCTGCGCGTGGAGCAAAACCAATCGTCTTCTGCGGCTTCGTCTGTGGAACCGAAAGATCCCGGCCGCAAGGCTCCCAAGGCTGACCGGCTCCGGAAATCCTTGCGGGCGTTTGTCCCCTTGATGCGCATCCCGCTGCTCAGCGGGTTTGGCCGGGGTGTCTGGCTCATCTTGTCGGTTACCGGACTAATCACATTTGTTCTCGGCTGGGCTCTCGCTCGCACACCGGACATCAACGAAGCTTCGCCCTCGCGCGGGTCCGCGAGCTGGTGGACCTCACCGCTCGAATACAATCGCGAATTGCAGTTATCCAATTTCGATGACGCGGAAATCGAGGCTGTTGCCGTCGTCAGAAAGCCGGACGGGCAGGACCGCCTCTTTGTAGCCGGACGAAACGCCCTGGTGGCGTTCTCGGATGATGAAGGGCGTACCTGGACACGCGCCTATTTCGACCCATTGATGGGGGGATTTGCGATCCCCGGGAAGAGATCTCCCCGCCCGGACGTTACGGTTCCGGCAGTCCAGACGCCGGCGCCCGTTGAGTCGAAGCCCGCGGCGCCCGTTCCGTCCAGCACTCCTGGTAACGCTTACAAGGGTGCAGCTCCGTCGAGGACCACGCCGAACCCGAAGGGCACGCCGGCGCCGACCACGCGGCTCCCCACCCGGAAATTGAATCCGTCGCCGGTGCAGCAGTCGAACCCGCCGCCAAAGAAATCCGCGGCTGCATTTTTCTCCTGGCCGCAACTGGTGCCTTCTGTACTCGCTTCGGACAAGGCTCCGGCCCCGGACAAAAAACCTGCCGCGCCCTCTCCATCGGTTTCAAACCCGGAAAGCACACTTGCTTCGGTAGATCTGCAGCCGCAGTTGCCCCCGCGCGGCGTTCCCGCGATCTGTCGAACGGATAATGGCGCGCTGGTCCTTGTTATCGGCGGCGATCGTGCGGCGGTTTCCCGCGACCTGGGTGAGACCTGGCAGTCGACTTCGCTAGCGAGTCTGATCGACGGGTCGATCCGAACTCTCGCCCTCACGTCCTTCTTGAATGGAAGTGCTTTTGCCACGGGCGCGCGGCCCATACGAATCGAGACCAGTGCTACCTCGTTGCGAGGCAGGCTTGGAGATACTTTTCTCGGGGCGGCCTCCGATGCCACCGTTCACGCGCGATCGGCTTTTGCTGCTGCCACGGGTCCCGCGTGGATCATCGCGGGTCGAGCGCTCAACGACACCAAGTCAACCAGCCCGAATGCCGGCTTCGTCTACAAAAGCGACAATCGCAATAACGACTGGAGCCTGTCGTTTCAAACGGAAGCGGCGGCACTCCGCGACATCGCCTTTTCGCCTAACGGGTCCATCGGCTATCTCGTCGGGCAACATGGTTCCATCTGGCGCACCACCGATGCCGGAGGCAAGTGGCTCCCCATCACTCACGGCGCGCTGGATCCTAAGCAGCCCTACGGTTCGGCGACTGCTGGAAATACCTATTGGCGCTTGCCGCCTCCATGGACCTACCCGTTTCTGCTTCTGTTCGTTGGAGCGTTTCTCGTTGCCGTGGTGATCTCCGCGGTTCCCGGGGCCGATACCCTGGAAGCTGCCGCGGAGTGGGTATCCAAGCCAGATGCCATCGTGGATCCCGCGGTAGGCATCGCCCAGGTTAGCGTAAGCGATCACCCTATCGGCGAGGAAGATGCGGACAAGCTCGGGTTTCGGCCCATCGCGCGCGGCGTCGCCGGCTTTCTTCGCAATCCAAAGACGCAGCTTCCTGTAACGCTGGCCATCAATGGCGCCTGGGGAAGCGGCAAAAGCTCCTTGATGAATCTGACCAGCGGGGAACTGCGGCGCGCCGGATTCCGGCCGGTGTGGTTCAACGCCTGGCACCATCAGGAAGACGTCAACCTGCTGGCCTCGCTGCTTCAAGCCGTGCGCTGCGATGCCGCGCCGGGCGTTTTCAGTAAAAATGGAGCGGGCTTCCGCCTGCGGCTGGCTTGGTACCGCTTTGCCAGATACTATCCGCGCGCCCTGGCAATGGTTGCGATTTTCCTGGCCCTTGGCGCGGCAGAGACCTGGTACGACGATGGGAAACACGCGCCGAAACTTCAGCAGTATGCCGCTATTCTCCAAGATAAGTTGACGGCCATTTCCGCGCCGCCGCAGCCCGCGAGCAAAGCGCCTGAGAGTAAGGACGCGGCTCCCGGCGGGCAGAAAGAAACGGTTCCGCCGGAAAAAGGTTTGCAGAAAACTCCCGCAGCCGCTGCTGCGGACAAGCCGGCAGAAAAGAAAACTCCGGAGCAACCGCAGCAAAGCCTGTTTCTCACCATCGTGGGAATGCTGGGTGCGCTCCATAGTCTGCTGGACGCGCTCACTTCCGGCTCCGGAGCAAAACCGCTTGCGGCGATCTATTTTCTGCTGCGAATGTTTCCGTCGGCGTTGCACCGTCTCCAGACTTTCACGGCGAATCCAGCTGCGCTGCTGCACTCCGCCGCGCCCGGCGTTTCCGACAAGCAAATCGAAGCACAGACCAGCTTTCGCCTGCGCTTTGCAAAAGAGTTCGCGGACGTTACCCGCGCGCTGGGGGCCAAGCATCGCCTGGTGATTTTCGTCGACGATCTGGACCGCTGCCGGCCCTCCAATGTCGCGGAGATGCTCGAAGCCATCAACTATGTGACCGTCTCCGGCGACTGCGCCTTCGTCCTGGGCATCGAGACGCAAGCGGTGCGGGCCGCGCTCGGTTTGAGCTTCGACGCCATGGCCCAGGAAGTGGAATCGAAAAGAAATTCAAACGGGGATGCATCTGACAAGGGAAACGCGGATCAAAACGGTGCTGCGGCCGAACAGCGCAGGAAACGCGAGGAATTTGCCCGGCGCTATATTGAAAAGCTCATCAACATCGAGATGAACGTTCCGGAGTTTGATCCCCAGGGAAAGCACGCCCTTCTGTCGGCCGAGGAGACGACTGCTCCCGCGGGTGATCCCTTCGAGCGCGCGCGGAAATGGTCGAGAGCGGGCCGCTGGCTCGAGCCCGTTGCGCTCTTCTTGCTCGTCATTGCTCTCGGATGGGGCGGAGGCCGCGCGCTCATTTGGCTGGCCGAATGGAGAGCGGATGTCTACTTCCGAAACCACCCGGTGCAGGAGCAAGCTGGAGCTTCCAGCGTCAGTCTTGCTCCTCCACCGGTGGCCGGCGCACCGGCCTCCCCCGAGAATCCAGCTCAGCCGCAGCCGACGCCTCAACAGACGCAGTCGAACACGGCCTCGGACAAGATTCCGGCGAATCCTTCGGGGGAAAAGGCCTGGCCGCGCGCTCTGGCGGATGAGCCGGTATTGTGGGTCCTCCTGACTTTCGGATCCGTGATTTGTCTGCGTTTGCTGACGCGTGTGCCCGTTCCCCCGGCTGAGGATTCGCAAAAATTCAAGCGCGCCCTGGTGGCCTGGGGATGGATCGCCGATGTGGGAATTCCCACGCCGCGCGCCGCCAAGCGCTTTTTGAACCGGCTGCGGTTTTTGGCCATGCGACAGCACCCGCCGCGCGCCCAGCTCTCCGGATTGACGAAGCTCTTGCTTACAGCAGAACAGCAAAAGCGCGCCCTTCAGGAAGCGGAAGGTGTTGCCCCTGTTACACCGGGCAGCACGCAGGCCAACGGAACGATTCCCGACCCAGTGCTTGTTGCTCTGGCATCGCTGGAGGTGTACGTGAAGGACCAGCCTCTCAGCGAACCAGCTATCAACAAGGCCATGGAGGAAACCTCGCAAAAGGCCGTTGAATTTGTGGCCAAGGGCGACCAGCGCTATGAGTTATTTCTGGTGGAACTCAGCTTTGTCGGAGACGTGGCCCCGACACAGCTGGCGCAGAATGCCGACGCGAAGGCGATCCATGAATATTTCGCCACTCTCCAGAAAGATCCCTTGCTCTCCGATAACGCCAAACGCTGGAGAGAAGCGGCTGCGGCTGTGATCTGTGCGAACTTGACGAAATACAGCAACCTCCAGGGCAGCGTCGAATTCAGCTGAGAATTTCCACGCGGCCTCGGCAATCTTTTCTACAGTTTGGAATGTTCGTTTTGGAGTGTGCATGCTCACGGTCGCACAACTCGCGCCCCTGAAGGATCGCGATCCGTATCTCTACGAGACGCTGGTTAAAATTGTCGCGTCCGTAAACGCCACGAGCCAGCGCGCGGGCGTCGATCCCAACACGCCGGCTCCCGCTCCTACGCCCGTCGCAGCGATCAACGTGCAGGCCGCTAACGGGTGGTTCGATATTTCCATCACCGACCCGTCGGATGCGCGCCCCGGTCTTTTTTATTTTGCGGAGTCGGACACCACGCCGGCGTTTGGCGCGCCACGCGTGTATTTCATGGGCGCTTCGCGCAATTTGTACGTGCAGCTCGGCAACCAGACGCTCTTCTGGCGTGCCTACTCGCAGTACATCGGGTCGCTGCCGTCCGCGCCGATTACGTTTGGAGCCCCGCCTGTCGCTGTCGCCGGAGGCGGCTCCACGGGTCCCGCGCCGCTGCCCTCCACCGGGAGCGGAGCGTTGCTCAACGGTTTGCCGCGCGGCGGAAATGGTTTCGGAATTCATCCCGGCGCCCGCGTCGTCCGCCAATCTCTCTTGTAGTGGCGGGTCTTCAGACCCGTCCGCCTGGACGCCAGTTTTCGTTTGGAGTGCGGCGGGTCGCCGCCGCTTTTCCGTCAGCCACGGATTCAGCGCCGCCCTGGATTCGCTCCATAGCAGAATCCGTGATTCGGTCGTGAGCCGAATCCTTACTCCGTTATGTAGTCGAAGGAAAAGCGGAGCAGCTCCCGCACTCCATATCGCCTATCAAGCTGTCATGCTCATCCGCGAATACACCGAAAGCGACCTGGATGCATTGCGTGCCATCCACGCCGCGCAAGGATTCGACTACGCCCTTCCGGATCTGAACAAT
>Ga0210400_10003999_pt1 | contig 12903 bp, 9 predicted proteins | sample IncBWH26MmetaG_FD_155456 | JGI IMG/M metagenome (GOLD analysis project Ga0210400, IMG submission 155456) | Forest soil microbial communities from Barre Woods Harvard Forest LTER site, Petersham, Massachusetts, United States - Inc-BW-H-26-M | ecosystem: Environmental > Terrestrial > Soil >...
CTTCATTGAGCCGGAGGTATCGAGTAAGAGAACGCAAGGGCACCTGGGTTCCGGATTTTCAGCAAACTCCGTGGCGCCAAATGGGACTTGTTCGGCGATGGTAGACATCAGTCTTCCTCCATAAAAACTCTTATTTACCAACTTGGTGCACGTTAAGATGCCAGGTAAAGAGAGAGTTGCTGCCCGCATTGGCCTAAAGGCTGTTGGAGCATGGACCAAATTCAGTTGAGAGAGGAGCAACCATTTTGGATGTGTAGCGTTTTCTGTGCGGTATGGAAACTTAAGCACTCAGCATTCAGCGGTCGGCATTCAGACAAACCATGGCCTTCCGCTCCACATGATTACTGCTCCCATATCTCCCGTATGACGAGCAAACTGGGTCAGAAATTTCATGCGTGAGGATTGAAGTTCTCCGGACAGGCAGGAATAGATGAAGGCCGGAACAGAATTGTTCAATGTTTTCACCACCACGCACGCCACGTGAGGCGTTGGCTGCCGCTTATAATTAACAGTTTCGAATGAATACCAGAGTCTTGCCCTCTCCAGCATCTCAAGCCCACTCCCTCGACACTCCTGTCGGAAGGCACAGGCTTTTTATTTTCCTGGTGGTACTTGCGTGGCTGATCGTTTACGCGGGCAGCCTGTTCCAGCCACCACTGCTCGACGACGCCGACACCGTTCATGCCGAAGCGGCGCGTGAGATGGTCCTCCGCAACGACTGGGTCACGCTGCATATCAACGACGGCTTCCGTTACCTGGAAAAGTCGCCCTTGATGTACTGGACCGTCGCGGCCAGCTTCAAGCTGTTTAGCGTCCATGACTGGTCGGCGCGCCTGCCAATTGCCCTGGGCGTGCTGGCGTTGCTTCTGGTGGTATACCGCTTAGGGCGCCGTGTTTACGGGGAAGAAGGCGGGCTTTATTCCGCTTTGGCATTGGCCACGGGTTTCGGGCCATTTATCTTCACCCGCATTCTCATTCCGGACATGATGGTGGGACTCTGGCTTGCCCTGGGGTTCGATTTCTTCCTCACAACTTTGGAGCAGGAAGAGCCTTCGCGCTGGCTGTGCTGGGGAATCGCGGCCACCATGGCCCTGAATGTGCTCAGCAAAGGCCTGATCGGGTTGGTCTTTCCCATTGGCACGATTGTCATTTATCTGGTTCTGACCCGCAACCTCCGCCATCTCCTTAAATTGAGATTGTTTTCCAGCTTTCTGGTCTTCCTGGCCATTGCCGCGCCCTGGCATTTGCTGGCCGGCTTTCGCAATCCCGCGCAAGGACAAGCCAGAGGATTTTTCTGGTTCTATTTCATTAACGAGCATCTTCTTCGCTATCTGAACAAGCGCTATCCCAACGACTATGACACGTTGCCATTGCCGCTGTTCTGGGGACTGATGCTGGTTTGGCTAATGCCATGGACCGCATTTATGTTTCAAGCGCTGGGACAGGTGCCGCATAGAGTTTCAGAATGGCAGGCAGGACTCACTCAAAAACAGCGAGGAACACTGCTGTTCGCGCTGTGGATGCTGCTGGTGCTGCTGTTTTTTAGCTTCTCCAGCCGCCAGGAGTATTACGTGATCCCCGGCATACCCGGGCTGGCTCTCCTGATTGGAGGATGGCTGGCGCGCGAAACCGCTTCTGACCCGTCCAGCGGCGAGCGCCGCTCGGGGCGCATCTCGTCGGCGGTGCTGATGGCAACCGGCATAATAGCCTGCGTGGTGGCGGTCACGTTGGCGGTGCAAGCCCAAGCGCCACCTCCAAATTACGATATTGCCGAACTGCTCAAAAAGAATCCCGAGGCTTACAAGCTCTCGTTTGGACATTTTCTGGATCTCACGCCCCAGGCCATGGGAGCTTTCAAGGTCCCACTGCTGGTCACAGGAATCGCCTTTGCCTCAGGCACAATCCTCAACTGGCTGCTGCGCCGATCCAACCGTACTTTTCCGGCAAATTTAATACTGGCGGCGATGATGGTGGTGCTGCTGCATGAGGCCCACACTGGTCTGGTGATCTTTTCGCCAGTGCTCTCTTCCAAGGTCCTGGCCGAGGCGATTGAGAGTCACTGGAAACCAGGAGACGTGATTGAAGACAACGGCGACTACGAAGCCGCATCGAGCGTGAATTTCTATACTCATCACCAGATGCGGATTTTGAACGGACGCCGCGCCAACATCTGGTATGGATCGACTTTCCCAGATGCGCCACCGGTTTTCGACGACGACCAGTCATTTGAAAAGCTCTGGCATTCCAGCGAGCGCATCTTCTTCTGGACAGAGGAAGACACCATTCCGCCCTACATCAAGAGTTCAGGTTATTGCGAGTTGGCCAAGTGGGGAGGCAAGCTGGTTCTTACCAATGAACCGACACTTTGTCGGGCCCGGGATCAGACTCGCTGACCAACTCTGGTTCCCCAGAATGAACAGGACGAATCTTGCCGTCTTCCAGGAGGAAGACCTCTCCGCGCCAGTGGACCTTGCGTCCGGCAAAACTTGCGAACCACACCCAGAAAGCGACCAGGTCGCGCAGCGGCACAAGCCAGAGCCGGCTGACGATGGAAGGATCGTGTACAACACGCATTCCAACCTGAATGGCAACTGCCGCCCGCAACACAGAAGCCGCAGCCAGCGCCAGCCACGACCACCATGCGCCCGCCGAAAGCAGGACGGAGACAATGGCCCAGGGCAGCCCAAAAGTAAGCAGGATGCCGATGTAACCCCTGCGCCGTGAATCGCGCGTGCTGCGCGCCCAGCGCATCTGGTGCTCAAAGAACTGGCGGAAACTGTAAGCCGGCAGGTGGGTTTCGACCACCAAATCGACCAGCACAACTTCAAAGCCCGCTTTGGAGATGCGGTTTCCCGACTCGAAATCGTCGGCCAGGTAGTCCACAATCGGCTGCAGCCCGCCAATAGCGTTCAGCGCCGTGCGGCTCATGGCCAGCGTGGAACCCAGCGCAAAGTGAATTCCATTTTCAATCTGCCGTGCCGCCAGCACGCCTGCAAAAAAGTCCGTGCTGATGCCAATCGATTCCAGCTTGGAGCCGATGGTGTTGGCCGCGATCCCGTTGTAAGGACAGGTCACCATGCCAACCTGCGACCGGCCGAAAGGTGCCATCACCCGGCGGAGATAATCCGGGGGAACGAAGATATCACTGTCATTGATGATGAGGTGCCCGTATCGGGCGTAAGGCAGCATCTGCACCACATTGCTGGTCTTGCGATTGTTGCCCAGCACTTCAGGGCAGACGACCAACCGGATCTTGCAACTTGGAAATTCCCGCATGAGCTGGTGTACGGCCTCAACGGCGGGATCGTCCGCGTCATTTACGCCGAAGATGATCTCGTACTCCGGATAATCCTGCACACAATGACTGGAAAAGCTCTCATACATTTGCGGGTCAACGCCCCGCAAGGGTTTGAGGATGGAGACGGGCGGGGTGAATTCCGGGTGCGGCTTGCGGCTGTCGCGCAGAAAAGTGCGCACGCTCCGCAGGCAGAGCGCATAGAAACCCATGCCGCACAATGCCAATACTGCGGCGACGAAACCAGGCAACTGATTCAACATGAAACGGAAATCAAAATGTTCCCCTCTATTCTATGCTACGCCGGTTCCCGACTCTACCTTAGGCCTGCAAGATCCTTTATTTTCAATGAGTCCGAGATGTTAGCATTTCTTTACAAGGAATTTAGCAAAATGTTTTTATGCGTATTGCGGCACCCTGAGCAGCCGAGCCCACAAAACTAAAATTCTTCACCGCAAAGGGCGCGAAGGACGCAAAGGAAACGACACCTTTGAAACACCCATGGCGTCGACTTAGTAACCAGATGGAACCGATAACCAAAAACCTTTGTTGGGCGTATCGGTTCCGGAGTTCGTAAAACGCATCAAGCAGGCCACGGGAAACATCTATAATATGAAGTGCTGATAGCAGGTCGGATGGTCGCTGTCTTCGCAAGAAGAGAGAGGAAAGTCCGAACTCCGCAGAGCAGTGTGCCGGATAACGTCCGGGATGACGGGTTCAAGCCCGTTAGACGGAAAGTGCAACAGAGAACATACCGCCTCGGCCGTCAAGGTCAGGGTAAGGGTGAAAAGGTGCGGTAAGAGCGCACCGCTCGCGCAGTAATGCGCGGGGCACGGCAAACCCCACACGGAGCAAGACCAAATAGGGAGGGAGTTGCGCGAAAGCGCATGCGTGCCTGCTCGGTGCGCAAAACCTTCGGGTAGGTCGCTTGAGCCATTCAGCGATGAATGGCCTAGAGGAATGACCGTCACGGCGGCAACGCCGTACAGAATTCGGCTTACAGATCTGATATCGCTTGCGGGCCCTCACGTTCGAAAGAATGTGGGGGCCTTTCAACGTGAATCACGGATTGCCAGAATTACATAACTGCCAAAATTGCCATAACTGAAAGCCTATACCCCCTGCGCTTTTCGTCGCCACAGGGTTCCTTCGCCTTCGCTTAGTCAAGAGAAGAATGAAACGCCAGAACTCACGATGCCGATCTTGCCAGTTCCACTGCGCGCACTAACGCCTTTGTCTTGTTGAGACACTCTTCGTATTCGCTCTCGGGAATCGAATCGGCAACAATTCCGGCGCCGGCCTGTATATAGGCTTTCTTGCCCTTCATGAGCATGGTGCGAATGACGATGCAGGAATCCAGGTTCCCGGCAAAATCGGCATACAAGACAGAGCCTCCGTAGATTCCTCGCCGCATGGGTTCCAGCTCTTCCAGTATCTCCATGGCCCTCACTTTAGGCGCTCCGGTCAGGGTACCGGCGGGGAAGCAAGCTGCAAATGCATCCACAGCGGTCAAGTCCTGCCGCAAAGTTCCCTCGACCGCCGAGACCAGGTGCATCACGTGAGAGTAGCGTTCCACAAACATCAGGTCGCGCACTTTCACGGAGCCGTATTCGCTTACGCGGCCGACGTCATTGCGCCCAAGGTCCACCAGCATCACATGTTCGGCGCGTTCTTTTTCGTCGCCCCGCAGCTCCTGCTCCAGTCTCCAGTCTTCCGCCTCGTCCTTGCCGCGCTTGCGGGTTCCGGCAATCGGACGGTATTCAAGTTTGCGACCAGTTACGCGCACCAGCATCTCCGGGGAAGAGCCCAGCACATTCATCTCCCCCATGCGCAAGAAGTACATGTAAGGCGAGGGGTTCACGCGGCGCAGGGCGCGGTAAATCTGCAGCGGCGTCACGCCAGGCTCGAGTTCCAGCCGGAGCGAAGGCACTGTCTGAAACACATCGCCAGCGCTAATGTACTCTTTGATCTTTTCCACCCGGCGCATGAAATGCTTCTTGCTCACGGAAATATCAACCTTCAATTTCCCGGGCCGGGACTTTGCGGGCGAAAGATATTTCCTGGGAAGCGGAGCGCCAAGCTGTTTTTCAATCCGCTCGATGTCACGGACGGCCTGTGAATAGGCCGCCCTAGGAGACTGCTGCCGCACATTGGCCGTGGCAACGATATAGATCTCATGGCGCACGTGGTCAAAAGCCAGCAGCCGGTCAAAAAACATGAGGACACAGTCCGGGGATTTAAGGTCGTCCTTAGCCAGACTGGGAAGCTTTTCCAATTGGCGCACGGAATCATAGGAAAAAAATCCCACTGCGCCCGCCGTGAATGGTGGCAGCCCGGGTACATGCGCGTGCTTATGTTCGCGCAGCAATTTATCAAGAACGGAAAAGACCGTTCCTTCCATGCGCTGTTTGCGCCCCCCCTGTTCCAGTACAACCTGATCGTCCTGGGCACGCAGAATCATGTACGGACGTGCGCCGAGAAAGGTATACCGGCCCACCTTCTCCCCGCCCTCCACCGATTCGAGTAGGAAGGCGTTCGGCTCTTCCGCAGCAATACTCAGAAACGCTGAAACCGGGGTCCGCAGATCCGCGGCTACGGTCTTTGCCAAGGGAACCAGGGTGGCCCCCTCAGCAAGGCGGGAAAACTCTTTGTAATCGGGAACTAGCATGGAAGAACCATATTAAAACAGATTTGAAATCGACAATTTCTAATTGAGAGTCAAAACTCGCGCGGGTGCGAAGAAAAACCGGGGACGCAGAGCAGGGTCAATTAATTTGGTTGGGGTAAGAAAAATGCGGGCGTCATATCCACTTTGACGCCCGCGCTGAGCTTCTTGCTTGAGGATTTTATCTACGGCACTCTGATGCGTTGCCCGGTGAACTCAAATTGGCCCACGACGGTTCCGCCGCTGCCTTGAGGATCTGCATCGATGCCGAAATTTGTCAGGATGAACTCACCCTTGATCGTGTCCTTGGGTTGCTTCGCATCAAAGGTGTAGTCCAAGCGGTTGATGCCGGTGCTTGGGAAGGTGAAGTCGATCGTTCTGCCAGTCGCCCCTCCTTTGCATCCGCGCCTCTTCCATGCGCCTAACTGGCTGCTGAACAGAGATGCTGGCCCGCCTTGCCCTGAATCAACCGAGGACATCGTGCCGTCGCGGTGCAAAGTAATTACTGCTCTTTCGGTTACGTTGACAGTCGTTCCGTATTTGGTGATGGTAACCAGGTAAGATCCGACCATGGCGTTACGGCCAGCGTGTCTGTGGTCATCATCACGGCTATGATCGCGGTCCCCGTCATGGCCAGAATCGCCATCTTTATGATCGCGGTCTTTATCACCATGATCACGATCTTTATCACTGTCCTGATCGCAATCCCGGTCTTTGTCCTTGTCTTTATCATCATCTCTATCTTTGTCTTTGTCCTGGTCACCATCATGTTTATCTTTATCGTTGTTGAATACAGGATGGGCAGCGGCCTTTTGAGGATGAATCATCATCCCGCCCAGGCCGGCAAGAAGACAAACACACAACACAGCGGAAAACGGTATAAAACGTTTCATTTACCTCCCCTTTCAATGCTGGCTTCCCGAACGCGCTTCAAGACATACATGGTTCTCTCGAATGAATCGAGAGTTCCGAAAATGAGAATGGTTTAATGAATCTCCTCTATATAGCGTTCCCATAATGGGAACATTGGGATTCACTCACCGAAACGAAGTATACCCGGTTCGCATTTCCTGACATAGTTCTTTTGTAGTCCAATTGCCCCTTGTGTGCTTACGATTGGACAATCATGTGTCTTGCCCTTTAGTAACCACCAAAAATTGTGCACAAACGCAGGTCCTGCAAAAGATGCTCGTTTTCTATGCCTCTCGCCTCAGATTTAGGTTCAGCGACCGATAGTAGGCGCAAGAACCACTGGTACATAAGCAGATACTTCAATATTGAGATGTCATTGACTGCCAGGGGCTTATTTGGACTATACTTCTCAAAATTGGTTCCCCGAAGTGAGGCGAAATTCTTCCGGTCTCTGACTTCTTTGGATCGGGGGACAGAACTTCTCAGGCCACAGGTGAACGCGGATGCTGGTCAGATTCTGGGGTGTTCGCGGTTCTACGCCGACTCCTCAGTCAGAAAACCTGCGCTACGGAGGCAATACCTCTTGCGTCGAGGTTCGCCTCAACGATCACATCTACGTGTTTGATTGCGGGACTGGATTCCGCAACCTGGGTAAGGAGCTTGTGCAGGAAGCCAAGGGAAATTCCATTTCCGCGCACATATTTCTTTCTCATTTCCACTGGGACCACATCCAGGGCATTCCATTTTTCACGCCGCTCTACACGGAAAGCGAAAGCCATTTTTTCTTTCACTCCTCCAATCGAACCCGGGGCCTGCAGCGGGCCATTGAAGAGCAGATGTCAGACCCCTATTTTCCGGTAAATATGAATGAGATGGCGGCCCACCGCCGGTTCTACAACATTGAAGAGGGCGAGACTCCGTTCGATGATTGCCTCATCAAGTCGATGTGGCTGAATCATCCCCAAGGTTGTCTGGGGTTCCGGCTGGAGGCACAAGGCAAGGTGCTAGTCTACGCCACGGACAATGAGCCGGGCCATCCTATATTCGACAAGAATGTCCGTAAATTGGCGGAAGGCGCAGACGTGTTGATCTACGACGCCCAGTATCTGCCGGAAGAATATGAGGCCAGCAAGCGCGGCTGGGGCCACAGCCATTGGCGCGAAGCCATCAACATCGTGATGGAGAGCGGGGCCAAAGAACTGATTCTCTTCCACCACGATCCCGACCACACAGACGAGTGCATAGACGCAGTCGTGAGCACGGCCCGCGAGCACTATGCCAAGGTCCGGGCCGCGTCTGAGGGGATGGAGATCCTTCTGTGAGAGCAATTGGCAAATAGCAATTGGCAATTGGCCAAAGTCGTATATCGCCTCAGCCAAAACAACGCCCAAGCCGCGACAAGCTCCAAAGCGCGATTTCTTTACTAGAGCGGTCCAGAGTGGGTGCAACTCGCCAGCTTTTTTACACCGGGGCTGTACTGCGAACACGGCTCCTTCGACTGCGCTCAGGGCAAGCTCTAAAGGGCCGTTCTCCCACCGGTGTCCCAGGATACAGCAACTATGGAACCGCTCTAAGGCTGCGGGGGCAAGCATTCTTCGGCTGAATGCTGCTGACTGACTGCTGAGTGCCGCAAAATAGCGACATGAAACCTCATGGCCGAGTACAATTGATGTAAAGGCATCGCGTCGCGCCAGTTCCTTATCTCAAGTTCGAGAGGTAAGATGCTGGATTCCCCCGGCCTTGTCTTGCCGTGTTACCCGTATCTATACTTTTCGATTGCCCTCAATTTCAGTTGGAGTACAAATGAAAACCGTGTCGCTCGAGCAGGAGCTGAATCCCTGGGAAGCCCAGGCAGCTCGATTTGATTTTGCCGCCCAGAAGTTAAATCTTGACGAAGGTCTCTGGAAGATTCTGCGGTACCCCACCCGAGAAATCATTGTTCACATTCCCGTTTCCATGGATGACGGGCGGCTGGAAGTCTTTACCGGCTTCCGGGTCCAGCATTCCATTGCCCGGGGTCCAGCCAAAGGCGGCGTTCGCTACTCTCCAGACGTGACTTTGGATGAAGTACGCGCGCTGGCCAGTTGGATGACCTGGAAATGCGCTGTGGTCAACATCCCTTTTGGCGGAGCCAAGGGCGGAATCATCGTTGATCCCAAAAAGCTAACCATGTCGGAGTTGGAAAAACTTACCCGTCGCTACACCGCCGAATTGATCGAATTCATCGGTCCCGAAAAAGATGTACCCGCTCCGGACATCAACACCAACGAACAGACCATGGCCTGGATGATGGACACTTATTCCATGCATATGCGCCAGACCGTGACCGCCGTGGTCACCGGCAAGCCCATCAACATTGGCGGATCGCGGGGCCGCCGGGAAGCCACCGGCCGGGGAGTCATGATCGTTTGTGACGAAGCGCTGAAGAAGCTGCGCATGGAGCGTGAAACAACGCGCGTGATCATTCAAGGTTTCGGCAACGTGGGATCCAACGCCGCAAAGCTGATGTCGGACTCCGGCTATAAAATCATTGGAATCGCCGAGTATGATGGCGGACTCTACAATCCTCACGGCATTGACATTGACGCGTTGCTTGAATACAGAGATCGCAATAAGACGGTGATTGGGTTCCCGGGGGCCGAGCCCGAAGATTCCCGACAACTCATGATCACCCAGTGTGAAATCCTGATTCCCGCAGCCACCGAAAATGTGATCAGCAGCCAGAATGCCTCCGATATCAAAGCCAAGATCGTCTGTGAAGGCGCGAATGGCCCTACGACCGCTACTGCGGACGACATTCTGGCGGACAAACGGGTATTTGTAATTCCTGACATCCTGGCCAACGCGGGAGGCGTGACGGCCTCATATTTTGAGTGGGTCCAGGACCGCCAAGGCTATTTCTGGAAAGAATCAGCAGTCAATGAGCAGCTCGAATTCATTCTGAAGGAATCGTTTGAAGACGTGGTGCATTTCTCTGAGACTCACGGTGTCAACAACCGTATTGCGGCATACATGCTGGCCATCAGCCGGGTGGCCCACACCATAAAACTGCGTGGCATCTACGCTTGAGGACTAACACGTAGAAAAGGCAGCCCGAAGGCTGCCTTTTCTACTTTCGTTTCCGGAGTGCCAAATGCCGGTAAAGCCGCAGGCACGGACTCATGCGCATTCAGTCCGTTGAGCGCTTACGCAATAATGAAGCCGCAAAGTGTCCGCGACTCCCAATCATCAATTAGTCTTTAGCGACGGCCCTTTTTCTTGCCGCCACCCTTTTTCTTGCTGCCCTTTTTGCCGCTGGCCTTCTTGGCTCCGCCCTTTTTACTGCCAGCTTTCTTCTTTGCCGGAGCTTTCTTGGCGGGGGCCTTCTTAGCCGACGCTTTTTTGGCAGGTGCTTTCTTGGCAGCCTTTGGAGCGCTCTTCTTAGCGGCGCTCTTCGCGCCACCAGCTTTCTTCTTAGCGCCAGCGCCGCTTGGTTTCTTTTTTGGAGTGACGCCTCCCTCTACAGAAGTACCACCGGCAGGCTCATGCTGCTCATGGCCGGGTTCTTCTTCGCCCTGGTGTCCGCCACCGCCACCTTCGGCGCCAATGGCTTCTTCTTCCTCTTCGTCGTAACTCTCTTCCTCCATGCTTCCGCTACCATAGCTGCCAATGTCGCCGTAATCGTCGTCATCATCCTCATGCCGTGCTTTGAGGGTCTCGTCGTAAAAGCTCATATTTCCTCCAGAAATTAGGACCGACACTGCATCACTTTCAAAAAACAGGACAGGCGCGGATTATAGCAACACACATGAATTGCATGTCAACTCCGCGCAACTAAATCGTCGCATTCCCAGTGTGCAATTGAAGAGCTAATAAATCAAGTTCAATGATTGCCGGCAGCGAGTGTTGTCTTGGATCGAGGCGCTGCGGATTTTCCGGTCGCGGTTTTCGTGGTTGCCTTAGGCTTCTTTCGCCGATGCTTTACCGGAGTGGCATCGCGCTGGCCGGAGGCCAGAGGTTTGTAGATAACAAGGGTCCGGCCACGGACTAACCCATTTCCTTTCAATCGGTTCCAACGACGGAGGCGGTCTGGGGGCACTCCAAAATCATCGGCCACTGAGAGTACGGTGTCTCCTTTCCGCGCCTTGTAGCGGGTAGGGCGCTTGGAATACGCCACCGTGCCCGGCTCCGCAGAGCCGCTCACCGGAATCACCAACTTAGAATCCGTTTCCATTTCGACGCTCTTGCCTAAATTGTTGGCGGCGGCAATAGCGCGCTCAGTCGTCCGGTATTTTTTGGCGATGCTGGCCAGCGTATCTCCCGCCTGCACGCGATAATAGCGCCACATCACTCGCTTGTCCTTGGGGATGGCGGTAATCGCCTGTGCATACTTCTCTTTTGTCCCGTCAGGGAGCCGCAAGCTGAAGGGCTGATCTTTCGGCGTAGTGCCACGTAACAGGCTGGGATTGAGCTCTGAGAGGCGTTCCACCGGAGCGTCAATGCACTCCGCCACCAATCGCAGATCGACCGGATAATCGACCGTAACGGAATCGTATTTGTCCGGGGGATCGGGCGTAACGCCATCCAGGCCAAACTGGGTCGGGTTCTTCGACATGATCGTCATGGCCAGGATGATTGGCACGTAGTTCTTGGTCTCTTTCGGCAGAACGTCGCGCTTATACAGCTCCCAGAAGTCGGCATAACCCGTGCGCTTTACGGCTTGCTGCACGTTGCCAGGGCCGGAGTTATAGGCGGCCATAGCCAAGTACCAGTCGCCAAATTCGTTATAGAGATCCTTCAGGTGCCGCGCGGCGGCGCGTGTGGCTTTTTCCGGGTCCTGGCGATCGTCAATCCACCAACTGCGCTGGAGGCCATAGCCGGAAGCCCGGCTGGCCATAAATTGCCACATGCCCCGCGCTCCGGCGCGCGAGAGCGCCAGCGGATGGAACCCCGATTCCGCCTGCGCCAGATAAATCAAATCCTGGGGCACGCCTTCTTCCTTGAAGATCCTTTCGATCATCTCGCGGTAGCGGCCTGACCGGACCACCGCTCGCTCGAAAGTGCCCCGTCCGCGGCTGGAATAGTAGTTGATATAGCCTGCGACATAGTCATTGATCACCAGCGGCAGGTCAGACTGCGTAGTCTTGAGCTCGGCTTCAGCTTTTGCGGTAACTTTGGGATCGGGAGCGAAGGTTACGTGATTGGCCTCGTCAATGGGCGCGGGTTCCGATCGCTGCTCGGTAAAGCCATCGCCTTCTTTGAAAGCCACCATCTCCAACGTGTGGATACCTTCGGTAATCTTGTCGAACTCCTGCTGCAGACGATCGTCGGATTTAATTTCCACCGAGGATTGCATCAGGATGTCCACGGCGCGATTGAAGTCCTTCTTGGCGGCATCCAAGTGCCCGGCCTTGTAATTGGCCTGGCCTGACTGATAGGCCTGCTCTGCCTGGCCGATCACCGCAGGCACCGGATCAGCCTTAGGCGGCTCCGGCTTTACTTGGGGGGCAACTGGCGCGGGAGGTGGTACGAGGGGCTGTTGCTGAATAGTGGGCGCTAGCGCCTGTTGAGCCGGTACTGTTTTTTTTGAGTCCTTGGTTTCGCAGGAGCTCGCCAACAGCACTACAGCGCTCAGACCTGCAAGAACGGCGTACTTAAGACAAGGCTTCATAAGAGTGTTATGCACTCCCATCATATCTGTTATTTGACGAACAATTCTCCTAAACAGCAGCTTAGAATCTTGGTACCAAGGGTGTGGCTGCCTGCTGGTCTGAAGTATAAAGAATAAAGAGCCCGATCTTATTACTGGCCTTTATTTTCAATGATTTATCAGCTCACCTGCAACCCAAATTGCGGGTTGAGAGCACGTCCTCCGATTCAAAAGCGAAGGTATTGACAATAAAAACAATGGCAAGAAAGTTAATCACTTGGGTTCGCCATCAGCCGGTTATTCCGTGGAGTACCCCCTTGTAAGTGGCTCTAATCAGTGTGGATCGGTAGCGATGCGACTGTTGATCGTTTATGCGACTCCAAGTCTCGGCTGATTAGCAGT
>Ga0210400_10004000_pt1 | contig 12899 bp, 14 predicted proteins | sample IncBWH26MmetaG_FD_155456 | JGI IMG/M metagenome (GOLD analysis project Ga0210400, IMG submission 155456) | Forest soil microbial communities from Barre Woods Harvard Forest LTER site, Petersham, Massachusetts, United States - Inc-BW-H-26-M | ecosystem: Environmental > Terrestrial > Soil >...
TGGAGGCGGCCCATGAAAACCATCGTGGACGAAGCCGGTGAGATCATCGCCAAAGCAACGGATGACCATATTCTAATCGGCGGCCACCACCGCCTCGCGCTGGCGGCCAGCCTCGGTAAAAGACTGTTCTGGCGAGATACCGGCGAACCTGTGAAGCTCGACCTCTTCTTCAAGCATTATGGAAGTTCTCTTCGACATACAGCCTGAGCCGCTCGTCGAGACGACAATGACAGATCGGGAGAACTCACCGGCCTATGCGGCGCTGCCCGGAGTGCCGGCGGGTGTTCGCGGCGATCGGTCATGATGATCAATCGCGCGCGGAGTACTGTTGATTTCACCAGTACTCCCCGCCATCACCTGCTTGGCGCTGTTTGATCGCCCAGAGGCGGTAGGCGGTATGTCATCCACCGCAAGCTCTAGCGGCTTGCCTGTCACGCGCGGCCCGGCGCATCCTCTCGCCATGGGGAGCAAATCACGCGAGACCATTTACGGCGCATCGGTCCGGGCGGCGGCTGAGCGGGCGACGGAAGTGCGCAAGGAAGCCGACCGGCTCGCGGTCGAGGCGTGGAACAAGCGCATGCTTGGCTTTCAGGGTCCGGCGCAGCCATCGCCCGCGCTGGGGGACGCGATCAACGCCGGGTTTGGCTATCTCGAAGTGAAATGTCTTGGCGGCAACACGCATCGGACCGTTGCCCTCGACATCGTGCGGCGACCGAAGGCAACGCCGGTCCATGAACTCGAACGCTACATGCGCTGCCGCCAGTGCTCCGAAGTCCGGGGCTATCCCTACAAACGCAGCCATCTGGTCGCGCTGCGCGCGAGCAAGATCACCGCGAGCGATCCGCCCTCGATGTGGTGGCCCGGGGAGCGATGACATCATTGCCGGAGTCGGTCCCTGACGTCGATTTTCTTTTCGCAATGGAAGAGTGTACTGGCCGGGATGCGATCAAGATGCTGCGCGAACGAGGCAAGCCATAAAAGGGGAACACGATGAGATATCAAATCTGGTATATGAAGCCATCGTTTCTTCGCGGCGTCGTTGGAAGCTCGCCCGATCCCAATAACCTCTCGGCTACTCATGTTCACTTGAAGGATATCGAAGCTGATAATCAGGAAGATGCTTTGTCTCGCATGCGAACAGAGAACTGGTCGCCGAATGGCGAAGCTCTCGATTTGCTTCAGAGCAAGGGACTACAGCACACAACCATGACGATCGGCGACGTACTCGTGGATGAAAGCGATGCTGTCTATCTCGTCACCGGCATTGGGTTCAGTTTGCTACCGAAACATGGGGAGCCGCGTCGATGATTATCATGAGGGCTGAATGGAGGCCGAGAGGAATCCCCTAACGGAGATGGCTGACCGGCCAGCCGCATCTTGTCTACGGCTTCCTGACAACAGCGGCGAACGCGGTGGTCAAGCCGATCCATCCCAAGGCCATGCCGGAGATCCTGACGACGGATGAGGAGCGCGACGTTTGGTTACGATCGCCGTGGGATGAGGCGCGGGCGCTCCAAAGGCCGCTGCCGGATGACGCGATGAAGATCGTCGCCCGGGGTGCCGACAAGGAAGATCAAGCCGCTGCGTGACGCCGATCAGTGCTTGCTCTCGCCGACCCCCGCTTTGGAGCGCATTACGGACTTAAGTCAAGACGTCAAGCTGATTCCGAAAAGTGCCAGACTCGGACTGAGCGCAGACTTATGCGCCGAGCCGAACCTCACTCATTTTTAGGGTGATGGTCGCGCCAGTCGCTGGCCAACCCGCCGATACAACGCTTGATCTAGATCAAAGTAGTCATTCGATTGCGGGACGACCGTCGCACGTCAAAGCCGCGCAGACTCAGACTAGGGGTAGGCTGTCTCTGGTGCGCGGGAAAATTGAATTGATGGGCGGCGAGAAGACTAGGTGCAAGGTGGCCCGACAAAGGTCCCAATCGAGCGCCTAGAGGAGATCCCCGCCGATCGATTGTTCGCAGATCGCCGAGCTTGGGCGCGCTCTGGCAGGTTGGCTTTGCTGGCCTCGACTTGAGAGGCGACATGCTCGGAATCGATCCGAGGCTCCCGGCCCAGTGGCGCGGTTTGTTGTTCACCGTGTGTTGGAGAGGCCGGTCCGTCGGGATCCGCATCGCCGACAGGACCGTGGGGGCGACGCTGGTGCAGGGACAGCCAATGGAGATGCGGATCACGGATGTCACGCGAAAACTGACGGCGGGAGCGACGGGTCAGGTTTCGCTGTGAACAGATGAGAGGCAATGATGGCAAGCACGCTATCTAACAAAGAGCGGGCGTTGATGGATGCTTACTGGCGGGCGGCCAATTACCTTTCGGTCGGCCAGATCTATCTCTACGACAACCCGCTCCTTAAGCAATCGCTCACAAAGGATCACATCAAGCCAAGGCTTCTCGGCCACTGGGGAACGACGCCAGGCCTGAACTTCATCTACGTTCACGTCAACCGGGTGATCAAGAAGCACGACCTCGACGTGATCTACATCACTGGCCCCGGGCATGGTGGTCCCGGCCTGGTCGCGAACGCTTACCTCGAAGGGACCTACAGCGAGGTCTATCCGAACATTTCTCTCGATGAAGGGGGAATGAAGCGCCTGTTCACCCAATTCTCTTTTCCGGGCGGTATCCCAAGCCACGTTGCACCGGAGACGCCCGGCTCAATTCACGAAGGCGGCGAACTCGGCTACGCCCTCTCGCATGCCTACGGAGCGGCCTTCGACAACCCTGATTTGATAGTGGCCTGTGTCGTCGGCGACGGCGAAGCGGAGACTGGACCGTTGGCAACGAGCTGGCATTCCAACAAGTTCCTGAACCCAGCGACGGACGGGGTGGTTTTGCCGATACTCCACTTGAACGGCTACAAGATCGCCAATCCCTGCATTCTCGCCCGCATCAGCCATGAGGAGCTGGATCACTTATTCCGCGGTCACGGCCACACGCCGTATTTCGTCGAGGGGGATGAGCCCGAAAAAATGCACGACTTGATGGCCGCAACGATGGACAAGGTCGTCGCGGAAATTCAGCGCATCAAATCGGCTGCGCGTCGAGATGGTTTCAGGGAACGTCCCCGCTGGCCGATGATCGTGCTCCGCACACCCAAGGGCTGGACCTGTCCGAAAGAGATCGACGGCAAGCGCACCGAGGACTACTGGCGCTCGCACCAAGTGCCGATGGGCGAGATGCACGAGAACCCGGCCCATGTGCGCCTCCTCGAAGAGTGGATGAAGAGCTACCGGCCTGCAGAGCTGTTCGATGACACCGGCCGGCTCCGCGCCGAGTTGGCCGACCTTGCCCCTCAAGGCGCCCATCGCATGAGCGCCAACCCGCACACCAATGGCGGATTGCTCTTGCGCGAACTGCGGCTGCCGAACTTCCGCGATTACGCTGTCGACGTAACCGCACCCGGCACGGTAATGGCCGAATCTACCCGAGTCATGGGTCGGTTCCTGCGCGATGTAATGAAGCTGAACATGGAGGCACGAAATTTCCGGCTCTTCAGTCCGGATGAAAACAACTCGAACCGCTGGCAGGATGTGCTGGAAGTCACCAATCGTGCCTGGGTCGCGGACAGGCATCCCTGGGATGATCATCTGGCGCCCGACGGGAGGGTCATGGAGATGCTCAGCGAGCACCAATGCCAGGGCTGGCTCGAGGGCTATCTGCTGACCGGCCGGCACGGCTTCTTCTCTTGCTATGAGGCGTTCATCCAGATCATCGACTCGATGTTCAATCAGCACGCCAAGTGGCTGAAGGTTTGTAATCACATTCCATGGCGACGGCCTATCGGCTCGCTGAACTACCTATTGTCGAGCCATGTCTGGCGCCAGGACCACAACGGCTTCAGCCATCAAGACCCGGGGTTCATCGACCACGTCATCAATAAGAAAGCTGAGGTCATCCGCGTCTATCTGCCGCCTGACGCCAATTGCTTGCTCTCGGTCACCGACCACTGTCTGCGCAGCCGAAACTACGTCAACGTCGTCGTCGCGGGGAAGCAGCCTGCTCCCCAGTGGTTGACGATGGACGAGGCGGTCAAGCACTGCGAAGCCGGATTGGGTATTTGGAAGTGGGCCAGCAACGACCACGGCGGCGAGCCCGATGTCGTGATGGCTTGCTGTGGTGACGTGCCAACGCTGGAGACGCTCGCCGCCGTCGACCTCCTCCGAATGTACGCGCCCGATCTAAAGATCCGCGTCATCAATGTTGTTAACCTGATGAAGCTGCAGCCTCCGAGCGAGCATCCGCACGGTCTGTCCGATCACGATTTCGACGTGCTGTTCACGACCGACAAGCCGATCATCTTTGCCTTCCACGGCTACCCGTGGCTGATTCACAGACTGACCTACCGGCGCACGGGCCACTACAACCTGCATGTGCGCGGTTACAAGGAGGAGGGCACCACCACGACACCGTTCGACATGTGCGTGCTCAACGATCTAGATCGCTTCCACCTCGTGAGCGACGTGATCGATCGCGTGCCGAGGCTCGGATCGCGGGCGGCTTATGCCAAGCAGGCCATCCGCGACAAGCTCATCGACCACAAGGCGTTCATCGCCCGGTATGGGGACGATATGCCGGAGATCACCGGCTGGAGATGGGGGCAGGAGGCGGCATCTGCGGCCGTTCGCTCGACAGAGGCCGACAACATCTAAACCTGCTGGCGGAGCCGAACGTGAATGTGTTTTGGGGTTCTCAGGTAGGCACCCGTCAATCTCGGTTGGCTCGAAATCATCGTGAGACTCCGCGGGAAAATTTCGGACCGTTGTGGATGAGAGAGGCGGGGGATCGTCCCAGCTTGGCTTGGATGCCGGGCATCGAGCCGAAGAGCGGACGCGCACCGGTCTATCGGGCACGAACTGGCTAGAGCGAGCATTCAAAATTGCGGCCGCGGGGCGTCAAGTTGGCTTCTTCACGATCTGGAAGCCCCGAGCGTCCAATTCCCGCATTATCACTCTGGTCAGATGCGCGCATTCCTCCGGCATGATCCAGTTGGGGCTTCTCCACTCCGGATCGCCTTCTTTCGGGTAGCTCTCAAAGGCCGAACGAATGGCGGCCATTATAACGTCTGAAGGGTCGGACATCGGGACCTCCCGTGGTGACAGCTAAGGCAATCGCTGCAACCAACGGTTTGATCTAGGTCAAGAAGCGACAGGGCGGTCGCCAGTGTCGGACCGACCAGCGTGTGTCCGGCATGTCACCCCTAAAATTTGGTTTGGTCCTCCCAATCCTCCCACACTACGTCCTGGGTTTCCAAGTAGCCGGAAACGGCTGCGCCGATGGTTGGGAAAAAGTTATTCTCGCCAAGCTGCGCCAACAATCCGAATTTCTTCATCTTGTCCTTTACGGGATCCTTCAGCTCGGCAAAACAAAGCTCGATACCCTGTGCGTGCAACGCGTCGTCCAATTCGGCGAGTGTATCGCCGGCGGTGACGTCCACGCTGGTGACCGGCTCCGCCGCTACGACCAGCCAATGTACAGGCGTCGGCGATTTCGTCACGGCATCCAGAACGCGCTCCTTGAAGAATTCGGCGTTGGCGAAGAACAATGGCGCGTCCCACCGAAACAGGACCAGTCCAGGGATCTGGCGTGCATCCGGGTACCTCGTGATGTCGTGATAACCTTTGACCCCGTGGGCGCGGCCCAATACGGCCGAGTGCGGGCGCCACCCGTCCCATAGAAACTCGGCGATTGCGATGGCGATTGCCAGACCTATTCCCGGAATCACCCCAAGCACTGCCACGCCAACAAGGCAGGCGATCGAAAGCCAGAACTCCCACTGCTGAATGCGGTAAATCCGTTTGAGGTCGGTGACCTCAATCAAGCCAATCGCGGCGGAGATGACGACCGCGGCCAATGCAGCGGTAGGCAAATACTGAAGGAGGTTTGGTGCCACCACCAGAAGGAAAGCGATTGCAAGCGCGCCAACGATGCTGGTTAGTTGGGTGCGGGCGCCGGCGGCTTCTGCAACCGGCGTGCGCGAACCGCTGCTGCTGATCGGGAAACCTTGAAAAAAACCGGCTGCCAGATTGGCGGCGCCGAGCCCCACCATCTCCTGGTTGGGATCAACCAGGGTGCCCAATCGTGCGGCATAGGCCCGCGAAAGCACGCTGGTGTCAGCAAATGATACCAGCGCGATTGCGCAACCGCCGATCACCACCGGGAATATATCGCTGTACCCGATCCAGGGAACGGCGAAACCCGGCAGGCCCTGGGGAAGAGGACCCAGAACCTTTACGCCGTAACGGGCCCCAAGATCCAGCGCCCCGACGACGGCTGTCGCCCCGACGACAGCAATAAGAATCCCTGGCAACCGCTTGTTACTCTCAAGCAGTAGAATCACCATCAACGTGCCTAGCCCGATTCCAAAGGCTACCCAGTTTGTCTTTCCTGCAAGGATTGCATCGACGATCGCCCACAAGCTCCGCAAAGGTCCTTCGCTTTCGATCGAGAAACCGAACAGCTTTGGCAGTTGGCTGATCAATACGGTCAATGCAATTCCGTTCATGTAGCCGTAGCGTATCGGCTTGGAGAGAAGCTCGGTTACAAAGCCCAAGCGCGCGATGCCTGCCAGAATGCATACCGTCGCGGAGACGATTGCCATCATGCCGGCCAAGGCTACGGCGCGCAGGGGATCGCCACCCGACAACGGAACGACAACGCCAAGGATGATAGCTGCCAGAGCCGAGTCCGGTCCCAGGACAAGGATGCGGCTTGGACCAAACAACGCGTAGGCGAGGAGCGGTGTGATTGTCGCGTACAGACCGTAGATGCCGGGCAAGCCCGATGCCTCCGCATAGGCAATGCCAACCGGGACCAGCATGGTCGCCAGCACGAGCCCAGCGAAGATATCGTGCGGAAGCCACTCCGCTTCATATCGACGAAGGGTGTCGAGACCTGGCAGCCAGCGCGTCCAATGATTCATTGCCAGTCCCTCTCAACGCCGGTCGGGCTCGCTCGCTGACCAGCCCTCCCTGGTGCAATGCGTCGACTGTGATTGGCCCAGCTAGAATAGGTTTGGTCTGTTGCATCTTCGGCAGTGGAAAATGTTACCCGTCCGTTGCGAGGTCAATCGCTTCACACCTTCACCGTGTGTCCTTCACGTCAATTCGCGGACCCATCTCCTTGGAAAAATTGTCCCTGAGGACAACTTGGATATGCCCTGCGGTTGTCGTAAACATTCATAGCCATCCCGATGGAGACATCGTTGAACACGCGGCAGCCAGTTGTGACCGATCCCGGCACCGCCGTTGCTGTGCGGCCCGGTGAACAGGCGAAAGTCGAACTCAAGCTGCTTGCGCCACAAGGAACCCTCGAAAAACTACGCGAGATGCCCGTCATCTTGCAGCATGCGCGCAACCGTGGCTCGTTTCGCCGACTGGAAACGGTGTATTACGATACGCCGGAGCGGCTGCTGTTCCAACGTGGAATGTCGCTGCGCGTGCGACGCAACGGCAAACACTTCCTCCAGACGCTAAAGCTACCCACGAACGGACAACCTCACGCGCGACGGCAGTGGGAAGCGCCGGTTGACAGCGCCAACCCTGATCTGGCGCAGCTTCCCATCGACGAGATCGGCGATCGAGTGGCGACGCTGACCAGCGACGCGCTGGTGCCGATTTTCGCGACGAAAGTCCGCCGGCACGCGCGGCAGCTCGATCTGCCCGATGCGTCAGTTGAAATCGCGTTCGACGAAGGGACGATCGAGGCCGGTGTGCGCCACGAAGCCCTGTCTGAAATCGAACTCGAATTGAAGAGCGGCAATGCCGGCGTCCTGTTCGATCTCGGAACGCAGTTGCTCGAGGCTGCGCCGCTGAAGGTCGGCATGCGCAGCAAGGCAGAACGCGGCTATGCGCTCGCGTTCGACGTGGTGCCGGCAGCGGCGAAAGCCGCATCATTCGACATTACCGCGGAGCACGTGGTCGACGACGTCATCGCACTGCTGATGGCATCCTGCTGGCAACATCTTCTGAGAAACTACACGGTGGCAGAGGGGGGATCGGACCCCGAAGGCGTGCACCAGATGCGCGTGGCCTTGCGTCGTTTGCGGACGATATGTGCGCTGTTCCGGCGGTATATTCCGTCGTCTTCATTCCAGGCGGTCAGCAGCGAAGCGCGGTGGCTGATGCAGCAGCTCGGCCCGGCGCGCGATTGGGATGTTTTCGTCGAGACGACCGTCACTCGCCTGGTAACGGCGGCACCGGATGTCGACCTCGGCGGCCTGCGCGAGGCGGTCGAACAGAAGCGCAAGTCGACTTACGGCGCGTTGCAGACCGTTCTCGCCGATCCCCGTTGCGGCCGTTTCCTGCTCTCGCTAGGGCACATGGTAGAACGCCGCGGCTGGCGCAACGAGATCGACAGCGAAGCGTTGGCCGTCCTGTCGCAACCGATGCCGGCGCTCGCCGATAGGATTCTGGCGCGATTGCATCGCAAGGCGCTCAAACGCGGCGCGCATTTCAGGCAGCTCAACGCCAATGCGCAACACGAGCTCAGAATCGACATCAAGAAGGTGCGGTATGCGGCGGAGTTCTTCCTGCCGCTTTATGCTGCCCATGCGCCCGCGAAGCGCTACGTGAAGCGACTCGCCCGGCTCCAGGTCAGTCTCGGACACGCGCGCGACATCGCAACGACCCGCATCCTGCTCGATGCTATCAGGCAGGACGACCAGCCCGCACTTCGTCTCGCCATCGGTGCGGTGGCGGGCTGGCAAGCCCGCGACCGGATTGCGGTGACGAAAACGCTGCGCAAGAGATGGCGACGGTTCAAGGCGACACCGTCATTCTGGCGCCGATGAGTTTGTGATTTGCATCATGTCGACTGCGATGTCCGCTTTGCTCATTCAATGACTTTTCGGTGGCGCGTTGAACGGAGTGCAGAAGTGGCAATCTGGACCGCGGTGCGTTGATTCAAATCAAGATTGCTTCCGGCGCGGGCCGCTCGACGGGGATCAGAGACTACACGCGTATTGATGTAGATCAACGTGGCGGCGGCAGCGTGTGCAGGAGTTTGGCATGGTCCCCCGGGTGCCAACGATAAGTGACGCAGGCGTGCCCGCCCTTACTAGTCTCCAACGGCTCTTCTTCGAACGTAACTTACCGCAGTTCTTCGTAGTCTCGGCGGCAACGCATCGTCATCATGATCGATTTATACGGTTATTCCCTTCTGACAATATTCCTGGTCGGCCTTGCCGCAGTCTTCGCGGTCAGCGAGTTAGGTTGGCAGACCGGAATCCGAAATGAGGGCCGAGGTGGCGCCAATGTTCCGACGTTGGAGAGTGCCATGCTTGGCCTGCTGGCGCTCATTATTGGGTTCACCTTCGCTATGGCCTTGTCACGCTTTGAGGCACGACGTGAAGCCGTATTGAATGAGGCCAATGCGATCGGCACAACTGCTTTACGCGCTCGGCTGTTGCCCGATCCACATCGGGCAGAAACCCTCAAATTGCTGCGGGAGTATATTCAGCTTCGTCTCAACGTCATTCAGAGTGGGCAGTCGCTTGCGGAGCTAAGGGTGGCTGTCGACCGTTCGAATGATATTCACGAGGCACTCTGGCTCCAGGTGAGGGCGCTGATCGTAAAGGACAGCGGCATGGTCCCGACCGGACTGTTCATCCAGGCGCTTAATGAAATGATCGACGATCAAGCGAAGCGATTGGCGGCTCTCCGCAATAGGGTGCCGAACGTTGTATTGTTGGGGCTCTTTGGCATTGCCGCCCTTGTGGGCGGATTTGCAGGTTACGCAAGCGGACGCGACAGGAAGCGTACCCGGTTGCCGATATACATTATGGGATTCCTCGTTACGACGGTTATACTTCTGATTCTTGATCTCGACCGCCCTAGCAGCGGCTTCATTACAAACGATCAGCAATCGATGGTCGATACCGCGGCCAGCATGGCCGCCTTTTCGGATTGAGCGGCACATGGCAGTGCGACATATCGCCGATGCTACGTAGGGTTCCGGTTGGCGAGACCGGATATGCGTCGGCGCGGTTCGTCGCAAACTTGAACAACTTCCACTGTTGGCGCTTTTGCGACATGCCGACTGCGTCGAGATCTCGGCGGAGGAGCATGCATTGCGGCCGGTAGTATTTGGGGTGGACTTCACCACGTTCGCCAAGGGCCTCCTCAAAGCAGGCCTCCCGGAGTGATTGTGGGTTCGCTTACGCCGGCCCCAAATCGACCGAAACGGGTGGGCCTGCACCGATGTCCGGCTTGGGTCCATCGCGTCACTTTGCCCAGAAGCGGACATCCGGCACGCTTCCAAATCGCTCGAAAGTGCGGTCATATGCGGTCCGGGGACACTTGGCGTTTTGGGGCGAGGGTGTCCGCTTGCACGTGGGAGAATGCGCGTGAAGGAACTCGCCGGAAAGACCGCGTTTGTGACCGGTGCAGCGTCAGGCATTGGACTGGGGATCGCGACCGCCTTCGCCCAGGCGGGGGCGAAAGTCATGCTTTGCGACATTGAAGAAGCGGCGCTGTCCGCAGCGGTGAAACAACTGAGGCTCACCAACGCCGATGTCGACGGCGTGAAAGCAGACGTCTCGCTCAAAGCCGAACTCGTGGCGGCCGCCGAAGCCACGACTGCCCGCTACGGCAAGGTGCATATCCTCGTCAACAACGCGGGCGTCGGCGGCGGTGGGCCTTATGGCACCTGGACCGAGGCGTCGTGGAATTGGACCATGGGCGTCAACCTGATGGCGACCATTTGGGGGATCGAGATTTTCGGGCCGTTGATCGAGCAGCATGGCGAGGGTGGACACATCGTCTCCACAGCCTCGATCGCTGGCCTTATTTCAGGGGAGAGCAATGCATACAACGTTTCCAAGTATGGCGTTGTCGCGCTGTCCGAGGGCCTGCGGCGTGAACTCGCGCCCCGCGGGATTGGCGTATCGGTGCTGTGTCCAGGGTTCATCCGCACTCAAATCATGAACTCAAGACGCAATCTCCCCAAGCGCTTCGAGGGGGCGGTCCGTGCCTTGCCGACTTCTGGCCCACTTGCCGAGCAGATCAATATGGTCCGGGAACGCGTCTCTCAGGGCATAGATCCCATCTATGCCGGTGAACTCGTCCGCGAAGGCGTCGAAAAGGACTGGCCATATATCTTCACCGACCTCGAATTTGAGCCGATGATCGAAGCGCGCTTCGCCGCAATCAAGCAAGGCTTTGACCACATCCGCGGGCGCAACCCGAAACGTTGAGCGCGGAGCCCTTCCACCAGCCTGATTGTGCTTTGATGGGGCCGTGCCGCCGAGACGATTTTGTCGGTAGTCACGCCATGTCCGGTTTGGGCCAATCGCGCCGTTTCGACCGTCTGCCAGACACTTCCGGTCTGCCCCGATCAACGGACATCGCCAGTCCAGTCCGGTTGGTCCGTTTGGTGCCAACAACGGACAACCGCGCTGCTCTTGGTGATTTCGCCGCTGTACCATCTATAGAACCGAAGAATTGCGACAGAACGCAGGGCGTGTACTCATAAACGTCGCGATCATCTCGGCCGAAGGACCCTGATTGCTAGAGCCAGCGATAAAAAGACCACGACCGACATAAGAAAAGGACCAGCGGGACCTTTAAGTACGAGGCCCCAAATATTCAGCTCGATGGGGTCGGGGCTCGTCACGCCGAAAAATACAACAAGACCGAATGCAGCCGTCGCAGCTGCCAAACATAAATACATAATTAGCTTTCAAAAACTCCTTCCATTCTTCACCCATTTGCTTTTTAAGAAACAATGTAGCGATGTAAGATAAAATCAAAACGAATATTACCGCTCCGACTCCAATGGTGCCATTCTGTAGTCGTTCAAGGAGGGTCTGCATGGTCAGCTCCCCTACCGTTCATACTTTGCCGGCGCTGGGTTTATGAGTACGTGTCCTACCTATTGGGGCAGCGTATACTTGCCAGTGATTAAAGCGCAAAACCCTATCGAACCGTCAGCAGCGGGCTTGCCCATCGCCACGGTTTCGTATGTACCGCCTCCGCTTATTCCCTTCCATTTGCCGGTGCCGGAGAGGAAGGTCCACGCGCCCGGTTTGTCGGGAGCGTCCACGTACTCTCCGATGAAGGTATCACCTGCGGTGTCAGTCCATCGGCATGAACCCATGTCGGTGACCTTACCCTGCATGATGCGGTTATAACCCACGCAGTGGGCTGTGTTATTTTCAAAGACTTTGGGGGTAGCGGGCGGCACAACGATGTACCAAAACTCGTTTGAGAACACCGTGAGATCAGGGCCGGTTTCGAGCGTGTTGCTGGTTGCGTGGGCGCACGCGGTAAGTCTGTAATCTGTCTCCGCTGCCGGCGCTGCGGCGGTGGTGGCCACCATTACGATAGCGCCCACATGGAGGAGCTTTTTCATAAATTCCCTCCCTTGTTATCCGAAGTTCCCAGATGACCAAGGAGCGGCGTGAACGATAGCGGCCTTCCCAGAAAATGTGACTTCTTATTGATAGTCCCAATGCTTGGCTGCCGATGTCACAGGCACAGCCAACAAAAAAGCAGGGCAATTTGCCGCCTTGGAGCTTTTTAGGTTACATCGCGGCACACGCCTCTACAAGAGGTTGTAGGCGTGCTCAGGTGCTGGAATTTGGGTGCGTTGTCCGAAACGGGTCATTCGCGTCGTTCTGATCGCCTGCCAGCCACATCCGCTCCACCCCGCGAACAACGGACATTAGCGGACCAGCCCGGCATGTCGGAAAAGTGCCAGGAAGAGACTCATGCACCGCAGCAAGAACGGGTGCTACTCGATCACCTCGTCGGCGGTGGCCAGCAGCGTGGGTGGAATGACAAGGCCGAGTGCCCCGGCCGTCTTTAAATTGATCACGAGTTCAAACTTGGTCGGCTGCTCAACCGGCAAATCCGCCGGCTTCGCGCCCTTCAGGATGCGATCGACGTAGTA
>Ga0210400_10004002_pt1 | contig 12894 bp, 7 predicted proteins | sample IncBWH26MmetaG_FD_155456 | JGI IMG/M metagenome (GOLD analysis project Ga0210400, IMG submission 155456) | Forest soil microbial communities from Barre Woods Harvard Forest LTER site, Petersham, Massachusetts, United States - Inc-BW-H-26-M | ecosystem: Environmental > Terrestrial > Soil >...
CGGCCTGTGACACGGCCCAGAACTCCGCGACGCCTCCGCAGCCGAGCGTCGGGTTATTCACGAAATTAATGGTCAGGTTCGAGAGCGAGCGCCAGAAGTTATCGAGCGCGATGCAGTTGTTGGCGCCGAAGCACTGGTTGGACACGTTGATGGCGCCGTTGATGACGACGTCGTTGGGGGAGAGCCCCAGGCCCGCGACGCTGGTGTAATAGCCGACCTGAAAGGTGAGAGGAGTGGTCTTGGATCCGTAGGTGCCGGGTTGGAATAGGAGAGCATAGCGCTGAGTTCCGAATTGATTGGAGACCTGTTGGTTGGCTATCGAGTCGACCATGGTCTGGATCTGGCTCTGGGGCATATCGGGAGTGAAGATGATTACGTTGGCGCCGAAGTTGGGTTGGGTGGACGCCCTGGCGGATAGTGGTGCAAGGGAGGTGAACAGAAGAGCAGCGATCGTTACAAAATTGCTTTTGGCTTGCATGGGTATACGTCTTTGAGGACACCTGAATACGCGCATAGTCACACCCCTCGTACAGTTAGGCTTTAAACCTCCACTTCCATTTCAAATGCGGCAGGAGCGTATACCCGTTCTGTGGACTCTAATATACAGTAAACTTTGTATTCTGAGGGATCGGACACACTTCGGCTTAAAGGGGCGGACAGCCAGAAATGGCTGTCCCACGCAAGAGAGATAGCAAATTAGTTGGGGCTGGTGTCGGTGCGTTTCTTCAGGACTGGTCGGTCGTTGCCCGCGGGAGCTTGCGGCGGAACGATGGCTGCTCCTGGCGGAGCGCCGTTCGCCGGAGTCGCTGCGGTGATGGCGCCTTCGACGTAGGCCTTCTTGAGGAGCTGCTCGGCTACTTGTTGGGCGCCGCCGGTGTCGTCGTTGGTTTGCTTGGCTTTGCTGTACTCGTTGACGGCGCGAGCGCGCTGGCCGAGCAGGTCGAAAATTTTTCCGAGATAGACGTGGCTCCAGACTTCGGTCCATTTCTCGGGTGGCTCGGGAACGGTTTGCAGGGCATCGCGGAAGGCGTTCGCGGCGGCCTGGTAATTCTTTTGATAGAAGAAGGCTTCGCCCATGCGGAAATTGGCGAGAGGGCGATTGGGCTGAATGCTAAGCGCGCGCTGGTACTGGCCGATGGCATCGTAGTAGCGGCCCTGCTCGGCGAGCTCTTCGCCGCGGCCGATTGCGGCGCGGGCACGCAACGTGGAACTGCCTTTCAGCACGACGTTGTTGGGATCGATCTTGATGCCGCCGGGTTTGGGACGGCCGAACGTTTCGACTGTGAATTCGGATTCTGTGCCGATTACGTCGACGGTCTTGGTTTCGGGATTGCCTTCCGTATCGATGCGGAGCTCGACCGGCATGTGGAAGGTGTCGAGAGGCTGCTTGATCTTGCCGACGACACGAAAACCCTGGTGGGTGCGGTAAATGACGTACTCGAGGGTGAAGTCTGGAACGCCGGTGGAATTGAGCCACTGCGCGAAGAAGCCGCGCAGTTCTGGAGGCGGCTGGCCGGCTTTGACGCTGGCTTGCGCGTGCTGCTCGGCGAGAGCTTCGAAGTTTTCAATGGTGGCGGTACCCTCGGCGTATTTGATGTAGAAGTCGTGGAGCAGAGATTTGAAGGCGACGTCGCCCATTTGCGCGCGGACCATGTGGAAGATCATGGCGCCTTTGTTCATTACGACGGAGCGATAGTCGGGAGAATAGGGAGCTAAGCGTGCGGCTTGCGCGATGGGCGCGGCTTCTTCGTACATTAGCGCGCCAACGGCGAATTCGTCGACGGCCTTCAGGCCGGCTTCCTTGCCGGCATTTTGCTCGGCATAAAGAGCTTCGGAATAACGCGACAAGCCATCGCTGATCCAGACATCACCGCGCGTGGCAGGCAGCACGGCGTTGCCCCACCATTGCGAGGCCACGAGACGAGCGATCGTGCGGTCGGAGCTTCGAGGATCCCAGATGCGTTTGCTGAGAAGCAGGAGACCGGGACCAGAGAAATCACGGAGGGTGCCGTCGGGGAGTTGCGCGACGGTGAACTCCGGGCGAGGCAATGGGCCGAACATATCGGAGAACATGATGGTGGAACGGGCTACGTCGTCGGCAAATTTTTGCGCATCACCGCTGGCTTCGCGTGGGGCGTAGACGTTGACGTTGATGCCTTCGGCCTGTTTGGGATTGAGCTGCAAATTGCCTGCGACGAAGGTGCCGTGAGGCGCGGGCGTATCGCACTGGAAGGTGTAGACGAGGCGATTGCCTTCGACGGTGTTCTTGCCGGGGGTCGGCGTAGGCGCGCTAGCTTTGCCGGTACCGGCTACGGCGAAGGAGTCTGGGACGTTGAGACGAAAGGTGGCGGTGTAGCGGTTAGAGGGATAGTTGGTGAGGGGGAACCAGCGAGCGGGCAGAAGGAGGAACGCGCCGTCGCGGTTGATGGAAGCAGCACGCACGCCGGGAACGGGGCTATTTTCTTCGTTGGCGAGAGGACCGGCGTAGGTAAAGGTCAAGGTGACTTTCGCGCCGGTGGCCACTGGCGAGGGCAGGTTCACGATAAGGCTTAGCGGGTTTTGCGTATCACGCTCAAAGCCTAGCGTCTTGCCGTCGGCAGATCTTACGTCGGTCACGTTGAGATTCGGGTGCAATTCGACGCGGACAGCGCTGGAGACATCGTGGGCTTTGAAATCGATCTTGGCCACGGCGGAGAGGGACTGCGTGATCGTATCGAGAGTAGCGTTCACGTCGTAATGGTCGGCGAGAAAGGCCGGCGGCGGAGGAGCTTGGGCGCGCAGGGGGGCGCAGGCGAGAAGCAGAAGCGCCGTCAGAATAAGAGCGTTGCGTTTATTACGGCGGGTCATCGGACCCCTTTCGTTTCGCTGGTTGGCGGTGCGAAAGCCTGAGCCCTCACGTCTTGCACCAACTGGTAGTGTAAACCTTGTTCTCGCGAGAAATAAGACGAGCGTTTCGGGCTCGGTTTGCGCTTGAATTTGTTTGATGTAGAAACCGAGAAAGCGGTGGCCCCTTAGATCGGGGTAAATAGACCGCCGCACCCCAAAAAAGCCCCTCCATCTACACATATAGGATAGCAGAGACCTCAGTTGGCGTTGCCACGCGCGCTGGCGGGTTGGCCGCGCTCCGCGCCCAGGAGTTGGAGGATGGCATCGGCGGCGCGGTCGATAGCGCCCGGGGGGCCGAGGCGATGGCGGACTTCGGCAAGATCGCGGCGGATTGCTTCACGGGCGTTTTTGTCGTTTAGCAAACGAAGGACCTCGGAGCAGAGGCGTTCGGGAGTGAAATCGTTTTGGATTAGCTCGGGCACGGCGCGCTTTCCGGCGATTAGATTGACCATGCTGAAGAAAGGGGTGCGCACTAAGGGCCTGGCGAGGGCGGCGGTGAGCGGCGTTAGGCGATAGATCACGACCATGGGGACATCGAGGAGGGCGGCCTCGATGGTGGCGGTGCCGCTGGAGACGATGGCAGCGTCGGCGGAGGCGAGGGCGCTGTAGGTTTGGCCGAGAACGATTTTTACCGGGAGATCGGCGGGCCAACCTTCGCGCAGTGCGGCGAGATTTGTTCCCGGGGCGGCGGCTAGAACGAATTGCGATTGCGATTGCGATTCGCGATGAATGCGGACGCACGCTTCGCGGATTATGGGGAGATGCTGGCGAAGCTCGGCTGCGCGGCTGCCCGGCAAAATTGTGACGATTGGCTTTTGCGGATCGAGGTTTTGCTCGCGGCAAAACGTGGCTCGATCTATGGAGGCGTGCACCGCGCCTACGAGCGGATGGCCGATGAATTTTACGGGGACTCCGGCATCGCCATAGAATTTTTCTTCAAAAGGAAAAATGCAAAGGGCTTGCGCGAAACGGCGGCGCACTACGCGGACGCGCCAGGGACGCCATGCCCAGAATTGTGGGCAGATGTAGTAGATATTTTTGATGCCGCGATACTTGAGCTTTCGCGCGAGGCGAAGATGGAAGCCGGGGAAGTCTGTGAGGATGGCGAAGGCGGGCTTACGGCGCTCGGCCTCATGGACGAGGCGGCGCATGGCGCGGATGAGCGAGGGCAGATGGCTGAGGATTTCGGTTATGCCGACGACCGAGACTTCGGAGTAGTCGGTGACGACATCGACGCCTGAGGCGCGCATTTGCGGGCCGCCCATGCCGAAGATTTCGATGTCGGCGCGTTGCTTAAGGGCGGTGGCGAGGCGCGCGGCGTACATGTCGCCGCTGGCTTCACCGGCGGAAAGCAAAAAGGAAATGGGTGGCATGCGACGGGGAAGCACTCAGTCGCTGGCGGGAATGGGCAGAGGTGAGCGCGGCTGTCTCGCGGCGTCGGAATCGTCGATGTGCAGCTCTTGCTCTTTGTACTGCAGTTGGTAAAGGCGGTAGTAAATGCCGCGCTGGGCGAGAAGCTCCTGGTGCGCGCCTTGTTCGCGGAGGCGGCCTTTGTGGAAGACGAGAATGCGGTCGGCGTGCTGAATTGTGCTGAGGCGATGTGCAATGACGAGGGCGGTGCGGCCGCTGAGCAGGCGGTCGAGGGCGTCGCGGATTTGCAGCTCGGTTTTCGTGTCGACGCTGGAAGTGGCTTCGTCGAGGATGAGGAAGCGCGGATTGTGCGCCAGGGCGCGAGCGAAGCTGATGAGCTGGCGCTGGCCAACAGAAAGAGTGGAGCCACGCTCGTTGATGGAGGCGCCGACGCCCTCGGGAAGCGATTCGATGAAATCGGCGAGGCCGATTTCGCAAATGGATTGCTCGACGGTGGAGCGGTCGATATCCGGCGTGCCAAGACGGACGTTGGACTCGATGGTGCCGGTGAAGAGGAAGGGGTCCTGAAGAACGATGCCGAACTGGCGGCGCAAGTCCTGCAGATTGATTTTGCGAATGTCGATGCCATCGAGCAGGATTTGGCCGCGCTGGATGTCGTAGAAGCGGAGGAGGAGAGAGATAAGCGTGGTCTTGCCGGCACCGGTGTGACCGACTATGGCTAGAGTCTGACCGGGCTCGATGCGGAAGGAAACGTCGCGGAGGACCCAGTCGTCTTCGCCGGGATTGGGAATGGGACGATAGCTGAACCAGACGTTGCGGAACTCGATTTCGCCGCGGGGATTCTCGAGGCGGATGGCGTCGGGCACTGAGCAAACAGTGGCAGGCTCGTCGAGCAGCTTGAAGATGCGCTCGGAGGCGGCCATGGCGGACTGCAGGATGTTGAATTTCTCGCTGAGGTCTTGAATTGGGCGGAAAAAGCGCGTGGCGTACATGGTGAAAGCGGTGAGTTTCCCGAGCGTTAGGGTGGAGGCGAGCACGCGGTTTCCGCCCGCCCAATAGATTAGGGCGATCGCCGCGACGCTCAAAATTTCGACCGCGGGATAGAAGAGAGCGTAGGAGAGAATGGCGGAACGCCAGGCGATCATGTTTTCTTGATTTCGCTTGGCGAATTCGGCGCGAGCCTTTTTCTCGCGATTGAATAGCTGGACGATGGCCATACCGGAGATATATTCCTGCAGGAAGGAATTGATCCGGGCGATGGCGGTGCGGATGTGGCGGTTGGCGTCGCGCACGTAGTGGCGGAAGACAAAGGTGACTACAAGAATGCACGGCAGCACGGAGAGTGCATCGAGAGCGAGGCGTGGGTCCATCCAGAAGAGCAGGCCGGCCATGACCGCGAGGAGGAAGAAATCGTTGATCATGGTGACGACGCCGGCGGCGAAGAGATCGTTGAGGGCGTCGACGTCGGTGGTTACGCGCGTGACGAGGCGACCGACGGGATTGCGGTCGTAGTAGCTCATCGGCAGGCGCTGGAGATGGCTGAAGATTTCGGTGCGCATGTCGTACATGGTTTGCTGGCCGACACGCTGCATGATTCGGATTTGGATATATTGCGCGACGAAATCAAAGATGAGAACGAACAGGTAGACAACGCTGAGGACTGCGATGCCTTGCCAGGCGCGAGATTCCGGCAAGATGCCTTTTAGCACGGGCGAGAAATAGCGATCAATGGCAAGCTGAAAAATTCCCGGCGGGGCTAACTCAAGCGGGGTGACGATGGCGACGAGGGCCATCGCGAGGACTACGCGCCACTTGTATGGCCGCATGTACTGCATCAAGCGGCGCATCAGGCGCGCGTCGTAGGCTTTGCCGAGGGCTTCTTCTTCGTGCACGTTGCTCATGCGCGTTCCAGCTCTTCTTCCAGCAACTGCTTTTGATACAGATCCGCGTAGTAGCCACCGCGAGCGAGGAGTTCGTCGTGCGTGCCGCGCTCGATGATACGGCCCTCGCGGAGGACGACGATCTGGTCGGCGTCCTGCACGGTGGAGGTGCGGTGCGAAATCAAAATGGTGGTGCGGCCGTGCATGATGCCGCGCAGGCGGGTGAGGATGCGCTCCTCGGTTTGCGTGTCGACGCTGGAGAGGGAATCGTCGAGGATGAGGATGCGCGGGTCACGGATGACGGCGCGAGCGATGGCGGTGCGCTGCTTCTGTCCGCCGGAGAGGGTGATGCCGCGCTCGCCGACTACGGTGTCGTATTTGTTGGTGAAGCCTTCGACATCGGAATCGAGGTTGGCGATTTCGGCCGCCTGGCGGACCTGGTTGAGATCGTAATTCGGGAGACCGAAAGCGATGTTGCCGCCGACGGTTTCGCTGAAGAGATAGGTGTCTTGCGGGACGTAGCCAATGGAGCGGCGGAGTGTGTCGAGCGGCCATTCGCGGATGGGGCGGCCGTCGATGAAGAGTTCGCCTTCGGGAGCTTCCCAAAGGCGCGCGACGAGCGCTGCAAGAGTTGTTTTGCCGCTGCCAGTGGGACCGACGATGGCGAGCGTGGAGCCAGCGGGAATTTTCAGGTTGATGTCGCGGAGGACAGGATGCGCTCCGTGACCGCCGTTGGAGGAGGAGCCTGCCGCGGCGGCGCCGTTGCCGGAAATATTGGTGGGGAAGGTGAAGGTGAGATTGCGAAATTCAATTTCGCCTGCGAGCGGTGCGTTCGCGGCGACGGCGGCGTTGCGGTCATCGATTTGCGGTTGTGCATGGAGAATATAGTTCAGGCGGCCCATAGAGGCTGCGCCGCGCTGGAAAATGTTGGTGACCCAGCCCAGGGCGATCATGGGCCAAACGAGCAGATTGAGATAGAAGAAGAAGGCGAAGAATGCACCGATAGAAAGTTGTTGCCGCAGGACTTGATGGCCACCGGCCCATAGAAGGATCAGGAACGAGAAGCCGATGAGCGCCTGGAGCGAAGGCATGAACATGCTCCAGGTGCGGATGAGTTTGATGTTGCGGGCGACGTACTCGCGATTTGGTTCGTCGAAGCCGCGGATTTCTGCTTCCTCCTGTGCGTAGGCGCGGATGACGCGGACACCGGAGAGATTTTCCTGAACTTTGGCGGACAGAGTGGCCAGCGCGGCTTGAATCGTTTCGTAGAGCTCGTGAATGACCTTGCCGAAGTGGCGGACGGCGATGGCTACGATCGGCACGGGCAGCAGTACCCAAAGTGTGAGTGAGGGAGAAAGGCGGGCCATGATGATGACGGCGAGAATCATGGTCACCAGGGTTTGGCCGGTGTACATGATGCCGGGGCCGAGGACCATGCGGACGTTGTTCAGGTCGTTGGTGGCGCGGGACATGAGTTCGCCGGTGCGATTGCGGACGTAGAACTCGGGCTCCATGAGGAGCAAACGGTCGAGGAGATCGCCGCGAATATCGAATTCGATGTCACGGGATACGCCGATGAGCACCCAGCGCGTGGTGAAAGACATCAATCCCTTGAGCAGGACGCAGACGACCAAGATGAGGCAGTAAATGCCGAGGGCGTGGCGGCTGTGGGGGGCGTAGAACGGGATATTGCGGCTGAGCCAATCGCCGGTAAGCGCCGTTGCGTGCTTGTTGCTTTCAAATGGGCGCGTGCTGCCGGCTAGGATGTCGGTCATCACTCCTGTAGCGAGAGGGATGATGTTGCCAATGATGCTGGTCAGCGCGAGGGCGAGCAGGCCGAGGGCGATCGCGGGGCGGTAGCGAGCGAGATACGGCGCGAGGCCGAGCAGATTTTTCGCGGCGGAACTGTGCTCGGATGTGCTCTTCGGCGCTTGCTGCGATTTTTTCGCGGCGGCGGCCTGCCCGGATTTGGTGCCATTGCTCATCGCAAATTGGAATGCGCCGTACTCAGAGAAGCGGCCTCGTTCAGGAAATGCTCGTAAGAACGGTCGAGCGACTGGTAACGCTTGGTATCTGGGTTGAAACGGATGCCGATGGGGAGCGTGTGGGTGTCGACCGCACCTTTCAGGGGCGTGAAGTACAACGCCAAACCTTTTTCGGGATCTTGCTCGTAGGCCAAGCGCCAGCCGGTTACGCCGCCGATGGGTGTACCGGGGAGGAAACCCTTTCCATTCTTCAGATGTTCGTCACAGCGCAAGATTTCCGTCCATTGGCCCTTATCGTTTTCCGCCAGTACGGCGCGTGTGACGATCGTGCCCGGCAAATTGTTGCTTGTCGATTTGGGGACAACGTTAGCGGCTAGAAGTTCCTGTTTGCCATTTTTCGCCAAATCTCCGAAAAGAAGCACGGTGGTTTCTTTACCGAGCAGCGAGTCTGCCGCGGACTGCACGTCATCAGGCACGGTCAGGGCCGGTTTTTCCTGGGCTGCGGGCTTTTCCGGAGTCGAATCGCCGCAACCGGCCAGAAAGCACGCAGCCACCAGACCGAGTGTTACGTTCCAGGACTTATGACGGCGAAGGGCCGATGGATTCTTGCTGATTTCACTCCCCGTCCCTGATGGTAAGGACGGCATGGCTACGGGCTCGTTAGCAGGGGCGAGAAAACAGCGGCTCTCTGTCAGATTTTCCATTGTAGAAGGCTCAGTACTCCTTTATAAGCTAGCCGGTACTGTGAAGGCGTAATGCCACAATTTTAGCCGTTGCCTGCCCTCCGCGGAAGAATTCCTCGGTTCAAGTTGCTTTTCTGATGAGGTGACGTTTCGGCGTCCGCCGAAGCCCCAGATTACCGCCGTGTGAGGATGGCGTCCAGCCGCGCCTCGAAATTTTCTTCCCCTTCGGAGGATAATTCGTTGCGCTCGACGGGAAGCGCAGCCTCAATGGCCTCCACCCAGTTAAACAACTGTTGGATGTTCTCGCGGGTCTTTGCGTGATATTCCTTGAGGTTGCCGCTGGCAGACATCCATTGGCGGAAGGTGTGCTCGAGGGGATGGTCCGAGGAGCCGAAAGGATTGGAGGCGGCGGCGGGGGCGAGGAGGCCGCCGTGGCCGGTGAAGTAGTGCTCGAAGCCGAGGTCAGCGGCGAAATGGCCGGCGGAGGCGGCGATACCGTCGTCGTAGAGCGGACCGTGGCAGGTAAGCGTTAACGGCTGCGGCTCTTTGCGCCATTTCAGCGTTTCCATGTCGAAGAGCCAGATATCCCAATTTGCGCCGACGATGTAGGCGGTGTCTGCGTTCAGGTGCTGAGCGGCTAGGGCCGCAACTTCCGGAGGGCCGTAACCTTGGTCGCGAAGATCCCACTCGCCGACGGCAGTTTCCGTGGAGTCAACGGGTTGGATGTGCAATTCCGTGAAGGGGCTTTTTGATACGGAGAGAGGCGCGGTGGTCAGGAAGCGGGCAAACTCCGGAATCATAGTTGCTTCGGAAAAGTCGCGTGTCCAGATGCGGAGATAGGCACGATTGGCCATTTTGCTTATTCAATTATAGCGGGGTGGTGCGGAAGAGGCGAATTGCCGCCCTGTGATTCAACGGGCTAGTGGGGGAGGGACACTAAAGTTGGACGCGATTTGCGTCAGGCGCTCGCGGAGGGACTCGCCGATGTCGGAGAAGACTCGGGTGCAGGTGTCGCGGAGTTTTTCTTCGGCGGTGGCTGCGATGCCGGAGACTACTTCGCGCGATTGATGGTCGAGCGAAGCGACGGTGGCTAGCATCCACTGATTGGAGACATTCTCGAGGCGGCCGCGGAAATGTTCGGCGGCTTGCTCGCCGACTCGCGCGTAGAGACCGCGCATCTCGGCCTGCTGAGCCTCGGTCATCGATTTCCAGGCGGCGAGCAGAGGGCCGAAGCCAATTTGCACTTTCTCGTTGGCTTCCGCGACACCCGCTTCCATCGCGCCGCTCATGGCGTTTTGAAATCGGCGCAGAAAATTTTCCTGCTCGGCAGTGACTTGCTGTGTCAAATCGGCGCGTGCCGCTTCCAAATGGGCGCGAGATTCGCTGACCGATTTTTGCGCTTCGGCCTCGAAGCCGCTGAGCTCCTGGCGGGCCTGACGCTGAATTTCGTCGATGAACGCGGCGGACGTGGTTTCGGCGGCCTCGCTGAATAGCGCGCGGGCGCGCTCGAAAGCGTCGCGGACGACTTCTTCCATTTGGTTTTGCGTGTGGCCAACGAAATTGCGGCTGGCGTTATCCAGCTCTCCGGCAAACATGGCAGAGATTTCGCCGGCGCGTTCGCGGAGACGAACATCGGCCTGCTCCGCCGCGCGTTCCGCAAAATGCTGAATTTGTGTTTGGGCCTTCTTCTCGTACCACTCGGCGGATTTCAGGAGGTCATCTACTACCTGGTGCTTCGCGATTTCGGCTTTGCCCTCGAGGTCGGCGAGACTGCGTGCCGTAACGGCGTCCGCGGATTCACGGAGTAACTGCTCGACGCCTCCCAAATTGCCGCGGAAGCTTGCCAGCGCTTCCGCAAAGGCTTCGTCCGCTGTGGCGCGGATACGCTCTTGCTGGAGCGAAGTGGCTGCGTCCAGCATGGAACGGCCGCCGGCCATGCGGTGAATGCCTTCTTCCACATGCCGGAGGTGCGGCTGCACAAGCGACTCCGCTTGCTGCGCGAACTGTGCGGCGGCTTGGCGGCTGGATTCGTCGAAGGTAGAACGAATGCGGGCGCTGATCTCTTCGAAAAGGGAATCGGAACGGCGATGCATCTCGTTGCGGTGCAAGGTCAGAACATCATCGAGCTGAGATTGAAAGCCAGCAAGCGCGTGGTGCTGGGCGGCTTCAATGCGTTCAGGAAACTGTTCGAACTTCGCGAGCGCTTCGCCGGCGCGGGCGAGAGTTGCTTCGATGCGTTCGGCTTCGGAGTGCGAGGCATCGCGCAACGTGGAGAGGTGTAGATCCCTCTCGGAGGATGCGATGCTTGCCGTATCACGGAAGCCGGCTTCCAGGCGCTCGACTTCCTGCTGAAATAGCGCAAGGACAGCGTTGGCGTGGGCGTTGAGCGAATCCGCGGCCTGGACCTGCGCGGCTGCGACGGCATTGTCGACCGCGATTTGAACGCGGCCCTGGGCCGCATCCAGTTCACGGTCAAGGTGGTTTTGCCACGCCTCTCGCATATTCGACGAGATAGCGGACGCATGCTCCTGAATTGCGTCGACTTGTGCACGCAGAGATTGCAGCGTGGCGGCCAACGATTGCTCGACGGCGGTGGAGGTGGCTTGCTGCTGGCGCAATCTTTCCTCAGCTAGGCGCGCAGCTGACTCCGCCAAGGCAGCGAAGCGTGCTTCTGCTGCCGAGGTATGCTCGCGAAGCCGTTCAAGTAGCTGTTCCGCATGCGTGCAAGTGGAGCGCAGAGTCTCGAGCTCTGCTCCGGTTTGTTGCGTAGTTGCGTTGCGCTGCGCGATCGCCTCCTGCGAGAGTTGCGCGGTCAGGTCGCGAGTGAGATCTTCGAGCTGCGGCGACAGCCATCGAGGCAGGTCTCGCTGCAGCGCTTCCGCGGCAGCATTTTGAGCGATGCGATTAAGGCTGGCGGATTCTTCGCGAATTTTGTCGACCGCCGCGGCAACCTCGCGAGAAAGTGTCTCGCGATCACCGGCAAGCTTCTGCTCCCATTCCTCGGCGGTAATGCGGCGCTCGGCGGAGACTGCTTCCGCGGCGGCTTCGCGCGCGGCGGCATGAATTTGTTGACGTGCGTCGACAACAAGGCGTGTGACCTGGCGGGCAAGTTGCATCGCGGCATCGGTCGTGCTTGCCGGGGGAGGGAAGGCGCGAAACCGTTCGGAGTGATTCTCCGGGGCGGTGTCGGCTTCGGAGAGCGGCAAATCGAAATCGGCTTCAATCGGGGATTGAGCGTGCGATTCCTGAGGCTGCTCGGCAACCCCGAAGGAGTGCTGAGAATTCTCAGGCAAATGCGCAGAGTTAGGCGCGTCGAGAATCGGCTGTGCGGTCTCCGGAAAGCCGAACCAGTCCTCCGGAGGAAATGCGATGCCCCACGCATTTCCAGGAACCTCTAATTCCAAAGCAACCTGGAAAAGTTGGCGCACAGTGCGTGGGCGCTGAATCCAGGCCACGCGTCCGCGAACGGTTCGCGGCGGCTGGCCAGTTTCGGGATGCGGCACCTCGAGAGTGACCCACATATTTTTCAGTACGTAGTGCTTTGACTGGTAGCGGCAACCGTGGCAATTAATGATTAGCGTTGAAGTGCGCTCGGTGAAGGTGCGGCCGAGGGCGTCTACGCCGGCAAGGGTCAATGGAACGGCTTGAACGATGCGCGTGCTGCGGCGCTTGCGCAGTTCCGCGGTGGCACTGGCTACACCGGTTCCAGACACACTTTCACCCATATCTTCGGCAAATTCCCGGCCAAGTTCGTCCATGAATGCGAACCACCATAAATTGTAAAATCGTTTAAGCGACCACTGCGACTACTTCGTCTGGGTATTTTCCGACGCAGGGGCGCGATGCTCTCCAGTCAAGAACATCCACGCTTCCCTAGCTACCCAGATTGGGCCGACCAGCAAATATACCGGTCCCTGGAAAAACGCCGGATGATTGCCTTCGATCCGGTGTCCCAGGAGCAGGAATATCCAGCCGCCCACGAAAAACGCTCCGCCCCAGATCCATTTCGTGAACAGGAACAGGATCAGCCCGGCAAATATCATAGGAATGCCGATACCGTGCAGTAGCTTGTTCCAGACGGAAGTGTGT
>Ga0210400_10004003_pt1 | contig 12892 bp, 12 predicted proteins | sample IncBWH26MmetaG_FD_155456 | JGI IMG/M metagenome (GOLD analysis project Ga0210400, IMG submission 155456) | Forest soil microbial communities from Barre Woods Harvard Forest LTER site, Petersham, Massachusetts, United States - Inc-BW-H-26-M | ecosystem: Environmental > Terrestrial > Soil >...
ACCGAGTCGCCCTTATTTTTTTGTGGAAGAGGAAGGCTTTACCACGGAGCACACAGAGAGCACGGAGAAGAATGTAAGAGTACAAGCGAAAACGACCGCAGGAAGGCAAGAAGTCGACCAAAAGCGCCCGCCTCGGAATGCGGCCCCGACAAAAGCGTGGGGTGTTTGCAAGTGCAAAGGCAAGAAGGCGGCGTAAAGCCGCCCATACGGGAGTGCCGAGCGCGGCTTGACGCGTTGTGGTGGAGCGCCTAACATGCGCTGAAATGAGCGACCTTTCGTTGTTGCGTTCCCCGTTGCGTTTTTTGCAGAGCAGGATTCCGGAAATTCCGCATCGCGAGTTGCTCGCCACCGAGGAGGAGTGGTGGAGAGGCGAAGGTGTCGCTATTTCGGGCGATATTGATCGGGCTGGGACGCCGTGGCTGCGGATGTTCAATCGCGACGGGAAGCGCGTTGATGAGATTCTTTATCCCCGGGAATATCAGACGATTCTGCAGCGGGGTTACCGGGCCGGGGTGATCTGGCGGGCGCTGGAAGAAAAATCGCTGATCCCGACCTATTCGCTGATGCATGTGATTTCGTTTCACGACCCGGGAGTGTGTTGTCCTTACACGGTGTCGCTGGGGACGGCGGTGCCACTGGCGAAATATGGAAGCGGTGAATTGCAGGGGCGATTTCTGGCGCAGCTTTTGCGAAAAGACGATTCGGTGTGGCAGGGCGCGACGTGGATGACGGAGATCAAGGGCGGGTCTGACCTGGGAGCGGCGGTGGAGACGGTTGCGCGGCGAGCGGGTGAAGGCTGGCGGCTGACGGGAGAGAAATATTTCGCGAGCAACGCGGGCGCGGAGCTGGCAGTGGTGGCGGCTCGGCCGGAAGGAGCGGCGGCGGGCGTGCGGGGAGTGGCGCTGTTCGTGATGCCGCGAAGGCGGGAGAATGGCGAGCTGAATTATTTTGTGCGTAGGCTGAAGGACAAGATTGCGACGCGGTCGGTGCCGACGGGAGAAGTGGAGTTGAAAGAAAGCGAAGGATATCTGCTGGGTTCGGCGGACGCGGGAATTTACGTGATTCTGGAAGTGCTGAACCTTTCGCGGGTGGCGAACAGCGTGGTTAGCGTGGCGCTGGCGCAGCGGGCGATGGCGGATGCGCTGCGGTATGCGGAGCAGCGATGCGCATTTGGGAAACCAATTGTGGAGCATCCGCTGTTGCGGCGGCAATTTGAGGAGCGGATGAAGGGGTTGCGGGCGGCGTTGGCGCTGGCGTGGGAGTCGGTGCGATTGCTGAACGAGGTGTGGATGGAGCGGCCACCGTATTCGGAACGTTATCAACTGTTCCGGCTGGTGGCGCACCTGGCGAAATACTGGACGGCGGAGTTTGCGGTGGATACGGCGAAGTGGGCGATGGAAGTGCACGGCGGGCTGGGCGTGCTGGCGGAATATGGAGCGGAGCGATGGTTGAGAGAGGCGATGATCCTGGCGATCTGGGAGGGAACTTCGCACCGGCAGATACTGGATGGAATGGAAGTGATGGAGCGGAAGCGGGCGCACAAGTTGCTGTTCGGAGTGCTGGAGGAGCACGCACTTTCCAAAGAGGTTGAAGATCTGGAAGCGGAAGTGGAGCGGCACCTGCGCTTGCCGGTGGAGGAAAGGGAAGCACTTGCCGAGCCGCTCTTCCGCAGGCTGGCGATTTTTACGGCGGAGACGCTCTCGCGAGGAATGAAGTAGACGCTAAGATTCCTGCCGTGCCGCTTTTTGTGAAAAATCTTGACAGGGGCGGGGATGCGGCATACTGTTCGGCAAGTTCGTTTCCAGGGCCCGCAATCCAGGGAAATTCAGAAAACTCTAAAAATAGATAGACAGAGCGTCCAGGGACAAGACCCAAGGAGGGTTATCCATGAATCGTGTTTTGACAGTTGTAGCGGTTGCTCTTTTCGCTTTGGTTGGCGCTTCCGCATCGCAGGCGCAAACCAACCCAGTGGTCGGAACGTGGAAGCTTAATTTGACGAAATCGAAATTCGATCCCGGACCGGCGCCGAAGAGCCTGACGCGAACGGTTGCGGTAGAAGGCGATGGTTTGAAATATACGTTTGAAGGAGTCGGCGCGGATGGAAAGCCCTTGTCGTACAGCTTTACCGCGAAATTTGACGGGAAGGACTATCCTATAACAGGCTCGATGCCGTCCGGCGCAGACAACATTTCGGCCAAGAAAACGGACGCCAACCACTATGAGGCAAGTTTGAAGAAGGGCGGAAAGGTGATCGGGACGTCCAAGGTGAGCATTTCAGCGGATGGAAAGGTCGCGACAGTCGATGCAAGCGGGACGAACGCGGCCGGAGCGAAAACGCACGACGTGCAGGTCTACGACAAGCAGTAGTAATCGATAACAGCGCGAAACATTCAGCAGACAGAAGTAGGTTTAGGGCGGTTCGAATATCGAACCGCCCTTTCCCGTTAATGAAGGACTACGAGGTGGTTTGAGAGTCTTTGATGTCCGCGTCCGCCTGGGTGGTGGCGGTCTTGCTGGCGGTTTTCGAATCGGCATTGGGCGCCAGCGCCTGGATGGATTTGCCAAGGCTCAACTTGCTGGAACCCGTTCCGGCCGGGCAGGTAGCGCCGGCAACGGGTGCGGCGCCGGTCATGTTCGCCTTCATACAGTTGAACGGTACATTCAGGTTATGACTGACGTGAAGCGCGGCCACGCACTGGCCAAGGTTTTTGAAACCGGCGCAAGCGTCCTTCAGATCCGTGCCTGCCGGCAACAAGCCCTTGGATTGAAGTTTCGAGGTGAGATTGCTGTCCAGTTTCGTATTCCTGGTGAGAAGCGCGGTTGGGGAGCTGGCGGTGCCAGTGGAAGCTGCGTTCGAGTTGCCGTGGTCGGCCGCGCCGTTGCCCATTGCTGCTCCGTGAGAGCCGCCGGCGCCGCCCGCGCCACCATGCGAATGCTGGGCAAACGCTGGAGCCGCCGTCAGACAGAGAGCGGCCGCGAGCATAAGGATTTGTTTTCTTTGAATCACGATATTCCCTCCTGAAATAAATACGGGTTTTGCAAACTGGTTAGTCCCTGGAACTTCGTGCCCGGCGCAGCAACGGGGAGAGGTTGAAGCCAAGACTGAACGAGAAAGCGTCCAACTGGAAATGCACGCTGTGCGTATAGCCGAAGTCCAGATCGACATATTTCCATGGGCTGAAATCGAGATCGGCGTTGTAGCCGTTGTCGCTGTCAATGGAGGAGCCGCCGGTGGTCAACGCGTTGTCTTGATAAACGCGCCCGTGATTCGACTTGCCGCCGCCGGCAGCGCCTTTCCCGACGATGCGGCTGTAAAGTTTCTGCGTGCCCCAGGGAACGATGTCGTAGGCCGAGGCGCTGAGAGTCAAGGAGTGTCCCAAATCGAATGAAGTTCCGCCTTCAAAGTGCCCGACGTCGCCAAGGGTGACGTAGGGCCTGTTGCGCCAGTAACGGGAATCAAAGATGGAGTTGGCAAGGCCGGCGCTGAAGAAAGGCGTGAAGCGGCCAAACTCTCTAGCGACTTGGCTCGTCCAGTCAGCGGTTACACGGCCAGTGCCGAAACCTTTGGAGGTGTCGCCCGTGGGCAAAGCGACGGTTGCCACGGAGCCAAAATTCAATGCCGGATTTTTTTCGACAAAATTGAACTGGCCGAAAATATTTCCCAAGCCGGCGTTGCTGGTTGTCGCGCCCGTTGACGTGGTGCCGTGGACAAAAAGGACTGGTATGCCCAGGTCAGCGGAGAAATGCTTGTTGAAAATGTAGCCGGTGGTCGTGGTCCAATCGAAAACGTTGCTGCCCGAGTCCGCACTGCCGTTGAAAGAAGTATTGAGCGTCGGGCCGGCGGCTTGCTCGGAGCTTGCAGCGGGCGCCGAGCCGGCTGGAGCTTGTGCAAAGGACTGTTTGCCTGCAGTCAACAAAGCCAATCCGACAAAACAGTGACGAAGTCTTCTTTTCAAGCGTTATTCCTCTCGCTTCGGTTTGCGGTTCATGGGCCAGCCATGACCGGGTTAGGACATCCCCACAATTAGCCCGAAGCGTCTCGTTGAGAGACCCATGTTCGAGCAAAGATGGGGTTGGTATCAGGAAACAACGAGCATTTTGAGCTCCTAAAGCCGGCTGGCGTGTAAAGCCTGTGAGTTCAGGGTGTTACAAGTGGCATGGGAGTAGATAAGGTACTATATGGCCGAGAAGGAACTGGCAAAATCTACGCGGGATGACGCTATTTTTCAGAGTAACTAACAGCGCATCGCTCTTGATTTGCTCGAGTTACGATTGCTTACGTTTTGGTTTCCGGCGGGGCCCAAAGCTCAGCCGCTTTCGGCCTTCGCCCTCATTCAATCATTCAGGCCGTGCGTAATTTTACCTGGAGGATTGGTACTTCTGACAATTTACGGTGGGGAGAGCCGGTTCTAAGGTAGCCGCAAGAGCAACCTCCACGAGGATCCGGACCAAGACACCCGACCCCGAAAGAATGGCTCACCTAAGGTTCATTCTTTCACAGGGTGCACCGGATCCTTTTTCTTTCACGATTCTCCTTGAAAAACTGAGGTGATGACGGACTGAGGCGCGAACCGCGCGAATTTAGCGGATGGTTTCTTTGGCTCCGAGGAAGAGGGGCATGAGTATTTGGATGGCGATGCCGCGGCGGCCGTGGTCGAGTTCATCGACGCGAACGACTTTGCCCAAGGATTCCTGATTAATCGAGCCGGGAGTGTCGGAATACGGGAAGGTGATGAAGACGCGCATGCCTTCCTTGTAGCGGCGGTTTTTGGAGATGAAGTAGACGCTGTCGAGGGCGGCATTCTGAGTGGGAAGAACATCGTCGAAGTCGGTGATGCCAGGCTCGGAAGGGCGTACGCGAACTACACGGGGAAGGCGTAGACGGCCCTTGCGGCGGCGTTCTTCTGTTCCCGAGCGAGGCATGGATCATTGTGAGCACAGGAGCCGGTCGGGAGCCAAGTTCTAAGTGCGCGGGAGGTTCCTGAACCGTCAAGCGTAGTAGGAGGCGAGCATGGTTCGGCCTCGAATGGGGAAGTATTGGTCACATCTGCAGATGCGGGAAAATTTCGAGACCACGGATGTGTCCAGCCAGCCGTTCCCGGATTCGATCGCGAGTACTTCCAATGCTTTGTGGTGCGGGAGGGCTGATCGATAGGGGCGGTCGGTCGTTAAGGCATCGTAAATGTCCGCGACCTGAAGAATCCTGGCTTTCAGCGGAATCGCTTCGCTGCGAAGGCCGTCGGGATAGCCGCTGCCGTCCATTTTTTCATGATGATGGCGTATGACGGGCAGAATGGAGCGAAGCGACTTGAGGGGTGCGCAGATTTTTTCTCCAATGACCGGATGTTCGCGCATGATTTGCGTTTCATCGGCATCTAGAGGGCCGGGCTTCAGGAGGATACTTTCCGGCACGGCGATTTTTCCGACATCGTGAAGCCAGCAAGCGGTGCGGAGTTCCTGGAGATCAGCTTCCGCAAGACCAAAGCTTTTACCCAACTGCTCGGCGTAGGACATCAAAAGGTCCGAGTGGCCGTTGCGGAGATTGCGTGTGGAGTCGACGCTGTGCGCCAGCGCAAAGAGCGCGGACTTCGCCTGTTCGTCCATGTAGGTTTTGAGGCGCAGGAGAGTCTGGATGCGCTGGAGTGCGTCCCAGAGGGAGGAAGGAGTGGCCCAGATATCCGTAGCGCCGGCTTCGTGGCCCCGGCGGAAGTCGCACTGCTCGGGAGAAGGTTTCACCAAGGCAACCGGGGTGAGTTGATTCAGGGGATCTTCCTTCAGGCGTCGGCAAAGAGAGAAACATGTGGTATCCGGCAAGGTATCGAAAAGGAGGACGAGATCCGGTTGGAGACGACGGCAGCAAAGGAGCGCGGATTCTGCATCCTGGGAAGTAAGGACATCGTAATTCTGATCGCGCAGGAAAGAGGTCAATTCTTCGCGGTTCGCCGAAGCAACATCCACCAGCAAGATGGCCGGGTTCATGCGTCCCTCGCTTTTTATCCGCGCGAAGAGGTATGAAGACACCACACCGCGGGCGGAAAAATGAAGTATGGATTGGATTGGTCTAGCTTGCGATCGCCAATCCCTGTACTCGGAGGTTTCTATGCCTCCGCTTTCCGGGGACCAGGAAAAATGTGTGGCTCGGCGAGGGTGGAGTTGCGCGTGGGGTGCCAAACCGGGAAGCTTGAAGTGCTTAAGAATTCTGGCCTTGCGAGGACGCCTAGAAAAAAGATGCGGTACAGGACCGGAATAATTTTCACAGGGACTGCAGTGTTTACCTGATGCGGCATTAGGAAGTGCCACTTCGCCGGATTTTCGCCGCAGAGGAAGTGGCGGGGACGATTGCGACAGACGGATGGTTGTAGATTCTTTTACGGGGCGGCCGAGGATTTCGGATTCAGTTTTCGCCAGGTTGCGTCTGCCAGCACCACGGAGGTTTCCGCCTGGCGATCGGAAATCGTCCAATATTTCTTGAGAAGCTGATTTTTCTCGCCTAGATTGACCAATTGAAATCCATGTTTTTCGTAGAAGCGGATCGCCCATGCGGCATCGGCCCAGGTGCCAATCAGGACCGGGCCGTTTGCGAGTTCGCGTAAATGGGAGAGCAAGCGCGCGCCGATGCCTTGTTTCTGGCTGGTGGTGAGAACGTAGGCGTGACGGATAAGAGTGACGTCGCGAACGCGCTGAATGCCCATCACGCCTGAGAGTGCGCCGTTGTCCTCGTAACCCCAGAAGACTACGCCTTCATCGATTTCGTGGTGGAGTTGGTTAGTGGACATGTAGGGTTCGGTCCAGCAATCGTTGGGGATGATGCCTGTGTAGGCGCGGGCGCCGTCGTTGATGATGAGGTGAATGCGTTCGAAGTCTTGACTGCCGCAGAGGCGGATCATGGGTGTGGTGTTTCTCCGGCAGGGGTATGGAGTTGCTGCACGGGTTTTTGGCGGCGGGCAGCGACGAAGCCGCCGGCTGCGCCGCCGAGGAGTTTCAATCCGTGCGCGAGGATATAGGCCGGGGGTTCCGGGCCACCACGAGTTAGAGCGACATAAATCAGCGTGGCGACGACGCCCACGAGGATGCCGTGCAGGACGAAGCGCGAATCGAGGCGGCGGCCGACCCAGATCGCAAGCGCGAAACAGGCTAACAGGGAGGCGAGGGGCGCGGTGTAAGCGAGAGTGTTTTTTCCGAGAAGCAATGCGGGCGGAATGACGAGAGCGATGACCAAGAGTTCAGCCAGAAATCCGGCGAGCAGGACACGCACCCAGCGGATTCCCGCGCGGGTATCCATGTGAAAACTTCCTCTCTGGCAACCGTTGAACCGGAATTGTAGCGCAAAAACCCGGCAGAGAGTATCGGGAGGGGAGAATTAGAAAAACACATGCGGTGCCGGGATATACTGCTTGCCGTTGACGTCGCGTCGTATAGCGGCGCCCGGCTTGCAGGCAGCTATTTCCCGGGAGACTCCATGAACCACAGAGCCAATATTCTCTCTTCATTTTGCACGACGCTATTTGTTTTGTTTTTTGGCGCTTTCTCCTGTTTTGCGCAAACAGCGACGAAGCCCGCGCAAAACTGGCCCGCGCCGCAGGAAGGGAATTACACCGTTCACGATTTTCATTTTCAATCGGGAGAGACGCTCGCCGAAGTCCGATTGCATTACTACACGCTGGGCAAGCCGGTTAGGGATGCCAACGGACGCACCACGAACGCGGTGCTGATTCTCCATGGCACGGGCGGAAGCGGCAGCAATTTTCTGCAACCCATCTTCGCGGGAGAACTCTTCGGCCCCGGCCAACTGCTCGACGCCAATCGATATTTCCTGATTCTTCCCGACAACATCGGCCACGGCAAATCCAGCAAACCCAGTGACGGCCTGCATGCCCATTTCCCCCGGTATGAATATGCGGACATGGTGGCGCTGCAGCACGAATTGGTCGAAAAAGGATTGGGCGTCAATCACCTTCGGCTGATTCTGGGCACTTCGATGGGCTGCATGCATTCCTGGGTTTGGGGCGAGAGCTATACGGATTTCATGGACGCGCTGATGCCACTGGCCTGCTTGCCCGTTCAGATTGCGGGACGCAACCGAATCTGGCGGAAGATGGTGATTGACGGCATTCGGCAGGATCCTGAGTGGAAAAATGGGGATTACACGGCGGAGCCGAGGGCAGGAGTTGAGATCGCCGCCGATTTTCTGATCATCGCCGGCGGGGCTCCCCTGCACATGCAGGAGAATTTTCCGGCGCGTGATGGGGCAGACAAATATCTTGAGTCAACCATGGCGCGGATTGGAGCTACGCTCGACGCCAATGATTTTCTCTATGCCGTCGATTCCTCGCGCAATTACGATCCTTCCGGCAAACTCGACAGTATTCAGGCCCACGTTATGTACATTAATTCGGCTGATGATTTCATCAATCCGCCCGAACTTGCCATTGCGGAACGGGAAATCAAGCGCGTGAAACACGGCAAGTTCGTCTTGCTGCCGGTTTCGGAAGAGACTTTCGGGCATGGAACGCATACACATGCGGCGGTGTGGAGGAGTTATTTGGAGGAGTTGCTGGCGGGGTCGGGAAAGAAAAAGTGAGTGTTTGCCCGGCATTGGAGGGGAGAGGAAAGTGGGAGGAACCCAAGAGGGAGGGGCAAGCCCCTCCCCTACAAAGGCTTGGTGATTAGGCGGATGGGTGCTTCAGGATTTCGGCCAGAGCGCGGAGGCGTGACGCGTCGGCCGGAGTTTTTGCCGTAGTGGCGGTTTGTTCGAGGGATGCGACCATGCTTTGGAGCTTGGCCACTTTGCCTTTGTTCATGTGGGAAGACTCTGCGCCTTGGATCGCTTTCTGCAGAGAGGCGATTTGTTTTGCCGGCAGGGCCTGGGAGCGAGACAGTTGGTCGAGGTAGGCTTTCGCCACGACCAGCTTGGCGGGCCACTCGATTTTCTGCTGGTTCTGCACGTTGAGGTCGGCGACGTGAACGGTCTTGGCCGCGTCGATTTCGTTCTGGGTGAGGAATTTGCTCGCGGTGAGTTCAAAAACATCGAGGCCGCGCGCGATTTCCGAGCCGTAAATGTAGCCGTTGTACCAGTAGGCTGACCATTCGCCGCCAAGCACGAGCATTTTGGGATCGATTGGGCCGCGGTCAAAATAGGCAATTTCGGTGGGCTGCGCGGGATCGGTGAAATCCATCACGGAGACACCGCCCTGATACCAGGCCTGGACTTCGATATCGCGGCCAGGGACGGGAACCAGGGAGCCGTTGTGCGCGACGCAGTTTTCCGTGTCGCCTTGCGCGGCGGGCAGTTTGTAATAGTTCGCGAAGGTGAGCTTGTCGTCCTTCAAGCGGAAGATGGCATCCGCGCCCCACTTGTTCGGATCGGTCGGACGGCAACGCGCGCCGAGTCCGCCACCCCACTCGTCGGTGAAGACGACTTTGGTGCCGTCGTTGGAGAACGAAGCGGAGTGCCAGTAGGAGTAGTTCGGATCGTTGACGGCGTCGAGGCGCTTGGGATGAACGGGATCCTTGATGTCGAGCAGGATTCCGTTGCCGGAGCAGGCGCCGGCGGCGAGGCCGATCGCGGTGTAGACGGTGATGTCGTGGCACTGGTCCGTGTCCTCGGGCTTCCGCTCCTTGTCATTCTTTCCGTGAGTGCCGCCGCTGCTGAGGCCGTTCAGCGCACCGGTGCGGGCATCAATGAATACACGAGGACTGGAAACGATTTTCGCGTCTTGCGGCGCGGCGACCGGAACCTTGATTACATCAATGCGGAAGAGAGCGGTGTTGGGGTCCTTGTCGGGCTTTTCACCGGAGCAGCCGGCGAGTTCTTCGGGCTGGCGTACGAAGGATGTGCCGGAGACGTAGATGTAAACGTTGTCCTTGTCGTTCGGATCGACAACCAGAGTGTGGGTGTGCGAGCCGCGGCAGGTTTGGACGGCGGCGACTTGCTTGGGATTCTTGATGTCGGAGATGTCGAAGATGCGGACGCCGCGGAAACGATCTTTTTGCGCAGCGGGGAGACGGCGCTTCTTTTCTTTGGACTTATCCTTGTCTTCGTCCGCGGGCGGCGGAGGTTCGGGAGGAAATCCCTGCGCGCCGCAGTCGAGGCGGCCATTGGGCATTTCGACGGACATGAAGAGAAGATTCTTGTACACGGAGACATCGCCCTGGCCGCCGGGGCAGACCATGGAAGTGAGCAAGGTGGCTTTTGCCGGGTCGGAAATGTCGTAGATGTTCACGCCGTAAAAATTGCCCTGGAAGAGGTGATTGCCCTGGAAGGCGAAGTCGGAGTTTGCGAAAGCGAGTTCCGCGAGGACGAGGTGCACGGGCTTGGGGATCTTCGCGGCGTTGCGGATGCCGAGCTGGTCGATCGTCTTTTGCACTTTGGGATCGTCGGGATCCGTTGTGCCGAGTTGAAAGGCGTCCGGTTTCTTGACGAGGAGAAGGTGCTTGAGGCCCATGGAGGTTTCGCCGGCGTCGTAAAGACCGGGAGCGAGCTTGGCGCGCGGATCGGAAGTATCCGCGCCCTTCATGTCCGGCGGAAGAACGGGAGCCGGCTCCGGCGCGAAGGGATTCCGTTCCTCTTCCGGTTCTTCGGCGGCGTCCTTTTTGGCCGCGTCCTGCTTGGCGGTGTCCTGCTTCGGCGCCTCCTGCTTAGCTGGAGCCGAGGCAGGCTCCTGCGCTTTCATCCGGGATAGTCCGGAACATAGGAACATTGCGGCCACGGCGACGCGCAATGCAAGACTTGGCACTCGATTCATCGTTTCTCCTCTAGCGTTTATTTTCCAACATCGACTGCATAATTCTGATTTCGGCGCGTTGGGTGTTGTCGGCGTCGGTGGCGAAGTTGAAGAGGTCGGCATCCTGGCCGGCGCCGGCGGTGTCGAACAAATCCTGCACCATGGTCAACGCCCCGTTGTGGTGCTGGATCATACCGGTCAAAAACAGGCGATCGAACTCGGCGCCCCTGGCCTTACGCAGGGCGGCCATCTGCTCCGGCGAGAGCATTCCGGGCATCAGGGCCATCGGGCGGCCGGACCTGTCCATGTCCGGCATTCCGGGCATGGCCATGGAAATGGGCTCGCCGCGAGCCGCGAGCCAGCGCTGCATGAACTTGATTTCGCCAGACTGCGAACTGCTGATGCGCGCGCCGAGCGACTGGAGAGCCTTGTTATCGGTGTGCGAAGGGATCAGGGCGGTCATTTCGACGGCTTGCTGGTGATGCATGATCATGCCTTGCATGAAGTCGACGTCGGCTTGAGAGCGCGGTGGAAGCGTACCTTTCGTGGAGGTCGGAAGCGTTTTGCTGGGTTTGCCCGGTGCGCCGGGTTGGATGACGACTGGAGCGGGGGAATCTTTTTGCTGCGCGTGTGCGGGGGAGGAGGAGAAAGCCGCGAGTAGTATGGAGAAAAGCGCGATGGAACCGCTGCGGGAGTGGAGGTTGCGAATGCTGCGAGAAGCGAAAGGCACCCGTTGCAGTGGGCAGCAAATCATTAGGCCACCTCGAGTTTTTGTGGCCAGTTCGCGTTTTTCGAGAATTTTCAAGCACAGGATTTATATCATGGCGGCGGGGATTTTGCATTGGGAGAGGAAGAGTTAACGCAGAGGCCGCTGAGACGCAGAGTTCGCAGAGAGGAGAAAGCTAAGAAGGCAGGGTTAGGCCGGTGCTTCCGGCAGAATTTAAGAACGCTTGCCGGCTGGAAGCCGGCGCTCCCATGCGGGCCATTCGGGAGGGTGGCGCTCCCAGGGGAATTATTCGGCGCAGTGGGTGATCCAGAAGAGATGGTTGAACTTATGCGGGTGGCGGGGATCGGAGTAATCGGTGCCTTTGTGCTTGTATTCAACATCGGAGCAGGCGACTTGCATGCCTTTTCTGGTTTTGCCGGTGGAGTGGGCGGTGCCGCCGTCGATGGGACAACTGGCGGTTTTTGGAAAGGTGGAGGCTGCGAAGGCTAACGGAAGAGCGAGTGTCGATGCGGCTGAAATCAGTAGCATGCGGAGAATCTTCTTTTCCAATTAGGCCTCCAGCGTGGATTCAGGTTTGGCCGTCTGGCCCGACACGGCGACGATTCAGACATGGAGATGATAGTTCGAATAGCAGAAAAGGGACATGGCCTAGATCGCGTTGGCTGCAGCTACCCGGGATCGGCGGAGAGAGGCTTCCGGGCCGTGAAAAGGCCATATACAAAATTCCCCGACGAATAGCCCGCGCGCATGGCCTTGAACGAGCGCAGATTGGCTACAAAATCTGTTCCCATCTTTGCGGCAAGGAGCCAAAGGGTTTTGTCGCGGAGCATATCCAGACCGAGATCCCAGGATTTCGCGCACTGCTGCGTTAAATCCTGCCGGTGGACGATTTCGAGGCCGCTGGCAAGGAGGTGAGATGCGTAGTCGTCCATTGTTTCGAGTTCAATGAACATTCCCCGCTCGATGGGTTCAATGAATTTTTGTTCCTGGGCAGGGGAAAGGCCGGGCTTCTTGAACCAGTCGGTGAGCGCGAAGATACCACCTGGTTTCAGAAACCGCGCGGCGTTGGCGAAGAAAGCCCGATGATCGTGATAGTGGGAGATGGACTCGACCGACCAGAGAAGGTCGAACTGCTGCGGAAAATCCAGGGCTTCGGCGTCCATGAGAAGGAACTGGGCGTCGAGGTCTTCGGCAGTTGCGGCCTTCCGGGCCATTTCCACCTGCACGGGGGAGATGGTGATGCCCGTCGCGCGCGCCTTGTACTTCTGTGCCAGGTAAATGCTGCTGCCGCCGAACCCACAACCGATATCGAGCGCCGTGCAGCCGACCTGGATATTCGCCAACTCGGCGAGGTGTTCCATGAGCTGGAGTTGCGCCTGTTCTTTCGATTCGTCGCCGCGTATCCAATAGCCGTGATGAATGTGGTCTCCCCAAAGCGACT
>Ga0210400_10004004_pt1 | contig 12891 bp, 11 predicted proteins | sample IncBWH26MmetaG_FD_155456 | JGI IMG/M metagenome (GOLD analysis project Ga0210400, IMG submission 155456) | Forest soil microbial communities from Barre Woods Harvard Forest LTER site, Petersham, Massachusetts, United States - Inc-BW-H-26-M | ecosystem: Environmental > Terrestrial > Soil >...
AACTGATACCAGATCAGAGCTTTCCAATTCCGCGATCCTGGTCGTAACCTGTTGATCCTGCGGGCGCGTAGCTCAGGTGGATAGAGCATCAGCCTTCTAAGCTGAGGGTCGAAGGTTCGAGTCCTTCCGCGCCTACCAATTCTCAATGACTTCCCCCCTGTGGGGGGCGAGTCCGGACCAGCCGACACTCAGCTTTCCGATTCTTCTGTACTCTTATTGTCCACTTTTTCAGGTGCGCTGCAAAGTGCTCTGCCGGATAAGGCCGTCCGGCTCGCGCCTTGCAGGCTCTGCTATGGGGTCTTCTCGCTCTTTTTCCGCCAACGAGCCTCAGCGGCCTTCTTAGCAATAGCACTGCGCCGCTCGGGCGAAATCTTCTTCATCCTAGCGGGTCCACTCAACTCGCCCCCTTTTTTGCCCTGCTTCACAAAAAAGTCTCGGACTTCTTTTGGCAGTCGCGGTTTCGTAGCCACTTGCCACAAGCCTAACCGGGTTCGGCATCAGTTTCAACTGACCCTTGACAGCCGAAGGGGGTTCGGCATACTATGCGGAAGGGGGTTCGGCATAAAAATATCCGAATCGTCTGCAGGCACCCTTGATCAGCCCGAAACCAACAGACGCTCCCGTGCTAGGAATTCATCCCGAAATTCTTGCGTTCTCGACAGGACCGGACATGGCTAGACGCCGTTTGCAGCAGAAAGGGAATCTCTATCAGCAAGGGGGCTGGTGGAAACTTCGCTGGCGAGAGGATCAACTGCTAGCGGACGGCACCACAAAGTACGGCTGGAGTAAGCCGGCCTGGATCGGCCCCGCACTCGGGCGCGGGAAGATGACCGAGAAGGAAGCCCAGCGAACGGCCTGGGATAACTTCCTGTCGCGGCTTGATAAGAACATGCGCACGCCGCAGACAGTGATGACGGTGCGTGAGTTCGCCGAGCGCAAATTCGAACCCGAGCACGTAGCGATGCTGAAGCCGGGTGGGCGCCTCCACTACTCGACGCACCTCCCGATTGTTATGGACGGCATTCCGGAACTGAAGTACCGATCGAGGAAGAAGCCGAAGCCGGGCGACCCACCAGCGCAGCCGGTGACGCGTATTGCGGGAATCGGTGACATGCGGATACGGGACGTCAGTACGGAGGATTGCCAAAGGCTCATCTCTGCAGCATTGCAGCGGGGCTACAGCGTCCAGTACGCGACTCACATCCGGAACTGCATCAGCGCGATCTTCAGCCACGCTGCGAGGAAGGATTGGTTCAGTGAACGCAATCCGGCCAAGCGAGTCGAATTGCCAGAGATGGTTAGACGCGAGGCTCACGCCCTGACCTTCGATCAGGTCATGAAGTTGGCCGCAGCGCTCGATCCTTTGACGCGGGCAATAGTGCTCTGTGCCGTCCTCACCTCAATGAATATCGCTGAAGTGCTCGGTCTTCGTTGGAAGTACGTCAATATTAGCAACGTCTGGGCGACGGTCGACGGTGAGTCTCTGCCACCTTGGCAGATCGCCGTTCGCTGGCAATGGACTTTGAGGCAGTTCGGGAGTGTCAAGGCTAAAAAGCGGCGACGCCAAGTCGTCATTCCGGTCTTGCTGGCGGACGCACTCTCGGTAGTTCGGAAACGCGAGAGGTTCACCGGACCTGACGATGCTGTTTTTGCATCGCGTTCTGGGCGACCCGTGGATGAGAAAAATATCATGCGACGCCGGCTGCGGAAGGCTGCCACAGCCCTGGGAATGCCATGGATCGGCTGGCACGACCTACGCAGGACCTTCTCAACCCTTGCGGACGAAGTCGGCATGACCGCGGGAGAGCGTCAGGCGACGATGGGCCACGCCGATGCGAGGATGACAGCCCATTACACTCGAACGCCCAGCGAGCAGGCGAGGGCAGCGGTCGAACGGATGGCTTTGCTGATTGGCGGGCCAGGAAAGGTGAATTGAGGCATGAAATATACAATCCGAGCAAAAGCATCAGAAGCGGAATCCACCATGTCTAAAAGATGCGTTTCCGCCCAGTACATAATTGCCACCATCGCAAAACACTTCGGATGCAGAGAGCGGATGGTGCAGCGCGCCATTCAAGCACTAGAGGCTAATGGCCTGCTGGTCGCACTATTTCAGAACGGGCAGCGGTCCTACCGTGTCCAAGTCAAGCCGTCGCGCTTATCGGATAGGTGAGTCCTTGAATATCTCAGCGTAAGCGTCCCGCGCTTCCATCAAAACCGGATGTGGGATCGAGTACTCGTCGCCCGGCCAGGTGGATATGCGGGACCGGTGACGTCTGGCGATGAATCCGCCAGCTATCAGCCGATCTAAGTGTCGTCTTGCGGATCGCTCCGAATGGCCGGTCAAGATGCAAATGTCCTTGATCGTTAGAATCGGGTTCTGCTGTTCACCGATTTCCTCAAAACTCAACCAGAAGATGAGGTTTGCGATACGCCAATCCCCCAGGGCGTGGTGGTCCTCTAGGACTCTTAGATATGCGATGCAGCCGCCCCAAACCGCATGTTCTCTCTCTTGGGTTTTTGACCCGATTAAGGCAGCAACAACAAACTCAATGCGGGTCGTTCTCAAGGCCAACTGAACCGCGCCCGGTACCGATTTCTTCAATCGAAACTTGTGCGCATCAATTGCCCAGAACGACTGCATAAACGCCTTCTCGGAGATCCTTCGCTGGGTAGATCGTAAGTCACTAGAAATGTGCTGTCAAGATTTTATTTTGGAGCGCATACCGTTAGGCCAATCCGGCCAAGTTGTCCGAATTGTCCGTTGTGACCGCATTCCAAAAATGGTGTTTACTCACGAAATCGCTGGAGGGACGTCGGTGCTCGGGATAGGCTGGAGCATGGTCGATGCCGAGGAAATCGGGACCCGCGGACGCCGCGGTCACGATCTTGGTCCTGGCCTCGGCAAGGGCTGGCAAAAGTGCAACTGGTGCGGGACGTGGGTGCGCCAGATCCAAACGACCGAAGAACGCGAGGATGAGCCGCCTGAAGACGATCAGGACCCCTTTGGGAACTCGACCGCGGGCGCTAGCTGCTTTAAATGATCAGGCTTGCCATTCCCGCCAGCTCCCACCTTTCCCCCTCCGAAGTGTTTTCCTGCACCGAACTCTGACATCGTTTATCATTGAGTGTTTAAACCGGATTTTAGCTAGTGAAACGCCAATCGACTGGCCTTGGCCAAGCCTGCTCGACTTACTCAAATGGCAAACGAGTTATCACCTGCAGCGAAGGAGTTTTGTGCACGTCTACGCGCGCGCCCGAGTGACCAACTCGAAGCATTCGCCGAGTCTGAAATTATGAGTGGTCGACCGGCGATCTTCAACAGCGACGAGGACACGGTTCGCTTCCAGGAGCACATTTCGTCTTCGCTTGGCGTGGCTGAAGCAGCGAAGGACGTTCTAATTGTCGGTTCAGCCAAGACAGGTTTTAGCCTTGACCCGGATCGCTACTTCGGTCCGTTCCGAGACAAATCTGATATCGATATCGTCGTCGTCCATCAAGGCTTGTTCGATGAGGCGTGGCGCAACATGCTTGCTTGGGACTATTTGACGATGAAAAATCGGACGAGGACGGAAAACGATTGGCTGTTTCGACGGCATTGCGAGGTCTGGAGCGGGTGTTACTATCCCAAGGTTTGGCGTCTCCGTGATCAGGGAGGAATCGACCTTTCGTTTCCAGAGTTTTTGAAGCCGCTCCGCAGATTCTCGTTTCAGTGGTTCTCCACGTTTCGTTCCTTGGGCCGATACAAATACCACCCGGAAATCCCTCGACATGACGCGAACGCTCGACTTTATAGAACCCGCAAGCATGTAGCGATGTACCACGCGGTCGGGCTGAAAACGTTGCGTACCAGACTGCTAAGTTCGGAGTGAAGAATGCGCTTTGAATCAGGCACACAGACAATTAGCTGGCTTCAGAAGGAGTACAGAGAGGGCACCATTACCTTGCGCCCGCCTTATCAGCGAAAGCCAGTGTGGGCAGCGCGTCAGAAATGTTATCTGATCGAGTCGATCCTCTACGGTTTTCCTATTCCTGAAATCTTTGTGCATGAAACGACCACTTCCACTGGTGAGACCCTCCACGCAGTCGTGGATGGGCAGCAGCGAATACGAACAGTCCTGCAGTTTCTTGGATTGACCACTCTGGGACCAGACGGCAAGCCCGAAGTGGACGAAGGAGAGTTTACAGCGTTCACGCTGGACAAATTCGATAAGCGTAGTGAGCCCTCTCCATGGCTTGGAAAGCGATTTGCAGATCTGACCAAGGAGGAAAAGGTCAAGGTATTCGAATACAAGTTTCACATCCGCTCCCTATATACGTCGGAAGAAACCGAGCTTCGCGCGATGTTCACGCGGCTCAATCGATATCTAACAGCGTTAAACCCACAGGAACTGCGCCACGCAACCTATACGGGTCCGTTCGCAAAGCTTTCCGAGGAGTTGGCTGACAATGAGTACTGGCTGAAGGCGGGCTTAATGACTCGCGCGCTAATCCGAAGGCTCGGCGACGTCGACTTCGCAAGCCAGCTCCTCATCGGGATAATCCATGGCCCGGAAGGCGGCAGCGCCGGCGTCGTTGATGAGTACTATCGACAGTATGAAGACTACGACCTGGAAGAAGGCATTCCGGATCAGCGCCGCGCGCGAAAGCTCTTCGATCAGACGCTCAACTTCGTCCAGACCCTCTTCCCAAAGTTGCCAGAGATTCAAGAGCTTCGCTGGGGCAACCGAGCCGATTTCTACTCCCTGTTCGTGGCTCTCGCTGAGGTGATTAGGGAGCACGACGTACCAAAGGCGAAGTCCATCCCCTCCTTGAGGAAAAAGCTCGAGAAATTCTCGAGACTCGTCAATCGACGACTCGCGAACGAAGACGCCACCGTGAGTGCGAATGTAATCGAATACGTGCGAGCCGTGGAGAAGGGTGTAAACGACAAAGCCCGGCGTGCGGATCGGCACAGGGTTTTGATTGGCGTACTGGAGGAGACCTTGGGTCTTGAACCGGCAGAAGCGACGACGAAGGTGCCGAAAACGCGCCCGACGCCTAGTAGGTAAATGGGGACTCCGAGAAAAGCGCAAGCCAAGTATCAACTGGTTAGTGGTGATGCGTTCGAATGGCTAGAACAGCGGCGCGCAAAGTCCGTTCACGCGATAGTGACCGATCCGCCGTATGCCCTAGTCGAATACCAGCCGGATCAGCTAGAGAAAAGAGCGAATGGAAATGGAGGAATATGGCGGCTGCCCCAGGCATACGATGGCTGTAGCCGACGACCGATGCCACGGTTCACCGTGCTTCGTCCTAAAGAACTACTTGCAATCCGAACGTTTCACGACGACCTTTCAAAGGCTCTCCTGAGGGTTCTCGTCCCAGGTGGTCACGTAATTATCGCTAGCCAAACCCTACTGTCCCATCTCCTAGTCTCGGCGTTTACGGCTGCAGGGTTCGAACTACGCGGCCAAATAGCCAGGACGGTAAGCACACTCCGGGGTGGGGATCGGCCAAAGTTCGCTCATGTGAAGTATAAGGATCTCTCTGTCATTCCGAGATCTGCCTGGGAGCCGTGGCTCATATTCCGCAAGCCATGTGAGGGACTTGTGCGGGACAATCTCAAAAAGTGGATGACCGGCGCCCTCCGGCGACCTGGCACGAACTTTCCTTTCCGTGATTTCATTGAATCTGCGTCTGCCCGTAATCCAGAACGAGCTATTTCAGATCATCCCTCCCTAAAGCCGCAGGCATTTATGCGCCAGATCGTTACCGCTGCACTCCCGCTCGGAAAGGGGTTGATCGTCGACCCGTTCGCAGGATCGGGTTCGACGCTTGCTGCGGCGCAGTTCGTGGGACTGAGATGCATTGGCATCGAGATCAACAAGGCGTACTTCAAAACGGCGCAAAAGGCGATTCCTAAGCTCGCCGCGCTGGGGAACGGAGTGCCGGGTGCTGACAAGAATGAAAGTCGACAACGAACCAGACCATCGATAGTCCGATCAAGGGGTACGGCGAAGAAGCGACGCACTGGGCGGAACTAAGCAGACGATGTACATGCCGCGGTATCGCGTAGTCCGCGAGACCACAGACCACGACCAACCAGCAGGGCGTTTACGTCAAGGCGCCCGTAATAGCCTACGAGGCGGCTAGGCATAGTAGGATCGTGGCATGGAACCAGCCAACACTCAGTACAACGACGTTCGCGGAACCGCTGCCGCAGACTGGCACGGCGGTGGCGTGAATCTCAGGGCCTGGCGAAGCAAGCGGGAATAGACACTGATCGTTATTTTCCTGTTGGCCTTAGCCTACACCGGCACGAGCTAGAGCCCTTCGAATTGCAGGTTTCCCGGATATACGTCGTTGATACGACCGGCTTGCCAGCTAAGACGTTTGAGGCCATTCGAGATCATGTGCGCAACACGCCGGAGGCTGTAACATCCGTTGAGCCGGAAAATGATATCGACTTGGCGGAGTACATGAAACGACTAGAAATCGTACTCGTCAACCAGTCCGCGAAACCACCGACAACAACCAGCAGGGCGCGTACGTCACGGCGGCCACTCCGCAGGAGGCGCTATATAGTGTGCGCGGGCAAGCCCAAATTGAAAAATGGCTTGGCACAGCGACTGTTTGGCACGTGTACCAGGACACCAAGCAGTGGCAGCCGGTTTATTCGGAGCCGGAAAAATCTCTTGACGAGCCGCCTGATCGGGAATAGTCTTTAATGCATGGTGTGCCGGTGTGCGACCGCCGTCGTACGAGCCTTTTCCCCGCCGAAGTAACGGTCAGGTTGACCCTGATCATCCCCACAACCCTCTCCTTGATCGTCGGATTCTGTCCACTTATCGTCCACTTATGGAGCGTAAAGTATGGATTCTAAATACTTGACACAAAGCCTTCTAAGCTGAGGGTCGCTGGTTCGAGTCCAGCCGCGCCTACCAACCTGTCGACCGACTCCCTCCCAGCCCGAATTGCGAGTCCAGGAGCAGGGCAAAAGGAATAGAATGTTATTGTAGGGGCAGAATTCGACCGATTTCGAGAACGAACCCAATCGCGGGTGCGGACAAGTGGAATTCATCGGTAAACAGTGAATACGATCGACGCAGCTCTAAACATCGCCTGGGCGCTCCTGTGCATCGGAGCGCTGGTTTGGCACTGCTGGCGCGAGCGCCAACGCGCGCGTGTGCAGAGCCGGCGAGCGTTGGTTCTGCGGGGAGTCTCAGTATTCCTGGCGGCATTCCTGCTGTTCCCCTGCATTTCCGTTTCGGACGACTACGCCCAGGCCCGTCTCCAGGACTTCAATTCGGCCCCCAGCTCTCATCCTGTGTTCGGAAACAGAAACAGCACCAGCCTGGCGTGGGCGGTTCAACTGGAGGAGACGGAGCACATTCGGCCCGTCGCCCCATTCGTCCTGATTCTGGTTCTGTGCTGTCTCATGTCCGTTCTGCCTGAAGAATCCGTCATCCAGCGTTCCTATCACTGGGACACCCCGGGACGATCCCCGCCAAGTCTCTAACTCCTTCCGGTTCCAAATTGTTCTAGGGAGAGTGCGGCCTCGTAATGCCGCGAGAGGGTATCCAATGAGGAGACAGTTTTCGTTCCTGTTGCTGGCAGGCTTCGTGGCCTCGGACGTACGGGCGCAGCGCGCCTTCACCTGGCAGGAACTCCGCGACAGGCTGACGGCTACCAATCCGACGCTGCAGGCCGGACAGATCAACATCGACGAGTCGCGGGCCTCGGAGATCACAGCGTACCTGCGTCCGAATCCGAATTTCAGTCTGTCGGCGGACGGGTTGCAAGTGTCCCGGAACTTTGGAGTCTGGCGTCCGCTGAGCGGCGTGGTCGAAACACCCAGCTTCAGCTATCTGCACGAGCGGGGAGGCAAGCGGGAACTGCGTCGCGACGACGCCCAGGAGGCCACCGGCGTCGCCGTTTTCAATCGCGCCGATCTGCAGCGCAACCTGGTGTTCAACCTGCGGACCGCGTTTGTTCAAACCTTGCAGGCCAAAGCCTGGCTGCAGTTGGCTCGCGACAACCTGACCTATTGGGACAAAGAGCTTCAAATCAGCCGGGACCGTTTCAGCGCCGGGGACATCGCGGAAGCGGATCTGGACCGGCTGGAGCTGCAGCGCATCCAGTATGAAACCGATGTGAACACCGCCACGGTGAATCTTCGAACGGCGAAGATTCAACTCCAGCAGCTCGTCATTGACCGGACGCCGGTGGATCAATTCGACGTCACCGGCCCGTACGAGTTTTCAGAGAGTATTCCGCCGATGGAGGAATTCCATACCATCGCTTTGGACGCTCGTCCCGACCTGAAGGCCGCGGCGCAGAACGTGGAGCTGGCCAGGGTCGCCCACAACCTCGCCGTTGCCAACGGCTCGACCGATCCGACCTTCAGCGTGTGGTACTCGCACAATCCTTCGTTCAGCAACTCGTTTGCCAACGAAACCATGGGCGCCAGCGTCAGCATCCCGCTCCGCATTTTCGACCGGAACCAGGGCGAGAAGGCTAAAACGGAACTCGATATCGGCCGCAACGAGCGCCTGCGCGACGCCGCCGAGGCGCAGGTGTTGAGCGACGTCGACTCGGCATACGTGACGCTGATGAGCACGCTCAATCTTCTGCGGCCCTACAAAGCGACCTATCTGCCGCGAGCCGCAAAGGTCCGGGACACGGTCTCGTTCTCTTATCAGAATGGTGGCGCATCGCTGTTGGATTTCCTGGATTCTCAACAAGCCTATCGCGCCACGGAAGTGAATTACATCAACCTGATCGGCTCGTATTTGTCCTCGGCCGCTCAACTAAACCTTGCAGTGGGACAAGAGGTGATCCAATGAATCGCTATATTCTTCCAAGGAACTCGCGCAAAACGGAGTTCGGCGCGATCAGTTCCGGGCTTGACCTAGTGGTGCGCGCCGCACCCTTCGCGCCTCTGAGGAGTGCCGCGCCGGCTGTTTTGACCGGGTTGGTTTGCCTGGGCCTGACTCTGTTCCTGGGCGGATGCGGGAACAAGGTGGACGCCAGCGCCAAAGATACCGCGCCTCCGGCCGCCACTGTGGAGCACGAAGAAAACTCCGGGCTGGTTAAGGTGGATCATCCTGATCAGTTTCCGTTGGTGGCAGCGGGGGAGCGCATGGACACGCCGGAGTTGAATACGACCGGATCCGTGAACCCGGATGTCGCGCGGAACATCCCGGTGATCTCGATGGCGTCGGGCCGCGTGGTGGAGATTCACGCGCGCATCGGGGATGCGGTGACCAAGGGCCAGCTCCTGATGCGGATTCAGAGCTCCGACATCTCGCAAGCGTTCTCCGATTACCGGCAGGCGCTGGCGGACGACAAACTGGCGAGCAGGCAATTGGAACGCTCGCAACTCCTGTATGGGAAAGGTGCAATCGCGAAAAAGGACGTCGAAGTCGCCGAGGACGCCGAGGCCAAAGCCAAGGTCATGGTCGAGAACACCACGGAACGGCTGCGCGTGCTGGGCGCCGATATGAGCCAGCCGAGCGCGCTGATCGAAATACACGCGCCGGTGGGCGGAATCATCATCGAACAAAACGTAACCGCCGCCGGCGGCGTTAAGAGTCTGGATAATTCGCCCAACCTGTTCACCATCGCCGACACATCGGTAGTGTGGATCATCTGCGACGTGTTCGAGAACGACATGGCCACGGTTCACGTCGGAGAGTACGCCGACATTCACATCAACGCGTATCCCAATCGCGTACTGAAGGGCCGAATCTCCAGTATCAGTCCGGTCATGGACCCCAACATTCGCACGGCCAAGGTGCGCCTGGAAGTGGAGAATCCCGACAATATCCTGCGCTTCGGGATGTTCGTGACCGCAACCTTCCACGGGATGGAGGCGCAGCGGCGGGCCACGGTTCCCGCGCCGGCGGTGCTGCATCTGCACGATCGCGACTGGGTCTACGTTCCGGCCGAGGACGGCCGCTTCCGGCGAGTGGAGGTGGTCGGCGGAAAGATGCTGCCGGGCGGTCTCCAGGAGATCGTCTCCGGTATCAAACCCGGCCAGCAGGTGGTGTCGCGCGCCCTGATTTTCCAGAACACCACGGAGCAATAAACAAAGGGACAGTAATGATCCGCCGCCTGGTCGATTTCGCGTTGAATAACCGCCTTCTGGTGCTGGCCCTGGCCACTCTGCTCTTCATATGGGGCGTCATTTCCTTTCGCAGCCTTCCCGTGGAGGCGTATCCCGACGTGGCCAATAATTACGTCCAGGTGATTACGCAGTGGCCGGGGATCTCAGCGGAGCAGGTGGAGCAGCAGGTCACGATCCCGCTGGAGATCGTGATGAACGGGATTCCGCACCTGGATCATCTGAGATCCACGTCGTTGTTTGGGCTTTCGAGCCTCATGCTGATTTTCGACGACGAGTCGGAGAACGACTGGAATCGGGAGAAGGTTCTCGAACGCCTGGCCCAAGTCACGTTGCCGCAGGGACTGACACCGCAGATCGGCACCGATTTCAGCCCGGTGGGTCAGATTTACTTCTACACGCTGCATAGTTCGAATCCCGACTACGACGTCATGGATCTGAAGTCACTCGAGGATTGGGTGCTCGAAAAACAGTTTAAGTCCGTGCCCAATGTAGTTGACGTGGCCAGCTTTGGCGGTCCCACGCGCGAGTATCAGGTCCGGGTGGACCCCAACAAGCTAATTTCCTACGGGCTCAGCATTGCCCAAGTGGAACAACAACTGACGAATAACAATATCAACGGCGGCGGCAGCTTCATCGAGGCCGGTTTGCAGGAGATCAATGTGCGTACGGTGGGGCAAGTCAAGACCGTTCGCGACATCGAAGATACCGTGATCACCACCAAGAATGGCGCCGCCCTGAAGGTCAAGGATATCGCCGTGGTGGCGCAGGGTCCCAGAGTCCGGCTGGGCCAGTTCGGAAGAGCGATTCACCGCGCGGATGGAAAGATTTTGGATAACGATGATGTGGTCTCAGGAATGGTGCTCTTGAGGAAGGGCGCCGATTCGGATACCACCCTGGACTTGATTCACGCCAAAACTCAAAAACTGAACGATCTCATCTTGCCGCCGGGGGTGAAGGTGGTGCCGTTCCTCGACCGCAGCGAACTGCTGCACCTAACCACCCACACGGTGATGCACAACCTGATCGAGGGCATCATCCTGGTCTCGGTGATCCTGTTCCTGTTTCTGGGCAACGTGCGCGGCGCGATCATCGTCACGCTGACTATTCCGTTCTCGCTGTTATTTGCCGCCATTTGCCTGAACCTGCGGCATATTCCGGCGAACCTGCTCTCGCTGGGCGCGCTCGACTTCGGAATGATCGTGGAGGGCGCGATCGTGATGGTGGAGAACATCGTCCGCCTTTTGTCCCAACCCGGTCCCGACGCCGCCGAGACGGTGCCGCAAAAGATCAGCCGTGCGGCCTTCGAGGTACAACGGCCAGTGTTTTACTCGATCTTGATTATCATCGTGGCCTACGTGCCGATTTTCACGTTGCAGGCGGTGGAAGGCCGCTTGTTCAAGCCCATGGCCTGGACCGTGGCATTCGCGCTTTTAGGCGCTCTGCTGTTCTCGTTGTTCGTGGGACCAGTGCTGGCGAGCCTGGTTTATCCAAAAGGGACCAAGGAATGGCATAACCCGCTCATGGAGTTGTTGACCCGGGCTTATCGCTGGGCGCTGGGCGTTTCGATTCGCTGGCGGTGGGCCACGCTGCTGCTGGCGGTGGCCATACTGGCCGGCACTTTTATGCTGGCTCGAACCATCGGTTCTGAATTCCTTCCGCATCTGGACGAGGGCGCGATTTGGGTGCGCGGCACCCTGGCGCCTAGCACGGGACCCACCGAAGGTATCCGTCTCGCGAATCAGGTTCGAGTGATTCTGGCTGCGTTTCCCGAAGTCACCATGACCACTAGTCAGGTGGGACGGCCCGACGACGGCATGGACACGACGGGCTTCTTCAACACGGAATACTTCGTCGGGCTGAAACTCAAGAGCGAATGGCGGCCGGCGTTCCACCAGGACAAGGAAGAATTGATTGCCGCGATGAGCCGCGAGCTGGAGAAGATTCCGGGAGTGATCTGGAATTTCTCGCAGCCCATTTCCGACAACATGGAAGAGGCCGTCAGCGGCGTCAAGGGAGAGCTAGCCATCAAAATCTACGGCGACGATCTCAACACCCTCGAACAGAAAGGCGACCAGATCGTCTCTGTCATGCGGACCGTGAACGGCATTCAGGACCTCGGATTGTTTCGCGTACTGGGCCAGCCCAATCTGAACCTCACGGTGGATCGCAGCGCGGCGGCGCGGTATCAGATTAATGTTGCGGACGTGCAGGACGCAATTCAAACCGCCGTCGGCGGCAACGCTCTGACTCAGGTTCTGCAGGGCGAACAGCGCTACGACTTGGTCATGCGCTATCTGCCGGCCTACCGCGACACCAAAGAAGCCATCGAGAGTATCCGGCTGCTTTCGCCCTCCGGGGAACGCGTTTCTCTCGCGCAACTCTGCAAAATCCAGGTGACGGACGGCGCCTCCGAAGTCTACCGCGAAGGAAATCAGCGCTACATCGCCATCAAGTACGGCGTGCGCGGACGCGATCTGGGCGGAGCCGTCGAGGAGGCCATCAAAAAGGTGGAGCAGCAAGTAAAGCTGCCGACCGGCTATACCATCGATTGGGCCGGCGAATACGCGAGCCAGCAACGAGCCCAGAAAAGGCTCATGCTGATCATCCCACTGACCCTTCTGGTCATTTTCATGATCCTCTATTCCATGTTCGGGTCGATGAAATGGGCCAGCTTGATTCTGGTAACCGTCGCGATGGCCCCTATCGGCGGGATCCTGGCGCTGTATCTGACGAAAACCAACTTCAGCGTCTCCTCCGGCATCGGATTCCTGGCGCTCTTC
>Ga0210400_10004006_pt1 | contig 12888 bp, 12 predicted proteins | sample IncBWH26MmetaG_FD_155456 | JGI IMG/M metagenome (GOLD analysis project Ga0210400, IMG submission 155456) | Forest soil microbial communities from Barre Woods Harvard Forest LTER site, Petersham, Massachusetts, United States - Inc-BW-H-26-M | ecosystem: Environmental > Terrestrial > Soil >...
GCCTCTTCGAGCGATTCGCCGGCGACAAAACGGTGAGACATCCGGCGCGTGGTGGCGTTGGTGGTGACCCAATGGGCGAAACTTTTGCTTTCGGAAAACTTCAGCAGGATCGAACGCAGCATGGACCATTCAATTATGCCCGGAGTTGCGCCGGGAGGCCAGTCAAGCGCTAATCTTTGTGCTCTTCCAGAAACTTTTCCGCGTCCAGCGCGGCCATGCAGCCGGACCCCGCCGCGGTAACTGCCTGGCGGTAGCGGTGATCCTGCACATCGCCCGCCACAAACACGCCCGGGACATTGGTCAGGCTGCCGTGACGCGGAATAATGTAACCGTTTTCATCGGTTTCCAGCTTGCCGCGAAACGCCGTGGAGTTCGGGTCATGGCCAATCGCCACGAAGATCCCGTGAAGCTCAATTTCCCGCTTCTCGCCGGTTTTTGCATTTTTCAGGCGGACACCGGTGACTGCCTTTTCCGGCGAAAGAATTTCGTCCACCACATACGGCACTACAAATTCCAGCTTCTCGTTCGCCCGCGCTCTGTCGAGCATGATTTTCGAAGCGCGAAACTCTTCCCTCCGGTGGATCACGTACACCCGGCTCGCATAACGTGAGAGGAAATTTGCCTCCTCCATCGCCGTGTCGCCGCCGCCGACAACCGCGATAGGCTTGCCGCGGAAAAAATAGCCATCGCACGTGGCGCAGGTAGACAATCCCCGACCGATCAATTCCTTCTCTCCCGGCAATCCCAGCAGCCGCGCCGATGCGCCCGCGGCCACGATTACCGAACGCGATTCGTAGGTTTCTTTCCCGGCCGTAATTTTGAACGGGCGATCCGTCAAATCGACTTCCGTGACCGCGCCGGCCTTGAATTCCGCCCCGAAGCGCTGCGCCTGCTTGCGCATGTTTTCGATCAGTTCCGGGCCCATGATTCCATCGGGGAAGCCGGGATAGTTCTCCACGTGCGTGGTCAGGGAAAGCTGCCCGCCGGGCTCGTGGCCGTCCAGGACGATGGGCTTCAGATTGGCTCGCGCCGTGTAGATGGCGGCGGTCAGGCCGGCGCAGCCACTCCCGATGATTACCACATTGTGCATTAGAAAGCTCCATACATTAGATTCGGAAACCCAGCCCGCCGGTACGCGGCCCAGAAAGCGCAAGCTCCCAACACGCAAGGCGAAGATTGTAACATTGTCGCGGGCGGAAGCCGGAGGGCCGCGGTGTCCCGGAGCACCAGAATTCCAGGTTCAGGGCTATCCGTGGGATTTGGCCCCCGATTTAAGCGGCAAACACCAAGGAAACGGCCAATTTGGCGATCCGTCTAACCCGCGCAGGACTGGACGCGATACCCCGTCCCTTTTAGAGTAGAAAGGCGTTCAAAAGTTACGCCGCCAAGGAGAAGGTATGGACCCGCGTTATCCCGTTGGAAATTTCGCGATGCCGACTGGCATTACCCCCGCGCTTCGCCAGAGCGCGATTGAACAGATCGCCAACACCCCGGGGAATATGCGAGCAGCCGTGGCGGGACTCACGGACGCACAACTGGAAACTCCCTACCGCGAAGGCGGCTGGACAGTGCGCCAGGTGGTTCACCACGTGGCGGATAGCCATATGAACGCCTATGTGCGGCTGCGACTTGCGCTTACCGAAACCGAGCCGACCATTAAAGCGTATCAGGAGGCCGATTGGGCCCGACTGGAAGATGCGCAGCACGCGCCGGTCGAAATTTCGCTCAAGCTGCTGGAACCGCTGCACGACCGCTGGGTTCGGCTGCTGCGGACCGTCACGCCGGAGCAATTCGGAAGGCCGCTGCGGCATTCCGAGTCCGGGCTGAAGAATGTGGACTGGTTGCTCTTCCTCTACTCGTGGCACGGCCGGCATCACACCGCGCACATCACCGAACTCCGTAAACAAAAGGGCTGGAACTAACGGGTGCCAAAAAACGTCAGAAGCTAGCAGTGGATTCGCGGATTGTCCCGGGATCCCCAGAGAACCATGTCGATCTTGCGTGGTGTCCATTCATCTGTGCGGAAAAGAGCATTTATTTCGTCCGCTTTTCTCCGCATAATTTGCGTCAACAGCGTCGCGTTTCTCAGTGTTAGGCTTTCTGGATTCATTGCCCCTAATAGTCGTCTCTCCTCCTGAGGAAGAGAATTGATCTCATTGAGGTTTCTAACCACAAATTGATCTACGGTTCCGAACCACTTTGGAAAGAGCAACGATAACAAACCCGACGCACCAGCCCACCCTAAACCCTTTATCGATTTTGCGATTTGCAACCCTTCTCGAATATTTGAACGGTCAAAGGCAAAAAGATTCTCTTTGATTGAAAACAGTTCGCCGAGATTATTTGTTTCTGGATATCTTTCCAATTGTTTTCTGCTAGTTGCCAATCTGTTCTTTGCGGTGTATTTCCATGGAAAATATCTCAAATTCAGGAAGTCATACCATTCACGGGGATCCAGTTGCTTAACCATTTCGGGATCCAGTCCAGCCATCTCTTCTTCCAACTTCAGATTCTCTTGCTTAACTTGACTCCAGTAACTCTTAAGTGCGTCGTGCCAAACCTGCTCGTCCCCGGAGTCCCACAAACTACCCACATGACCCATGATTCATCTCTCCATTCACGCACCGAACAGTTTCGGAATTGAGGCGGGCGTCACGTCGTTTGCTTTGCTTTCCGGAAAAACAGTAACATACGAAGTACACCGAAAAGGAGAGCACATGGCGCGACCCGCAGGGACTTACGCAATTTTTGAGACATCATTGGGCAACATCGTCTGCCGGCTGTTTGAAAAAGAAGCGCCGAAGACGGTAGAGAATTTTATCGGCCTTGCCGAGGGAACCAAGGAATTCAAGGATCCCATCAGCGGCAAAAAAGAAAAGCGGCCCTACTATGACGGGCTGATCTTTCACCGCGTGATTCCGGATTTCATGATTCAGGGCGGATGCCCGCAGGGCGACGGCCGCGGCGGCCCGGGCTACAATTTTGGCGACGAATTCCACCCGAGCCTGCGCCATTCGAAGGCCGGAAAACTCTCGATGGCCAATGCCGGGCCGAACACCAACGGCAGCCAGTTCTTCATCACCGTGGCGGCGACGCCGCATCTGGATAACCGCCACTCCATCTTTGGCGAAGTTGTGGAAGGCCAGGACATCGCCGACAAAATCTCCAAGACATCGCGCGACGGGATGGATCGGCCGCGCGTTCCGGTCACAATGAAAGTCCGCATCGAACGCGTTTCCTGAGGACCGAGGCAGCATGCTCTCGCCCGCGCGCCTGACGCAATTGCTGACGGAATTCATCTTTCTGCTGCTGGGCGCGCTGGTGATGTGGCTTGCCGCGAACGGACGGATTTACTTCGATCGCCACGGCACCGGCTGGCTAATTCTCAGCATCGGGCTGATTGCCTGGGGCCTGCTGGCGCTGGCCAAGCCCGGGCAATTCTGGGCCAAATGGCAGAAATGGAATCGCGGCGGTTCGCTGGTTCTGCTGGGCGTGGTAATGCTGGCCCTCTCCCGCGTGCCGTTCGGCTGGGTTGTGAAACTTCTCGCCGTGGCCGGCCTGATTCTGGTGGTGCGCGGCATCCTCGGATCCCTCCTCATTTTGCGGCAACGTTAGCGGCCGTTCAGCTATAATCCCCGGCAATCAACACTTCCCTCCGCCCGGGGGGAGACCTGCCTGCGAGCGCGGATTTTTGCTCGCATCTTCGAAGAGGAGAACAACCGTGCTGAAAGAATTCAAAGAATTCGCGATGCGGGGGAATGTGCTGGACCTGGCGGTCGGCGTGATCATCGGCGCGTCGTTCGGAAAAATCGTGTCTTCCCTGGTGGATGATGTGATCATGCCGCCGGTCGGGCGGATTTTGGGCCATGTCGATTTCTCGCAGTTATTTATCAACCTCAGCGGCACTCCTTATGAATCGCTCGCTGAAGCAAAAAAACACAGCGCGGCCACGCTGAATTACGGAGTGTTCATCAATACAGTCATCAATTTCCTGATCGTCGCCTTTGTTGTTTTCCTGGTTGTGCGCTCGGTGAATCGCTGGATGCCGAAGCCGCCGGCGCCAGCGACCACCAAAGATTGCCCGCAATGCGCCATGGCAATTCCCCTGGCCGCGAAGAAATGCGGACATTGTACCAGCGCGATCTGACGGGATTCGGGAGAGCGGGGTGGCCGGTCTGAAGACCGGCCACTACATTGGCGCGGTTGGTTCGTCTCAAGAGAAGCGAGGTTGGGCGATGAGCAGAGGGAAATGTCGGCGCGCCGACATTTAAAGTAACACTTGAAGCTTATTCTGTCTGGTTAACGGAATATCGGCTGGGAAATTCAAGTTGGGGTAAGAAAGGCAGTTAGCAGGCCAGGGCACGAACTAGTACGGGTAAGAAGCCTGGTTCGAACGTCTCTTTGTGAGAAAGACGTTCTAAACGGCCGGGGGTTTCTTCTTCACGTTGGATTCCAGGTGCGCTTTCAGCCGGGTAATCACCGCGTCTTCCTGGCCATCTTCGACTTCTTTCATTACCTCTTCCAGCGCAAAATGCACCACGTCGTGGTGATGCAATTCCAGCGGTGCGGCGGATTCGCTGAAGCGCAGCCACAGGCGGTGGAGCAGGTTCACTTCATTGGCGGTGAGGTTCGGCGCGTGAGGCCCAAGGACCTTATAGGTCTTGTCGCCGTTGGCCATGTGAATTTCGAGGTTGAACTGCGGCTTGGGATCGCCCAGTTTTTCCCAAGCGTCGCCGAGATGCTTGGCCTGCTCTTCGGTAGACTCCTTCGGCGAGTGGCCCAATACGATTGTGCTGGATTGCAGAGACGTCGCGGCACTGAGGATCGCGTCCCAGATTTCGTTCGCCGCCACCACCGCCAGGCGGATTGTTTTGCCGCGCTTTTCTGCGATCGACAAGGCCTGCGAAAAGAGCTGCTGCTCGATGCTGCCGAAAAGCTGTTCCGCTTCCAGGTCGTACTCGCCGGAAGCCGCGCGGCGCAGCAACCGCACGTGCAGGACTACAACATCTCGCCGCGAAGGTTTTACCCGGTCGAGCACATTGCCCAGGTGATACAGCGAATGGATATTGCTGACCGGGACAAGAATATTTCCCGGCCGCGCGCCAACGGATTCCGGGGTCAGAATTCCCTCGGTCGCCAGGTGGAACTGGTCCATTTCGACGTGCGCGGTGTTGCCGCGTGCGCGGTGGGTGAATTTCTCTGAAATCGTGAAGACGATGAAAAGGAATATGGAGAAGGTGACCCCGGCGATGGTCGCTTCCTTCTTGGTGAAGAGGTTGATGACCGCAATGCCCAGAAGCACCAGCGTGATCAAGCTCAGTCCAAGCGGCACTTCGACGCCGAAGACGCGGAAATTCAGCGGCACTCGATACTCGCGGTCGCCTGGATGCGTATACCGCAGCACCAGCACCGCGAGGCCCTTCATCGCGAAGCTCCAGATCACGCCGAAGGCATAGAGGTTGGCGAGGAAGGTGACATCGCCGCGGCTGATGATGATCGTGAGGATCTGAAGAGCGGCGATAATCCAGATAATCCGGTAGGTGGTGCCGAAGCGGCGGTGCGGCTGCCGGAACCAGTCCGCGAGCACGCCATCTTCCGACACCCGGTTCAGCACGCCGTTGGAGCCGACAATCGCGGTATTCACCGCGCCGGCCAGAATCAGGGTGCCCACCACGACCACAAAACCGTGGAAGAGCAGCCGCAGCGGAAACGGCCCCGCAAGGTTCATCGCCAGGCCGCCGATGAGATTTTCGAGATAGTTTTGCCGCTGGTCGTCCGGAATGAGCATCACTGCAAAAAAAGAAACCAGCGAGGTGAACACCAGGCTGTAGACGAAAATCACCAGCCCAGTCTTCTTGAGGTTGGGCAGTTTCGGGTGTTCGATTTCGCGGTACACCTGGGCCAGCGATTCTTCGCCGCTCATCGCAAGAACCGAATGGCCCAAGCCGACGAAGATGGCAATCAGTGCGGCAAAATGGGCGAATTTTACGCCATAGAGCCAGCCCATGGCGTTGGGTTCAAGCTTCAAATTATGCGGGGTTGGAAAGGGCGGCAGCGCCGGATGGCGCAGCATCACCGTGTAAATACACCAGCCGATGAGGATCACGACCATGACGGTCGTAATCTGCATGATGCGCATGGCCTTCTGGCTGGATTCGTGAACGCCCTTGATGTTGTACCACCAGAAATAGAGCGTGCACAGGATGGCAAAAAAAGCGGCGCCGAAATTTGGCGCCACGTGGAATCCCCAATGGATGTAGTCGGAGGTTTCGTTGAAGAGGCCGACGATGTACTGTCCCGCGGACACGCCGCTGATCGGGCCGGTAAGAATGTAGTCGAACATCAGCGCCGAGACGCTGAATTTCGCCAGCGTGCCGCCCAGCGCTTCCTTGACCACGCGGTAGACGCCGCCGCGTACGAACATGCTGCAGCTTTCCACGTAGATCGCGCGGACCGAGTAGGAAAACAGCATGATGCCGAGGATGAACCACGGAGCGGCCTTGCCGATATAGCCTTCGGCCTCGCCTCCGGCGTAGTACGCCGACGAGGCAAGGTCATTGAGGACGATGGCGGCCGCGCGCCAGAAGGATATAAAGCTTAACAGCGCCGTGGTCGCAACCAAGACACGCGGAATACCGCTGCTCTGGCTGCCCTTGGCAGCCGGGCTTTGGGGAGTGCTGCTCATTTACGGGTAGTTAGACCTGCAGTTTTCAATGCTCCCATTTTTCGGGAGACAAGTCCAGCAAACGCGCCCCTAAACGCTTTTTTGCTGGGATTTGTCGGTAGATTCGCGAAAGGCCCGCCCGCACTCTTCGCAGGGGCAAAGCGTGCGCAAGTAGTCGTAGCTGAAGATTCCGGTGGAGTGGCCGTCGGTGAAACTGATCTGGACGGCGTAGTTCCCGACCTGGGTGGCACCTTGTGCGCGGGGTTTGGGCTTGTACATCGGCAGAAGCGGAGACGACAGGAGATTCGTGGCGGGCGGCATCGAGTCTTTTTTCGCGCGCTCGTCGTTGCACGTAGCGCAGGGGCACTGGTCGCGGAGATAGGTGAAATCGTAGTGGCTGGAATGGCCGTCGGCCCAGGTGATGTCAACACCCGCGCCGGTTTTTACGTGGATTTTTACCGCGGTCGGTTTTTTTCGTTGATCTATGGGTGTGGGCATCTGTAAAAGTCGTTCCTCTCGCATCCGACGGTGTAGGCTCTTCGCTAGAACCCGCTCAAAGGCGCGCGCGCCGTAGAATCGTCCGGGACGGGCAAAAAGCGCCCGCTTCAGAAAGCGGCCGCTACATGAGCATCGAACTCAAACATTTCCCTTCTTGTGATCGCAGCATTCACCTGGCGGAATCGGATTGCCGTGCGGGCAGGTGGTCGGGTGCCCCAGGAACGAGCAGATCCGCTGGTCCAACTCCGGGCTGATGATGTGTTCGAACTTGCAGGCCTGGCTGTGCGCTTCGTGATCGTCGATGCGGAAGGTGTCCTTAAACAGGCGCTCGGCCAGCCGGTGCCGCCGCACAACGTCGCGTGCGCGGCTCTGGCCGCGCTCGGTCAGTTGAATCAGGTGCTCTTCCAGCACTTTCACGAGCCGCAGGTCTTCCATGCGCGCCAGCGTCCGCACCGGATCCACGCCACCCGGCGTGCGAAGGTGCTCGACGTCCGATGGCCGGCCTTCTTCTCCGCAAACCCAGATCTGTTCCAGCAAGTGGTCGAAGTGAATCCCATCGTCCATGGAGATGCGCTGGTCGACGGCGAGATGGCCGTGGACCAGTTCGATCCGCCGGTCGGCTTGCTGGGCGATGTCCGGATCATGCGTGACCATCAGAATGGTGTGGCCCGCGCTGTGAAGTTCGCGGAAGAGTCCGAGCACGATCTCTTCATTGGCTTCGTCGAGGTTGCCCGTCGGCTCATCGGCCAGAATCAACTTTGGCTGGTTGATCAGCGCCCGGGCAATCGCCACTCGCTGCTGCTCGCCGCCGGAAAGCTGCGAAGGGAGGTGCGTCAGGCGGTGCCCCAGCCCCACGCGCTTCAATGCTTCCGCGGCCTGGGGTTCATCCGTGACGCTGTGAAAATACTGCGCGAGCATCACGTTCTCGAGGGCGCTCAGGTACGGCACCAGGTGAAATTGCTGAAACACGAAGCCAATTTTTTCGGCGCGGTAACGCACCAGATCGTTTTCGGAAAGTTTAGCCAGATCCACGCCATCCACGATTACGTGGCCCGACGTCAGCGTGTCCAGCCCGCCCAGAATATTAATCAGCGTGGTTTTTCCGGAGCCCGATGGCCCCATCAGCGCCACCCACTCGCCGGCTTGAATGTGGAAGGAGATGCCGTTCAACGCGCGCAGCGTCCCATACTCCTTCACCAGCGATTCAATGCGCACTTGCGCGTTCACGCTTCACCTCGAAATACGCTTGCAGGCCGGACGCTTGCCAGCCGGCGCAGGGGAAATGCGCTGGCAATCGAAACAAGAATGGTGATGCCTACGGAAACAGGATACACAATCCAGCGCGGCTGCGCAGACACGCCAAATACCGTTTTGCCCAGCCAGATCGAGCCCAAAATGCCGAAGGCCGAGCCAACCAGCCCGCCCGCGATGCCCATCAGAATCGCTTCCGCGAGGAAGAGCCGAACGACGCGCCGCACGGAACCACCGATTGCTTTCATCAGGCCGACGTCGTTTTTGCGTTCAATCGCCACGTTGCTCATTCCCGCCATCACGCAAAGCGAAGTGAGAAGGAGCACGATGACTACCGTGGTCGAAAGCAGGCCGCTGATGCGGTTGTAAAGTTTTCCTTCCGCCTCGGCGAGTTGCTTGATGCCGTGGACATCCGCACCGGGCAATCGCTGGGAGAGCACTCTTATAAAACGGTCAATCGAATCGGGAGTGCCGGTCACGCTGAGTTGGACCAGGCTGATGCGACCCGGCAAATCCGCCAGCGTTTGCGCGATGGCGAGCTTTGAGAAAATCTGCGTGTCTTCCGCGCCGCCGGTCGCAACCACAGCGAAAACCTTGCAGGTTGCTTCCCTGCCCTGATCGCGCAAGTGCAGCGAGTCTCCGGCGTGCACTTTAAATTGTGCTGCCGCCTTTGTACCGACCTCGCACGCCTGAGGATCTTTCTCCAAGTCGGACAAGTATTCCGTGCGGCGCCCGGGGCGCACTTGGGTAAGCCCTTGTCCTTGGGTGCCCGCAATTACCGCAGCTTCGTGATGAATTTCACCTGCCTTGGCGACCGCGCCAATCACGTAAAGAAATGCCACAGCGGGCACGGGCCTACTTGCGTTTTCTGTGGGCAACTCGGCGAGCAGGCCCTGGTCCAGGGTGCCGCCGCCGGAATTTGCATTTGCATCGCGGGGAGCAACGATCACATTCGCCCCCAACGCGCGAAATTCCGTCGTCAGCCGCCGTTTGGCATCTATCTGCAGATTCAGCAGTGCCGAAGTAATCGCCGCGCCCGCCCCCAGAGCCAGCAGAATTACGAAGAGCCGGCCGTAATTCGCGGTGATCAGCTTGCGAACGATGCGCCAAAACATGCGAGAGTCCGCCATCACTCGCCCCTCAGGATCGGCGCGGGGTCATACCGCGAAGCGCGGCGCAGCGGATGAGCGCTGCCGAGCAACGTAATCAGCGACGCGAGGACCAGCACAATGAACAGCAGGAAGAGCTTTGGTTCCGGCGCAAAACCAAATATTTTTTGGCCGAGCAGGCGCGCCAGCAGAATGCCTACTGCATAGCCGATGCCGCCGCCGACAAAGGCCACCAGCAACTGCTCCGCCGCCAGCAGGACGCCCACCAGACCGGAGCCGGCGCCGAGCGCCTTCATCAAGCCTATTTCCGTGCGCCGCTCGATCACCGAAGCTGCAGCGGAGGCGCCAACCGCCAACGCCGCCGCCAGCAGTGCCGCGAACGTCACCAGCCATAGGAGCGTGCGGACGCGGGTCAGAATCGTGCCTTCGCCCTCGGCAACGCGGCGAATTACGCGCACGTCGGTCCCCTTCAATTCTTCGCTGATTTGCAGGGCGATCGAGGAAATGTACGGTGTGCAGTACCACGTGTCGTACTCCGCCGGCGTCATGGTCTTCGGATCTTTGCGAGCGAATGCATCTTCCGGCTTTGTCAGGGCGCTTACATACAATCTGCGATATTTTCCCGGAGTCTCCGCCATGCTTTGTACGACGGCGAGCGGCGCAACCAAGGCATTCTCTTCCGGACCACCCGTCGAAAGGATGCCGACTACCTTCAAAGCTTTCGATTCTAGGCGATCATTCGAGCGCACGTTCAGCACGTCGCCTGCTTTGACGCCAAATTTTTTGGAAAACGCCGCTCCCACCAGGCATTCGTCCGTGCCCTCAGTAAACCAGCGGCCTTCCACATGCCACCAGGGGTTCGTCTTCTCGATGCCTGTCTGATACGTTGTGCCGTCCGGAATCGGAACCGAATGATCCGACCATGTCCCGATCAATGTGGTGGTGTCGACAACGCCGGGGCTGGACCAGTGCTTTGAAGCCGGCGACCATGCCTGCACAGGCACTTCCAGAATCGGCGCGAAGGCCATGATGTTGAAGCGCCAGAAGATTGTTTTTAGTTTGCCGAGGTCGGCTTCAGGAAGGTATGCGCCGGCATTCGCGGGGCGGTAATCCACTCCGCCGATTTCGAGGGGCAGCGAGTCCGCTTCCGGCGTCACCAGCAGATTCGCGCCCAGGCTGCGAAATTCCTGCGCCAGGCGGTCGCCCACATCCAGCGACACGCTCAACGCGGCGGTGGCCACAGCCATCCCCAAGGCCAGCGCGGCCAGGGTGAGCATTTTGCGTTTTGGCCGGCGCGTGAACGAGTCGGCAACGAGTCGAAGGAACATTTGAGCGGATTGGTGAGTGCGCCAAATCTCCTATCGCGGAATTTCTTCCGCAGCTTTAGTCAAGGACGAAACGTTAATGACCACATCGTCGCCCTGGACCTGCGACGTAAACCCGATGGGATTGCATCCGCCCTGCCCTCCGATCGAGGGAATATAAATCGCGGAGGCGCAATGCCGGCAGATGACGTTTTGCCCATCCTGGCGATAGCCATCGGCGCCGCAGATCAGGCAAGCATCCAGCGCCGCGCCGTAACCGTTGGGTTTCTTGATGACCATAAACCGGATGGTCTGCCCATTGTTTTTAAGCGTAAAGAGATGCAAATTCCCGTCCTGCACTTCCGCAACAGGCACTTTCACGATGCCGTTCACTGCTTCTATTGGCCTCGCCTGCGGGGGGGCCGAGTTCACCTTGGCGTAAATAAAATCTGCGGTCAAAGCCAGGATTACCGCCAGGCTCATGCTGGCCGCGGCGATCATCCACCGGCGCTGGCGGCGATTTTGCGATTCGAGCAGCCGGCGTTCAGCGTCATTTGTCACAGCAGTGGCCGATTTACTGTGCGAAGCAGCCTGCCACTCGCGGATAATCATGAGCGCGGCGGCCCCGAACACAAAAACGAAAAAGAAAAGTTCGTTGGCCACGATGGGACCGAGCACGGCCATTTCCGTCTTGCTCGAAGGCAGCCAGCGTGCTTCGCTCAATTCGTGCAACCCGGTGACGCCCAGTTGGACAGCGACCAGCATCAGAATCCAACTGGTGACAGCGAAGAACCGGTGCAGCGGCACCTTCAACGTGCCCTTGAAAAAGAAGAGCCCCACGGCGACCGCGGCCCCGATGCCCGCAATCGTCCCGATCCACGTCTGCAAGCCTTCGGTCGAAAGCTCCACGGCGCGCAGAATCAGCGCCAGCTCCGCACCCTCTCTTACCACCATCAGAAATACGAAGAGTCCCAGGCCCCAACCCGCTGCGGAGCCGGCCTTTGCCGCGTACGATTCCACCTTATCTTCAATTTCTTTTTTCAGGTGACGCGCAATACGGTTCATCCAGACAATCATGGTGACGACGAAAAACGCGGCCACCAGCAACAGGAGCCCCTCGAATCCGTCCTCGCTGATGTTGAAACGCTCGAGGGCAATGGCCACGGCCAAGCTGAGGGCCACGGCGGCTGCCACGCCTCCCCAGACAAAGCGGACCAGATGGGTCCTATTGGTTCGCGAGAGATAAACGAGGATAATCCCGACGATGAGGGAAGCTTCGACACCCTCACGCAGGGCAATAAGGAAAGCAGAAAGCACGAGCACTCCAGTTGAAAATGATTTGCAACAACGATTCCAGTTTAGCGCCTCCCTCTCCGCGCCGTCAAGTGCAAGCGCCCTTTCCCCTGACACGGTAGAATGGTGTCTTGCGTCTATCTAACAGAATGAGAAGATCGCCAGTTACCGCCATCAGCGCCCTGTTTTTATCCTGGGTGCTAGCTTGGCCGACCCTGCCGGCACAAGACCCGCAATCGCCGAACGCGAAACGCGATGCGCAGCGTTCCTTAGTGAAACCAGATCCGAAGCACGCCAAGAAGCTTCTGGAGCAGGCCGCGAAGGAAGAAGCGGCCGGGGATTACGTCCGGGCTCTCAGCGATTACGAGGAGGCGGCTCGCTACTCCCCGTTTGATGTCACCATCGTCGGCAAAGGCGTGGCACTTCGTTCGCGGCTGTTGCGCGAGCATCTGGACGGCGCCGAGCGCATGGCAGTGGAGGGCAATCTTGACGGCGCTGCACAACAACTTGCCGCCGCGCTGGAACTCGATCCCGGAAACCCCGCGATACTCGAACGCCTGCAGCAGATCGGATCCATGAAGGAATCTCCGACCGGCGAGCGCCGCGCGGAGCCCGCAGAAGGACTGCCGCAGATTGCTCCCGACAAGACGACCAAGAGCTTCAATCTTCAGACCGATGTGAAATCCGCCTACGAGCAGGTTGCCCAGGCGTTCGGGCTGAAAGCTTCGTTTGATCCGGATTTACAGGCACGCAACGCACGGCTGCAACT
>Ga0210400_10004008_pt1 | contig 12882 bp, 7 predicted proteins | sample IncBWH26MmetaG_FD_155456 | JGI IMG/M metagenome (GOLD analysis project Ga0210400, IMG submission 155456) | Forest soil microbial communities from Barre Woods Harvard Forest LTER site, Petersham, Massachusetts, United States - Inc-BW-H-26-M | ecosystem: Environmental > Terrestrial > Soil >...
CGATCTCAGCGGGCTCCCCTAAAAAATGCTACATTCAACCTTCATGTCTGCGCCCAATTCCAACTTCGTTCGCGCCTGCAAATCCCTGCCCGTCGAACGTACTCCTGTCTGGTTTATGCGGCAGGCGGGACGCTATATGCCCGAGTACCGCGCCGTGCGCAAGCAACACTCGCTGCTGGAAATCTGCAAGAAGCCGGCGCTCGCGGCTGAGGTCACAAGCACCGCGGCGGAATCTCTGGGAGTGGATGCTGCCATCATCTTTGCCGACTTGCTCCTGCCTCTTGAAGTGATGGGGCTTCCCTTTCACTTTTCCGCGGGCGAAGGTCCGGTTATCGAGAAGCCGGTGCGCAGTAAGGAAGACATCGCGAACTTGCGCACCGACCGTGCCGCCGAACTCGGATATGTTTCCGAGGCCGTGGGACTGGTGGCGAAGCATTTCGGCGACCGGCTGCCGGTGATCGGATTTTGCGGCGCTCCCTTCACTCTCGCCAGCTACATGATCGAGGGCGGAGGCTCGCGCAACTACATTCACACCAAGAAAATGATGTACAACTCTCCCGCTGACTGGGATGCGCTTATGGGCAAACTGGTGGCCGTGACCACCGCTTACTCCGCCGAGCAGGTGCGCGCTGGTGCGGACGTGATCCAGATTTTCGACAGTTGGGTGGGATGCCTCAGCGTGGAAGATTATCGCCGCTACGTGCTGCCGCACGTCACGGGCATGGTGAAACAACTGCAGAAGACAGGAGTGCCCATCATTTATTTCGGCACCGACAGCGCCACGCTGCTGCCCGCGATGAAAGAAACCGGAGCCGACGTTGTGGGGCTCGACTGGCGCATTCCGCTCGACGAAGGTTGGGCGCGGCTTGATCATAAGTGCGCGGTGCAGGGAAACCTTGATCCTGTCTTGCTGTTCGCAGAATGGAAAGAATTGAAGGAACGTGCGGAAGATATTCTTCGCCGCGCCGCGGGACGTCCCGGTCACATTTTTAATCTCGGCCACGGCATCCTGCCGGAAACGCCGGTTGAAAATGTGAAGAGCCTGGCGCGCTTGGTGCAGGAGTATTCGAAACCGGCTTCCGGCTTCGGCGCGCCGGCTTCCGGAAGCCGAGAGCCGGAAGCCGGAAGCCGGCTTCCATGACTCGCATTGCCATCATTGGCGGAGGGATCTCCGGCCTTGCGGCAGCCTTCGAATTGGAAGAGTTGCGTCGAAACGCGAGTGCCGCTGTCGAGTACGTTCTCTTCGAAGCAAGCGAGCGGCTGGGCGGTGTTCTTCGCACCGACAACATCGACGGCTGCATCGTCGAGGCTGGCCCTGATTCGTTCATCACCGAAAAACCCTGGGCAAGCGATCTCTGCCGTGAGTTGGGACTTGGCGACCAGCTTATCGGGTCCAACGATGCCGAGCGCAAGACTTACATCTTGACGAAGAGGCGTCTTGTCGAAATGCCCGACGGCCTGATGTTCATGGTGCCGACGAAGATCGTGCCCACGGGCCTTTCGCCGTTGTTTTCGTGGAAAACGAAGCTGCGCATGTCGCAAGAACTGTTCCACCCGCCGCGCGTAGTCGATCACGACGAATCCGTGGCTGCATTCGTCGAGCGTCACTATGGTTCGGAGATGGTTGACCGGTTGGTCGACCCCTTGCTTTCCGGCGTCTATGGTGGAGAAGCTGCGAACCTCAGCGTGCGCGCGGTCCTGCCTCGATTCGCCGAAATGGAACGTACACACGGCAGCCTCGGGCGGGCCATGCTCGCCGCGCGGAAGAAGATGTCCGCTGAACCGCGGAAAGTCGCGCCGCCGCTATTTACCTCGCTGAAGAACGGAATGCAGCAACTGGTGGAGACTATCGTTCCCCGCCTCAAGGGAACGCTGCTCACCAACACGCCCGTGCAAGCGCTGCAAATCGAGGCGGGAGACTGGGTGGCTTCGGCGGGAATGCAATCCGACAGCTTCGACGCGGTGATCCTCGCTTTGCCTGCGCCGGCCGCCGCGCAGGTGCTGCGCATCGTTAGTCCCGAGCTTTCAGCCGAACTGGAGGCGATCCAGTACAGCTCGTCCATCACCGTGGGGCTGGGCTATGGTCGCGAGGTGCGGCAGGCTCTGCCTCCCGGCTTTGGATTTCTAGTGCCGCGGAGCGAAGGCAAGAAGCTGCTGGCGGCGACCTTCGTTCACAATAAATTTCCACATCGCGCTCCGGACGATCGCGCTCTGCTGCGTTGCTTCTTTGCGGGAAGGAATGCGGAGAGTGTCTGGACGCTGGGCGACGAACAGATTATTGGAATCGTGCGCAATGAACTGCAGCAAATTTTCGGTCCGCAGATCAGCGGCCTGCGCGCTGATCCGCTTTTCGCGCGCGTCTACCGGTGGAAGTCGGCGATGGCGCAATATGGCGTGGGACATGTCGAACGTCTCGACCGCATCGAACGCCTACGCCAGCAGTTGCCTGGGCTTGCGCTGGCCGGCAATGCTTATCGGGGGATTGGGGTGCCGGACTGCGTCCGTTCGGGGCGCGAGGCGGCTAAGTCACTCGTAGAGACTTAGCTCGTTCCGTCTCGCGCCTGCGAAGGATGCAAAATGTTTGACGGAATGTTTTGACAAAAAGAAAGGGATATCAACGAGATGTTGATATCCCTTTCTTTTTATTGTTCGCTGAAACGGTAGCCTACGCACCCACCTGACTATGAGATTCCTGTGCCGCCTCGTCGTAGGCGACTTCGCTCATCGGACTACGCGGTCGCGCTTTGCGGCCGAAGAAGGCTTCCTTCACCAGCTTGAAGATGGTACGGCGGTTCTCCGCCACCACCTTGACCCAGGCGAATTTGCCCATCATGGGGAAATAGATTCCGCGGAAACACATGCGCGCGATGAAGATGTTGATGCGATATCCCAGCGGCTGGTCGTCGAGCGAATCGACGGCATGGGCCAGCGCTTCGGGACTGTAGGCCTGCGCCCACCCGGATTTCACCTCAGCGTGGGCCTCGTCGATGGTCATTTTCAGCGGAGTGTGGGCCATGGCGAAGGGAATGAACTCCTGCCAGTGCTTCACGCGCGTCAGGCGCCCCGCAGCTTCCAGGCGCTTGTAGAGCGGGGTCGCCGGCAACGGAGTCAGCAGACCGAAGATGGGAAGACCCGGCGGCCAGGTGCGCACTTGCGAGAGTGTACGTTCGGCCACGCCAACCGTGTCATTGTCCATACCGAAAATAAATGACGTGATGGCGTAGACATTGCGCTTCGCCAGGCGCTCCAGCACTTCAGCATACTCGCCGGGCTTGTTGAAACCTTTGTTTACGTCTTTCAGGTTGGTGGGATCGATCGACTCCATGCCGATGAATACCCACTTCCCTCCGGAAGCCGCGATCAAGTCGATGAGTTCTTCGTCGCGCAACAGGTTGGCGCTGATCTGGGCTACCCAGTGCACTTGCGCGCCACCGGCGATAATGTCGCGCAGCAGCGACTTGGTGCGCTTCACGTTGATGGCGAAATTGTCGTCGATGAAGAATACGGCGATCTGCCCTTTTTCAGTGCGGGCGCGCGCCTTCAACAGCAGCAGTTCATTGACCACGCTCTCATTGGTGCGAAAGCGGATGGAGTCGCCGAAGAATCCAGTAACGGTGCAGAACTCGCAGCCGTATGGACATCCTCTTCCAGACTCGACGGGGATAATACGAAAAGTCCCCCAACCTGCGCCCACCTTTTTAAGCAGCGGGAATGCGGATTTGGGAACGAGGTTGAACTGGGCAAGGTCGATCGAGTCCCACGGGATCACGGGATATTGTTTCAACGACGGCTTGCGCTCTTTGCCGGATTCGTCGACCGGAGTATAGATTTCCTTCAGCGTGCCACTCGCGGCGTCGTTCACGATCTGCGGCCAGGTCTCGTCGGCTTCGCCGAGAGCGACGGCATCGGCGTGACGCGGGCCACCGTCGCGGCCCAGTGCTTCATCGGCCAATTCGGTGACGTGGGGTCCGCCCATCACAACCTTCACTCCGGTTGCGCGAACGGCGTCGGCAATGCGGTAGGCCTTCGCGATCATGCGCGTCATGGCTCCGATGCCGACTAAGTCGATCTTTTCGTCGCGGACATATTGTGCGATTTGAGCCTCGTCCATGGGCTTGGCGTTGCCGTCAATGAGCAGAACTTCGTGGCCGGGCGGGGTGAGCGACTGCAGCAGAAACATCCAGAGGTGAGGCATGAAGTTGCGGGTGACACCATTGTCGGGGTTATATAGCAGGATTCTCATGACCGCTCCCTCCCGGAGAGCGAACGTGCTTTACAGTACGTACGAACGTACCTCACCGCACGGAAGCGTCACGAGCGATGCCAAAGACTTGGCAAATCTACTTATATTTCGTGGTGAAATATTTGACGGGAAATCCGGAACCCGCCAATTGTACACCCAGCGCGCAAGTAGCTATTGTAAAAGTCCGTCCATCTGAACAATATCGGTATCGCCTTCGCCGACGGCGGCGAACACCCATTTCCCGTCCGATGACCAGGAGACCCGCCGTGCGATGAAAGTGCGCTTCTGACCAAAATCCGTAATGCGTCTCGACTTTCCGTCGGCGGTCGACACCAGCCAGATATTGGTTCCCAGTCCATCATCGAGGGGCACCGCCAGCGACTTTCCATCGCGTGAAATCACGGGCTGGAAGCCCTGCCAGATCGGGAGGCGCTCTCCGGAAATCCGGGCCAGCAGTTTCGATGGACCACTCTCCGGCCGGGCCACGCGCAATTCGTAATCCAGCAGGCCGTTCAGGTTCTGCAATGGGACGACGTAATACAAAGCGGAACCATCGGGCGCAACTGCGGGCCCGTTTGCATTGTCCGAACGAACCAGCACAGGCGATCCGCCTTCGACTGGAGCCTTCATCAGACGAAAGCTGCCCGTGTCCCGCACCGGCGAGGACTCAGCGTAGTAGAGCCATTTGCTGTCCGCCGACCAGGTTGCCCAGGCACCTTCGCTAAGCGCGTTGTGCAAACCACTTCCGTCCGGGCGCATGAGCCAGTATCCCACGCCTCGCCCCAATTCAGACGGGCGGTTGGTGGCAAATGTGATGAAATTTCCGTCCGGGGACCAAATTGGAACTCCCATGATGAGGTTGGGAGAATTTTCGTACGTGATTTGGCGGGTCTCACCGTTGGCCAGATCCATGACCCACAAGTTGCCATGGCCGCCGTTATCTGACAGATACACGAGTTTACTGTCATCGGGGCTCAAGCTCGGAGTTTGGACTTGTCCGGTTTGGCGAGTGACGCGTACCGCGCGGCGCACGTTTTCTGCGGGATCACCATCGACGGGAAACTTCCAGATATCGAACTGCATGTGCCGGCGACTCACGGCGATCCGGCCTTCGCGGTCGACGTCCGGGGTCTCATCTCCGGATTCGCCGAAGGTGAGCTGCTGCAGATCTCGGCCGTCTGGAGAAATCGTGAATAGGTGCATCGCCGGCAAATAAAGCACCGTACTGCCACGGGCCGAGCTGTAGAGCAGACGGGAGCCGCCTGCCAGCCATGCCAATCCGCTCATCAGCGTGTTGTCATCGGTAACCTGCCGGGGGGAGCCGCCGGCCGACGATACGATATAGACATCGTCAGCCCAGTTCTGACGGCTGTGCAGGTAGGCGATGCTGGCGTCATCGGGGGACCAGCGGGGCTGACGAAAACTGAAACTGACCGCCGTCTGCATCACGACTTTCGCGTTCGATCCGTTGCGGTCGGAGTAGACCAGTTCCATCTGCTGACCGTTTAGCCGGAAGAAGGTGAGCCGCTTGCCGTCGTGACTCACGTCGGCGCCGCTCATGCTGGAGATCAGGCGGCGAGGGGCGCCGCCCAACGCGGAAATCTCCCAGAGCGCACCTTGCGCATCGCCCTCCGGAGGGGGAGTGTAGTAAATCAGAGCCGCGGAATCCTGCGACCACCTGGGCTCAAGATGCTTACCCGCATCGTGCGTGATCTGGAGCGGCGGACCTCCTGCCAGCAAACGAATCCAAATCTGCCGCGACCCGGTCGAATCACTGACGAAGGCGACCGACTTGCCGTCTGGGGAAAAAGCGGGGCTGTCCTCGAGTCCGGCGAAATCGGTGAGACGAAGGAACTTCACGGCGCGATGGTTCGCTCGGTGTCTTCCCCCGAACCACAATCCCGCGCCCGCGGCAGCTAGAATCGCAAGACAGATTATCAGCCACCTGATCAAGCGCGCTTTGTTCTGTCTTTGAGCGGGCGCAAGCGGGGCAGCAGTTGCGTCGGAATCTGGCGAGGCGGTTTCCAGGTGGAATGCAAGATCGCGCGCCGACTGAAAGCGCTCTTCCGGATTTTTCTCCAGGCAATGGCGGACAATGCGGTCGAGGGCGGCTGGAATGTTTCGGCCGCTGGCCCGCAGGTCGGGTGGATCCTCTTTCAGGATGGCGCTCGCGCGGTCGGCGGCGCTTCGTCCGGCGAAGGCCCGTTGTCCGGAGAGCAGCTCGTACAGCACAACTCCAAAACTGAAAATGTCGGATCGAGGGTCAGCTTTCTCTCCGCGTACCTGTTCTGGAGACATATACCCGGCGGTTCCGAGCACGACTCCCTTGCCCGTCTCGTCCTGCAGTTCCAAGTTGGTGGAGGTCGCGTCGCCAGATTCGGGGGTGGTCAACTTGGCGAGGCCGAAGTCCAGAATCTTGCTGCGGCCATCGCGACAGACGAAGAGGTTCTCCGGCTTCAGATCGCGATGAACCATTCCCTTGTCATGCGCCGCGGACAGTCCGTGTGCAATCTGAACCGCCAACTCGACCGCTTTACGCGCAGGAAGCGCTCCGCCGGCCAAGCGATCACGCAGGTTTGAGCCCTCGAGCAGTTCCGTAACCAGGTAGGGAGCGCCGTCGTGGGTACCGACATCGTAGACCGCGAGAATGTTGGGATGGTTGAGTGCGCCGGCGGCGCGCGCTTCCTGCTCGAAGCGCCGCAGCCGGTCTGGATCGCGGCAGAAGTACGCCGGCAAAACTTTGACCGCAACCTCGCGGCCCAGGCGCGGATCCCGCGCCCGGTACACTTCGCCCATGCCGCCCGCGCCCAGGGACGCGACAATCTCGTAGGGCCCGAGTTTCGTACCAGCTGCAAGCGCCATGTGTGGGTGGAATTATACGTGGGTTAGGCGGGAATTTCGGCCTGCTTTTGATTCCCTTCGCGGCGCAGACGCGCCACGACCAGACGGATTTCGTCGTAGGTGATCTCGGGCGGTAATGCGTCCTTTAACGTCTTCAGGCGTTCCAGTCGATCCAAGCCGAGAGTCGTGCAAGCCGCTTCAATCATCAACAGGCGGCTGCGATCGATCCACTCGGGACGGAATTCTAATTCCCCTTTCTCCACTAGTCCGGCGACTGCGTTCACCACGGTTGAGATCTGGCGTCCGCGGATGCGGGCTATGTCGTCGAAGGTTTTGCCCTCTTCCAACAGGCGCAGAGTCTCTAGTGCTGGAGCTGTTTTCTTCTCGGGCAGCGGGGCGGCGCGCGCGCCTTCGCGATATTGCCGCAACGCGGAGAGAATTCCTTGACCATACAGATCCGCTTTGCGCTCGCCGATGCCGGTGATGTTCAGCAGGTCCGCGATCGAGCTGGGCTTCAAGTGGCAGATCTCATCCAGCGAACTGTCGTGGAGCACGACATAGGCGGGCATGCCTTGTTCCTTGGCAGTCGTCCTACGCCACTCGCGCAGATATTCGCGTAACTCCTGGTCGGCATCGGCCACTGGAGTCGCCACGACTCGAACTCCGCCAGAACCCGAGCTCACGGCGCGGCGAACGGTTGCAGGAGTGGCCTTTTCCGTGAGCCAGACAGGCGCGGCCTTGCAGACGTCGCAGGCCCCGCATGACGTCCACTTTGGAGTCTCGCCGAAATGCGTGCAAATCTGGCGGTGGCGGCATTTTCCCGACTCGGCGAAGGCGCGGATCGTGTGGTATCGCTGCCAGGCACGATCGCGCTCGGCGGCATCGAGAATCTGGTTGGCGAAATATCCGAGCAGGCCGGCGTCCTGCTTGCGCCAGAGCAGGATGCAGTCGGCGGGCTTGCCGTCGCGCCCGGCGCGTCCGGCCTCCTGATAAAACTGTTCGACTGACTTGGGCAGCGCGAGGTGGATCACGCTGCGCACGGTCGCTTTATTGATGCCCAATCCGAAGGCGATCGTGCCGACGAGCACGCGGACTTCGTCCGACATCCAGCGTTCCTGATTGCGGCGGCGGTCGCTGGAATCCATTTTGGCGTGGTAGCCGACGGCGGCGATTCCCTGGTCCTCGAGAAAATCCACGGTCTCTTCTACTTTCGCAATGGTCGGAGAGTAGACGATTACGTTCCCCTCTTCGTAGTGACGCAGCGCAGTCACTAGGAGCGCGGTATGTTCCACGCTGTCGCACTGGCGCACCAGGTAGCGCAGGTTGGGACGATGGAAGCTGGCAATGTATTTGTCGGGATTGCGCAACTCGAGTTGAGTCAGAATGTCGTGCCGAACATGATGCGTGGCGCTCGCGGTGAAGGCGGCGATGGGGTGATCGGGAAATTTTCCGCGCAGACGGCTTAACTGGCGGTACTCGGGGCGGAATTCGTGTCCCCACTCGGAAATGCAGTGGGCTTCATCAATCGCGAAAAATGAAATAGGCACCTGCTGCAGCCAGCTGAGAGTGTCGGCGCGCTGCAGGCGCTCGGGAGAAAGATAGAGTAAGCGGAAGGCGCCGTCGCGCGCCTGCCGGATGATGCGGCTTTGTTCTTCGTTGCTGATGGAACTGTTCACGACCGCGGCCGGAATGCCCATCTGGGCCAGCTGCGCCGCCTGATCCTGCATGAGCGCAATCAGCGGAGAAATCACGATGGTGGTTCGCTCGGAGACGACTGCGGGCAACTGGTAGCAAAGGGACTTGCCTCCTCCGGTCGGCATCACGACACAGGTGTCGTGTCCGGCGAGCAGGCTGCGCACAATTTTTTCCTGCAATGGCCGGAACGAACTGTATCCCCAGTAGCGCCGTAACGGGGTCAGCAGGTCGGCGTCTGGGGTCATGAAATCCAGTATAGGGCGTTTGGGAAGAAGGAAGGTTGCGCCGCGGCGGTTTTAGCGCGCCTGGCTCCCAAACCGGGACCTCGCAACCTTTGAGCCTTTGTCATTCCGAGGAGCGCAGCGACGAGGAACCTGCTGGCGTTGGCAGTGGAACGATCTCACGGTCGCCGCGAACCGTCGCTGCCGGATGCATTCTCTCGAACGCAATCCAGGTGAGCGCGATGACCACGAAGCACAACACACTGCCTTCCGGGCCGACCGATCCTCCACTCAGCCAGTCTGCGCCGTGCAGGGACGAACTCAACAGATGTCCAGGAGATTTCATGCCGCTGTCGGGCACGGAATAGAAAAACGTTTCGCCCCAATCCCATGCCGCGTGAAAACCCACGGCGAACCAGAGGCTGCCGGTGCGGCGCAGGGTGAAGCAGAAAAATAATCCGATGGCTGCCGCGGCGAGCGCGCCTTGCCATTGCTCGCCTGGGTTGCCCAGATGCATCCATCCGAAGAGCGCAGAAAGGGCCAGGGCAGCGGGCCAGAAGCCGGTTCCGCGGGTGAGGGTGAACTGGGAATATCCGCGGAAGAAAAACTCCTCATAGAGTGCGACCGCCAGGAACATGGCCGCCCAGAAGCTGCCGAACTTTGCCAGTCGCAGGCCATGCAACACCAGGTGTCCGAAATCGAAGGCGTGAAACTCGTAGAGCGCAACCATGAGCAAGGTGATGGCGGAAAATCCCCACACAATTCCCTTCCAGAACGCGGGCTCGAATGCGCGCTGGACCGGTAATCCATAAGAGCGCCATGGGCGATGTTCGATCCGCGCCAGTAGGACAGCTGGAATGGTCGCGGCTAAGAATAGGCTGCATTCGTCTACGAGCGTCCATAGCCCTATCGTGGGATGGGCCAGCCACAACGATATCTGGCGCAGCGCGGAATAGAGGAGCGCGTAGAACACAAGACCCCAACCGGGACGCAGGCCGTCCGGACCCAGGAAAAGCGTGCGCGCGTACGAGGGCTGAGTGGCGACCGAGAAGTCCGGAGCGGAAGGCTGCTGCGCAGAACTGCGTTCCGTATTTACGTCGAGATCACTCAAGTGAGCACGGACTCCGCAAAAATCATCTCCGCAATCTTTCCGCAAAGTGCCTCCAACATGGTAAAACACTCGGCTCGACCTTATGCGTCCATATTTCACGCGCGAACGCTTCGGACGGCCACAGTTTCTGGCCGGCCTGCTGCTGCTCTGCTTTCTGGCTCAGGCCTTGTGGCTGGTGCATGCCGAGCTGCGAACGGCGCAAGCACCTTACGGACAGGAAGCGCTGCGCATCAGCGAAGGGTGGAAGCAGTGGCACGGGCGGGGCGTGGCCGGGGCTCCTTTCTTGGACGCTGCCGGCAATGCTGCAGAAGATCCGTTTCGCGGTGACGACCGGGGCTTTGATACCGAGCATTCGCCGCTGCTGTCTGTAGCCTCCGCAGCGCCGCTGCTGGCATGGCCGCACGATTTTGACGGGGATTCGGCGGTTTACTGGCGCTGGCTGCCGCGAATTCCGTTCCTCGCCTGCGGGCTCTTTCTGGGCGCGTCGTTGTGGTATGTGGCGCGGCGACTGTGCGGCAACACCGGAGGGTTCATCGCACTCACTCTGTACTGTTTTTCCCCTTCTCTCATTCAGGCCAGCGCGGTGTGGCATACCGAACCGGAGATTGTGGCGACGTGGGGAGCGTTTGGGTCGATCTTCACGGCGATCGCGGTCGCGCATACGTTGTACGCTCCGCGCGAAGTCGTGTTGTGGAACTGGCGGCGCATCGTACTGCTGGGAGTTGCACTCGCGATTGCGGTGGGGGCGCAGTTTTCTCTGATCGTGCTGGTGCCGATGGCGCTGGGCTTTCTGCTCTATGTGGCTCCGGTGCGGCGGCAGGCTGGATTCGTCATCTGGATGGCGGCCTGCGCAGTGGGAGTGGTTCTGTTGTTCGCGATGTACTTTTTTCATGGGCACGCGTTTGCGGAGAGCATGCGGCACGCGGTTTTCTGGGGAGCGACGTGGCGCGGATTCACGGTGTTGGGAGTCTATAAGCAGGTGGCGGTGCAGATAGGACGCGCTTGTCCCGCGCTGGCGCTGGGGCTTCCGGTCGCGGTGGTGACCTACGCCGTCTGGCCGCGCACGCGTTATTTTGGCAACACTGCGCCGCTGCTGGTCGCGGTGCTGTTTCTGATTTTAGGCATGGCACATCCGCACGTTGGGGGTGCGGGATTTCTGCTGGCGACGATTCCGTTCCTGTTTATCTTTGTCTCTGGAGTGCTGGCAGACTTGCTGGAGACGCCGCAGCGGCCTGTGGTGATGGCGTGCGTGGTTGGGTTGCTGGCGGCGTATGTGGTTTGGAGCCTGGTGAATCTGGCGCAGGTGCCGCGAGGCTGAGGCGTTCGTCCTTGCAAGAGACGAGCGACTCATCCGCGAGAACGATGTGCCGCACTCCTTTCCGCCTGGCGGGAGTGCGGCACAATCAGGTTTAGGCGCCTTCGGGGGAGTGCAGCACCCGGAAGGTGTTGCCGCCGCCCGAGAATACGAGCAGCAATGCATCGTCACCTTTCTTCACGTTCGCCAGGGCCTGTTGCACATCGCTCGCGGACTGGACTTTGTGGCGGTTGACTTCGAGGATGATGTCTCCCTGCTGGAGTCCGGCGTTGTCGGCTGGGCTTCCTGGCTTCACTTCTTCGATCACCGCTCCGTGGATTTCGCGCGGCGCCTGAATCTGGTCGCGCAGTTCCGGCGTCAAGTCACTGAGGCCGATGCCCCAGTGCATTTTGCCTTCGCCTTTACTGGATTCGTCACTACCCTCCGCGGTGCGCTTTCCTAGTTCTTCGAGGGTGACCGGAATCGTCATGCTCTTACCGTCGCGCAGAACCTTGAGCATGATTTTCGAGCCAGGCTGTTTCTGACCGACCAACACCTGGAGTTCTCCGGCGTCGCTGACTTTTTGACCGTCGATTTCAGTGATGACGTCGCCGATCTGCAGGCCGGCTTTGGCTCCGGGCGAATCAGGATCGACCTGTGTCACGACTCCGCCGGATGCGTTGGTCTCGTCGAAGAACTTCGCGTTCTCCGGCGTCACGTCGGCGATGCCGATGCCGATGTGGCCGTGGCTGACTTTGCCATCGCGGATCAGGGCTTCAACTGTGGGCCGGACAATCTGCGACGGGATGGCGAATCCCATGCCGGAGAAGCTGCCGGATGAGGAAATCAGGAAAGTGTTGATGCCGACGACTTCTCCACGGGCATCGACCAGCGGGCCGCCGGAGTTGCCGGGGTTGATGGCGGCGTCGGTCTGAATGAATTCGCCGGGCTTGGTGCGGTCGGTAGGATCGGGATTGGCGCGATTAATTGCGCTGACGATACCGCGAGTGACGGTGAAGCGGAATCCGTAGGGATTGCCGAAGGCGAGCACGGTTTGGCCCGGACGGACTTCCTTCGAGTCTCCCCAGGGAGCGCTGGCGAGGTCGCTGGCGTTTACTTTCAGAACGGCCAAGTCTGTAACGGGATCGGCGCCCACAAGTTTCGCTTTCAAAACGCGGCGATTGCTGGTGGTGACGCGAATGTCGACCGCTCCATCGATCACATGGTTGTTGGTGACGATATATCCGTCGGGAGAGATGACCACGCCGCTGCCCATGCCGTGCTCGATCTGGGGTTGGCGCGGTTGCATCCGTGGGCCAAAGAACTGGCCGAATGGGCCGCCTTGGCCGAAGAACTGTTGCATGTCGTCCGGCATCCTGCCGTTTGTTTCTTTGGTGTGAGAAGTGACGGTGACGTTGACGACCGCGGGTGTGACGCGGGCCGCGAGCGTTTCCATCGCCTTGTCGAGGGCCAGCAG
>Ga0210400_10004009_pt1 | contig 12880 bp, 8 predicted proteins | sample IncBWH26MmetaG_FD_155456 | JGI IMG/M metagenome (GOLD analysis project Ga0210400, IMG submission 155456) | Forest soil microbial communities from Barre Woods Harvard Forest LTER site, Petersham, Massachusetts, United States - Inc-BW-H-26-M | ecosystem: Environmental > Terrestrial > Soil >...
AAGCTGCTGGGCGATAAGGTCAAATCCGGCTTCTACAAGAAGACGCGTGGGCCGCAGGGTGAAGAAAAGCTCGCCATCGATTGGAAGACGCTCGAATACCATCCAGTGCAGAAGGCTAAATTCCCCGCGCTGGAGATGGCCAAGAACATTGAAGACATGGGTGAGCGGCTGCGCACTATTCTTGCTGGGGGTTCGGATAATGCCTCCCGCGACAAGGCGACGCAGTTTATCTGGACCACACTCTCCGATCTGTGGACCTACTCCGCTAATCGCATTCCTGAAATTGCTGACACCGTAGTGGAAATCGACGCGGCTATGCGCATGGGCTTTAACTGGGAGATCGGGCCGTTTGAGATTTGGGACCTGGCAGGCGTTGAGCCGACCGTTGCGCGTATGAAGAAAGAAGGCAAGCCGGTCGCGCCGAATGCCGAGAAGCTGCTGGCCGCGGGCGCAGGATCGAAGACCTGGTACAAGGACGATCCTTCCTCTCCTTCAGGCCGCGCCTACTTCGATCTGCGGACGGGTAAGTACCAGCCGGTAAAAGTTGCCGAAGGTGTGTGGTCGGTTTCGACCGCCAAGAAATCGAACGGCGTGGTCAAGAAAAACGCCGGAGCTTCGCTCATCGACCTGGGCGATGGCGTAGGCTGCATTGAATTTCACTCCAAGATGAACGCGCTGGGCGGCGACATCGTGCAGATGGTGACGCAGTCACTCAAGACCGGCGGCATTGGCGACCAGTTTGAGGCGTTTGTTATCACCGGCGACTCGGCGAACTTTTCCGTGGGCGCCAACCTGATGATGTTGATGCTGGCCGTGCAGGAAGAAGAGTGGGACGAAGTTGACATGGCCATTAAGCAGTTCCAGGGGATGACCCAGGCCATTAAGTTCTGCTCGCGCCCAGTGGTGACCGCTTCCTATGGCATGACGCTGGGCGGCGGCTGCGAGATCAACCTGCATTCCGCGGCTCGCCAGCCACATGCTGAACTCTATATGGGACTGGTGGAAGTTGGCGTCGGCCTGCTGCCCGGCGGCGGCGGCTGCAAAGAGATGTTACTGCGTGCGCTCGACAACGCCCGGGCGGTACGGCCCGATGGTCGCGGCGAGTCAGTGGAAGTGATGGAAGGCATGAAGCGGATCTTCGAAACGATCGCCATGGCCAAGGTTTCAACCTCGGCCTATGAAGCCCGAGCATTGGGCTTTCTTTCTGATGGTGATGTGATTTCGATGAACCGTGACCGCATCCTGGCCGACGCAAAAGATCGCGCGGTGGAACTGGCCCGGGCCGGATATCGCGCGCCCGTGCCGCGCACGGACATTCCCGCGCCGGGCGAAAACGCGCTTGCGACGTTGCGCCTGGGAATCCATCTAATGAAGCAGGCTGAATATATCAGCGACCACGATGTGAAGGTCGCAACCAAGGTGGCCGAGGTGATCTGCGGCGGCAACGTTACGCCGGGAACGCCGGTGAGTGAACAGTACATCCTGGACCTGGAGCGTGAAGGCTTCAAGTCGCTTTGCGGCGAGAAGAAGACCCAGGAACGGATCCAGTTCACGTTGAAGACCGGCAAGCCGCTGAGGAACTAGTGAAAAAACGCGGACTCGTCATCTTAGGCGTGGTTGCCCTGCTGGGAATATGGCTGATGATTGTTGGCTATGAGTTCCTGGAAAAGGAAAATGCTCGCTTTCAAGTCAGCGTGAAAGCGGCGAAGGAAGAGCAGCAGCGTTGCGTGGCGCGAAATTCGAAGTATCGGAATTATGACCAGTTTCGTACCAGTATCCGGGTGCCATACACGAGCGATCTGCCGCCGGAGGGCTGGATGAGGCAGTACAACACGGTGCACGCGGGCATGAGCGAATCAGAAGTTGAGATCATTCTGGGCGCTCCGGATTACGCTCGGTGTGATGTGACCAAACAGGGCGACAAGTTTGTGGGGTCGACCTGGGTCTATGCGGTAGCAGTTCCGCAGGACGTGGCCAATGACAGCCAGAACAGCGGAATTCAGATTGTCTTCGGGCCGGACGGAAAACTGACGGACAAGAACGCAATGAACATGCAGCCCAAACCGAGTCCTACGCCCACGCCGGTGGCCGCGATTACACCTCCGCCCGCGGAAGTGCCATCGCCAAACGCCACGCCGGTGCAAGCTGGAACGCCGCTTCCGGCTGCGACGCCGAGTTCAGATGCGGCACCTGGCGCGACGCCAGCAACCGCGCCGCAACAAGCAATTCCGTCGCCGATGGCAACACCGTCTCCGACGCCGCAGTGAGAATCAGCGCAGGCGAGGGCGCCTGCGGTCCACGTTCGCTGGAGATTTTTAGAGGCTGAGGGCCAGGAGCCAATGGCCAAGAGCTAGGAGTTATTTATGCGTGAAGTCGTAATAGCAAGTTCAGTTCGTACGGCAGTCGGAAAATCAGGCAAAGGCACCTTGCGTGCCACGCGTCCGGACGACCTGGCCGCAGTCGCCATCAAGGGAGCGCTCGATCGCATCCCGCAGCTCGACAAAAAAGAGATCGAAGATGTCATCATCGGCTGCGCCACGCCAGAAGCCGAGCAGGGCATGAACGTCGCGCGTATCGCCTCGTTGCGGGCGGGGCTGCCGGTGGAAGTTTCCGCCATGACCATCAATCGCTTCTGTTCGTCGGGATTGCAAGCCATCTCGCTGGCGGTGGATTCCGTGGCGGCAGGCCGCGCTGAAGTTGCCATCGGGGGCGGCACGGAATCGATGAGCATGATTCCCATGGGCGGGAATAAGGTCTCCATCAATCCGTGGCTGATGGACAACTATCCCGACAGCTATCTTTCCATGGGCCTGACGGCGGAGAGGCTGGCTAAGCGCTTCGGCATCACGCGCCAGCAGGCGGACGAGTTTTCCCTGAACAGCCATAAGAAGGCCATCGCGGCCATTCAGGCGGGCAGGTTTGAGGATGAGATTGTGCCGGTGCCGGTCAGCTTTACGACACCGAACGGATCCAAACCAAAGCGTATGGAAATCGTTTTCAAGGTCGATGAAGGTCCCCGCGCCGAATCGACGTTAGAAGCCCTGGCGGCTCTGAAGCCAGCTTTCCATGCCCGGGGAAGCGTTACGGCAGGGAACTCGTCGCAAACTTCGGACGGCGCAGCAGCAACTGTTGTAATGTCCAGTGACAAAGCCCGGGAACTCGGTATCAAACCAATGGCGCGTTTTGTGGCATTTGCCACGGCTGGCTATCTCCCGGAAGAAATGGGCCTGGGACCGGTTTATGCCATTCCCAAAGTCCTGAAGATGGCGGGCCTCAAGCTGGAAGATATCGACGTGTTTGAGTTGAATGAGGCGTTTGCCGCGCAGGCGCTCTCCGTTATCAAGGAAGCAGGGCTTGATCCGAACAAGATCAATCCCAACGGCGGCGCGGTTGCGTTGGGACATCCATTGGGATGCACCGGAGCGAAGCTGACGGCGACGATTTTGCGTGAACTAAAGCGCCGCAACGGCAAATATGGAATTGTGACGATGTGCATCGGCGGCGGCATGGGCGCGGCGGGGATCTTCGAGAATTTGAATTAACAATATCCACCACGGAGACACGGAGGCACGGAGAAAAATGAAAACTAAGTTTTGGCCTTCTCCGTGTCTCAGTGCCTCCGTGGTGAGAAGTTCTAAGGAGAGATCATGGCTACAGTAGCAGTCCCAAACAAAATCAAACTGGCGGGCGGAAGTTTTCTGATCGAGGAGCACGCAACTGACCAGGTCTTTACCCTGGAAGACCTGAGCGAAGAGCACCAGCAGATTGCGCAGACCACCCAGGATTTTGCCCGCAATGAGATCCTGCCCAACGCGGAAAAGATTGAGCACAAGGAATTTGCGGTCACGCGCGGGCTGATCCGCAAGGCCTGCGAAATCGGCATTGCCAACGTGGACATTCCGGAGCAGTACGGCGGCTCCGACATGGACAAGATTTCATCGGCGATTATCGCCGAGCATCTGTCCGTCTCGGGCAGCTTCAGCGTGGCGTTTGGCGGGCACACCGGCATCGGCACGCTGCCAATCGTTTATTTTGGCACTCCGGCGCAGAAGGCCAAGTATCTGCCCAAGCTGGCTACGGGCGAATTAATCGCTGCGTATGCGCTTTCTGAATCCACTTCGGCTTCTGACGCCATGAATGCGCGCACCAAAGCCGTGCTTTCGCCTGACGGAAAAGAGTGGATCCTGAACGGCGAGAAGATGTGGATCACCAACGGCGGCTTTGCCGATGTGGTCATCATCTTTGCCAAGGTTGATGGCGAGAAGTTCAGCGCATTCATCGTGGAGCGCACCTTCCCCGGCTTCTCCTCGGGCGCGGAAGAAAAGAAGCTGGGCATCCGCGGATCATCGACTACGCCGATCATCCTGAACGACTGCCGCGTGCCCAAGGAGAATCTGCTGGGCGAAATTGGCAAAGGGCACGTGATCGCATTCAACACGCTCAACATTGGACGCTACAAGCTGGGTGCGGGCGTAGTGGGCGGCGCGCGCAATGCTCTCAACAACTCGATCGGCTATGCCAAGCAACGCAAAGCTTTTGGCAAGACGCTGGCTGACTTCGGCATCATTCAGGAAAAGCTGGCCAACATGGCGGCCGGGATTTACACCGGCGAATGCATGTCATACCGCACCGTGGGCATGATCGATTCTGCGATGTCAGATATCGACAAGAACTCGCCCGATGTTTACAAAGAAACAGCCAAAGGCATTGAAGAGTACGCGGTCGAGTGCTCCATCCTGAAAGTGTTTGGCTCGGAGATGCTGGATTATGTTGTCGATGAGACAGTCCAGATTTACGGCGGCTACGGTTTTGTGGAGGAGTATCCGGCGGAGCGGGCGTATCGCGATTCGCGCGTGAATCGTATTTTTGAAGGCACCAACGAGATCAACCGCATGATCATCACCGGATGGCTCCTGAAGCGCGCCATGAAAGGCCAGCTGCCGCTCATGCCGGCAATCAAGAAGCTAACCGAGGAAATTATGTCCGGCCCGAGTTCGGCGGAGCCGCTGGAAGGGCCGCTGGCGGCCGAGCGCACGCTGGTAAGCAACGCCAAGAAGGCCGCGCTGATGCTGGCCGGAGCGGCGGTGCAGAAGTACATGGCGGCGATTGAGCAGCAGCAGGAAATCCTTTCCGCCATTGCGGACATGGTGATTGAAATTTTCGCCATGGATTCAGTAGTGCTGCGCACGCAGAAACTGATCGGGCGCCAAGGTGAAGCGAAGTCCGCTCTGGCGGTTGCGCTGGCCCAGGTGAGCCTGACCAACTCCATGGACAAAATTGAAGCTGCAGCGAAGAAAGTTGTGGCTGCAGTTTCTGAAGGTGACATGCTGCGCACGCAGATGGTCATCCTCCGGCGCTTGTTCAAGCATGAGCCATTCAACGTGATCGCGCTGACCCAGCAGATTGCTGCGCGATTGATCGAGGCAGGCAAGTACGTGCGGGCGTAAGTAGCAATCGGAAAAGTTGTGAATCAACCGGCGGTTGGCTATCATCTTTTGGCCAGCCGCCTATTTTTTATGAATACAGAATGCAATCGCATCGCTAGTGCGCTCGCGTCCGCCATTAACGGAGACGCATGGTACGGGGACTCTCTCCGCAAGATCCTGGACAAGGTAACTGCGAAAGAGGCGCAGGCGCGGCCGATCGCCAATGCCCATACGATCTGGGAGTTGGTTGTTCACGTCGAAGTGTGGGTCAAGTTTTGTGTGAGTGCGGTCGAGGGAATGCCTATTCCCGCCTGGTCTACCATGCCGAAGGAGCAGGATTGGCCGACGGTTGGAGATACGAGTGACAAAGCCTGGCAGCAGGCTGTGAGTTCATTCTTTTCCACTCATCTTAAGCTAATGGAAACGATCAAGACCTTGAACGACGACCGCCTCGAGACGACAGTGCCGGGCCGGACTTACAACTTTTACCATCTCTTCCAAGGCATGATTCAGCATGCGGTCTATCACGGCGGGCAGATCGCCTTGCTGAAGAAAGCTCTGACCTAACGATTGGATGAGGCTGTTTGCGGTTCTGGAGCAGGTAGAGGCGCTTCGTCACCGGTCTTGGCAAAAACTCTGCCCGTCATCTCTTCCGCGGGAGCGCCGCCTGCCATCTGCTGGGCCACAATCATTTCCCGCGCCGCAGGACGGATAGCAGGCAGTTTGGACCAGAAGACACCAGCTCCGACAATCGCAACCACACCGCCGATTCCGACAGTGAACGGAGCGCCTAACTTGTGGGCAAGGCTGCCGGCGAGCAGCGCGCCCATGGGAGCCATCCCCATAAAAGTCATGGCATAAACGGACATGACGCGGCCGCGCAGGCGGTCCGGAACCATGCTCTGAATCAGAGTGTTGGATGACGCCATCTGGATCATCATGCAGAAGCCGGTGGGCACCAGCAGCACGGCTGAGAGCCACAGCGAGCGTGAAAAGGAAAAGAGCAGCAGGGCCACACCGAATCCGGCACATGAAACAGCTACCCAGACACTCAGCCCCTTGAGGGTCTTCCTCATTGCCAGAGTCAGCGCGCCGCCAAGGGCGCCGATGCCTGAGCAACCCATGAGCAAGCCCAAAGCCTGGGCGCCGCCATGGAGTATTTTGTCGGCGAACAGAGGCATGAGCACGGCATAGGGCATGGCAGTGAAACTTACCAGCCCCAAGAGCAACATTAGTGCGCGGACCGGGCCGTTTTGAGCGACAAAGCGGAAGCCTTCAATGATATTTTCCAGCGGTGAACCTTCGATCGCCATGCGTGGCCGGTTCATCTTCATCAGGGCCAGGCCGGCGATGACCGCCAGGAAGCTAACACCATTGGCGAAGAAGCACCAGCCTTCGCCGATGGCGGCAACAACAATACCCGCCAGAGCCGGTCCCACTACGCGCGCGCCATTGAACATTGAAGAATTGAGGGCAATGGCATTTACCAGGTCAGCGCGGGAAACCATATCAACCACGAAAGACTGGCGGGCGGGGAGATCAATCGCGTTGACCACGCCGGTAAGCGCCGCCAGCGTGACAACATGCCATATCTTTACCCGGTGCGAAAGCGTGACCCACGCCAGCACGAACGTGAGCAACATCATGGCTGATTGGGTGGCAATCAGGATTTTTCGACGGTCAACCCGGTCAGCCAAGGCCCCGCCAATCGGCGCCAACAGGAAAACCGGGATCTGCGAGGCAAATGCTACTGTCCCCAACAGCAGGGCTGAGCCGGTAAGCCGATACACCAGCCATGCTTCGGCCACCTGGTCCATCCACGTGCCAATGAGCGAAATCAACTGGCCGGCAAAAAATAATTGATAGTTGCGATGACGCAGGGCGCGCAGGGCTTCAGGAAATCTGGAAGTAGGGCCGCTGGCGCTGGGTTGAGGAAGATCGTCTGGCATCTGCCTATTAGATGCTTATGGATCGACAAGCTATAACTTATTTAGAAACGTGTGATTCGCTCATTTTAATGACCTCTACCAGGCGTCGCCGATTCAATCCGCGTTGAGGCCGGCGGCACGAGTCGAACGGCGTTAGCGACAGGGAATTTAACGAAGAAGTGCAGAACCCCCAATAAAAATCGCATGATTCCGTATTTGGCTATTTAGAGAAAATCACTGACACGTTATCGTGTGTAACCTCGCGAGTTGCTCGAATGTCTTACCCTTCCGCAATAGAAGATGATCAAGCACGTGGAACGGCTGTCACCTTTGAATTACCGGTCTGGCCCCGCCGCTGATGGTCACCGTTTTGTGCTGATGTTTAACCTGAACTTCAACCAGCAGCTTGAAGGATAAGGGCGTGGAAAATACCTACCCATCCGTAAACTGAGGCTTTGTTGCAATGGTTTGCACATACGGTCCCCTCCGATGCGATTCATGGCGCCGATAGCTACCTGACCTGCCAGCGTTGCCTGCACCTGCAACGCTTTGTCAATGCTTTGTCACTAAAGAACTGGGCAGAATCCTACGAGAAACTAGAAGCGGGGCCGAAGGTTCGGTCCCGCTTCTTTCATTCCCATGCCTACTTGCTGGCGTCGGTGGACCCCTGCGGGCCATGGAATCGAATCCTGGCGCAAATTTGGCATTTACTTACAATTCAGAGAAGCGTATTGTTCTCTGGCCAGCTTCTACTCTCGATTCGGCATATCGGAGCAACCTCAGCTCCCTCTCAGGAGATATACCAATGTTGAAGACCTCTCGTCACGCGTTACCCTCACGCGTATTTCTCGGATTCTTGCTTCTTTTCGGTTTGGCCGGTATCAGCTTCGCCCAAAACGATATCGCTGCGCCTAACGGCTCGGCCGGCTATGTAAGAATGCCGGTAGCTACCGTAGACAATTCCATGGGCCAGCCAGTCAGCTCGGCTCCTCTACTTGTGTTCCCAAGTGGCGCAGACACCTCTAAAGGCAGCTTTTCCTCCGACGCGAATGCGGCGGGCAATGGGCCAGGAGGCAATGCTCCGACAAATGCAGCAGCCAGAATTACCACGAGTACTATTGGCGGCGTCATGACCGGACTGGATACGGTACCGACTTTTACCGGCTCGTTCTTTAATCCCAACCCGTCGATACTCGGCTCGCGTCCCAATGGCGTCTTTCCGTTCGTCATGATCGGGAACGATCCTCGCGTCGGCGGCACAACGCGCATCCCTGCCAAGATTACGGAAGTTTCGCTTACTTTGCTCAACGACGATGGAAGCGTCAGGGCCACGATGCCCTTTGCGCCGTTCTCAGATCTCACGGAAGACTCACCGAACTTCTCTCCGACCAATTTTACTTCCGGACACCACATCCAGTATGAGGATGCGATCCATCGCGCTCAATTCTTCAACAGCATGGACGAAGACTGGCACACCGTGCTGAGCGGTCCAACCACCGTGAACCGCGTCACGTTCACCATCCCTCGGCATGTCAAGGTGCGGCTGGCGAACGGAACCATCGTCTCGGTTCAAGCTTACTTCTTTGGACACGCACCGAACGGCGATCCTTTCATTGAGTTGCTGGACCTGCTCTTCAACGCCCTGAACACCAACCAGGTAGTGAATGACATCAATGCCGGTAACTTCACCACCGATGCGATCAATATCAACATGTATCCCAACACATTCCTGTTTTCCATCAACAGCCAGGGACAGTTTGCCGGCTGCTGTGTACTGGGATTCCACACTTACTTCTTCGAGTCCGGTGTGACACCGCAGCCACGCTGGATCTTCAACTTTGCCAGCTGGATTTCTCCTGGATTGTTCGGAGCCGGCTTCCAGGACGTAACTGCACTTTCTCATGAAGTTGCAGAAACATTCGCAGATCCTTTTGTCAACACGATCGTGCCGACCTGGCAGTTCCCGGGTGTTGCCCCCACCGCCAAGGTTTGCCAGGCAAATCTGGAGGAAGGCGATCCCATCGAGGTGCTTCCAGTGGCGACCATCCCCATTCTGGTACGAGAGCGGAATGAAGTGTTCACCTATCACCCGCAGATCATACCTTTGCTGCAGTGGTTCGAAATGGGAGCAAAGTCTGATGCCATCGGTGGCGCGTTCAGCTACCCAGACACGACTACTCTTCCGCATTCCGCCCTGCCCTGCCCGCAGTAAGCGGAGTTTGTTTCCAAACCGTGGCGCCGGTTTCCCCGGCGCCATTTTTTCTGCTCCCAGCGAATTCACCGGGGAAGTTGGCGAACGTAAATTTGCATCTCGGGCGACCGCCTGATAATCTAACTAAATGGTTAATTGATTTCATTTTTGGGCGTTCGTCCGCCCTTTTTGGTGATATTTGAACGAGCGAAATTCGCACTGGCAACATGGGCGCATCCCGCCCTGCGCGACAGCATCTAAAACCCGATGCCCCGTCAAGAAGGTAAATATATGGATGCAAAGTATTTGGGTCGTTTTATTCATATTTCTGGCTACCCTTTCTTCCGCTGCTCAACTTCCTGGTCTAACACCGGCGCCGGAGACTGAACGCCAGACTCCAGCGCTGACTACCGCACTGCCGCTATCGCAAGAGTCATTCAGTGGCAGCGGAACGGTGGACAAACTGGTGCCTGGCGTACTTCCGCTTTCCCTGCTGGACGCAATCGATCGTGGTCTTAAACACAACCTGGGGCTTCTTCTTTCCCAGCAGCAGACGGAGACGGCGCGGGCGCAATATCGCCGCCAGTTGAGTGCGCTGCTGCCGAATGTTTCCGGCAACGTCAACGAGTCTGTGAACAAGATCAACCTGGCGGCCTTCGGCATTCCGCTGCCCGCGGGATTGACGTCGCCCGTGGTGGGGCCATTTGGCATCTTCGATGCTCATGCCAACGTGAGCGAGACATTGCTCGACTTCAACGCCATCAACAAAGTCCGCGCGGCCTCTGAAAATGAGAGAGGCGCGAAGTTCACGGTGCAGGACGCGCGTGAACTGGTGGTGCTGCTTGTCGGTAACCAATATCTGCTGACGGTAGCGAGCGCCACGCGACTGGACACGACCAAGGCCCAGTTCAATACTGCTCAGACCATCTTCCAGCAAACTCAGGACATGAAAAAGGCGGGCGTGGCTGCAGGCATTGATGTTTTGCGTTCGCAAGTGCAGATGCAGACGCTGCAGCAGCGCGTGCTGGCCGCCCAGAACCAATTTGAGCAGCAAAAGATGTCACTGGCGCGGACCATCGGGATACCGGTGGCGCAACAGATGCAACTGACTGACGCTGTCCCGTACGCTCCGCTTACCGCGTTGAACCTGGAAGAAGCGCTGGCCCACGCGTATCAGGTCCGACCGGAGTTTCGGGCAGCGGAATCGCGGGTGCGCTCGGCTGAACTCGCGGTGAAGGCCGCCAAAGGCGAAGCGCTGCCGACCGTGGAACTGAACGGACAGACAGGCTTCATCGGGCCCGCGCCCGGAAGCTCTGAAGTCACGTACGCTTTTTCCGCCGGCGTACGTATACCGATCTTTCAGGGCGGCAAGGTAAAAGCGGACGTCGACCAGGCAGCAACCTTGCTGCGCCAGGAGCGCCTGCAACTGGAAAACCTGCGCAGCCGCGTGGAATATGAAATCCGTTCGGCGCTGCTGGACGTGAAGACCTCGGATGATGAGGTAGCTGTGGCCAATCAGCAGATCGAACTTGCGGCCGAGCAATTGAAGGAAGCGCAGGACCGCTACAAAGCCGGCGTTTCCGGAAGCCTTGAAGTGGTGCAGGCGCAGGAAGCTGTTGCCGGCGCGAATGAAAACCACATTCAGGCGCTGTATCAGAACAACGTAGCCAAACTGACGCTGGTGCGCGCCCTGGGCGAGGCGGAGCAGCGGACGCGAGCATTTTTGGGAGGGAAATAACGTGGCTGACCCGATTAAGATATCGCAATATGAAGTGGAAGAAGACGCGAAGGAGCCTGTCGGCACAGAAATAGAGGTGCCGGAGAAAGATGATGAGCGGCGCTCCGGCGAAGAACGGCGTGCGCTGGCGGACACTCGCGCCGTGGGATTCTTCCGCTCGCATCCTCGGGCCAAGTGGCTGATTGCCGCGGTGGTGATTCTTCTACTGATCGGCGGCTTTTTCATATGGCAGTATTACTCAGTTCGTGAATCCACAGACGACGCTCAAATCGACGGTCACATCAATCCCATCAGCCCGCGCGTTACCGGCACCGTGGTGAACGTGTTGCATGACGATAACGAAGTGGTACAGGCCGGAACCCTGCTGGTGGAACTTGATCCCAAGGATTACCAGGTTGCCGTGGATCGCGCGCGCGCTGACCTGGCCAACGCGGAGGCCAATGCGGCCGCAGCCAACGTCGGCGTACCGCTCACGCAAACCACAAGCTCCAGCCAACTTGTCGCCGCCGATGCCGGCGTAGTAGGCGCGGGACGCGATATTGAATCGGCCAAGGCCAGGCTCAATGACGCACAATCCAACTTTGCTAAAGTGTCCGCCGATCTCAAGCGCATGGAGATGCTGATCGCAAAAGACGAGATCTCGCACCAGCAATATGACGCATCGGTAGCGGCGTACAACTCGGCAAAAGCAAACGTGGAAGCCGCGACCGCCGCGATCGCCAGCGCTGAAAGCCGAGCTGCACAGGCGGCAGCCCAGGCTGTAGGCGCTCGCACTGTCCCTGAGCAACTGAAACTCACGCGTGCACGCGCTGGAGCCGCTACCGCGGAAGTGCAGCGGGCCATCTCCTCGCTGGCGCAGGCTGAACTGAATCTTAAGTACACAAAGATCATTGCGCCGGTGACCGGCGTGCTCAGCAAGCGCAGCGTTGAGCCAGGCCAAACCGTGCAAACCGGCCAGCCACTGTTTTCCATCGTGAACCTGGATGACATCTGGACCACCGCAAACTTTAAAGAAACGCAGCTTCGAGGAATGAAGGTCGGACAAAAAGCTACCATCAAAGTTGACGCCTACGGTCGGCAATTTAGCGGCATCGTTGAATCAATTGGTGGCGCAACTGGAGCGCGCTTTAGCTTGTTGCCGCCGGAAAACGCTACCGGCAATTACGTAAAAGTGGTGCAGCGCATTCCGGTCCGCATCCGCTTTGACAAAGATCAGGACCCAAATCATCAACTGCGTCCGGGCATGTCAGTGGAGCCAGTCGTGTTCACCAAAAAGTAACTCTTCGAAACAGCCGCGAGGCCCGTACACGCCGAGCGGCCAGCAACAGGAGCTGTCGACCGCCAGGGTTGAGCAAGATGCAAAAGCGGTTTGGAGCGTAGCGACATAAATAATGGAAAAGCCCGTCATCAATCCGTGGATCATCGCCGTTTCGGTGATGCTCGGCACCTTCATGGAGGTCCTGGACACCACGGTTGTGAACGTATCGCTACAGCACATTGCCGGCAGCCTTTCCGTTACCCCGGAAGAAGCTACTTGGGTTCTCACTTCTTACCTTGTCGCGAACGCCATTGTGTTGCCGCTTACCGGATGGCTGGG
>Ga0210400_10004013_pt1 | contig 12875 bp, 8 predicted proteins | sample IncBWH26MmetaG_FD_155456 | JGI IMG/M metagenome (GOLD analysis project Ga0210400, IMG submission 155456) | Forest soil microbial communities from Barre Woods Harvard Forest LTER site, Petersham, Massachusetts, United States - Inc-BW-H-26-M | ecosystem: Environmental > Terrestrial > Soil >...
ATCGTGATGCAGCGGGAAGCGAAGGAGCTCAATTTGCGCCACGCGGCATCTTTCGAAGAGTACGCACGCGCCGTCCCGCTTTTTATTCCGCGCCTGACTGCCGCGAGATTATCCACGGACTTGACCGGGTCCTTCTCTCTCTCCCAGTACAAGAAGAATCATGAATGGCAGGCAGCCGTTGGTTTCTTATTTCTCCTAGTAGTCTTGTTGGTGATCTGGCGCCTTCGCCAGCGCTGATGCTGCCGCGTTTGCCACACCTGGACATGCAACGAAGCAAGTGATTTCCGGCCGCGCACCACCCAGGTCAGCAGAGAAGCGGAAGCGGCAAGCAAGAGACGCCCGATAGTTATAAAAAGGAATCCGGTTAGAACGAGAACCGCTATCGTTACGAAAGAAGAGGAGAGAAGAAGAAGAGACGCAGCATTCCGTGCAACGGCGGGATGCAAGCCCAGCGCGATGCCGCAGGAAAATGCCGCGGCGATCGCTACGGCGGGCAGCCTCATGGCACCCTACGCAACCTCACCAGGGTTTCGATGTGAAATGTCTGTGGGAAGAGATCGAACAGATGCATTTCTGTGATTTCATAGCGGATGCTTGGCCCAGTGATTTCTTTCGGTTTCCGGGGTGAGCCCGTCAGCACCGCCAAATCGCGAGCCAGCGTGGATGGATCGCAGGAAAGATACACAATCTCTTTGGCGCCGAGCTCCGCGAGTTTCTCAGCAGCTTCTGCGCCCAATCCGGCTCTCGGCGGATCCAGGAGTACGAAGTCTGGTTTTTCTTCGGTTTTCTTCAGGAACTCTTCCGCATGCTCGTTGTGCGATACGATTGTGACGCCAGCAATTTCCGCATTGGCATAAAGATCCCGCGTCGCGGCAAGATTGGCATCCACGCACACAACTCTCTGAAATTTCTTTGCCAGCGGAAGTGTGAAAAACCCGACACCCGAATACAGGTCTAGCGCCAGCGCGCCATGCGCATTCTCCGTCACGGTCTTCAGCAAATCCTCGATCAGGAAGCGGTTCACCTGAAAGAACGAAAGATGGCTGACCCGGTATTTGTATCCGCCGGCTTCGTGCGTTAAATAACCCGGTCCCGTCAATTCAAACCGATTCTTCTTTTGGTCCAGCAACAGCAAACTTTCGATCTGCGGCAAGACGTCCCGGAAAGCAGATGCCAGTTCCGCCGCAGGCTTGAGGAATTTCTCAAACGCTACGTTCAGCGCAATTTTGTCGTCTGACGAATCCGCAAAGGCTTCGATCTCTTGGATACCCTCCGGCAACTTTGCTGAGCGCGCCATTTCCTGAAGCTGCGCGAAGGTATGGGCAAGGCGCGGCGAGAGCACCGGACACTCATCGATCGGCACAATCACCGAACTCTCCGGCAGAAAGTATCCCAGCGCACGTGGCATCCCGCTTCGCACCGCCCATTGCGCGCGGTTTCGATAGCCATACGGTTCGGCTGAATGTTCCACGATCGCGCCATCCCATGTGATACCGCCCAGCCGCGAAAGCGTTTCACGCAAAATTTCTCTTTTCAGCCTCAACTGCTCCGTTGTCGGGATGTGCTGGTAGTGGCACCCGCCACATTTCTGAAAATGAACGCACTTTGGTTTTTCGCGCTCTTTCGCCGGTGAAATGACCTCCAGCAGTTCGGCCCAGATCAATTTCTTCTTTTTCGATTTCGCGTTCGCCCGCACTTCTTCCCCGGGCAGAACATAAGGGACGAAAACGGTATTACCATCGGCGTGTGCCAAGCCGTCACCGCCGTAAATGAGCTTCTCAATCGATAATCTTAACTCATCAGCCATAATATTTGTCCTGTTTTAAGAAAAATCGCCTTTTAGATTGGAACTCGAACCTGTCTCGGTTCCGGATGGCGAGCCAAATTGCTGGCTCACGCTAAGAAAAATAGAAAAGACTCAAGCGCGGTATTCCAAACTCTTCCAACAGCCGTTTCTGCACGTACTGTTTTTCGACCATCGCCAGTTGCTCCGCTTTCATCTTCCGCCTGTACATCGCCAGTTGCCCATCCACTTCGCGCCGGACCTTGAGCATGAGCTCTTCCGGCGCATGACTCGTCAGCAGCGCCTGTATCTTCTCATCCAGAATCGTCAGCCGGCGCTCCAAATCTTCCAGGTCCAGCGTCCCCGGCGCATCGAGGAGCTGGCTGCTTGACTCCAGCGATTCCGCAATTTCCGTTAACCGGCTGGCGATCTGCGGCTGTTGTTGCAAACTCTTTTCTGCTGCGCGTTTCAAATGCGCCACATTCTTAGCAAAATATGTTTTCAATTCATCTCGCGAAAAAGCTTCGCTGGCCTTTGCTCGCGCGACTTTCGGCGCACTCCCCGCAGCCGCCTCCTGCTGTTCTTCGGCCGCTTCCAGCACCGCGTCCGTGCAATACGCCAGGTTTTTCAACGGCTTGCCCGCTCCCCGGCGAGACCTTTGATAACTCTCAAACGCTTTGTCGATCCCTTTCAGCGCGGCTTCCAGTGGCACTCCGGCTTTCTGCCACGCCTCCATGATCGCCCAGTCCAGCGGCGACACCAGCAGATGCGCCCCGCGTTTCTTCCAGAAGTATTCTTCGATTTCCGTAAAGTAATTGAAGTAGTTCCAGCCGTCCATTTCGTTGGTTGGGGCGCCCCCGGTTATCCATTCTCTGGGCGAGACTCCGTCTGCCTTGCCGATGCCGGAGGTCTAGCTCTGCGCCTTCTTTGCCGGCGCCGCTGCTGCGCCCTTGCCGTGCTCCGTCGTCTGATTTTTCTCCCAAATCAATCGCAAGCCCGTCAGGGTAAGGAATTCATCGGTATGCTGGATATGTTTCGAGCCTTTCGAGACAAGCCTCGCTTGGCCGCCGGTCGCAACTACCTTCACATCTTCGCCAAGTTCCTTCTTCATACGCGCGATCATCCCGTCCACCATGTCCACTGCACCGTAATACAAACCTGCTTGCATGTGCGTGACGGTGTTCGTCCCGATCACTTTTCCCGGGTCCTTAATTTCCACGCGCGGTAGCCGCGCGGCGCGCGCAAACAACGCCTCCGACGAAATTCCCAGTCCGGGCGCGATAACCCCGCCGAGATACTCGCCCTTCGCGGAGATCGCATCGAACGTGATCGCGGTCCCAAAATCCACCACGATACACGGCCCGCCGTACTGATGAAACGCCGCCACGCCGTTCACGATCCGGTCCGCGCCTACTTCTGACGGGGTGTCCACCAGCACGGCCATCCCGGTTTTTACGCCCAGTTCCACGAACAGCGCCTTCTTCCCAAAATAGACGCGAGACATTTCAGCTAGTGTCCGGTTCACCGGCGGCACCACCGAGCTGATGATCACGCCCGTGATCGCGTCCCGGTCCAACCCCGCGAGAGTGAACAAATTCCTCGTCAGCACACCATATTCGTCGATCGTCTGCTCGCGTGCCGTCGTCAAACGCCAATTCGCGATCAGCTCTTCGCCGCGAAAAACGCCTAGCACCGAGTTGGTATTCCCCACGTCAATGGTCAGCAGCATCTAGCGTGCCTCCGCGACATCGCCAGAAATCACCGCCGTGACTCGTCCGTCTTCTCGCTCCACTTGCAGCAATCCCTCCGGCCCGAGTCCCGCAGTTGTACCGACATAGCTTTCCGTTCCGTTTGTTACCCGCACGCGTTTGCCTTTTGCATAAGTCGATACTGATTCGAAGCGCGCCACAACGCTGGCCACGCCTTCCCGCAGGAAACGATTGTAATCGTTCTCGAATTCGCGCAGCAACCGGACCAGCAGCTCCATGCGCGACTGCGGTTTACCCGTTTCCGCGCGCAGGGAAGTTGCTATGTTGGCGAGCTCACCGGGAAACTTCTCTTGATTCACGTTCAGCCCGATTCCGACAATCACGAATCGCACTTGATTTGGCTCCGCGTGCATCTCCGTCAGGATGCCGCCCACCTTTTTCCCCCCAATGAGCAAGTCGTTCGGCCACTTCAGATCCACATCCAGCCCAGTAAGCGCCTGCACCGCGGAATGCGCGGAAAGTCCCGCCATCATCGTAAGGAGAGGAGCCTGTACCGGCGCCAGTTTTGGCCGAAGAAGCAAAGTCACGTAAATGCCGGCCGCGCGTTGGGAATGCCACGAGCGTCCCGCCCGGCCTCGTCCCGCGGTTTGCTCTTCCGCTAGGACGACCGCGCCCTCCGGTTCGCCTGCATGTCCCAATTCCAGCGCTACTCGGTTCGTCGAATCCGTCTTGAAGAAATGAAATATGTGTTTCCCGAAAAGGCTACCCTTCAGCCGTTGCCTCAGCATGTCCGGAGTCAGGATATCGGGGACTTGCTCCAGAAAGTATCCGCTGCCTGGTTGGCTCTTTACTTTCACGCCCAATTCGCGCAGCCGTTCCACCCACTGCCACACCATGGACCGCGAGACGCCAACCTCTTTAGCGATTCGCGCGCCGCTGATCACGATGGTGGCATTTTCCGCCAGCAACGTAAGCAACCCTGCCAGCCGCCGGTCGGTTGTGTCCGGTAAGGATTCCTGAGCCATCGGGATCTCGTCGCGCCCCTTCGCGCCGCCTAAGCTTACGTTCCCTCGATGCTGTCCACAAGCAAGCTGAGGTTTGCGGCGGGAGCCGAGTGTGTAAGCATTCCGGAAGAAAGAAAGTCGGCCCCCGTCTCAGCGTACGCCCGTGCGTTGTCGAGCGTGATCCCTCCGGAGATTTCGATCACGCAGTCTGGGCGAATCTCGCGCGCGGTCGCCACGCATTCCGCGGCGTGTTCCAACGGCATGTTGTCCAGCAGCACCGCTTCCGCTCCGGCCCCCAGCGCCTCAAGCAATTCTTTCTGGTTGCGAACCTCGATCTGCACCGGCAAAGGTCCCGGGCCGACGACCTCCGGATCCAGGCCGGCGGCATCGTAGGCGCTCGCCGCCCGCGGCGGTGGCGTCTTTGGTGAAACATAGGTATGCGCTTTGTCCAGCGCTTGCTTGATTCCCCCAGCCAGTGCGATGTGATTCTCCTTCAAGAGGATCGCGTCATAGAGTCCGAAACGGTGGTTGCTCCCGCCGCCCGTCTTCACTGCATATTTTTCCAGTGCCCGCAAACCCGGTGTCGTTTTCCTCGTATCCCGGATTCGCGTTCTCGTCCCCGCGAGTTGTTCCACAAAGCGCCGCGTCAGCGTGGCAACTCCGCAAAGATGTGCCAGAAAGTTCAACGCGGCTCGCTCGCCGGTCAGGATCGCGCGGGCGTTTCCCCTGACTTGCACGATCTCAGCGCCAGGTTCCACAAATGACCCGTCGTTGTGCGGGCGGGTGACCCGAATCTCCGGATCCAGCGCGCCGAAGACCTTCTCGGCTATCGGCAATCCCGCGCAAACGAGTGTTTGCCTGGTAAGGATTTTGGCCCGCGCCGTCGCCCGTGGCGGCACCACCGCTGCGCTAGTCGCATCTCCCGTGCCAATATCTTCCTCCAGCGCGCGCCGCACAAGCTCAGCAATGTAGCGAGAATTCCAATCCATAATACCCCGAAGAACTATGAATCTTTTTCCAGTTGCGACAGGCGATCTTGCAACTTGCGAAGTTCGATGCGCTGCTCGGCGAGTGTCGCTTCCAGCCCCTTAATGATTTTTTCCGGCGCGCGGCTCCGGAACGTCTCATCCCCGAGCTGCCGTTCCTTCGACGCAATGGCTTTCTGCAAACCCTCGATCTCTTTCTTTAGCCGCGTCTTTTCCGTTGCCACATCCACCGCGTCGGAATACGCGATGCGCACGTCAAAGATAGCCGTCGAGCGCACCGCCCCGCTTTTCGCATCGAACTGTTGGCGCGGAACGATGCGAAGTTCAGACAAGACCGCGAACCTCTCAATCGCTCCTCGATTCTCCTGAATCAGTGCGCCCGCACCCACATCGCTGGTAGAGAATTCCGCCGCCACTCTCTTTTTGGGATCGAGTTTCAGTTCCGCGCGAATGTTGCGCAGCGCCGTGACCACTTCCTGGATCGCTGCGACATCCCCCATCGCTTTTGCGTTCTTCCAACGGTCATGCGCTTCTGGAAATTGATCCAGCGCGATCGATTTCGCTCCGACCTTTTGCGGCAATTGATGCCAGAGCTCCTCCGTCAAAAAGGGCATGAATGGGTGCAGCAGCCGCAACGCCGCATCGAACGCCGCGAAAAGATTTTTCCACGCCACGGTCGCCCGGTCGCGGTCCGCGCTCTGCAATTCCGGTTTCACCCACTCGATATACCAGTCGCAGAAATCTCCCCAGAAAAACTGATACACGCCTTGAGCGGCTTCGTGAAACCGGTAATTCGCTAACGCTTCATTCACCAATTCTACGGTTGCCGCCACTCGCGCAAACATCCAGGCATCCACCAGCGGAACGCTGCCACGATAGGCATACGGCGCTTTCGCACGCACTTCCGGCGCCGCGAGTTCCTCCAACCTCGCCCCACCCTCTTCAAACTTATCCAGGTTCACGAACAAAAACCGCGCCGCATTCCAGATCTTGTTCGCAAAGTTCCGCGAGCTTTGAATGCGATCCTCGGTCCAGATCACATCGCTGACTGACGCCGTAACCGCCAACGTGAAGCGCATCGCGTCCGTCCCGTATCTGCGGTTAACATCAATCGGATCGATTCCCGTGCCTTTGGACTTCGACATCTTCTCCCCGTCGGGGGTACGCACGATGGAATGGAGGTAAACAGCGCGGAAGGGAACTTTCCCTGTGAAATGCAGCCCCAGCATGATCATCCGCGCCACCCAAAAAAACAGAATCTCGTAGCCGGTGATCAGCAAACTCGTCGGGTAGTACGTCTTGTAATCCGGGGTCGCCGCGGGCCAGCCCAGTGTGGAAAAGGGCCACAATCCGGAGCTAAACCACGTATCCAGGACGTCTGGATCCTGTTCCAGTTTTGCCGATCCGCACTTTGTGCACTTCACGGGCGCTTCCCGGGCCACGATGATTTCCTTGCAATCGCCGCAATGCCAAGCCGGAATCCGGTGCCCCCACCAGAGTTGCCGCGACAGCGTCCAGTCGCGGATGTTTCGCATCCAGTTGAAATATTCCTCGCGCCGGTTATCCGGAATGATTTGGATTTCGCCACGCTCCACCGCGGCAATCGCCGGCTCTGCCAGCGGCTTCATCTTGCAGAACCATTGCGTCGATACACGCGGCTCGACGATTGTCTTGCTCCGTTCACACAAACCAATGGCATTCGTGTGTTCCGTAATTTTTTCGAGCAGGCCCAGCGCCTTCAAGTCCTCAACAATCTTTTTCCGCGCCTCGAAGCGGTCCATCCCCGCGTAGGCCCCCGCCGCCGCGTTCATTTTGCCGTCATCGGTCATTACATCGATTTCCGCCAGCTTGTGACGCCGCCCCACCTCGAAGTCGTTGGGATCGTGCGCTGGCGTAATTTTCACCGCCCCTGTGCCAAACTCGCGGTCCACCATCGCATCCGCGATGATCGGAATCTCGCGGTTCATCAACGGCAGTAACGCTTTCTTCCCGACAAGTTGCGCGTACCGCTGGTCCTCAGGATTCACCGCCACGGCTGTATCCCCGAGCATTGTTTCCGGCCGCGTGGTAGCCACAACGAGAAAATCCTTCGTCCCCGCCACCGGATACTTGATGTACCACAGATGCCCCTGCCGCTCCTCGTGCAGCACTTCTAGGTCGCTCAGCACCGTCAGGCACACCGGACACCAGTTCAGCAGCCGGTTCTCCCGGTAAATCAGTCCCTCTTCATAGAGCCGTACGAATACTTCCGTAACCACACGCGACAATTCCGGTGACAAGGTGAACTTCTCGCGCGACCAATCGCAGCTCTCTCCAATCTGTTTCATCTGCCGGGTAATCATGCTCCCCGACTCTTCTTTCCACTTCCAAACACGCTTCAGGAACTCTTCGCGCCCCAGGCTTCGGTAATCGATTCCTTGTTCCCCCAATTGCCGCACAACCACGCGTTGCGTCGAGATTGAGGCGTGGTCCGTTCCCGGCAAATAAAGCGTGTTGTATCCTCGCATGCGGTGCCAGCGCGTGAGGATGTCGATCTCCGTGTGGTCCAGCATGTGCCCGATGTGCAGCGATCCGGTCACGTTCGGAGGCGGAATGACGATCGAAAACACCGGCCCAGGCGCATTCGCATCCGCTTTGAACAGCGCTTCCTTCACCCAGAAGTCTGCCCACCGCGGTTCGATCTGCTGCGGTTCGTATGCCTTTGCTATCTCGCGAGCCATCCGGTGCACTTCTCCCATGCGAGGCAGGTTTTGGTCTGCCCGTTCCCGACCACTTTCAGTCGTGCAGAGTAATCTTCGACTATACGAGGGGAAAAGTGGCTGCGTCAATTCGGCCGGGCTCAGCCCCGCGAGAGAACGTTCATTTTAATGAGTACAAAACCAGGATGGATCTTCGAAGCTATGGGGCAGCGAATCAAGACTTCTTCGATTTCATCTCTTCCTTAACCATGGCCGCAACGACCGGCTTCAGGATTTCTCGCGTGACCGCCTGCAGAACGTCGGAACTCAAGTTCGCGAGCACTTTGGCAACCAGGTCGTCCATGCTGCTTTGGGCCGCCTCCGCCTCTGCGGCTTCGTGTCGTGCGTAGAAGCTTTCACTGGAGGCTTGTTCCTCCGCCGTGAGCTTCGCGCCTTCGGTAACTTGCACGGCTTCCTCGCGGATGGCCTCAACCGCGGCCGCTGGCAAGTCAGCTTCCTCGATCACTTTCGGAGTCGGCTCGCTGGCAGCCTCAGTGGCTTTTTCCGCTCCATTGTTCGACGCCAGAGGAGCGGTCACCGGCACCGCTGTATCCCACGCCGAAGCAAGCCGGTTGGCCTTCTCCATCTCCGTATTCCACGGGTTTGATGGAACAGAAAACCATGACTCCTTGGGAGCTTTCTTTTCCGGCTCGGTTTGCGTCACTTCCGGTGCGTTGGCAACCACCGCTTCCGTGGAGGATTGTTGGTGCTCTTCCACACGCGCTACTTCTTCCACAATCGCGGCACTCTCCGTCAAACTCTTTTCCTGCGAGGCCGGCGGACTCGCCGCCGCCCACGCCTCGGCCACAAATGGCGTAGTCGCAATCGGCCCCACGAGCGCTGTTGCTTCCGGCATACTGGCTGGGACGGGGGGCGCTGCCGTCACAAGGCTGCTTGTCACGGGCACCGCCTCAACTAGTTCCGGCTTTTCGTCTGCCGGTTCCCACGACTCTCCCTTTGCCTTCCTTGCTAGAATCTGCTCGAAACTACCGGAACGCCAATCCTTTGCCGCGCCGGTGGATCCGGCATCGGCATAACTCCCAGTTGCCTCAGGCCGCCATGGCCCAGCCGGTTTTTCTTCTTCTGTTTCCTCTTCCGTCTCCTCAAGATCCGGATCGCGCCAATCGCGCTCCGTCGCCAATTCTGGAAGCGCCGGCGGCAGAAAATCGGCATCTTCTTCCTTCTCATCCGCGTGTGTTTCCAGGAGGCTTCCAAAAGCCACCGTTTGCGAACCGCTATCTATTCGTACAGGCTCCGGCCGCCCCGGCGCTTCATCCACAAAACTTTCTTGTTCGAATTCTGCCATGGCTGGTTCAGGTGGGCCGGCCGGCACAGGGGTGCTTCCGAGCGTCGGCACCGCCGCGCTACTTGGCCTGAGGAGGTCCGAGGCCCTCAAAGCCTCTGGCTCCGGAGTTTTCGCGGCGCTGGCGTTCCCGTGAGCCACTCCTGCCCGCTGCAAAGCAGACTTGACCATGGAAATCAAGGGATCCGGGGGCACAAACGGCTTCTTCAGCACCCCATCTGCTCCGACTCGCTGCGCTTCTTGCTCATCCAGCGGATCGAACGCGCCCACCAGCAGGATAACCGGGATATGCGCTAGCGAGGGATCTGACTTTACGTACTGGCAAACTTCATACCCGTTCCGGACCGGCATGAATACGTCGGCGAGCACCAAGTCAGGGCGAATATCTGAGATCTTCCGCACCGCCGCTTCGCCATTGCCAACGGCCACGACGTCGATCCCATGATCTTTCAGGGCGAGCCCCACCATCTTCTGGATGTTGCTGTTGTCGTCCGCAACCAGAATCTTGACCACTGAAAGTCCTCCGACCATACTCTACCCGCGTCTGCCACACCCAGCGCGCGGCCATGCCGAACGACCTACATCACCTACATCAATTGTATTGGAGCACCCGCTAGATTCTGCGTCAATCTCAACAGGGCAGGTGTGTGTCGGAAATGAATACTAAGGTTTTGGGTCCTGCCAACCGCCCGCTGGAGCTAAAAAGCGCACGGGGTGCAGCTCCATTCGGCCGCACCCCGTAATGTTTCTCCTGATCTTCGCCCTGCTGCTAAATTTCACCAGGGCAATACTTTTCTCAGGCCCTTTTTCTTCTTGCTAGTGGATTCTTTCTTGCCATCCCCATTGGCTCCATTTTGCGTTCCGTCTTGCACCGTTGAGCCGTCCGTTTTGGATGCATCAGTAGTCTGACCCTCGCCGGTTGGCGTTGCATCGGTCTTCGGAGCGGTGTCGGCAGTTCCCGCCGCCGTCGTCGTACCAGCCGCGGAACTCCCCGCCGCTGCTGGCGCCGTTGGATCCGGTTGCGCCGGAGGATTCGCATCGCCTTCCCCCGCGGTTGGAGCCACATTCTCCGCACCGTCCGTTGTTGCGCTGCTCCCTCCTACCCTTACGGTCGCGACGATTCCTGTGCCCGCGCCGCCGATTTGCGGTTTCCCGCCCCCGGTCAAAACATCAATTCCCGCTTCGCTCTCCGACTCTGGAGTCATCGTCGGCTTTCCGATTGTGGCTGCCGTCCGCATCTCCTGCCCCGGGCCGCTGCGGATCAGAGCCAGCGGTTTCTTGATGAGCATTTCACGTTGCCGCGGCGCATTCTGTTCCGCCGTCATCCACGCCACGGCCTGGGGATCGGGTTGCGGCACCGGGGCTCCCAGTGTCTTCAGCCTGCTCTTCGCGTTGGGAACCAAAGGCGACAGCGGATAATTGCGAACGATCCGCGCGTAATACGGAGCGGCAAGCTCCTTTTTCTCCGTGGATTGCCATATATTCCCGAGCATCCATAGCGCTTGGTCGGATTTGCTGTAGAGCGGGTACCGGTTTACGATCGCTCTAAGCCTGGATTCCGCGGCCTTCTTGTCTTCCTTCACGTAGTAGTAGTAACCAATGCGGAAGTCGCCTTCCGCCAGCAGTTCCTGCACTTCGCGCAAATGCTGTTCCGCCTTCGGAGCCAGCGGATCGTTCGGATATTTTGACAGGAACGTTTGGAACTCGTCCTCGGCCGCGCGGGCGTGCGTGCGGTCGCGGTCCGGCTTCTCCATCTGTTTGTAGTGCGTCATCGCCACCTGCAACTGCGCGTATGCCGCTTCCGGCAACATGGGGAAAAAGATGCCGAAATCCTTGTACGCCTGGACTGCCTGCGTCATATTCGCCGTTCCGCCTTCTTTGTAAAACGAATCGGCGATTGCCAGCTTGGCCTTGGCAAGATACTCGCTGTCCGGATAGGTGTTGATCAGCGTCTGCAGGTTCAGCCGGCCGACTTCATGCCGCCCGTGCTTGACGTCATCCATCGCCTTGCCATACAGAATCTTATCGGGCTCCGCGGTATTCTCCGCGCTGGTCGACTTATTGACCTTCTTCTTCTTATGGAAGATTTGAGCATCGCACCGCGTGGCGCTCAGCAGAAACAGTCCGGTCATCACAAATAGAGCCGACCGCTTGGCGGCCGCTAGGAAGGAAGTACCGTGCAAACTTCACCTCTCTCTCGAGTCTCGGGTTCTGTGCCACCTTCCATAAGCGCCCAGGGATTCGCCCGGACTCTCGGTGGCTTTGCAACATTCAAGTATAACCTGAACGAAAGGCCAGGCCGAACAACTACTTTGCCCCCGGCCACCTCCCGCCCAAGATACCCCCTCTGTGATGCCGTCTCACCAGACGAAGGGTTGCCTTCGATCTCTCACAACCTTTGGAGTTTTTCAAATCACCGTAACAATCGCTTGCCGTTCTTTCAATTACAATGCCATCATCCGCATGCTGGCAGTTAGGACTTGCACCCTTTCAAAATGGACAAACGTAAATTTCTCTTCGTCTCGCTCTCCGGTCTCATCGGTGACATCGCTTGGCAGGTGCTCAAGGAAGGCCACGACGTCCGCTACTACATCGAAGCCGAAAAAGAGCGCGACATCGCCGATGGCTTCGTCCCCAAATCCAAAGATTGGGAAAAAGATGCCAAGTGGTCCGACATCGTCGTTTTCGACGACACTCTCGGCCAGGGCGCCAAGGCCCAGGCCCTCCGCGCTTCCGGCAAGCCCGTGATCGGTGGCACCCCTTACGCGGACCGCCTCGAAGACGATCGCTCCTTCGGCCAGGAAGAGCTCAAATCCGCGGGCGTCAGCATCATTCCCTACGAAGATTTCGATTCTTTCGATCCTGCCATCGAGTTCGTCAAGAAGAATCCCGACCGCTACGTCATCAAACCGAGCGGGGAAGCGCAGAACGTCAAGCGCCGTCTGTTCGTTGGGGAAGAAGAAGACGGTGACGACGTCGTCCGCATGCTCGAGGCCTACAAAAAAGCCTTTTCCGACGAAATTAAGGTTTTTCAGCTTCAGCGCCGCATCAATGGCGTCGAAGTCGCTGTCGGTGCTTTCTTCAACGGCAAGAAATTTGTCACACCGGTCAATATCAACTTCGAGCACAAGAAGCTTTTCCCCGGCGAAGTCGGGCCTCCCACCGGGGAAATGGGGACCGCTATGTTCTGGAGCGAGCCCAACCTGCTCTTCAGTCGCACGCTTCTCAAAATGGAGTCCAAGCTCGCCGAGGAAGGCTTCGTCGGCTACATCGACCTCAACTGCATCGTGAACAACAACGGAATCTATCCGCTCGAATTCACTTCGCGCTTCGGCTACCCGACCATCAGCAT
>Ga0210400_10004014_pt1 | contig 12874 bp, 11 predicted proteins | sample IncBWH26MmetaG_FD_155456 | JGI IMG/M metagenome (GOLD analysis project Ga0210400, IMG submission 155456) | Forest soil microbial communities from Barre Woods Harvard Forest LTER site, Petersham, Massachusetts, United States - Inc-BW-H-26-M | ecosystem: Environmental > Terrestrial > Soil >...
ACCGAGGCCGACCCGGCCGTTCGTGCTGTGGTCGTCACCGGCAGCGGACGTGCGTTCTGCGCGGGCGCAGACATGGGGGATCTGTCCACTATCAGCAGCACCACCGTGGACACGGCCGGCGACACAGATGTCGACAAGCTGGTGGGTGAACGTCATCCGCATTTCGTGACGACGCTGCGCAAGCCGGTCATCGCAGCGATCAATGGCGCGTGCGCGGGCATCGGGCTGACCCAGGCGCTGATGTGCGACGTCCGGTTCGCCGCGGCGGGAGCCAAGTTCACCACTTCCTTCGCGCGGCGCGGCCTGATCGCCGAGTACGGCATCTCGTGGATACTTCCGCGGGTGGTCGGCGCCGGCGCCGCGCTTGACCTGTTGCTGACCGGCCGGGTGTTCTACGCCGACGAGGCGGCGGCCCTCGGACTGGTGAAGGAGGTCGTCGCCCCCGAGGAACTATTGCCGCGCGCGATCGCCTTCGCAGAGGACATCGCCGCGAACTGCGCGCCGAATTCTCTGGCGGTGATCAAGCAACAGGTGTACGCAGACACCATGCGAGACGTGTTCGAGGCGAGTGCGGTAGCGGAGAAGCTGATGCATGAATCGATGCTTCGCCCGGACTTCATCGAGGGCATCACAAGCTTCTTCGAGAAGCGTCCACCCCACTTCCCGGCCTTGAGCGACTGAAAGGACACCACCATGGCGCTGGACTACAAGGCCATCGATGTCGACAACCACTACTACGAACCACTGGACGCGTTCACCCGCCATCTCGACAAGAAGTTCAAAAGGCGTGGCGTGCAGATGGTCGCCGATGGCAAGCACACCCTGGCCATCATCTCCGACCGTGTCAACCGGTTCATTCCCAACCCGACGTTCGACCCGATCATCGTGCCGGGCTGCCTTGACCTGTTGTTCCGCGGCGAGATTCCCGAAGGGGTCGACCCGGCGTCGCTGTTGAAGGTCGAGCGGATGGCGGACCACCCGGAGTATCAGAACCGCGACGCGCGCGTTGCGGTGATGGACACCCAAGGCATCGAAACCGTGTTCATGTTGCCGACATTCGCGTGCGGCGTCGAGGAAGCGCTCAAACATGACGTCGATGCGACGATGGCGTCGGTGCACGCGTTCAACCTGTGGCTGGACGAGGACTGGGGCTTCGACCGGCCCGATCACCGGATCATCGCGGCGCCGATCATCTCGTTGGCCGATCCCAAGAAGGCCGTCGAAGAGGTCGAGGTCGTGTTGGCGCGCGGCGCCAAGCTGATACTGGTGCGGCCTGCGCCCGTCCCGGGTGTCGTCAAGCCGCGGTCGTTGGGTGACCCCGTCCACGATCCGGTGTGGGCCCGGCTGGCCGAGGCAGGGGTTCCGGTGGGGTTCCACCTGAGCGACAGCGGGTATCTGCAAGTGGCGGGGATGTGGGGCGGTAAGTCGACGTTCGAGGCGTTCGGGGGGTCGGATCCGTTGGACCAGATACTCGTCGACGACCGCGCGATTCACGACACGATGGCCTCGGTGATCGCGCACGGTGTTTTCACCCGCCATCCAAAACTGAAGGCAGTGAGCATCGAGAACGGCTCGTACTTCGTGTACCGGCTGATCAAGCGCCTGAAGAAGGCGGCCAATAACCACCCGCGACTGTTCCCCGAGGATCCGGTGCAGCAGTTGCGGAACAACGTGTGGATCGCCCCGTACTACGAGGATGACCTTCCGGCGCTCGCCGAGGTCATCGGTGTCGACAAGATCCTGTTTGGATCCGACTGGCCGCACGGAGAAGGCCTTGAGTCACCGATTTCATTCACCGCAGAACTGGCCGGGTTCAGCGACTCGCACATCCGAAAGGTCATGCGCGACAATGCCTTGGATCTGCTCGGCGTGAACGTGTCGTCGGCGGCCTAAGACACGCTGATGGCCGACTGGACGTTGGGCGCGATCCTGGATGCAATCGCAGAGGCCGTCCCTGACCGTGTGATGTCCATTTGCGCCGACCGCGCGAGCACGTTCGCCGAGTCCGCGGACCGGACCCGCAGGCATGCGAACTTCCTGGCCGGCAGGGGGTTTGGGGCACACCGCGAGCGGGAAGCGCTCGAGCGTTGGGAATGCGGCCAAGACCGTGTCGCGCTGATCATGCACAACGATCTCTACCCCGACATGGTGATCGGCTGCCTGAAGGCGCGCACCGTTCCGGTGAACATTAACCACTACTACACGCCCCGTGAGGCCGGTGAGTTGCTCGCGTATGTGAAGCCGCGGGGCGTCATCTATCACCGGTCGCTGGGCGCGAAGTTCGCCGACGTGCTACCGCCTCAGACAGCTGACCTGTTGGTGTCCATCGACGACGGAACCACCGCACCCGAGCTGCCGGGCGCGATCACGCTGGAAGATGCATTGGCACAAGGAGATACCGATCGCAGTGTGTCGCCGTCGCCGGACGACTTGATCATGATCTGCACCGGCGGGACCACGGGGCGGCCCAAAGGCGTGCTGTGGCGGCAATGCGACATGTACATGACGTCGATGAACGGCGCGGCCCACGCCTCGGCCGACGAAATCCGGGACAGGGTGCGCCACGGCGGCCCGCCGTGGTACGCGGTGTCACCGCTGATGCATGCGGCCGGCATGTGGACCGCGTTCGCGGCGATCATGAACGGCCTGACGGCGATTCTGTACGACAGCCGGACAAAGTTCGATCCGCGCACCGTGCTCGAGACCGTTGAGCGTGAGAAGCCCGGAATGATGACGATGGTCGGCGACGCATACGCCGGCCCGCTGGTCGAAGAACTGCAACGGCGTTCGTACGACCTGTCGTCGCTGCTCGCGATCGGGACCGGTGGGGCGGCGACGAACCCGAAGTTCCAGCGCGCACTGCTGGAAGCCATGCCCCAGATCACCCTCATCAACGGATACGGCTCGTCCGAAACCGGAAACATGGCGTTCGGGCACAGCCAACACGGACAGCAACGCGACACGTTCCAGTTTCGGGAGGGCGGGCTGGTGCTGTCCGACGACTACCGCCGATTTCTGAAACCCGGCGATCCCGAGGTCGGCTGGGTAGCCAGGGCGGGCCGAATCCCGCTGGGCTACTTCGACGATGAGCAGGCGACTCGCATGACGTTCCCGGAGGTCGACGGCCAGCGCGTGGTGATTTCCGGCGATCGGGCGTCCGTCGAATCAGACGGCACGCTCCGTCTCTTCGGCCGCGATTCACTGGTCGTCAACACCGGCGGCGAGAAAGTCTTCGTCGAAGAAGTCGAAGAAGTGCTGCGTGCCCATCCCGGTGTCGCCGACGCCCTGGTCGTCGGTCGGCCGAGCGAGCGATGGGGTGAAGAGATCGTCGCCGTAGTTGTGCAGCACCGTGATTGCGGCGACGTCACACATGACGAGCTCGACGCGCTTTGCTCCACCCATCTGGCCAGATTCAAGGCACCTAAGCAGTACATCTTCGTCGAGCAGGTCCGTCGCCTCGGCAACGGCAAGGCGGACTATCGCTGGGCCAAGAGCGTGGCCACACAGCAGGAGACCTTGGCGTGACCCACAAAGTGATCGACTGCCTGGTGAACGTGCACTTCGGCGAAACCGAAGTTCAACCCACCTGGATGCTCAAGGTGCGGGACGACTATTTCAAGGGCCCGAAGTCCATGTTCGCACCCGTTGAGCTGCCCGAACTCATCGACGAGATGGACGAGCAGGGCGTTGCGAAGGCGATCCTGATGGACGGCCTCACCAAACCGTCGACCACCGCTCGCAAATTCGTTGAGGCCAAACCGGATCGGTTCGCGCTGGCGATGGGTTCAGTGAACCTGCTGCGTCCAGTTCGACCGTTGCGGGAGTTGACCGCGATCGTCAACGACCTGCCGGTCGCCTACGTTGCGGTGGGACCCAGCTTCTGGGGTGACGGCCAGTACCCGCCCACCGATGCGGTCTACTACCCGCTGTATGCCAAGTGCGCAGAACTCGACCTGCCGCTGTGCATGAACACCGGGATCCCGGGCCCGCCGGTCCCGGGCGAGGTGCAAAACCCGATCTACCTCGACCGGGTGTGCGTGCGCTTTCCCGAGCTTCGGCTGTGCATGATCCACGGTGCGGATCCCTGGTGGGACATCGCGATTCGGCTGCTGATCAAATACGACAACCTGCGCCTGATGACATCGGCGTGGTCACCGAAGCGGCTTCCCGACAGCTTGCTGCACTACATGCGCACGCGCGGCCCGGACAAGGTGATCTTCGCGTCGGACTGGCCGGTGCTGCGCATGCGTCGCGTCGTGCCCGAGGCCTTGGCGCTGGACCTGCCCGCCGACGTCCTCGAGAACTACCTCTACAACAACGCGAGCAGATTCTTTTTCGCCGACCGGAACACACAGGAACAGTGAGAATATGGACCGTTACGAACTGCGCAGAGTCGACTACAGCCTGTCCGAGGACCAGGTGGATCTGCAGACGTCATACTCGAAGTTCTTCAAGGCGCAGTGTCCGATCGAGACCGTCCGTGCTGCCGAACCAGCGGGTTTCGACAAGAGTCTGTGGGAACGGCTGTGCGCGACGGGCGCGACGACGATGGCGTTGCCGTCCTCGGTCGGCGGCGACGGTGCGACGCTGGTCGATCTCACGCTCGTGGCCGAGGAGGTCGGCCGGGCGCTCGCGCCGGTCCCGTGGATCGATCATGTGTGCGCCGCGCGGCTGCTTGCCCGGCTGGGCGCCCTCGGCGACGCCGACAGCACGGCCGACGTGGTGTCGGGGGCGCAGATCGCCGCTCTTGATCCGCAGCTGGATGCCGTCGACGGCGTCCGGCTGATCTCGACAGGGTCGATCGCCGACCACATCATCGTCCGCGATGCCGGCCAGGTCGTTCGCCTGGCGTTCGACACTCGCCCGGCCCGGGTCGACAACATCGGCCGGCTGCCGATGGCCTGGGTCGACCCCGCAGCCGCCGACAACCGGACGGTGTTGGCCGGCGGCGCCGACGCGCTCGCGGGTTATCGGCGGGCACTTGATGAATGGCGTGTGCTCACCGCTGCGGCGCTGGTGGGCCTCGTCGACGCGACCATGCAGATCGCGGCCGAGTTCTCCAAGACCCGGTACACACTAGGCGTGCCGATCTCGACGCTGCAGGGCATTTCCCATCCACTCGCCAACATCGCGATCACCGTTGCGGGCGGACGTAACCTCGCCCGGCGGGCGGCCTGGTTCCTCGACAACGAACCCGACGAGCGACCCGAGTTGGCCGCCTCGGCGTTCGTGTTCATGGCCGAGGAAGCATCCAAGGCGGCCACGATGGCCGTGCATGTCCAAGGCGGCCTTGGCGTTTCGTCGGAAGCTGCCGCCACCGCGTACCTGCTCCGGGCCAGAGGCTGGCCGTTGGCGGCCGGAGACCCGGGTGCCAGCGCGCGCCAGGTCGCCGAGATCGTCGCGGCACGCGAGAGCCGCGATCCACGGAGCTGACCCATGGACTTCTCACGAGTGGAACTGTCGAAGGACGATCGAGCGTTCCTCGACGAGGCCCGCAAGTTCCTGCGCACCCATGTGACCGACGAGGTCCTGCGTCGCGATCGCGAGACAGGCGACAACTTCGACGAAGGCGTACACCTCGCCCTGGGCGCGGCAGGGTACCTCGAGCGCGAGTGGAAGCCTGCGTCTGACGGCGGCTTCAGCCGGGTGCGGCGGCGCATTTGGGAACTGGAGAAGCGGCGCGCTCACGTGCCGTGGGTTACCTGGGGAACCAGCGCCATGATCGCGCGATCGGTCCAGAAGTTCGGATCTCCCGAGCTGGCCCAAGAGGTGATGCCAGGGTTCTTCAGCGGCCACATCAGGATGTGCCTGGGCTACACCGAACCCGAGGGCGGCTCCGACGTCGCCACCTGTAAGACCCGCGCGGTCCGTGACGGCGACGCGTGGGTGATCAACGGATCGAAGATGTTCACCACCGGCGCGCATAAGTGCCAGTACGTCTTTCTCATCACCAACACCGATCCGGATGCGCCAAAACACAAGAGCCTGAGCATGTTTCTGGTTCCGCTGAACCTGCCGGGCATCGAGATTCAGGGCATCCGGACGGTGGACGGTGACCGCACCAACATCGTCTATTACAGCGATGTCCGCGTCGCCGACAAGTACCGGCTCGGTGAGGTGAATGGTGGGTGGACGGTCCTGCGTGAGCCACTCAACGTCGAGCACGGTGCCGTTGACGCCGCGCCGGACGGACTCCAGGACGTGTCGATCATGATGCACCAGGCCGGCTTCATGGCCGATGCACTCGACAAGGTCGCGGGCAAGGTCTCAGAAGAAGATCCCAATGGCCGCCGCCTGATCGATGACGCGTCGGTGGCGTATCGACTGGGCCGCAGCGCCGCTCGGATGGAGGCCGCGTTGAGCGCTCCGAACATCTTCGGGCGGGTGGCCATTGCGCAGACGATGCGCGACATCTCGCCGGACCTGATGGACATCCTCGGCACCGCGTCGTCACTGCCGGTCGGCACCGATGGTGCCGCCGATGACGGTGCATCGGAGTATGTCTACCGGTTCGCACCTTTGGTCGGCATCTACGGCGGCACCCTCGAGGTGTTCCGCAACATGATCGCGCAGTACGTCCTTGGTCTCGGCAAGCCGAACTATTCGCCGCCCGTCGCACGTTGACGTCACTATGCGATGGCGCCTGCTTGTTTGAGTTCGGAAATCCGGTCCCAGTCGATGCCGAGATCCATCAGCACGAGTTCGGTGTGCTCGGACGCCTGTGGGGCCCGCGTGGTGGCAAGGGGCTCGTGGTTGAACTGGACCGGCCCGCGAACGAGTTTGAACGGCGGTCCGCCACCGGCTGCCTCGACTTCGACGATCATGTCGTTGGCGATTGCCTGCTCATCGCTGGCGAGGTCGATGAAGCTCTGGAACGGAGCCCACTGGCCCTTCATCGTCTTCAGCTGCTGACGCCAGTATTCGAAGGGCTTGCCGCCGATTGCCTTCACGATCAATTCGCTTGCCGCGTCGGCATTCTCCATCAGCGGGAGCACATCGGCGAAGCGCGGATCGTCGGCGGCCTCCGGAAGGCCGAGATGTTCGAACGTGTCGCGGATGTAGCCGGTCGGGCTCACGATGCACAGGTTGATCGTGCCGCCATCTGAGGTTTCGTAGTTACCCATGAACGGATTGGCGGCCGAGCCACCGGAATGCGGCATTTCCCCACGCATGGTCTCACCGGTGTCCATCCCTTGCGTCATGCTCGCTCCCGCCGCCCACCAGGCCGTGCTCAGCAGCGACACGTCCACCTCGAGGGCCTCTCCCGTCCGCTCTCGATGAAGTAGCGCGGCCGCGATGCCGCCGGCGATGTTCATCCCGCCGATGGAGTCTCCGAAGGCCGGAATCGCCTGCGACAGGAAGCCGCCCAGCTCGGGCGGACTCAACGAGTGGCCGATCCCGCTGCGTGTCCAGAATGCCGTCCCGTCATACCCGCCGACGTCGCGTTCCGGTCCCTTGTCCCCGTATGCGCTGCCGCGTGCGTAGACGATCGCCGGGTTCACCTCGCGGATGTGGTCGACATCGAACTTGTTCTTCTGACGCACTGCGGGCATGTAGTTGGTCAAGAACACGTCGGAGGTCTTCGCGAGCTCGTACAGCACCTGCTGGCCCCCCGGCTTCGACACGTCGATTCCGACACTGCGCTTACCGCGGTTGGGGTGTTCCATCAGCGGATGACGGTCCGGGTCGAGCTCGAAGCCACCCATCTTGACGAAGCCGCGCTGGGTGTCGCCACGGACCGGATGCTCGACCTTGATCACGTCGGCGCCCCAGTCAGCGAGGATGGCTCCCGCTGCCGGGACGAATGTGAACTGGGCAACCTCGAGGACCCGGAAGCCCTCCATCACCTTGACCATCCCAGCCCCTCTCCTCGGACACGCTCACCTGCTGACGTCGAAGGTTACTGGCAGCGCGGTCGGTGAACGGAACGGATTGCCGTCGATGTGCGGATCGTCGTCGGTGATCAGCGCGATGTTGGTCAGCCGGTCGAGAATGCACTCCAGCGCGACCCGGGTCTCCAGCCGCGCCAAGTGCAATCCGAGGCACGTGTGTTCGCCCGCCGCAAATGAGATGTGGGGCAGGGGTTTCCGGAAGATGTCGAACTCCTCGGACCGTTCCCACCGGCGTTCGTCGCGATTCGCCGACCCGATGCACACGTCAACCATTGCGTGCGCAGGAATCTTGACCCCCTCGACCTCGGTGTCTTCAGTGGTGGATCGCTGCACGGTGGTCAAGGGCGTCTCGTACCGAAGATTCTCTTCAATCGCCCGCGTAACCAGCTCGCGGTTCCCCTGCACCGCCGCGAACTGGTCGGGGTGCGTCAACAGGTTGTAGAGCAGGTTCCCCGACGACCGGTAGGTCGTCTCCAGACCCGCGGGCAGCAGGAGTCGCAGGAACGAGTAGATCGCTTCGTCACTGAGCTTCTCGCCGTCGATCTCAGCCGTCACCAGATCACCGATGATGTCTTCGGTAGGAGCGGATTTCCGCTGTTCGATCTGCTCCACGAAGTAGTCCTTCAGTGCCGCGGACGCCTCGAACGCGGTCTTGTAGTCAACGTTGTAGCTGATCAGTTGGATCGCCCACCGGCGGAACATCCAAAGGTCTTCCTCGGGAAGGCCGAGTAGTTTCGAGATCACCCTGGTCGGGAACTCGAACGTGAACTCCCGGACCAGGTCCGCCCGGCCGGCCTGAGCGAACTCGTCGATCAGCGCGTTGCAGACCGGTGCAACGATGGCCGGCTCCCAGCGCGCCAACGACTTTGATTTGAACGCGGTGGAGACCAGGTTGCGGTGCTCGCGGTGTTGCTTGCCCTCCATGGCCAGAATGGTTTTCCCCATGAAGAGTCCGATCGAGGCGTCGTAGCCGCTCGAACTGAACACCCTCCCGTCCCGGAACACCGTGTTGACGGCGTCGAACGACAGCGCTGAATACACATACTTGGGTTTCATCGACTCGGGGAGCCTGGAGTAGTCCATGACCGGCCCGTGAAACATCCCGCTCGCTTGACGCCTCTCGGCGAATAACGGGTAGGGGTCGCGCTTCCAGTCGGCGGCTCGATCAGCTGGGAGGATGTCTTGGGCTTGCGTTTCCACTGTTCTCCAGCGTTCTCTCGGTGGGCACCGGGCCACTGCCACATGAGCCTACTGTAAATATTACAGTATTGCATATAAACGACGTCGCGATCATCGACCTAGGCGCCGTTCATCGCCTGTTCGCGGGCCCACCGGTAGTCGGCCTTGCCGGCCGGGCTGCGTTCGATGACGGGACGGAACACAATGGCCTTCGGCAGCTTGTACCGGGCGATCGACTGGCCGGCGTGCTCGATCAGCTCCTGGGCATCTGCGCTGGCACCGTCAGCCAGCGCGACGACAGCCACCACCTCTTGACCCCAGCGTTCGCTCGGCCGCCCGGCCACCACCACATCGGCGACCGCCGGATGAGACGCGATCGCCATCTCGACTTCCTCGGCGAATATCTTCTCACCACCGGAGTTGATGGTCACCGAGTCCCGGCCGAGCAGCTCGATGGAACCGTCCTCGAGATGACGCGCACGGTCGCCCGGTACCGCGTACCTCTCGCCGTCGATGACGGGGAAAGTGGCCGCCGTCTTGGCCGGGTCTCCCTTATAGCCCAGCGGCACATAGCCTTTCTGGGCGAGCCAGCCGATGCCTTCGTGGCCGAGACCCAGGATCGAGCTGCGGTCCTCGGCCGCCACGTACGTGTCGGGTCCGGCGTTGAACGTGCCGGTCGAGACCGCGCCCGGCATCGACATGTGATGCATCTGCGCGCCGGTCTCAGAGGAGCCCACCCCGTCGATCACGATCGCGTTTCCAAGCGCGTTGATAAGGCGTTCTTTGACCGACGGGGTCAGTAACGCCCCGCCATTGGCCACCGCGACCAATGACGAGACGTCCGCCGTCCCTTTCTCGATCGCCGCGAGCAGCGGCCGTGCGATGGCGTCGCCAACCACGGTTACCACCGCAACGCGTTCGCGTTCGATCGTGGCCACGACGTCGTCGGCGTCCATCCTGTCGACAACGGACGCGAACACAAGCGACTGTCCCGTGGTGATCGCCATCATGGCGCCCCATTGGGCGGCGCCGTGCATCAGCGGCGGCAGGATCATGATCTTCGTTCCCGGATTGTCTGCTGCGCGCGCCGCGATCTGCTCGTAGGACCCCATGACTCCCCCGCCGACGAGGTCTCTGCCGCCGAACGACGTCACAAAGATGTCGTGTTGGCGCCACAGCACACCTTTCGGCATCCCGGTTGTTCCGCCGGTGTATAGGACATACAGGTCGTCCGGCGACGGTTCGACCGGCGGTGGCTGCGGTGAGCTGGACGCGATGACGGTCTCGTAGTCCACCGCCCCGTCGAGCAGCTCGTTGCCCGAGCCGTCGGCGATCTGGATGAGAACGCGCAGCGCGGGCAGGTCTCCCAGCACCTTCGCGACCCTCGGTGCGAACGCGGCGTGATAGATCAGTGCGCTGGCACCGGCGTCTGCGAGGAGATATTGCAGCTCGGCCTTGACGTAGCGGTAGTTGACGTTGAACGGCGCGACGCGCGCCCGCCATGCGCCGAGCATCGACTCGACGTACTCGTTGCCGTTGTATGCGTAGATGCCGACCAGGTCCTGACCGACCTCGTGACCCGCCAGCGAGGACCGCTCGGTGTGACAACCCAATCCGCGCGAGTGAAGGTTCCAAGCGAGCCGCGTCGACCGGTCGACGATGTCCGCGTACGTGTATCGGCGGTCGCCCTGTGTGATCAGTTCTCGATCGGGTATCGCGGCCGCGACGGCGTCGGCGACCGCGGGGACGGTGAAGGCTACGGACATGGCCATGGTCCTACCTCACGACCGCTTCCAGGCTTCGACCAGATCGTCGGTAGTCGTGACCGTCGCCAACAGCGACAGGGTGTTGTCGATGACCGCGTTGCCGTACTCGGCGGGAAATCCGGCGACTGCGTCCCGGGGCAGGACAACGCGGTAGGCGGCGTTGACGGCGTCCATGACGAGGTTGGGGATGGCGATGTTGAGCGAGACGCCGACAGCGACGATCGTCGATACCCCGAGGTTGCGCAGGATGGCGTCCAGGTCGGTGCCGCCCATCGGCCCGACGCCATGCCAGCGGCGCAGCACCATGTCGGTTGGCTCCGGTCCGAGCTCGGGCAGCAGGGCCGCGCCCTCGCTGCCTTCAGCGATGTCCACGTCGGTGCGGCCGCCCCCGAAGATTCTGGCGTTGCGATTGGCGCCGAGCCCGTCGGGCCGTCGCTGCACCAAGCAGTGCACGATCCGCACACCGGCCGCACGGGCGGCCGGCAGCAGGCGAACGATGTTCGGCAGCGCCTCGCGGCGTGCTTCGGTGGCAAGCACCGCCAGCCCCGCATTGGGGCCCATGACAGCGCCCTGACACTCCTGGGTCACGATCGCGGTGTGTTCTGGCGCGGCGAGGTCCGCGAGCTCGACTGTCACGCCGGCACTTCGTAGAACTGCGTCGCCCACTTCCGCATGGCCATATAAGGTTTCGCGTCAACTTTGGACAACGCGGGGTGTTCGACGTATTCCTGGTCGCGCCAGATGTCCAGATCCTCCCAAACCGTGCGCAGGAACTGGTTTTCGACCTGTTCGCGACCCCTCTCCGGCGGGACGTAGAACCGCCACTCCTCGTCCGCGGCCTCCCGGTTCAGGCACACCGGTGTCACGGACGCTCCGTGGACGTACCTGAAATGCGCACTGTCCGGCCCTTTTTCGGCAACGATCTGCGGGTGCACCGGTTCGCTTTCGGCGCGTCGCGAGCACTCGGGATAGGGCCGGTAATACGCGGCCGCGTCGGTGTCGAACTGGCCGAACTTGTGGAATAGGTCCGGTAGTTCCCACCTCGGTGCCGTGCCGTTCGGCTGATGCCACACGAACACGCAGTCACACTGCTCGCGCACGGATACACCCGTCTCGTCAGCGCCCGGACCTTCACGCACCAACCTCCCGCGCCGCCCGCCGATACCGAATACATTACAGTATAGATTTCCGCCGCGGTGAGAGGCGGGAGTGTCCGGCTCGAGGAGGCGTGCACGATGGCGGCAGACACGACGGTGGCCGACGAGCTTGAAGCGATCCGGCAGGTGAAGGCTCGATACTGTCGATTCCTCGACACCAAGGACTTTGAGTCTTGGCGCACCGTGTTCACCACCGACGTAGTGGCCAAGGTCGACTTGGCGGTCTCGACCGGTGGCGCGGATCCGATGACGACGCCGGCTCTCGCGGGTGTCGATCAGTTTGTTCCCGCGGTCCTGGCCGGCATCGGCGACGCAGCGACCGTGCACCATTGCCATACTCCCGAGATTGCGCTCACCTCCGACGAGACTGCGACAGCCATCTGGGCGATGGAGGACTGGCTCGTCTTTCCAGACGGGCGCGAATTACATGGCGCGGGTCACTACCACGAGACCTACGAAAAGCAGGACGGCACATGGCGAATCAAAACCCTGCACTTGACCAGGACTATTCAGCAGTTGGTCGGTGATTTCTCGGCGCAAGTGCCGGACAGCATGATCGGCGAGGGCGACTGAGGCAGGCAGCGATGAGCCGCTTGCGCGAAGAGCATCACGCAGCGGCTCGCTCTCTCATCGCCGTGACGACGGCGATGCCATCGTGGACTCCGGCGCGGCCCAGTCCGTCGAAATGAAACGGTGCCGGATCAGCCATTCGTCATCCGCGGGGACGAACATGTCCCGGTACCGGCCATGGTGGTCAAGACCGACCTCGGTGAACACGGTGAAGTACGACGTGACCCTCGCTTGCTGCGGGGTGATCTCGAGGAAGCGGATGTTTGTCACGTTGTGCCGCACGAGGCGGCTGACCCCGGTCCTGTCGGCG
>Ga0210400_10004015_pt1 | contig 12871 bp, 8 predicted proteins | sample IncBWH26MmetaG_FD_155456 | JGI IMG/M metagenome (GOLD analysis project Ga0210400, IMG submission 155456) | Forest soil microbial communities from Barre Woods Harvard Forest LTER site, Petersham, Massachusetts, United States - Inc-BW-H-26-M | ecosystem: Environmental > Terrestrial > Soil >...
TCCGGTGTCAGCTACACCGTCGCAACGCAAGCTCCTCAATACGATTTCCAATCCCTGCAGGACATCGCCAACATTCCGGTGAATGGGAGTTCGCGCACGCCGTGGCAAATGCTGGCGAACCTGGGGAGCATCTCGCGCGGCGTAGGCTCGGCCACCGTTTCGCATTACAACGCCCAAACCGTGCTCGACATTTACGGGTCCACGCAGGGACGCGATTTGGGTGGCGTGGCGCGCGACGTCCAGGCCATCGTGGATAAAAATCGCGGTCAACTTCCACGAGGATCGCAAATCATCGTGCGCGGCCAGATTTCAACGATGCGCAGTTCCTTCGTGGGACTCCTGGCCGGGCTGGCGTTTGCAATTCTTCTGATCTACCTGCTGATCGTCGTGAATTTCCAATCATGGCTCGATCCGCTGATCATCATCTCGGCGCTGCCCGCGGCTCTTGCCGGGATTGTGTGGATGCTGTTCATCACGCATACGACCATCAGCGTGCCTGCGTTGACCGGTTCAATCATGTGCATGGGCGTGGCCACGGCAAACAGCATTCTGGTCGTGAGCTTCGCGAAAGAACGGATCGCGGAAGGAATGGATCCCATCCACGCGGCGGAAGAATCCGGATTCACGCGTTTTCGGCCCGTGATCATGACGGCCATGGCCATGATTATTGGCATGGTGCCGCTGGCGCTCGGCCTCGGTGAAGGAGGCGAGCAGAACGCGCCGCTGGGGCGGGCCGTGATCGGCGGATTAAGTTTTGCGACGGTAGCAACGCTTTTCTTTGTTCCGGCGGTGTACAGCCTGATTCACAGTTCGCGAAAAAATCCCGGTAAATCGGCGATTTTGGAATTACCGGAAGAATAAGATTTCGCCTGAGTTTTCGTCCGAATTTTTTGGAGGATGGTAGATGTCAGGTCTGACAAATCGGGAGCGTCCGTTTCAAGGCTCCGGCACAAACGGCGCAAAACGTCTTCGCAGTGCTTGTTCGGGCAGTGCAGTGACGCGTGCAATCGTGCTTCTATTTACGGTGTTGGTCGTCGCAATCATCGTGATTTGGGGAATTTCCAGCCGTCGCAAAGCGAATGCACAACTTTCTCAGGAAACTCGAGAACTCGCGGTCCCTTCCGTGACCGTCATTCATCCTAAACGCGGCGCGCCGCAGCAGGAAATCGTGCTTCCCGGAGACATGCAGCCCTACACCGACGCACCCATCTACGCGCGCACCACCGGATATCTAAAGAGTTGGCATGCCGATATCGGCGCTCGCGTAAAATCCGGGCAATTACTGGCCGAGATTGACTCTCCCGAAGTTGACCAGCAGCTTCAGCAGGCCCGCGCGGATCTGGCCACAGCAGAAGCGAATCTGCGCTTGGCGGACGTCACCGCGACGCGGTACAAGGACTTGATGAAGACCGATTCGGTTGCGCAGCAGGATGTTGATAATGCGAACGGGAACAACGAAGCGCGCCGGACAGCTGTCGAATCGGCAAGATCAAATGTAAAACGCCTGGAAGACCTGCAATCTTTCGAAAAGATTTATGCTCCCTTCGAAGGCGTAATCACGGCGCGCAACACCGACATTGGCCAACTGATTGATTCCGGCAGCAGCGGCGGCACTTCGCGGGAGTTGTTTCATATCGCCGCGGTCAGCCGGTTGCGAGTCTATGTTAATGTTCCGCAGGTGTATTCTCCGCAGATCAAGGCTGGACTGCACGCCCAGTTAACTCTTGCGGAATTTCCGGGACGCCATTTTGACGGAGTGGTTGTGCGGGACACGGGAGCGATCGATAATACAACGCGCACAATGCTCACGGAGATCGACGTCAACAACTCTACGGGCGAGCTCAAACCGGGCGGTTACGTCGAGGTGCACCTCACCATGCCTACCTCGGTCACGACTTTCACGCTGCCCGTAAACACCGTCATCTTCAGATCTGCTGGCATGCAAGTGGCCACGGTGAAAGATGGGAAAATTTCTCTTATTTCGATTACTCCCGGACGTGACTTCGGGACCGGGATGGAAGTCCTTGCCGGGCTCAAAGAGGATGAAGCGGTGGTCATAAATCCGCCCGACTCCATTACCAACGGCGAACCTGTCCGCGTTGCCCAAACGCAAGCTGACACGGAAGGTAAGCGCTAGTGCGCACCGCCGAAACCTGGAACATAGCCGAGTCTGCCCGAAGAATTTTCTCATTGGGTGCGGTCGCACTGATTTGTTTTGGACTCACACTGATCGAAGGATGCTCGGTCGGTCCGAAATATTCCAAGCCCATCGCGGAAACTCCGCCAACATACAAAGAACTCGGCGACTGGAAGCCTGCACAACCGAGCGACGCCGCACTTAAAGGCAACTGGTGGGAAATATTCCAGGATCCTCAGTTGAATGAACTGGAAGAAAAATTAACCGTTTCCAACCAGTCATTGCGTGCAGCACAGGACCAATTCCTTGAAGCGCGGGCGCAGTTGCGAATTTCGCGTTCAGCCGAGTACCCGCTCGTCACGGTAGGTTCCAGCATCACGCAGCAACGCGACTCGCTCAATCGCGCGTTAGCCCGCGGGAATGGGCCGGTCAATTTCGCGGATTTTCTTATTTCTGGCGGTGATTTCTCTTACGAAGCCGATGTCTGGGGACGCGTCCGCCACATCGTAGAATCCAGCCGCGCGCAGGCGCAGGCCAGCGCGGCTGACCTCGAGACGGTTCGTTTAAGCCTCCACGCCGAGCTCGCGCTCGACTATTTCACGCTTCGCGGACTCGACGCACAAAAACAATTGTTCGATTCGAATGTGGATGCCTTTCAAAAGGCGCTGGACCTTACACTGAACCGCTTTAATGGCGGCCTGGCTTCCCGGGAAGATGTGGAACTCGCAGCCACACAACTCGAGCAAACCAAGGCGCAGGACATTGACTTGATGTCCATGCGCGATCAATTCGAACATGCCGTCGCCGTGTTGATCGGGCAGCCGGCTTCCACGTTCACGCTAGCAGCAGCGCCGATGCCGCCGGTTCCGCCACCCACGCCTCCGGGACTGCCGTCGGAGTTGCTCGAAAGACGCCCCGACATCGCCTCCGCCGAAAGACAAGTCGCCTCAGCAAACGCCCAAATCGGCGTGGCCAGGGCCGCTTACTTTCCACTGATCACCCTCGGGCTCACGGGCGGCTTTGAAAGCGGAGCGTTCACTTCCTTACTGAATGGACCCAGCGCGATCTGGGCGATTGGCGGGTCTGCGCTGCAAACCGTTTTCGATGCGGGACGCCGTCGGGCCGTTTCCGATCAGGCGAAAGCTGCCTATGACGGAACGATAGCCAATTATCAGCAGACGGTCCTGACGTCGTTTCAGCAAGTCGAAGATTCCCTATCTGACCTGCGCGTCCTCGAAGAGGAAGCCAAAACTCAAGACGCTGCGGTTGCCGCCGCCAATCGCTCGCTGGAACAATCCGCCAATCGGTATAAGGGTGGACTAGACACCTACCTCACTGTGATCACCGCGCAAAGCGCCGTCCTCGCAAACGAACGCACAGCCGTCAGCCTGCTGACCCGTCGAATGACTTCGAGCGTTCTGCTTATCAAGGCTCTTGGCGGCGGCTGGGATGTTTCCAAACTTCCTGCCGTCGATTAGAATGCCGCAGCTGTGTAGGCTGCACAGATCATCCATCTAACTTGAACCTTCCAAAGGGGACGAAGTGACAAGAATTGGAATGAGATCGTTCCGTTTAGCCCTGCGCTTGTTGACATTTTTTTTGCTCGCTGCTTCAACGCTTCTAGCTGCGGGCGCCTATCACGTAATTAAGAAAATTCCCATTCCCGGCGATGGGGGCTGGGATTACGTAGCCGCCGATTCTGAAGGGCGGCGCTTATACGTTTCGCACGATACGGAAATCGTTGTGCTGGATCTCGATTCCGGCGCCATCATCGGAAAGATCGCCGCAGGCGAGAAGACTCATGGCGCCGCGATTGCGCGGGAATTGGGACGCGGATTCATCAGCGCTTCTGATCCCGGCTCGGTAACCATTTTCGATCTGAAGACTCTCGCCACGATCGGCAAAGTGAGAGTTGGAGACGATCCCAACGGAATTATTTATGATCGCAAGACGCAGCGCATTTTTACCGCCGATCGCGGCAGCAAACGCATCACCGCAATTGATGCAAAGACAGGAACAATCGCCGGCACAATCGAAAACCTGGGTGGCCGGACGGAACATTTGGCTTCCGATGAAGCCGGTCACGTCTTCCTGAACATGCAGGACCGCAACACAACATTGAAACTCGACGCGCGGGAATTGAAAGTGATGGAAACGTGGCCGCTAACTTCGTGCGAATTGCCCAGCAGTATGGACATCGATCGCGCTCACCAGAGAATTTTTATCGGATGCAGGGGCGGCACAATGGCTGTTGTGGACGTCACCACCGGAAAAGTCGTCAATACGCAACCAATCGGAGGAGGCGTGGATGCGGCTGAATTCGATCCCGCGACGGGATTGGTTTATTTTTCGACAGGCGCCGGGGATGGCGCTGTCTCCATCTTCCATGAGGACTCACCGGATAAATACGTACTCGTCGAAAACGTGAAGACGCAACCCGGCGCCCGAACGATGGCGCTCGATCACAAAACCGGCAAGGTGTACGTGGCGGTCGCCGGACTCGGACCTCGCCCGGACGCCGAACCAGGAAAACCTCAGCCGAGAGCGCCTATAATTCCAGGCACGTTTTCGGTGCTGGTCGTCGGACAATAGCGCGCGCCTGCGAACGACCTCTTATTCGATCATCGCGATGCGCCGGGCGTGCCGTCCGCCGTCGAACGGTGTGACCAGCCAGATTTTCACAATTTCCAGGGCGAGTTCTTCCGGAAGCATTCGCTGGCCGAGCGAGAGCACGTTGCTGTCATTGTGTTCGCGCGCCAGGCGCGCAGTCTCCAGATTCCAGCACAACGCGCAGCGAACGCCGTGCACTTTATTCGCGACGATTGCTTCGCCGTTGCCCGAACCTCCCAGCACGATGCCGCGCTCGCATTCGCCGCGAGCCACGGCTTCGGCCGTTGGGCGGATGAATAAAGGATAATCGACCGGTTGCGCGCTTGTTGTGCCGAAATCCTGGACTTCGTGGCCGAGTCCACCCAGGAGAATTTTGATCTTCTCCTTGTACTCGAATCCGGCGTGGTCGGAACCAATGGCGATCTTCACGCGCGCAAGGATAGGAGGGCACAATCCCGCTGTCAAGCGAATGCCAAATAAAATTTGCTACTATGAGGAAAATTTAGACCGCATTGATCCTACTGCAGCTGCCCCAACTGATAATTCAGGAGAGCGATCTGGCTCTCGTAATCATACTGTGCGCTAACTCGCGCGATTTCCGCCTGCGTCTTATTTAATTGCGCCTGGCTGAGCTCGACAATGGAACTCAGACCGAGCGTGTAGCGCGATTGCGCGAGTTCGAACGCCTGGCTTGATTCGGTAAGGAGTTGTTCGGTCACCGCGAGGCGCTGGTAAGCCGAGTTAGCATTGAGCCACGCGGTGCGCACATCGCGCACGATGCGATTCTGCAGGTCTCGAAGATATTGCTCCTGGGCCTGCGCGATCGAGTTCGCTTCATTCCGGCGGGCGGAAAATAGCCGCCCGTTGAAAATTGGAATATTGACGTTAAATCCCGCCGCGGCATAGCGGCTCGCCAAAGTATCCTGGCGAAACGGGGTCAGCCCCGTCGTCGCGAGCGCGGAAATCGTGGGGAACCAAAGATCGCGTTCCGCAGTCGCAAAGCTCTGCGCGGATTTCACGGTGAGATCCTGACCGATCAGTTCCGGCCGGCTCTTGAGCGCTTCTTGAATGAGTGACGTGAGATCGGCGGGCGGTGAAGATGGCAGAATTTGGTCGACGAGTTGAAAGGTGCGCTGATCGGAATATCCAAGGGCGTTGGAAAGTTCAGCATTTGAAGCTTGCACATCATTCTGCGCCTGGATCAACAAAAGCTGCGCCTGCGCCAGATCGACGTTCGCAAAACTGACGTCCAGGCCGGATTTAAGATTGCTCTTCTGCAGGGCGCCCGTCTGATCGGAAACAAGTTGCCGTGACTTTACGGTTTGCTCGGCAACTTGGAGAACCGCCTGCGCTTTCAATGCCGCAAAATACGCAACATTCAAACGCAACAATACGTCTGCCCGCGTTGTGACCACGTTTTCCTGCTGAGCCTGCGCCTTCAGGTTTGAGCTTTTCACGAGCTCATAGGTCCGGCCAAAATCAGTAACGAGCTGCCCCACCGTAAAACCTTCCGCGAACCGGTCATAGATGATGGGATTGTTCAAGGCTCCAGCAGTAACGCGGCTATCGTGTTCCGCTTCCACTCCCGTCAGGCTGCCGTACGCTTGTGGATAATATGCAGAACGCGCTTCGGTGACCTGCGCGGCCGCTGCCGAAGCCAGATATGTCGCAGCCTGAATCTGCGGATGATTCTGGATGGCGATTTTTTCAGCATCTTGCAGCGTCAATTGCTGACTTGCCTGGGCTCTGCAAGGGATGTCGCCAAGCAGAAGTACGGAGAGAAGGAACAGGAGCACCAGCTCATGTCGCCGCATTATCGTGCCTCCTGGGGAATGATGGCGGTGCTCGTGCTTGGTGCTTCGCGGCGTCGATAGATCAGCAGGTACGCCGCGGGAACCACGAAGATGGTGAGCACAATGGATGAAAGCAATCCGCCGATAATGACGCGTGCGAGTGGCGCGTACGCTTCGCTGCCGGTTTCCAGTTTGAAAGCCATGGGCAGCAAGCCGACCACAGTGGCCAGCGAAGTCATCAAGATCGGACGCAAACGAATGCGGCAGGCGTGAGCCACGGCTTCAATCACGCCGTGTCCCTCTGCGCGCAGCACATTCGCGAAATCCACGATCAGGATGCTGTTTGAGACCACCATCCCTTGCAGCATCACCACGCCCATGAGCGACTGGATATTCAACGTGGTTCCGGTAAAGGCAAGCATCAGAATCACGCCCACAAGTCCTGTCGGGATTGCCAGAACAATCAGGAAAGGATCGATGAAGGACGCAAACTGCGCGACCAGAATCAGATAAACCAGCAGGATCGAAAGTAACAGGCCAAGCCCGAACCGGCTGAAAGAAGATTGCATGGCCACAACCAGTCCGCGGACATTCACGCGAATATTCGCAGGTAATTTTGTATCGTCGATGATCTTCCCAATCGCTTTGCGCGGATTTCCGATGTCCTCTCCAGACGGAGCGACATAGACATCGATGGTCCTCTGTAATTGGTAGTGATCCACCTCGGTTGGCGTCAGCATTGGAGTGACCTCCGCCACCTGGTTCAGATAAGTCGGCAATTTCAGGTTCGGCGAACGCAGCGGCATCGCTTTCAAATCCTCGACCGACTTCACTTGATTTTCGGGATACTGCACGGTGACGAAATAATTGTTGCCCGTTTTCGGATCAACCCAATAACTCGGCGCAATCATGGCGTTGGAGGTCAGGGACGTAATGACGTTATCTATGACTTCCTTGGGGCTAAGTCCCAGTTCGCTGGCTCGCTCGCGATTTACGTTCACTTGCAGCGTCGGATAGTCCATGTCTTGCGGAATGTAAACGTCAGACACGCCGGGAACAGCCTTGATCCTCGAAGCCAGATCCTGGGCAATGCGCGCGTCGGCGTTCAAATCGGACCCGCTGACCTGAACGTCGATTGGCGCGGGCATTCCCTGATTCAGTACCGCGTCCACCAGGCCTCCGGATTGAAAGTAAGTGCGCAGTTGCGGCAGTTGCGCGGCGATGCGCGCCCGCACTTCGCTCATGTATACGAAACTGCTTACCTTGTGGTCCTCGTTGAGTCCGACTTGCACCACCGCCGTATGCATTCCGGAATTAGGAGTGAACAAAGCCGACAAATCCGGCATCACGCCGATGTTTGAGACCACGGTATTTAAATCTTCAGGCTTTACAATATCGCGGACGATCTGTTCCACTTTCTTTACGTACTCTTCGGTTACTTCGATGCGTGTTCCCGTCGGAGCCTTCACATTGATGACGAATTGCCCGGCATCCGTGCGCGGAAAAAACGAGACTCCGATGAGTGGGACCAATAAGAAGCAAAGCAGGAAGAAAACCACGAAACCAATAACGACCTGGCGCGGACGCTCCAGCGCCTTGCGCACCCAGCGCTCGTAAAAATTCAGCATCCTTTCAAATTTGGCGTTGAATGCGGCATGAAACTTCTCGCTCCAGGTGCGCCTGGTTTCCTGGCCCTCCACATGGGTGTGCGCAGGTTTGAGAAAAAAGGCGCAGAAAAGAGGAACGACGGTCACGGCGTCGAAATAAGATGCAAACAAGGCCAGCACCACGGCGAGAGCCAGCGCCGAGAACAGAAATTTGCTGACGCCGAAAAGAAAGGTCACCGGAAAGAACACCACCACGGCCACAAGCATGATGGCCAGAACCGCCAGGGCCACCTCGTTTGCGCCCTTTACAGCCGCAACCTTCGGATCTTCGCCTAACTCAATGTGACGGTAAATATTTTCCAGAACGACGACCGAATCATCGATGAGTCGCGAAAACGCCAGCGCCAATCCGCTGAGCACCATGCTGTCGATGGATTTATTCGCCGAGTGAAGAATAAAAAACGTAATCATCACCGAGAGCGGAATCGACAGAAATACGGCGGCAGTCGCGCGGAAGCTTCCAAGGAAAATCCAGATCATTATGGCGGTCAGGAAAACTCCAATCCCGCCCTCGCGCAAAACGGTCGAAATTGCCCCTTTCACGAAAAGAGATTGATCGAATACCACATGGCTCTTGAGCTGCGCAGGAATATCCCGAAGGGTTTTGATGGTTTCGCGAATTCCGTTCACGACTTCGATGGTGTTCGTGTCACCTCCCTGTTTCTGAATCGCCACATATACCGATCTTTGGCCGTTCACCCGGACAATGTTGTATTGCAATGCCGATCCGTCTTGCGCATGGCCGACATCGGAAACAAAGACTGACTTCTGCCCTTCCGTCTTGAGCGGAATATCGTTGAGCGCCTTCGCGTCCGCTACCTGCGCGTTCGTGTAAATGTTGTAATCCATCGGACCGATGCGCACATCTCCCGCAGGAAGAATCAAATTCGAGGCGTCCGTGGCGCGCACGACGTCCATGGGACTGAGTTGATGAGCCTGCAATTTGACCGGATCGACGTACACCATCAATTGGCGGTAACGCCCTCCGAATGGCGGCGGCACCGTCGCTCCCGGCACGCCGGCAACCTGATTTCGAATCTGAAATTGCAGGAGATCGTGCAGTTGCGTTTCGGTGAGCCCTTCGCCTTCCACGGTGAGCAGGCAAACCGGCTGGCTCGAGGCATCCACCTTCATCACCACGGGAGGAAGCGTCCCTTCAGGCAACCTGCGCAAGTCGGCCATGGCCAGGTTCGAAATCTGCGTCACATCGGCGTTGGCATCCGTCCCTGGTTGAAAATAAATTTTGATGAGGCTTACGCCGGCCATCGACCGCGATTCCATATGGTCGATCCCGCTGCCGAGAGTGAAGAAGCGCTCGAAGGTGTCCGTGATGTCCGCCTCAATCTGCTGCGGCGGCATGCCGCTATAAAAAGTGGCGACCAGTACCACCGGAACATTGATTGGCGGAAACATGTCCACCGGCATTTGCGCCACGCTGATAAGACCCAGCGCGCAGACGATCAGGCAAAAAACGATGATGATGTACGGATATTTGATTGAAAATGTCGGCATAAATCCTATTGCTCCATTCCCGGGGCTTCCACTAACTTCGGTGAAACGCGTTCACCCGCCTTGAAGGAATTTTGTTCGCCAAAAACGACCTTTTCGTTTTCCTTGAGGCCCGCGACAATTTCAGCGTGTGCGCCCGTCTGCAGTCCTACCTGAACTTCACGCCGTTCGATCTGATTGTCGTTATTGACCACCAACACCACGCCCTTTCCGGATTCCGCCGCCTGTATCGCCTGCACGGGCAGCATCAAAACATCTGCAACCGAATGCAGGGGAATTTTGGCGGAAGCATACATTCCCGGAACAAGCAGGAACTTCGGATTGGGAACGTCCACTTCGGTGTGCATCGTTCGCGTTGCAGGATCGATTTGATCCGAAAAGCGGACAATTTTCCCTTCAAGAGTTTTGTTAATCCCGGAAACCTCCACCGCGATGGATTGACCGATGTGAATATCCGGAACGGCCCGTTCGGGAACTGGTATCACCAGGCGTAGGAGGCTGATCTCCGATAACCGGCAAAGAGCCGAGTCGCCCTTGCTCGTCGACGCCGTTCCCGCGGGAAGCAGCGCGCCTGTATACGCATAAATTTGCGTGACGACGCCGTCGAAGGGAGCGGTCATCCGCGCATAGTCAAACATAGCCTTGTCCTTCCCGAGCGCCGCTTGGGCGACTTGCAGGCCCTGTTCGGCGGAAGCCAGGGCAGCCTTCTCGGAAGACACGCTGGCGTTCGCCTCCAGATCCTTCCCTTGCGCTACATCGATTTCCTGTTGAGCCACCAGTTCAGGGCGGGATTTCTGCACGTCGGCGAGACGTGTGAACGTGAGGTGCGCTACCGTGTACGCCGACTGAGCGCGGCTGAGTTCTTCGCGCGCGCGCGTCAGATCGTCTTCACTGCGACGGATGCCGGCTTCATCTTGTTGAAGTTGTTGTAGCAGTTCGGGAATTTCCAGCTCCGCTAAAACCTGCCCCTGCTTCACATGGGTTCCGTAATCCACATTGAGTTTGTGGATGTAGCCGGAAACTTTTGCATAGACGTCGACCTCCTGGAAGGGCTGGAATTCCGAGGCGATCTCCAGTGTGTCGGCTATGTTTCCCCGCGTCACTTTCACAATGGCAGCGGGCGGCGCATCTGCCACATCGTCGGCCGCGGCTTTATGTGTACCGCCGCACCCCGCCGTAAATCCAGCGAGCAAAAATAACCATGGGAGCGCCGGCGTTTTCGTGAACCTCATCGCGTCACCTCGGAAATTTCAATGGACCGGATCATCGCTAATTCCTTTCCCTTCGTTTCTCCCCAAGGACCTTGACCCCGGCGCGAAGCTTTTCAAGAGTAAATTCCGTGGATCGGCACAACCGGATAATTTCTTCCTCTTGTGCGGTCATCTCCTGCGCCACGGCCGAAATTTTATCGGCGATTTCAAGCGGGATCGTTTGAACTCCGTGGCGATCACCGTGGATAAGATCGCCTGGCTGGACTTGCATGTGCCCAACCTCAACGGGTTTTCCAATATCGAGGATGTGGGCGTAAGCATGCGATACGGATAAATTGTGCGCAAACATCTGAAAATTGAGGGGCCGTGTCACGGAAATATCACGTACAGCTCCGTTGGTTACCACACCTGCGCAACCCAAGGCGACAAGAATGTTTGCGTGGACCTCGCCAACGTACGATCCAAGGCCGGGAAATTTATCGCCGTCCTCAATAACAAGTACTCTTGGTTCGGGAATAGCCAACAAATGATCCAACCAGTCCAGCCGGTAATAATAACTGTGCCCTTCCATGGGAGGTTCGGAAGTCCGGACGCGGACCGTGGCCGCATAACCAACCATTGGCGGAAAATCTTCAAAGATGCAACGAATGGTAGAGTCCGTAAACCCTTTATTGCGCAGGCGTACATCGAAAGTTTCGACAGCATTAGCCACAGTGCAAGAGTCCAGTTGCCGCAACTGATCGAGTTGCGCAGGCGCCAGGTGTCTCATTTTGCGTTAGAACTCCTTCTCTCGAACGTTAGAATGTGCCGGTCGATAACAATCGGACCAACTAGAACAGGCCGAAGGCACCAAGAACTTAGGATTGAATATTTAGGAAAAAAGTGACATCCGGCGGGAAGGTCCCGCGTCGGATTACGCGGAGGGAGGTGAGCGTAGGCAGCGACGAGGAGAAGCTTGATCATCGTGCCTGAGACACGGCTCATCTGAGTAACGAGAGAAACTGATTGGGGGGATCGGCGCGCCGAGACCTGCCGACGTCAAACAGGCTTGCAGGTAATCGATCGTTCCCGACAAATACTTGAAGGGCGCTGCAAATTTTGAGGAGTGACCTGGCGAGACTTCGACGGAAGCCCCGCCCGATGACGAGGGACTTTGAATCAATACGGGCAGGAAACTCCACTGAACGATGCCTAAAATCAGTACAGCCGAGAGGGCAAGGCAGGTTGCTAACCGACGAATTGTGGCGCGGCCAGGATTCATCTGTCGCCCCTCTAGCAGAGGAGCCTATGGTAATGTCATCCTCAGGCTAGCATCTGGTCAGAAAGCGTGTCAAGGATCAGCTGCGCGGCGCGTTCGAGGCTCTCTCTTAACCAACGTGTACGCAATGATACGGAAAATACGCCATGCGAGCTAACGTTCTGTTTGTTGAAGACGAAGAAGCGCTGCGCATGACGGTGGGGGATCGTCTGCGCAATGAAGGGTACGCCGTGGAATGCGCGGCTGACGGAGACGATGGATTTGAGAAGGCCACGCAGATTCCTTTTGACCTGATTATCCTGGACGTGATGCTGCCGCGAAAAAGCGGTTTCGACGTTTGCCGCGACATTCGCCAGGCCGGGCTCATTACCCCGATTCTGATGCTGACGGCGCGCGGGCAGACCAGCGACAAAGTGAACGGGCTCAAAATCGGCGCCGATGATTACGTCACCAAGCCTTTCAATATGCTGGAGCTGATGGCGCGCGTAGAGGCGCTGCTGCGGCGGGCGCCCAGCCGGCCTGCAGCGCAGGCTGGCACGTTTCATTTCGGTTCCATTCAAGTGGACCTTGTGGGGACCGAAGCGACTCGCGATGGGGAGGTTTTGAATTTGTCGGCACGGGAATTCCAGCTGCTTCGGTATTTCATCGAGCATCGCGGCGCCACTCTTTCCCGCGACGAATTGCTC
>Ga0210400_10004020_pt1 | contig 12850 bp, 8 predicted proteins | sample IncBWH26MmetaG_FD_155456 | JGI IMG/M metagenome (GOLD analysis project Ga0210400, IMG submission 155456) | Forest soil microbial communities from Barre Woods Harvard Forest LTER site, Petersham, Massachusetts, United States - Inc-BW-H-26-M | ecosystem: Environmental > Terrestrial > Soil >...
ATTGCTTTACCGTGAATGAAGACGACGGAACTCAACGGCCGTGAGTTGGCACTGAGCAATGACCTGGCCCTGCTGCTGGAAGACTCAAACGTAGGACGAGATCCGAAGTCAAACGCATCCTGCGCATCGTCTTCTCTGGTTGGTGGTTTCGATGACTCTTGTCGCGGCCACAATCGTGACGCTCCTGCGATTGCCGGACCAGAGTCACTGAAGCAGACCCGGCTGTCGATAGTGACTTCGGCGGTTTCAACGTCCTCAAATCGCTGACGATACTTATCTCAGCAGCGGACTTCATGGATTGGATTGTTGTTGATGGAGCGGTCCGCCAAGCGCCTTATATAAGGATATGACTGCCACATACACATCTCTCTCAGCTTCAGCCACGCCATCTTCGGCCTGCAACTGCGTGCGCTCGGCATCCAGCAACGAAAGGAAGTCGATGACTCCTTCCCGGTAGCGCAGTCGAGCGATATCGGCAGCGCGTTTGCTCTCTCGGGCCTGGTCATTGAGTTTGACCAGCCGGGCTTGCTGAGCGCGATAATTCGCCAGCGAATTTTCCGTTTCCTCCAGCGCCCGGAGTACGGTCTCTTCATAGAAGGCCAGCGCTTCTTCGGTGGAAGCCTTTGAACCGCGCACTCTCGCACGCGCTCTGCCCAGGTCGAACGCGGACCAGGAAATGCCGGGTGAAACTGACCACGCCGCGGACTCTGGCATCAGGAAAAGGCTGCCGCGTCCCGCAAGAAAACCGAGAAACCCGGAAACGCTGACCTTGGGGAACAGACCGGCGACTGCCACGCCCTGCAGTTCGGTTGCTTCGGCCAACCTGCGCTCAGCGGCGCGGATGTCGGGCCGGCGCCGCAGCAGTTCTCCGGGATCACCGATGGGAAGCGCTCGCTCAATCACAGGATAAGTGCGGGGTGAAAGGTCTGCTTTCAGCTCTCCGGGCCGCACGCCTGTAAGAACTGACACCCGGTATGTCGCCCGGGACGCTTCGTATTGAAGAGAAGGAATTGTCGCCTCAGTGGCGGCTACTCGAGCGGCGGCGCTGGCAACGTCCTGTTCTTCACCTACGCCGGCATCACGGCGCAACTGCGTGAGGCGCAGCGTCTCGCGCTGGTTTCCCAGGCTGCGCTCGGCGACGGCCAGCCGCCACTGCGCGCCACGCAGCTCAAAATAATTCCGAGCGAGTTCAGCCACCGTGCTGATCTGGACGTCGCGCAAGTCTGCGGCAAATGCCTGAGTGTCTGCTCTACCCGCTGCCACGCCGTGACTGACCCGCCCGAATACATCGAGTTCCCAGAACGCGTCAAACCCTGTTTGAAAGGTATTGACGGTGACGCGCTGGTCAGAGAAGCCGGGAATCTGCTGTTTGCTGTAGTCATACGAAGCTTCCACCGGCGCGACAGGATAACGATCCAGCTTTCTTTCATCGTAGATGGCGCGGGACTGGCCGAGCCGGGCGCGAGCGATCCGGATGCTATTGTTCGATGCCAGCGTCTGATCCACGAGAGAATCGAGCACTGGATCATCGAATTGCTTCCACCATTGAGCGTTGATTGGCGCGTCATTTACCAGCTGCGGATCGGCGGAGTGATAGGCCACGGTAGGCGGCTGCGGCGCCTTGTAATGCGGCCCCACGGCACACCCCGTAATGATCAGAAGCAGAAATGCAATGCCGAATGATTTTGTGAAATGAATTGCCATGTTATGCCTCCCGGGAGACTGCCGCCGTTAGATCTGTGCTCGCTATGGACTTCCTGCCCTGCCGGGCCTCGACGAACTTCTGAATGAGAACGTAAAAAACTGGAGTCAGAACCAGGCCGAAAGCGGTCACGCCGAGCATGCCGAAGAAAACCGCGATACCGATCGCTTGCCGCATCTCTGAACCCGCGCCCGATGACAGCACCAGCGGAACCACGCCCATGGTGAACGCGAGCGAGGTCATAAGAATGGGGCGCAAACGGAGGCGGCAAGCCTCCAGCACGGCGTCCACCGCTGCAATGCCTTCCAGTTGCCGTTCCCGCGCAAACTCCACGATCAGAATCGCGTTCTTACATGCAAGGCCGACGAGAACAATCAGGCTGATTTGCGTAAACACATTGTTGTCACCGTGCGTGAGCCACACGCCGGCGATCGCGGAAAACAGTGTCATGGGCACGATCAGAATGACAACCAGCGGCAGTGACCAACTTTCATATTGCGCCGCCAACACCAGGTATACGAGGAACACGGAAAGCGGAAAGATATAAACCATCGTGTTGCCGGCAAGAATCTTCTGGTACGTCAGCTCCGTCCACTCAAACTTCATGCCGTTGGGCAATTGATCGCTCAAGAGCGTGGCCATGGCGGTTTCTCCCTGGCCGGAGCTGTATCCCGGCGCGGGCGCGCCGTTGATTTCAGCAGCCGGGAAGCCGTTGTAATGCATGACTCGATCCGGTCCATAACTTGGCTGAACCTTGACGACCGAACCTAGAGGAATCATTTCTCCGCCGGCATTTCTGGTTTTCAGGCGAACAATGTCTTCCGGATGCAGCCGGTACGGCGACTCTGCCTGCACGTTGACCTGGTATGTGCGGCCAAACCGGTTGAAATCGTTCACGTAGAGTGAGCCCAGATACACCTGCATGGTGTCAAAAATATCGCTCAGCGGGATGCCGTAGGTCTTGGCTTTCTCCCGGTCCACGTGCGAATCAATCTGCGGAACGTTGATATCGAAACTGGAGAACAGGCCTGCGAGAGCCGGCGTTTGATTTCCTTTTCCCAAAACGGCTTTTGTCTCGCCATAAAGCGCCGGCAAACCCGCGCCGTTGCGGTCTTCTATATAGAGCTTAAATCCGGCCACTGTGCCCACGCCTTGAACCGGCGGCGGAGGAAAAATAGCGATGAACGCTTCCTGAATCGCGGCAAATTGCTGATTGAGACTGGCGGTAAGTGCATTGGCTGAGAGGTCAGCGGATTTGCGCTCCTCAAATGGTTTGAGCGTTACAAAGACGATGCCCGAATTTGGGCTGTTGGTGAAACCATTGATCGATAAACCGGGAAAGGCAACCGCGCTCTGCACTCCCGGATGTTTCAGCGCAATCGCCGACATCTTGCGGATTACATCTTCGGTGCGGTCCAGCGTGGAGCCGTTGGGCAGTTGGGCCAGTGCGACCAGATATTGCTTGTCCTGCGTGGGCACAAAGCCCGTAGGCACGCGTGAGAAGCCGACTCCTGTTATGACGACCAGCAGAGCGTAAACGGCCAGCGCGACCGCGCTCGTCCGCAAAGTACGCTTCACTAATTTGCCGTATCCGCCGGACGCCCGTCCAAAAAAGCGGTTGAACGGTTTGAAAAACCAGCCGAATGCAAAATCAATGGCGCGGGTTAGCCGGTCTTTCTTTGCTTCGCGCGGCTTCAAGAGTAGCGCGGCCAGCGCGGGGCTGAGGGTCAATGAATTGAATGCAGAGATCACCGTGGAAATGGCGATGGTGAGAGCGAACTGCTTGTAGAACTCTCCGGAGAGCCCTTTGATAAATGCAGTAGGAATAAAGACGGCCGAGAGAACGAGAGCGATCGCGATGATCGGGCCGCTCACTTCTTCCATCGCTTTCACGGTGGCTTCGCGTGGCGGAAGTCCTTCTTCGATGTGTCGCTCCACGTTTTCAACCACCACAATCGCATCGTCCACCACAATTCCTATCGCGAGTACCAAGCCGAACAGAGAGAGCGTGTTGAGCGAAAAGCCCAGCGCCAGCATGATGGAAAACGTTCCCACCAGCGAAACGGGAAGGGCCAGCAACGGAATGATGGAAGCCCGCCATGTTTGCAGAAAGACCAACACCACCAGCGCTACCAATAACAGGGCTTCAATAAAAGTGTGGCCCACTGCCTCGATCGACTGGCGTACAAACACCGTGGGGTCATAAACAAAGCTGTATTCAACGCCCTGGGGAAACGATTTCTTCAGGCGTGCCATGGTGTCACGAACCTGCTGTGAAGTTTCAAGAGCATTGGAGCCAGGACGCTGGGATATTGGGATAGCGACGGCGGATTTATTATCGAGCAAACTTCGCAGTGCGTAGCTGCTGGAGCCAAGTTCCACACGTGCCACATCGCGAACACGCGTAATCTGTCCGTCGGCTCCGGCGCGAACGATGATGTCGCGAAATTCTTCTTCTGAAGTCAGCCGACCCTGGGTGTTTACCAGAAGCTGGAATGCGGTGCTTCCGGTATTGGTAGGAGGAGCGCCGAGAACTCCGGCCGCAACCTGCACGTTCTGTTCGCGAATCGCCTTCACCACGTCTGTGGCAGTCAGGTTGTGCGAGGCCAGTTCATTCGGGTTCAGCCAGATGCGCATGCTGAAATCGCCAGCGCCGAAAATCTGTACGTTGCCTACACCTGGGATGCGATTCAGTTCGTCCTTCACCTGCAACACAGCCAGGTTGGCTAGATACAGCGTGTCATACCGGCTGTCGGGTGAGTGAAGATGCACAACCATGAGCAAGTCGGGGGAAGTTTTCTCCGTGGTCACGCCCAGACGCTGAACTTCCTGCGGAAGACGCGGAAGGGCCTGCGACACCCGGTTCTGCACTTGCACTTGCGCTTTGTCCAGGTCGGTTCCCAAACCAAACGTGACGGTCAGAGTCATTACGCCATCGGCTGTGGCCTGCGAGAACATGTACAACATGCCCTCGACGCCGTTGATCTGCTGCTCCAACGGCGAGGCTACTGTATCCGCAATCACCGTTGGATTCGCTCCGGGATACGAAGTCCGCACTACCACAGTTGGCGGAACCACTTCAGGGTATTCACTGAGCGGAAGCTTCAGATAAGCGAGCGCGCCAATTACGAAAATGATGATCGATACTACTGCGGCAAAAATAGGACGCTTAATAAAAAAATTGGAGATATTCATGGTTCCAGCCTCGTCTTGTAGCGATACGATGGCAGATCCGGATTTTCCGGTATCGCCATGTTTACGGCTTGATGGTGGATGAGGTCGCGGCGCTCGCAGCAGTCTGGTCGCCCGCCATGCCAACGCGGACCGGCGTGACTACCACTCCGGGACGTACACGCTGCAACCCATTGACGACGATCAGATCGCCATCGTGCAGTCCGTCGCGGATCACGCGTAAACCATCCTTCATGGGACCCGGCTTTACGACGCGATACTCCAGAGCGTTATTCTTGTCGAGCGCAAGAACATATTTTTGATTGAGGTCGGTGGCAATGGCTTCGTCCTTCGCCAGGCATCCCTTATATGTGCCATTGCTCTGAATCTTGACCCGTGCGAAAAGGCCTGGGGTCAGGGCAAGATCTTTGTTCGGAAGCGTGGCCCGAACGCGAATGGTCCCAGTGGAAGAACTGACCTGGTTGTCAACGAAGTTAAGGCGTCCAACATGGGGAAATCCTTCCTCGTCGGCCAGGCCCAGTGCCACCTGGCTTTTAAGTTCATGGGAGTTTCCGCCGGTGGTTTGCTCGGCGACTCGCGCATACTTCAGGAAGGTCTGTTCGTCGGCATCAAAATACGCATAAATCGGATCGAGGGAGACTACGGTAGTAAGAGGTTTGACCTGCGTGGGACCGCTGCCCACCAGGTTCCCCGCAGTGACTTCTGCGCGACCGACACGCCCGGTGATCGGAGCGGTGATGCGCGTGAACTCAAGATTCAGCTCCGCACCTTTGAGCGCAGCTTGCGTCGAGGCAATGTGCGCTTCTGCCTGGCTGCGCGCCGCGGCACGACGGTCGTATTCCTCTGCCGACATCCCGTTATTGTTGTGCAGGCGCTCCGCACGCTCGAAGTCGCTCTGGGCGCGCGAAAGTGCTGCCCTGGCCTCGGCCAGGTCGCCCTTCAAACGATCTACTTCGGCCTGAAAAGGACGGGGATCAATCTGGAACAGGAGCGCGCCCTGGCTAACGATAGTGCCTTCCTTGAAGTTGACGCTTTCAAGATAACCCGAAACTCGTGGGCGGACTTCAACGGTGTTGACGGCTTCCAGGCGGCCGGTAAACTCATCCGTCTCACCGAATTGCCGGCAAGCGACTTGCGCCACGCTCACCTGTACCGGCCCCTGGGGCCTGGACTGGGCCACGCTGGCGCATCCGGCGAGCAAGCCGATGAGCGCTGTTGCACCTAATACCACCATTAATTCCCGCAATGCTCGGGCAGGGTGCTCCTTGATGCTTCGACGTGAATCTACCCTGGTTTTGTTTGTGTCCCGATGAGCTACAATCCAGCTGTTCGTCCATAACGTCTTTATTCTTGATGGCATCAATCTCTCCGATGATGAAACCAAACGAAATCACAGAATGCTTCCCGTGAATTGAAGACTTAGATGTTTATCTAAATGTCTGGATTCAAAAAGATTGGTTTTGCAGGATGGCTAACAAAAATCTTGCTAAATGCTGCACAGGAAGGACGCGTCGAAGCATCTTATGGTCATGGCCGGAATGTCAGATGCGGAAGCGGCGTTAATCGGGAAAGCGCTGGGCGACCCGACCCGCTTGAGCATTTACTCCCATATCGCGGAGCGCAGTAAGGGGCTGTTCTGTGGGGAGTTGGGCGATTGCCATATGCTGTCAATGGCAACGATCTCGCATCATCTTCGCGTGCTCACGCAGGCCGGCTTGATCTCTTCCCGTCGCAATGGCCAATTTATCTTCTACCGTGCCATTCCTGCACGACTGGTGCAATATCGGAGTTACCTGACCAAGGTTGGCAAAAGAACCGTTCGTACCAAACCTAAACGAGACGCATGACCAATGCCGCAGCTGCCGTCCAACCGCCGGCAACAGTTCCTATGTAGTTCCCATCGAAGAAGCTCTGGAGATTTGTGAATCAGCGCGCACGCGGCTCTCAGGGCTGGCCAGACACGCCAGGCTTTGCATGTCACACAAGCGCGGCAAGGTAGAGGTCCTGAGAAAAGCGGGGGAGCGAATGATATTTGTTACCACAGGGCGAAGATCTGCTCGCCGTGTTCGTCCAGGAGCAGGTGGTAATCACGGAAGTGATGTCCGCCCATGTGCCAGTGGAAAGTTTTGGTCTTGACATAGAGTGCGAATACGTCGGCAAGTAAGACGTAGCGCGCTCACTATCTCTATGACACCGCTGGGGCTGAGATCGTTTGTTATCTCGCTCTTTATTTGGGGCACATTCCTTGTGGTCATATCTGCATTTTCCTTTCCCGGTTTTACCGGCAATCGGGCTACCGTCGACTCGCCATCCTCAGATGTGTCGAATGTTCGCCTCCACCGTCTCCACTACCTCATCGATATGCCCAGAGAGCACCAGCTTCATCATGGCCACACCGAAGCCCTCCACCTGGTCAGCGGTGATATGCGGAGGCAGCGAGAGCGCCCTAGGATCGGTAACCGGAGCAGGCGGATTCACCCACCGTGCATCCTGTCAGCGTCGGAATCGGCAGGCAAGTCCGATCGCTGGCATTACAATAGACCGCTATGACGTCGATACGCGAATTCCGTTGTGAAGTTTGCGCAATGGTAACCACCAGTCCCATTCACTGGTTCGTGATTCAATGCGGAAGCTCGGATCTCACCGTTATCAAATGGAACTCCGAGGCCGCCAATGCGGCTGGGGCAAGGCACTACTGCGGGGAGGCACATGCTCAGATTTACATCAGCCGATGGTTTGAATCCGCATGCTCGCCGGCGAAGCCGGACTTCTTGAGGTCCTCGCAGGCGAAGTAGCGCTGCAGTCGTAATGGCTCGGCCAAAAATTGACTTTGCCTCTTCGCCAAAAGCGCGTGGACTGAAATACAGCGACTAGAGGTTCAATGCACCTTCCACGATTGGCTTAAGGTTTAAGAAGCGACTTCCCATAACCAACCGGAATGGCGAAATTCGATCCGCCAAACTCACGCACCATAGCAAAGTTAATTCCTATAACTTTGCCCTCGTTATTGAAAAGCGGACCGCCAGATCCGCCCGAACTGGTTTGGGCATCATAGACAATCTTATCCGGTAGCACGTCGCCGATATGCCCCTGGGTAATGACAGGCCTGATTAGGTCGCGGTGGGCGAGTTCTTCCATCACCTGCTTCGGATCACCGTTGGTTGCGGTCGCGATGGACTGAAGGGTCTCTGTGCCTGCCCGAGCCAGGATTGCACCGAGAGCCGTGGGATATCCAAGTAGCACGACGGGCCCGCCGCTGACGGTCGAACGGCGGCCATCCGCCAGGGCTATTTGTTTTATTCCCAGCTCTGAAACATTTCCTTTCACGACAGCGACGTCCGCGGCAGGGGAGATCTTCTCGGTGTTGATGGCAATGCCGTGTCGCACGCCGGGGAAATATGCAGTCATTTCGGTAATCACAGGCTCCAGGCCCTGATCGACCATTTCCTTCAAATCATCATTCTGCCACCAGGGTTCGGCCACATGATGGTTTGTAAGGATCTGTCCACTGGCGGAGGCAAGAAACCCAGTCCCAAAAACATCCAGGTGTACTTCCGGACCATTCCCGGTAAGGCTTAGCAGTGGGTTGTTTTTTTCGTCGGCCACCGGCTCGCCACCGCTGGTCAACCCGGCGTAGTGCAGTCTCAATCCTGTAGCGTGGTCGCGAAAGCCAAGCACAACGTGGATGAGGCAGACGCTCGGCTCATAAGACTGGATAATTGTCTGCGCGACTTTGCCCTCGGTCTCGAGTTTTTGAAGGCGGCTTTCCACCGCAGTCAACTGATCTTGCAGAGCGGGCGCGTTTTCCGTCTTGCTGATTGCAATTTGAGATCTCAGGTCTTGACTCTTCTTCTGAAGTTCAAGCTTTTTTGGATCGCCCGCCAACGGTGGACGGGTCTCCCCGGCTTCCACTGCCCGGCGCGAGCGTTCGATCAACTGCTGTTGTGTCAACACGCCGGTCTGCAATCGAGTAATCGCCGCATAGACCCGGGTATTCTGCTCCTGAGTGCGACGGTAGACGAAGAAAAAGACCAGGGCAGCAACGATAAGCACGGCAATAGTCGCCAGTCGGCCGACCCGAAGCGTCCGCCGCCCTTCGTTGACCGCGGTCACCACCTGCTCGGTGGCGTTTCGGTTTTCCTCGGCAAGGCGCAGTCTTTCTCGAAACTCCTCCGCAAGGTATTTGTTCCGAAGCTGGGAACGAATCCGCGACAGCAATTCATGTGATTCGAAGGGAAGTGACAGCACATCGTCAGCCCCGAGATCCAGCCCCCGGGTGCGCTCGGCTGCTCCTCCCGGAGACAGCATCACAACCCGTATGTTGTGAGTGTGCTTGGAACCCTTGATTTCAGAAAGAAGATCACAGCAGTCGAGTTGGGGCGGATCTGCACCCAACACCACTACGTCGGGAGAGAAGGCAAGAACCGCCTTCATCCCTTCGTGGTAGTCGGTCGAGATCTCAAATCCTGCATCGCTCAGCACAGACACGATTTGTTCCCTGAGTCGATCGTCCGGTTCCACCACCAGTAATTTGCCTGTTTTGTCGCTCATAGCAGCCGCCTCTTAGGATGGTGCACGGCTGTCGCAGGATTCAGCTTATTCGCATACCTTATGACCGGTACGATCTCGACACCGAACCGGATTTTGTCTGACCACACCTACATCTGGTTTGTTCCATTTCGGAATGGCGCGAGCCGCACACCTTGACATTACCGCGAAGACACAGCAGTGAGCTCTTTACGGACCATTGGAGCGACGCGGGCTCCCAGGAGCTCAATGGATCGCAACATCTTCTTATTCTTATGTGGCAGCGTCGAGACACCCATCTGAAACGTAATGTGAGATAGGCCCCGAAGACTTCATTTACGTGCAGCATCTGCTCACCTTCTAGAACCGTCGGTCCGTCCCTTCCGCTTTTTGGGCGCGTGCCTCTGGCCGCCTTCGTTCGCGGTTCATCCACTCTCTGATATAAGGCGAACAGTGCAACACCGAAATGCCCTTCACCTCACACGCGTTGAGAAAGCGAACACCTTCGACATCTACGAGGTCCAATTCCCCCAAATCCAAAACTGCTGGTGATTCGCAGCGCTCGATTTCGGCTTTGACCTGATCCAGGTGCTCAGACCGAAACTCTCCACTCAGCCGAATCCGGGCCCGGGCCCGTTCAATCTTGAGCGTCATGAGACTCGCGGCTCCAAAGTGCGCTCTTGCGAGTGCAATCGGTGCGCCATCCCCAATTCCTTGCAGAAATGGAACCTAAAATAACCAGCAGTCCTGAATTTTCAGGAATTCCTCTTTGATAAGGAAAACGCGGTGGGCTTGGTAGGTTTCCACAATCGAATCAGCCAGCCGAGGCTTTGAGTCGATATTTGTTAATTCTCAAACGCTTAATTTTCGAGTCGAGGGTGGTCCTCGGGATGAACCGCAGTCTTCCAGACGAGCCATGCGCCTCTTCTGGAGAGAAATCTGTGTAGTCGCGCCATCGCTGGTTAACCAATTCTATGGAGCCATCCGGACGACTGGACCATGCAAGCGCAGGAATGCTGTTGATCGGAAGCCGAATGTCGAGCGTTTGTCCAACAGTAAGGAACCATCCGTTGCGGAAGCCATCCGCCGACTATAAGCCGGCCACGTTTTCCTTATCAAAGAGGAATTCCTGAAAAATCAGGAGGAGGTCTCATCCTAAGTTGCACTTTTACAAGAAATTGCAAACGGCCCACGCGTTGCAGTTACTCGCGTACTCGATCACCGGGTGCAGCATGGTTGGCGTTCTGCATTTACTGATCTGGGAGAGGAGTTACTCATGCAAAGCAAGGGGAACAGTCAGGTGCACTGCCTTGGCCTGAAGGCATTAGTGGCTTTCCTGTTCGTCCCAAGCGTTTTCGGTGAGCCCTTAACCTTGTCCAGTCCGACGAACATCTTCGCGCCAGCGTCCACTCCAGCCCATTCGGTATTCCGTTTGTCTCTGTTCGTTCTCACGATCACTGCGATCATATTCCTCGTGGTAGGAAGCCTGCTGATCTTTGCCCTCGTGAAGTTCAGGAAGAGGGCAGATGATGATCGTCGCGAGCCGGCACAGGTCTACGGAAGCAATCAGGTGGAAATTGCATGGACAGTCATTCCAATCCTGATCGTCGTAGTTCTTTTTATGGCGACTGCCCGGGTGATCGCCAATGTGCAGAACGCCGTTCCTGCTAATGCCATACAAGTCACCGTAATAGGGCACCAGTTCTGGTGGGAATATCGCTATCCAGGGTTCAAGGTTGTGACCGCAAATGAGCTACACGTACCAGCGGGGAGCCCGATCGCGCTCACGCTGCTCTCGGCGGACACAGACCACAGCTTTTGGGTGCCGCGGCTGGCAGGCAAGACCGACCTGATTCCCAATCACCCGAACATGATGTGGATCGATCCCTCGCAGACCGGGCTCTATCTGGGACAATGCGCGCAATACTGCGGAACCCAGCACGCGAAGATGCTTCTGCGCGTATACGTACAGTCGCGCGGTGACTTTGACCACTGGATACAGAAACAGAGCCAGACGGCGGAGACAAGCGAAGCCGCATGGGAGGGAAGACGCGTGTTTGAAGCCACTTCCTGCGTGAACTGTCACACCGTGTCCGGCACCACGGCAAACGGACGGTTCGGTCCGAACCTGACCCACCTAATGAGCCGCGACACGGTCGCAGCCGGGATAGCAGAGAACAACCACGAAAATCTTCGCCTGTGGATTCAAGATCCAAGCCGGCTTAAGCCTGGATCTCGCATGCCGGCGATGGGACTCAATGAACACGATCTCAATGCGGTGACCGCGTACCTGGAGACGCTTCGTTAGAGGAGAACACCCGAATGGCGACTGATCTGATTCCATGGGCGGAAAGGCAGCAGTCGGCGCAGGAGACTGGGCGCAGGCCCTTTGTGGACAGGCTTCACGAATGGGTCACAACCGTTGACCACAAACGTCTCGGCCTCATGTACATACTTTATGCGCTGGTGTTTCTGCTGATCGGCGGTGTTGAAGCCACCATCATGCGCATCCAACTTAGCGCGCCGCACAAGGATTTTGTTTCGCCGCAAGTCTTCAACCGGCTGTTCACCATGCATGGGACCACAATGATTTTCTTTGTGATCATGCCGCTGGTCTTTGGCCTTGCGAACTACCTGATTCCGCTGATGATTGGCGCAAGGGACATGGCGTTTCCCCGGCTCAACGCCTTCAGTTTCTGGCTTACGGCATTCGGAGGCATTCTTCTTTACTTCAGCTTGATTGGAGCGAACGGCCTCTACGGAGCTGGAAATGCTCCCGACGTCGGATGGTTTGCCTACGCGCCTCTTACATCCCGTACATTTTCGCCAGGCCATAGCACCGATTTCTGGACACTCGGTTTGCTGGTTTCCGGATTTGGGAGTATAGGCACGGCGATCAACATCATCGTGACCATCCTGTGCATGCGCTGTCCCGGCATGAAACTGGGGAAGATGCCGCTTTTCGTTTGGCTCAACCTGGTAACGGCGGGAATGGTGATTCTGGCTATAAGCCCACTCTCTGCCGCGCAGATCATGTTGTCCATTGACCGTTACCTCGGCGGGCATTTCTTTGATACCCAGGCTGGCGGTTCGGCCGTGATCTGGATGCACTTCTTCTGGGTCTTTGGCCATCCCGAGGTCTACATCCTGGTCATTCCGGCGTTCGCTGTTGCTTCCGAAGTCATCCCGGTGTTTTCACGGAAGGCGATTTTCGGATATCCCGTGATGGTTGCTGCAACAGTCGCTATTGGTTTCGTCAGCATGAGCGTCTGGGCCCACCACATGTTCACCGTAGGGATGAGTTCGAATGCCAACGCCTTCTTTGTGTTGTCCACAATGGCAGTGGGTGTTCCGACGGGAATCAAAATCTTCAACTGGCTCGCAACCATGTGGGGAGGGAAGATCGAGTTCAAGTCGCCAATGCTGTTT
>Ga0210400_10004021_pt1 | contig 12850 bp, 7 predicted proteins | sample IncBWH26MmetaG_FD_155456 | JGI IMG/M metagenome (GOLD analysis project Ga0210400, IMG submission 155456) | Forest soil microbial communities from Barre Woods Harvard Forest LTER site, Petersham, Massachusetts, United States - Inc-BW-H-26-M | ecosystem: Environmental > Terrestrial > Soil >...
GATTGGGATGCGCCGTGGCGAACGGATCGCATTTATCGGGTGCTCGAATCGGGAAAGAAGTTTTCGCCGGCGGATATGCTGGCCCTGCAGATGGATGTGTCGTCGACTTACGACCGGTTCTGCGCCGACAAGTTCGTGTACGCGGTCGATCACGCCGCGAGCGCCTCGGCCCGGGCCAAGCGGGCGGTGGACATTCTGCGGGACTGGGATGGAAGGATGTCGGCGGATTCAGCAGCGCCGATGATTGAGACGAGGGCGCGTCAGGAACTGGCGCGGCTGCTGCTGGAGCCGAAGCTGGGTGCGGCGGCGGATGTACCAGCTCCGGCGGCCGGCGTGGCCTCAGGAAATCTGAGTTGGAAGAGCTATCGTTGGGATATGTCGTCGGTGTGGCTGGAGAACGTGCTCGCCAAGCAGCCGGCGCGCTGGTTGCCGCCGGGATACTCTGACTACGGGAACCTGCTGACAGCTGCGCTGGAGAATGCGGTGAAGCAGGCTGATGTCCCTTCGGACCTCAGTCAATGGAAGTGGGGGAAGGATTTTCGGGTTGAAATCGATCATCCGGTGCTCAGCCAGCTACCGCTGATTGGGCGATTCACGGGGCCGGGAGTTCAGCCCTTGAGCGGAAGCGGGCAAACGGTGAAGCAGGTGGGCAGGAAGTTTGGTCCTTCGGAACGGCTGACGTGGAACTTTGCGAACTTCGACGAAAGTACGCTGAACGTGGTGACGGGCGAGAGTGGGATTTTCCTTAGTCCATATTATATGGACCAATGGGCGGCGTGGTACGGAGGCTCAACGTTCGCATTTCCCTTCTCGCAGGCTGCGGTTGACAAGCACCGGGCGCATGAGATGACGCTGGAGCCGCGGTAGGTTCGTTTCTCCGCGCCAGGCCTTTATTTCTCGTAGAGACGCGGGTCATTAGGACAGTCGGTTCACCGCCCTGCGGATGGGCGAGGCGCCCGTCTCTCCACCATCATTCTAGAAATCGATGGTCTTGACGTCGATGAACTGGCCGATGAGGTTGGTAATCTGCAGGGACTGCAATTTATCGGTTCTAGTGTCGTAGATACCGAGTGATCCGCCTTGGGTCACATACACTACGGCGCGCGTGGCGATAGGCTGGATGCCGGTTGCGTCTCCGTTGGCGGGAGGAATTACGACAGCGCCGGTTTGCGTGTTATAGATGGAAAGACAACCGCGGGTCTCGGCCCCCGCCGGCGGCGGAACGGGTGGAGTGACCTCGGTGCAGGTGCGAGCGCCGACGAAGAGCTGTCCGTTCGCTCCGAGAGCGATGCGATTGTGATATCCGTCGGTGATCACGATCGGGGCCGTGTTGATGACGCTCATGCTGCTGAGGTCGATGATGGTGAGCAGTCCGCAGGTTATTGCCGCAGTTGTCTGGCCGGTGCAGGGCTGGGAGGGCACTCCGCCAGAATATGGAGTGCCCGCCAGATACATCGTCGAGCCATTTAGCAAGGCCACACTGCCGGCGCACTGGGCCGTGCCGGGGGTGCAGGCTGCGACGTAGGAGCCGAGCGTACCATTCGAAAGATTGAACTGCTGCACGCTGGCTGTGGATCCGCCACACTCTGCTCCGCAGTTAACCACGTAAGCGGTGCTGTCGTCGCTGCTGAAGAAGGCCGCAACCGGACGGTCGAAACCGCTGACGTAGGTTACCGCGTTTCCTATCCCGATATTCGACGGCGTGATCACTGCCACTGAATCGGAGTTATCGCTGAAGGCAAGAATTCGGTTTCCACTGTTGTCGATTGAAAGATAGTGAGCTGAGGGAACGTCGACCTCTCCCGTGAAAGATCCGGTGTTCAGCGAGATGACCTTCACAACTCCGGGAGACTGTCCTATAACCTGCGCCGTGGGCACGGCGATATAGGCGGCGGAGCTGTCCGGGGAAACGACGAAGCTTTCGGTGACGCCGGGCAAAGTGACATGCCCGATGGCGGCTTCGGTGCTGTTGTTGATGACCGCGAACTGGTTATCGGAGAATTGCGTACCGTTGCCGCTGAAGACCAGGGTCAGGTTTCGGTTGGGCGTGAGCACCATCATCCCCGGAGTGTTGCCGGCGGAAATCGGGGATGCGGCCGCACGCACATCCTTGGCGGCGTCGACGATATAAACACCCGCGAACCCAGTACCCGCGCTAACGTTATTCGTGACGAAGGCACGGGTTTTGAGGCCGCTGCCCGTCCCGCTGCCGGTGGGGGAGGAGTAGCAGCTAAGCAAGATCAAACTGGCGGGCAGCAGGGAAAACAACAGAATCGCGATTCTTTTCAAACCTGGGACTCCAACCTCATGCCGGATAATCACTTGGATGCGAGAATAAGGATTATAGCAAAGCAAAGAAACTACGCCCGAGGCCGTCGATGAGAAGATGAGAAACCTGATGGCTGAGGCGGCCCTATGGTTTGAAGCCAGCCTGATAAAGATATCAAACGAAGAATTGCTTCAGCAGATCCATTCTTACTTGCTCCGTGGCAACCGCTTGTCCGATGCGTTGAAAGTTGCCGATCTGATCGACGGCATCCATTTCGCCTACCTTTGCCGGGTCGATGTCGCTAAGCTTGAGCCCATCGAGGCGCTCGCGGGTCAGGCTGACCGTGATTCGCTGATAGGTCAGAGCTTTATACGCACCCCAGCCGAGGCTCATGAAATCAAGCGCATCGCTGGCTGGGACACCCGTGGCTCGGGCAGCGTTCGCTTCCGCGGTGGGCATAGGAGCCTTGCCTGCCGGCGACTGGCCGAGCAGATGCATCAGGACATTCTGCTGCAGGTTGGCATCGTTCATCAGTTCCTTTATTGCGTACCGAGCCCAGTCCAGGAGGTTGTAGCATGACGCCTTACCGGCAGGAATGGTGGCGACGTCGAAGCCGGTACCCAGCGACATCAATAAGAGCTTGCTGGTTCCGGTAGGCCATCCGAACTGATATTGCGGGTCGGTGGCTTCGAGAAAAACCTGCATTGAGGGATTGTTGTAACTGCTGATGCCGCCGTCGATGAACTCGTAATCCTGAGGCCGGCCTGCGTCGTCTGGAACCGAAATCGTCCGCGGCGGAAAGTAGGTGGGAGCGGCGCTGCTGGCTCGCACGATCTGCCACAACGGCAGTCCACGGTTGTTGGCGAAGTACTTTCCTTTCGGGTTATTAGTGAAGAACCAGGTTGTTCCGAGCGTAACGTTCTTAGAAACAATGACAATGTTAGTACGCAACTTTCCGCTTCCAAGCGTTGCATATTCCCCAAAAACGTCTTTCAGGTGTTGTTCGAAGGGACCGCTTGGATAGCTGTGCCAGAAACGCAGGGGCCGAAAAACTTTGGTGAATATCTGCTTTCCGAAGTTAAGGTAAAAGTCTCGAAGTTCGGCTGCCTTCAGGCCGAGCGCGAGTCCAACGGCCAGGATGGCGCCCGTGCTGGTGCCTCCGATCAGGTCAAACCTTTCGCAGAGCGGCCGCGAGCGGCCGGTCAGCGCGTCGAGCTGGTTTTCGATTGCAATCAGAGCTTCGGCAGGAATCAACCCTTTCAGGCCTCCGCCATCGATGGACAGAAGACGCATTGGTCGTGTCGCGGAATTCGGGGCGTTGGTCCCCATAATCTCCTCGGGGCGTAGTGCGATTGGATAAATGGAGGGAAGGACTGCTACGTTAGTTTGCTTCGAGGCGCATGTCAAGGGCGGACTGCGGCATTGTATCGGACGGGAGAACATAACTTACTAGGTAGCCGACCAGTGAAAGCACAGGTTATATCCGTCCGGATCGCGAACATATAATTGCTTCATGCCATAGGGCGCGACTTTTGGCTCTCTCACGTTCTCGGCACGCGACCGAAGGTGAGCATATGCCGCATCGACATCAGGGCAACCGAAGAAAAGCGCTGTATCGTCGTGTGCGGCAATCCGCGCGCGATCAGGTTCGGGCGGTCGAGAGTCCTCTTCGTAAGCCGTATTTAGCATCAACTCCGTGCCATTCAACCGGAGCAGCGCCAACCGAAGTTCTCTGCTCCGGGCTTGGAAGTGGTCACAACCTCAAACCCCAGCACATCCCGGTAAAATGCAATGGACGTTGGCATATCGAACACTTGCAGCAGCGGCGCAATCCCGCAAATTTCAATGCCCATGCGACCTCCTTGTAAGGCGTTGAGGCATTGAGTAATTGATTCAATGCCTCTCAATGATTCAATTATCTCGCACCTTCTAGTATTCTCAAGAGAATGCCCCAGAACTTCCTTGAACGTCTGAAGCAGTCGCCCGTGCTCTGCGATGGAGCCATGGGAACGCTTCTCTATGCCAAAGGCATCTTCATCAACCGCTGCTATGACGAGTTGAACCTGTCGCAGCCGGAGCTGATCCGCGGCGTCCACCACGATTATCTGCAGGCCGGCGCCGAGATTGTCGAAACCAACACTTTTGGCGGGAACAGCTTTCGCCTGGCGCGGCACAGCCTGGCGGATCGCGTGCGCGACATCAACTTGGCGGGCGCTCACGTGGCTCGAGAAGCGGCCAAGAGTTTCGACGCCTGGGTGGCCGCATCGATTGGCCCGCTGGGCGTCCGCATTGAACCACTGGGCAAGACTTCGTTTGAAGAGGCCCGGACCGCGTTTCGCGAACAGGTCGCAGCCCTGATAGAGGGCGGCGTGGATCTGCTGATGCTTGAAACCTTCGGCTACGTCGAAGAGTTGCACCAGGCCGTGCTGGCTTGCCGGGACGTGGATGCGAAGATTCCCATCATCGCCCAGGTCACCATTGACGAAGACGGCAACTGTCTCGATGGCTCCGACCCCGAGGCCTTTGCCGCCCGCCTGTCGGAATGGAATGTCGATGTACTCGGCATCAACTGCAGCGTGGGACCGGTCGCGATGCTGGACGCGATTGAGCGCGTGCGGGCAGTGACTTCCCTGCCCCTGGCCGCGCAGCCGAACGCCGGTATGCCGCGCTCGGTCGAAGGACGGAATATCTATCTCTGTTCGCCGGAATACATGGCGAGCTACACGCGAAAATTCGTGGCGGCCGGCGTACAGCTGATCGGTGGATGCTGCGGAACTACGCCGGATCATATCCGCGCCATGAAATCCGCGCTAAGAGTGCGCGAAGCCCGCGGCAAGACCGCGGTTACGGAGGCGATTCATTCCGGAATAGCTCCTTCGCCTCCGGCCAGCATTCCCCTCGCGAAACGCTCGCGGCTGGGCGCAAAAATCGCGGCGGGGGAATTTGTGACCATGGTCGAGATCGTGCCGCCCAAGGGCATCGACATCCGAAAGGAGATCGAGGGCGCGAAGTTCGTCAAATCAGTCGGCGTGGACGGGGTGAATATCCCAGACAGCCCGCGGGCCTCGGCGCGCATGAGCAACCAGGCGTTGGCGCTGCTCATGCAGCAGGAGGTTGGCATTGAAGCCATCCTGCACTACACCTGTCGCGACAGAAACGTGCTGGGCATTCAGTCCGACCTGCTGGGGGCGGCCGCAACCGGAATCCGCAATCTGATCTGCATCACCGGCGACCCTCCCAAGATGGGGAATTACCCCGATGCCACGGCAGTGTTTGATGTGGACGCGATCGGGCTGGTGAATATCGTTCACAACCTGAACCGGGGCCTGGACATTGGCGCGAACCCGATCGGCGCCGGGACCAGCTTCGTCATTGGGGTGGGCGCAAATCCGGGGCTGCCCAACCTGGACGAAGAGATCAAGCGCTTCGAATACAAGGTGGAAGCGGGCGCGGAATACGTGGTAACCCAGCCCGTGTTCGACCTCAATCTGCTAGAGAATTTCCTGAAACGGATCGAACACTGCCGAATTCCCGTCATTGCCGGAATCTGGCCGCTGGTAAGCGCCCGCAACGCTGAATTCATGAAGAACGAGCTGCGAGTTTCCGTGCCCGATGAAGTCCTGAACCGTATGACCAGGGCCGCAAGCCCGGAAGCGGCTCGGGAGGAAGGCGTGGCGATCGCCCGCGAAATGCTGGCGGCGCTCCGTGACCGAGTCCAGGGGGCCCAGATCAGCGCGCCCCAGGGCCGCTATAGCTCCGCAGTGGACGTTCTGGAGGCTCTCGGCTCCAAGCGGCCGGCCTCGGTGTAGTTTTGGGAACATCATGAAAACAAACTGTGCAAATCTAAAAAATTTGCTGGACATTTCCCCCCGGAATCGGCATTACAATAAAGAGCAGGAGCAATTGGATTGGTGAAGTTTGAAGAGTGCCTTGAGCGTCTAGAGAAAATCGTCCAGGAACTCGAAAAAGGGGAGGTTCCGCTGGAGAAGTCTCTGACGCTATTTGAAGAAGGCATGCAACTTTCCGCAACCTGCCGAAAACAATTGGAGGAAGCGGAAGGGAAAGTAGAGATTCTGTTAAAACAGAACGGAAAGCTGCAAACTGAACCGTTCGAACCCCCGGCCGAGAAGGCATTGCGCAAGTAACGCTGTCGCGCTCGGATCGGAATTGACAACGCCTGTGCTAGCAGTTTGCTGTCGCAGCCAAGGTCACCGCGAACTTGCGGTGTAGTCAGGGGGATGTATGGAAGCACGCAGTGTAGTCCTCTATCAGAATGACCCCAGAACTGCACAAACTCTGGCGGTCAGTCTCTCCCAACACTTTGATTCTGTTTATTTGGCCGGCAAGTACGAGGACGTGCGCCCCGCGGTTGCCCGGCATCGCGCCGGAGCGTTGGTGCTGGATCTGGAAACTTCCGGAGCGGGCGAAGTGGAGCGTTTGCATCATGAGTTCCCCAGCCTTTGCATAGTTGGTACCCACCGGCTGGCGGACGACGAACTATGGACCGAGGCGCTGAACGAAGGCGCGTGCGACATATGTGTGCCGCGCAATGATGAAGTTGTGCGATCGGTGTTGCGCGGGCTCACCCACCAGGCAGCCGCCTGATAGTTTGCTGTAGAGATGGGGCTTGCCCCGTCTCACTCGCGGCAGGAGACACGGCAAGCCGCATCTCTACGTAGAATTGTTAAAGAGGGACGCCTTCAGGGCGTCCCTCTTCATTTCATCTTTCATCGCATCCACGCCAGGCCTTGTTATACTGCGATGCCATGCTGAAAAAAGTTCTGGAGCAGGGACGCGAAGCCGCCGACATCGCGCTCGAACAGCTCTTGCCCCCGGCTAGCCAGCATCCGACCTCAATCCATCAGGCCATGCGGCACAGCGTTTTTGCCGGCGGAAAGCGGCTGCGGCCGATCCTCTGCATGGAAGCGGGGCGCATGATCGGAGCGGCAGCGGCCTCCACACCGCGCGCTCGTTCGCAGTCCGGCTCTCTGCCCGCAGGCATCGAGCAGGTGGGCGCCGCGCTTGAAATGCTCCACACCTATTCCCTGATCCACGATGATCTCCCCGCGCTTGATAACGACGACCTGCGGCGCGGACGCCCCACCAGCCACAAGGTCTTTGGAGAAGCAATCGCCATCCTCGCGGGAGACGCCCTGCAGACGCAGGCGTATGAATCGCTCGCCCAGCTGATCTGTCCCGCCGAGGCGCGCATCGCGATCATCCGCGAAATCGCCCATGCCACCGGCACTATCGACGGTATGATCGGCGGCCAGGTGGTTGACCTCGAAGCCGAACACAAAAAGCCCGACCTCGCGACGCTCGAATACATCCACCGTTCGAAGACTGCGGCGCTCATCACCGCCAGTGTGGTCAGCGGAGGAATCTACGCCGGGGCAACAGTAAAGGATATAGCCCACCTTCGGACCTATGGCCAGTCGATCGGTCTGGCGTTCCAGATCGCGGACGATGTACTCGACCTGACCCAGACCTCCGAGCAACTGGGAAAAACCGCAGGCAAGGACAAGGCGGCGGAGAAGGTAACGTATCCCGCATTATTTGGAATCGAGGAATCGCTCCGTAAGGCCGACGCCCTGGTCGATCAGGCATGCGCGGAACTTAAGAAATACGGTGAGGCTGCGTCTACTATGAAAGATCTCGCTCACTTCCTAGTTGAGCGCAAGAAATAATTGTTTTGGGTGGAGACAGCCCTCTCGCCCGTCCGGCATGTGTCACACCACTCGTACCCTGCGATGCATGTGTGATTCGCATCAGGGCATCACCCCACCGCAAATCCGTACGAACCACCACGGACCACGTAGCCCCGGACGCATTCGTCCGGGAGTCGAGCGAAGCTCGGCAATGGTTGTCTTGGCGGCTGAGCCGGCCCCACAGCGTTAAGGATTTGTCGCGACATTATGCGACCTACGCTCGACGGGGCGGACGAATGCGTCCGCCCCTACGCGGTTCTTACCCCCGCCGACTCGCTGTTTCGTGAACAAAGCAATGCGCCTCCGGCACCACCGGCCCTTGAATCTCCCCCCGTCCGGCGGTACAGTAAACGTGCTCTCGCGGTTTCCCGCCCTTCTTATCCCACATCCGCAATTTGCCCGTAGAGCTGTAGTGTGTGTGCAACTAAAGGCGGTCTGTGGATATGGCCCACTATATGTGGTGTTTTATTACTTGACCCGTCCCTGCATTCGCCGTTAGAGTTGGTCAAAAGCATGGGTGACGTTTCTGGTTTCTGGGGACGGCATCAAATTTATGCAGGTAAGCGACCAGCGAGGAACCTTGGAAGTTAACAGGTAGAAGTTAACCTCCAAATTCCCGCAATTTGCAGCGCACCCCAGCCAGCGCAACCGAGTCCGAGGACCATGGAGTCCAACGAAGGAGTCACTTTGCTCAAACTCAAGAAGCTGCAAATCCTGGGATTCAAGTCGTTCTGTGATCGCACCGAACTGAAATTCCATGGCGAAGGCATCGCCGCCATTATCGGCCCGAACGGCTGTGGCAAGTCGAATATTGCCGACGCCATTTCATGGGTGCTCGGTGAGCAGTCGGCCAAGTCGCTGCGCGGCTCGCGCATGGAAGACGTGATCTTCTCCGGCACGCGCGACCGCAATCCTACCGGGATGGCGGAAGTTTGCCTGACGTTGATTGATCCAGAAATTTATGGTGGGACGGATACGAACGCGCCCACCGAGATCGAGATTCAAGACGACCTGCCTTCGGCGGGAATTGACGGCGATGACAACTGGGATGAAGCGGAAGTACGCGCCAATGCTGCGGCAGAGACTGAACGCGCCGTCGAGGAAGCCCAACCCGGGAAGACCGAAGAGATTGAAGGTGAGGCGGCGCCTGACGAATTGTCGGCTAACGACAACACCGTGGCAGTCCTTGGTCCGCAGGTAGTTCTGAAAATTCGGCGGCGCAAGTTCAATCAGCAGCAAAGCCAGGCCGGAGAGATTTCAGTAACCCGCCGCTTGTTCCGCAGCGGCGATAGCGAATACCTGCTGAATGGAAAATTGTGCCGCTTACGGGATATTCAGGAACTGTTCATGGGCACCGGTCTCGGACCGGAGTCGTACGCGCTCATCGAGCAGGGACGCATCGGACAGATTCTGAGCAGCCGTCCGACGGATCGCCGCGCCATCATCGAAGAGGCCGCCGGCATCACGAAATTCAAAACCAAGAAGCGTCTTGCCGAAGCGCGCCTCGAAGACGCCAAAACTAATCTGAACCGCGTGAATGACATTTTTGAAGAGGTCACGCGGCAGATGAACTCGCTCAAACGCCAAGCCAGCAAGGCCGAGCGTTATGCCAGGCTGCGCGACGAGATGCGCGCCAAGCTTCGGATCGTGCTCGCCAGCAAGTTCGCTCAGATGGACGAGGAAAGCGCGAGGGTCGACTCCCAGATCCATCAACTGGGAGAGGAAATCCGCCAGCAAGCCGAGAGCGTCCACGAATCGGAAAAAGACCACTCCGAACGCACCCTTCGCGGCTACGCGATCGAGACGGAGACGCGGCAAAATCGCGAACGGCTCAATCAGATCTTAATCGAAGGCGATCGCGGGAAGGCGCGCATCCGAACCAACGAAGAGCGCTGCGCGGAACTGATCGCGCGCACGGCATCCGCGGAAGCTGAACTGGCGCAGGCCCAACAGCGGCTCGCGACGCTTGAGGAAGAACTCAACGGCCACCAGCAATTGCTCGACTCGGCGGCGGAGGATCTCGCGGCGGCGCAACAGGAGCTTGCGCTCAGCCAGCAGGAAACCGCCTGCGCGGCTACCAACCTGACGATGCTGGAGCAGGCACAGGAGTCACATCGGGCGGCCATTCTCGAGGCAGTCGGCGGAGCTTCCAACCTTCGCAATCACCTCACCCAGTCGCAAGAGCGGCTGGCAGGCATCGAGCGTGAGGAACAGCGTCTGCTGGCCGAGATTGCAACCGCCTCGTCGCAATCGGAAGTGTTCGGCGGACAACGCGGTCAGATTGCTCTGGAATTCGAAGGCGTTTCGCAGCGAGCCAGCGGCCTGACCGCGGAGATCGGGAGCCTGCGTGAGGCCATCGAGACGAAGCGTTCTGCCGAGAACGAAAACAAGAAACATCTCGACTCGATTCGTTCCGAATATGCCACTTCACTCGGCAAGAAGGGTTCGCTCGAAGCGGTCATCGCCGAGCACGGCTACTCCACCGAGTCGGTCCGGCGCCTCTTTCAATCGGGCGCGCTACAGGGAGGAAACGCTCCCGCCGGTGTGCTCGCCGATTTCCTCGAAGTCGAGCCCCGCTATGAGCGCGTTGTCGAAGACTTTTTGCGCGACGAATTGAACTTCGTCGTGGTCAAGTCGTGGGACGCCGCCGACGAAGGCCTGCGCCTGCTGCGCTCCGACGTCAACGGGCGCGCGACATTCCTCGTGCATCCGGAAGACTCACAAGCAAAGTTTTCGTTTGTCGCGGATGAAAGCCTGCACTACTCCCCTCTTAACGACACGGTCATCCCCCTGAAGAACTCGATTCGCGTACTGAACGGATTCGGCAAGTCGCTCGAAGTGATCCTGCCGAAGCTGGGGAATGGCTACATCGTGCCCGATCCGGCCGTGGCGCGCGAGCTCGCGCTTTCCTCTCCGGACGCTTTCTTTCTTTCCCAGAGCGGGGAATGTTTCCACAATGTGACCGTGACGGGGGGCAAGCAACGCAGCGAGGGACCGCTTTCGATGAAGCGCGAGTTGCGCGATGTGCTGCGTCTGCTTGAAGAACTGGAGCGAGCGCTGCGCGAGAAGGAAATGCTCGCGCTCACCTTGGGGCGCGAAATTAAGGAGTACACTTCCCTGCTCGACCGCCTGGAAGAAGAGAAGCGCGAAGCCGAGAAGCAGGCGATGACCTCCGGACATTTGCTGCAGCAATTGGAAAACGAAATGTCGCGGGTGCGGGAACGGATTGCGATCAGCGAAGGCGACCTGCAACGGCTTGCGGCGGAGCGACAGGAGCAGGAAAGCTTGATCGGATCGCGGCAAGCGGAGTTGACCACCATCGAGGAAGCGCGCACGCAATTCGAAATGCAGCTTGCAGCCGGGCAGGACCGCTTGGCGGCTCTCCGCAGCCAACGGGACGCTGCCGTTGAAACTACCTCGCAGCGCGCCGCTCGCGTGGCCACTCTCGAAGAGCGCCACCGTTCGGCGACCACACTGCTTCAGCGAATAGAGACGCTTGTCTCTGAGATGCGGGAGCGGACCGGAGCCTTGCAAACCCAAATGGAATCGGCGAGTGCCGAAATCGCGCAACGGCAAACTGAGAACGTAAATTTGGCCGAGCAGTTTCTTCAGTTCGAAGCCGAGCGCAATGCTGGAGAAGCGCGCGAAGGCCTACTGCAGCTCGAATCTGAGCAGGTGCGGGCGCGATTAACCGAAATTGAAGAACTTCTTCGCAGCACGCGTCAGCAACTTGATGTCGCTCGTGACCGCCGGGGTGAACTATCCGCCACGGCAGCCAAGCTGCAATCCGATCTGCAACACCTGGCTGACACCTGCCTGAACGAACTTGGCATCGAACGCCCCGTCCTGATGGCCGACAGCACAATCCCGTTGGTTACCGGGGATGAACTTGCCGCCGAAGATCAGGCTCACCGTGAGATGCGCGCCCGCCTCGACGCCATGGGTCCGGTCAACATGATGGCTCTCGAAGAGTATAAGGAAACGGCGGAGCGCCACGAATTCCTCTCCACCCAAAGAAAAGACCTGCTTGATGCGATCGAAAACACTGCGGCCACCATTCGTGAGATCGATCAAGTCTCACGCCAGAAATTTGAAGAAGCGTTCAGCAGGATTAACGAAAACTTCCAAGCCACGTTCCGCAAGCTGTTCGGTGGCGGCCATGGCTTCATGCGCCTCACCGACCTCGAAAACAGCGCGGAGAGCGGCATTGACGTGGTGGCATCGCCTCCGGGAAAGAAACTGCAGAATGTGCTTCTGCTCTCCGGCGGAGAAAAGGCGCTCACGGCACTCGCCCTGCTGGTCGGAATCTTCCAGTACACGCCCAGTCCGTTCTGCATTCTCGACGAAGTCGATGCCCCGCTGGACGAAGCCAACATCGCGCGCTTCACCGACCTGGTGCGCGAGATGAGCGTGCAGACCCAGTTCATCCTGATCACACACAGCAAGAGGACGATGAGCATTGCTCCCGTCCTCTACGGCGTGACCATGCAGGAGCCGGGTGTGTCGAAGCTCGTGTCGGTTAGGTTCGGGGCCGCGTAGCGGATGCCTCCCTCAAGAAAAGAAATTCGCGAACTCGACGCGGTGAGACAGTGGCAAATTGAGGAAATCAAGAAGACTCTGGGCGAGGCCGATCGGGGCGAGTTTTGCTAGCGAAGAGGAAGTGGAGCAAACGTTGAAACGATGGATGCGGGTCCGTCCCGCGGGCGCTGATTCGGGACGCGCACGGGAAAGGGTAATGGGTCAGTTTCCGAGTTGCCGACAACACAGCAGGTAACCTGCGGGGTTGGACTGCCGCTTTTGCTGGATCAGTCAAAGCGATAACGGAGAGCCTCGGCTACGGCCTTATATCCGATTCGCCGATAAATGGAATTCG
>Ga0210400_10004022_pt1 | contig 12849 bp, 6 predicted proteins | sample IncBWH26MmetaG_FD_155456 | JGI IMG/M metagenome (GOLD analysis project Ga0210400, IMG submission 155456) | Forest soil microbial communities from Barre Woods Harvard Forest LTER site, Petersham, Massachusetts, United States - Inc-BW-H-26-M | ecosystem: Environmental > Terrestrial > Soil >...
AACACGACTTCCGTTCAAACAAACCCTACACATATTTATTCCGATGCGAATTCATTTAATGTAATACTTACAGTTACTAATCAGTACGGTTGTAAGGACAGTGTAATGAAAACGATTGTTGTTAAAGATGAATTCGCGTTTTATGTACCGAATGCATTTACTCCTAACGGAGACGGCGATAATGAAACATTTACCGGCAAGGGAACCGGCATAGGGGATTTTGAGATGTATATTTTTGACCGTTGGGGAAATCTTATTTTTACGAGTAACGATTACAAACAAGCCTGGGATGGAAAAGTAAAAGACCGGGGCGATGTGGTGCAGGAAGATGTATATGTTTACAAAATCCGCGTTACCGAAGAGCTTAACAGGAAAGAACACTTTTTTGAGGGAAAAATTTCTTTGATTAAGTAAACCAAAATACCCCCTTTGTAAGTGTCAAATCCCCCTTTTTGAGGGACATAATTCCTTTTTATAGCTGTAAATTTGTAAGAAGGGCATAACCCGCCTTTGTATTATCTTTAGTCAAATTTATGCGCAGGCTGTTTTTATATTTTTTTCTTTTTTCTTTTGTATTAAGCTTTTCGCAGAAATATAATTTTGTGAATTATTCCGTAGAAGACGGGCTTATTCAATCGCAGGCGTTGCATATTTGCCAGGATAAATACCGCCAATTATGGATTTCTACCGAGGGTGGGCTCAGTAAATTTGACGGAAAAAAATTTACCGGTTACTCGGTGCAGGACGGGTTAAGCTCTAATCGTATAGGAGATGTATTTTGTGACGCGGACGGAAACATTTGGGCAGGTACCGAATTCGGGCTTTCTGTTTTTAACGGAAATAAATTCAAACATATCCGCCTCGGAAAAAGTGATGTTAATAATGTGGGTGCAATTGTACAGGCCGCCGATAAAAAAATTTATGCTATTAATAATTACAAACTTTATTGCGTTGACGGAGATAAAGCAGTAAGAATAAAAGTCAGCCCCGACTCAATTGAAGATATTACCATAATTTTTAAAACCAATACAAATGATTTGCTGGTGTTTATTTATGGCAAAGGATTGTTTGCACAAAAAGGAGAAACATGGAATAAAGTAGCCGGATTAGGCGATGAAAGTAATCCGAAATATTTCCGTACAATTTATATCACCCACTATGACGATACTTTATTTACATCTTCCATCGGACTTTTTTCGGTAAAAAATAAAAAAATAGTTCCGCAGTATAATGTTGAGATACCTCCCGGTTTAAATGTGTATTCGGTTACCGAAGATTCGCGTAAAAATCTTTGGTTGGGTACAGATAATGGTGCCTACAAAATAAGCAGAGAGGGTTTTTTACATTTTGATAGTAAGAATGGTTTTACCGATAATACGGTTTTTAATATTTATAAAGATGTAGAAAACAATTTGTGGTTTGCTACCGATGCCGACGGAATTTTTAATTTCCGGGAAAATACTTTTACCTATTATGATAAATCAAGCGGCATGAGCAACCCCATCATAATGGGGATCGTGGAAACGAAAAGTAAAAATATTTTTCTTGCGGGATACGGTGGTGGTTTGTTCAGGATTAATTCTAAAGGTGAAATTGAATCGGTTAAATTAGATAATCCTCAATTAAGGGATAGCAAAATAAATTCTTTGTACGCGGATGATAAAGAAAATATCTGGATCGGTACGCTGGGAAAAGGTGCATGGAAATACAATGAAAAGGAGGGTTTGAAAAAGATTGAGGGTAATTCAAACGGGGTAGTTTTAAGAGGAGGAACCTGTTTTTTAAAAGATAAACGGGGAAATCTTTTAATCGGTAATGCGCAGGGTTTATTTTTGTATGACGCGGGCCAGCAAATCAGCAGAATAAAAATTCCTGCGGCTCTTGTAAGTTCTTTAAAGCAATTGGATGATAATACAATTGTGATAGGGACTTCAAACGGATTGTATTTTCTGGATAAAAATTATACGGCCACTCCGGTGAATAAAAAGGGAATCATCGGTTCTTCCATTCTGTGCCTGGATGTAAAAAATAATCATGTCTGGATGGGTACAACAGACAGAGGTTTGTTAAGCTGGGATTTAAAATCAGGAAAGATTACAAATTATAATACTGCTTCCGGATTGCCCAGTAACTTTATTTACAGTTTGTATGTTTCGGATAAACAAGCCGTATGGGCGGGAACCGGTTTTGGCATAAGCAATATTTATTTAAGTGACAGCGGCACGGTGCGTGCAGTAAAAAATTACGGTAGGGCAGAAGGCCTTTTAGGAATGGAATGTAATCATAACTCTGTGCTTTGTGCTTCTGATTCAGGTTTATGGTTCGGCACTACAAAAGGTTTGTTTCATTTTAACCCTTATTCTAACCCCGATGAAAATATTAAACCTTTTGTATTACTTAAATCTGTAAAACTCTTTTCTTCACTGATAACCGATAGTACTTTATGCAATGGTTTTGATAATTGGTTCGGAACGCCCCGGCAATTAAAATTAAAGGCAGGCCAGAATCACCTTACGTTTGAATTGGGAGGAGTTTATTTTACAAACCCCGACGCGATGATTTATAAATATAAATTAGAGGGCATTGATGCGGATTATGTTACCAGCGTAAACCCAGTAATTATTTACGCTTCACTTCCTCCGGGTAAATATGCGCTTAAAGTAACCGCCATTACACAGAGCGGAATTCAATCGGTAAACACGATTGAGTATCCTTTTGAAATTGAAAAGGCATTTTACCAAACAGGTTTTTTTCAATTATTTATCGTACTTCTTCTTATCTCTTCGGGCGCATTGGTGGTATTTGTTACATCACGCAGAAAGCAGAAGAGAAAAGAAGTGCTGGAAAAAATACGCGAAGAGGAATTTATGAAGCTAAGGCACCGTACCGCTGAGGATTTTCATGATGAAGTGGGAAATAAATTAACGAGGATTTCTGTTTTAGCTGATATTCTGAAATCAAAAATCGGTGGTACGGAAGCGGAGACAGTTAAAATTGTAAGCCAGATTAAAGAAAATACGAATGCATTATATTCCGGTTCGCGGGATATTATCTGGTCGCTTAACCCACAAAACGACGGCATTTTTGAAATAACCGAGCATATTAAAGAAATAGGAGCGGCTTTATTTGATGATACAAAAGTTGAATTTAATTTTTCGCATAACCTTACAGAGCAAAGAAATGAAAAACTTAAATTAGATTACAGCCGTAACCTTATAATGACATTTAAGGAGATATACAATAATATTTTAAAGCATTCCGGCGCGCAAAAAGTAAGTGTTGATTTTGTTTTTGAAGAAACAAACGGATTACATATAAAAGTAATCGATAACGGTAGGGGTTTTAACTCAGGGACAGAAATGAAAGGAAACGGATTGAAAAATATAAGTAATCGCGTTAAACGTATGAACGGGGAATGTGAAATTAAACCGGAACCAGGAAAGGGAGCAGAAATAACAATTATTCTTAAAAATGTATTTGCATGACAGAAGCTAAAAAACAAATCCGGGTAGTGCTTATCGAAGACGATGAAACAATCCGGGAAGGGTTTACTTACCTTATTAACTCGGCACCTGATTACTCAGTGGTAAATGCGTATTCAAGTGTAGAGGATGCTTTGCCCGGTTTGCAGGAAGATAAACCCGATGTGATATTACTTGATATTGAACTGCCGGGCATGAAAGGAACGGATGCTATTCCAAAAATAAAAACTTTGGTGCCTAAAACCTTTATACTGATGCTTACCGTTTACGAAAATGAAGAAGCGGTCTTTGTGGCTTTAACCAAAGGCGCTTCGGGTTATCTCACGAAAAACAGCAGTACCGAAAAAATTATTGATGCGATACAGGAAGTTGTGGATGGAGGAGCGCCAATGAGTACCAATGTTGCAAAAATTGTAATCAAATCGTTTCATAAAAATCAAAACTCACCGCTCACCAAAAGAGAAACAGAAATTTTGGAGCAGGTTGCTAATGGTAAAAGCCGGAGTAAAATTGCCAAAGAAATGTTTATTGATCTGGAAACTGTTAAATCGCACATAAAAAATATTTATGTAAAACTGAATGTACATTCGCGGGAGGACGCTATTAAAGAGGCGAAGAATAATAAATATATTTAAAATCCCCCTTTAAGCGGTAAACAAATCCCTTTTTCTTGTTGTTACTTTGTATTGCAGCGAGGGAAAAACGGGACCTGAGAGTGAAAAGAAGAGTAAGGTTTTTTTGAAATATTTCGGGTTCCGTTTTTTATAAAATAAACAGCTATGATACAAATCTTAGTTACGGAAGAAATGCTTAATCCTGCACCGGGGAACGGGCAAAAAATGTGATCAGGCTGATTTGTTTTTAATTATAGTTTCTATCGCTTCTATTTCTTTTTTGATAACTGATTCCCATAAAAAATTTTCTTTTACTTTTTTTACCGAGTTTATTTTCTTCTTCTCAATTTCTGAAACATCGGTTTGAAGTATTTGCAGCATTTTTTCCTCAATGCTTTTAGCACTTCGCGGCTCAATCAACCATCCGTTGTCGTTACTCACCATTAAATTTACGGCGCCTACGTTAGTTGCTAAAACGGCGCAGCCGCTGGCCATGGCTTCCATCACTACGTTGGGCATTCCCTCTGAATGGCTGGACAAAATAAGAACATCCGTATTTCGTAAAATTTCTTTTATTTTCTCCGCGTCACCAATTGAGCCGTGATATTTTATTTGCGGGGAATTTATTTTGTGTTTATCAGGTATCGGGCCAATAAAATTAAACTCAAAATTTTGTTTACCGGTAAGATTTTTCAATGCGCCGGTAAGTTCAGTAATACCTTTTCTTTTTTCATAACGGCCTAAAAGGGCAAAACGTAGAGGTTTGCCGCAAGTAATATTTTTCTCGTAAACCCATTCGGGCTCTATTCCTGTTGGAATTTCTATAATTCTGTTTTCTGCGTGCGGAAAATTATTTTTTATAATGGTCGTAATTCCTCCTCCGTACGAATAAATAAAATCACAGCAATTATTTAAATAACGAACAAGAGGTAAATAAATCAAACGCCTGTACCAATCGGTAAAACCACCACCGGTTTGAAAAATTTCATAACCGTGTAAACGCAAGCCTATTGGAGGGATTTTGCTTCCGCCTTTTACATCCAACTCAATTTGTTTTTGTTTTATAAAGTAAAGCCCGCAATAGCCCTTGCTGTAAATAAAATCAACGGGCTCTTGTTTTAAAAAATGCTCATACATCATTTGTGAATGGTCTTCCGACTCGCTGATGTAATGTGTGGGTAAACGTAAATAATTCGGAAAAGGAAAAATAAAAGAGTGTATATGTTTTTTTTCTTCTTCGGTAAAAAACTCCAGTTTATTTATGTCATAGGCACTTTGGTTAAGGTGGTATAAATCCACATCCACCCCGTTGCGTACAAAATACTTTACCAGGTAATACGAATGTTTTTGCATACCGCCGATGCGGTAAGGCCAAATTCCGTCTGTAAGTAAAGCGATGCGCACAATAAGGTTGCTAAGATACTTATTGTTGTTTAACCATTTTCTTGGTATCAATTATTTTTCCGTCTACTATTAAAGTGTAGGAGTAAATACCGTTAGTAAGGTCGTTGGCATAAACATTTAACAGGCCTTTACCTTTTTTAGTTATATCAACTGCTTTTATTTGTCTGCCATTGATATCGTAAAACAAAATTTGTGCAAAACTTATGTTTTGAGGAATACTGTAAGTAATTGTTGTTTGCTCAGCAAATGGGTTTGGAGAGTTTTGATTTAATACTACCACATCCGCATCACTCAATTCAACATCAACGCCACTTGTGTTTTTAATATCTCCGTTATTCGTTGTTCGGGCAACCACATTGGTTGAACAACATGAATTTACTACCGTTACCAACCGATGGATAACGGAATCCTGATGTTCAATTTGAGCTTGTTGTTTTTGAACAGCTGAAGTTAAAAGGGCAATGAAGGCATTGTAATTTAAATTTTTGTAGGTAACTGCCGGAGCAATCATTCGATTTGCTGTATCAAATACCGGAGGCTTATTAAAATTGTTTACTAATTCCGGAAGAATCGTTAGAACATCTTGTGCGATGAAACCATACTGTCGTTTGGAATTAAAGGGAATATAATAAACATTGTTAGTGTCGAAGAAAAACGTTTTTGGCTTTAATTGTTTTAATATGGCTAATGGATTATTTATTGTATCAATGTTAGATTTAAACATTTGGTCTGACGTCAACATTACATTATTAATTCCTGTAACATTGCCATTAATATTAACATTACCATCAAACCATCCGGCCCAATTATTGGCTCCACCACTTGTGTATATACCTGCGCCCGTAAAACCCCCATATACAGAAATATTATTTGTGTTATTGGTAATATTTGCATTATGAATACCATTAGAACCGCAAATTCCCGCAACTGCAATATTTCCGGTTTTACAAGAAAAATCTATCAACCCTTGAACACCATATTTCGTAATTGATGTACTTGTTTGATCTCTCATGTCGCCACACATAGAAACAGCTGTATTTAAACTTGAAGGGCCAAGCTGTTCCATCTTACTGTACAATGCTGTCCCTAAAGTTGTTGTAGGATCACATACACCATAGATAGCGCCTCCGTAAACATTTAAACCATTTGTTGCAACAGTTTTAATTCCAAAATTTTGCATGGTGCTATTAGCTCCCTGCAAAAGACCTGCAAAAGCAAAAGCGTTAACACCATTAAACACAGTTGAATTGACCCCGACATTTGTATTGGCAAAGTTAATGTTACCTGCATTTGCTGATAAGCCCACATTAGTGCCACTATTGTTATAAGCAATACCGCTTAAACCAATATTTCCTGTGCCTGCGGCACCACCGCTACCATAACATGTATAATTACCCGCATAAACATTTTGGCCTGTGGGAGCTGGCATTGAGTTATTAGAGGCAAGAGTAACAATGTAATTACTTGTGTTAAAAAGTGCTCTATTGGTATTGCCTAAAGCACCCGCAGTTAAACCATCGCCAACACCAAAAACACCGAGATTGTTCCAGGCTAAATCAAAATTACTTTGATCAACATTAGTATGACGTATCAAAATCCCGCCTAATTCATCTTTTCCTGTAGGATTTAAAACTTGAACCGTATTATTTAATCCATTTTGAGCGCCGGGAACGGCACCTACACCGCCGGGAGGTGCATCAGTAAGCACAACATCACCATTATTATCTACAGTTAAAAGTTTTAAATTGTTGATAGTAATATTATTTCCGCCAATAACACTTGTACCATTGGGTACTGTTGTTGAAGCGGAAGTTAAATTTCTAAAACGCAGACCACTGACGGAAGTACCAACTAAACTGCCATAATTCCAATACGGTGATGTTGGTGAGGAAAGAATTTCAAGTGTATTTTGAGGATCTGTATTTAAGCCCTGAGTTTGAAAATCACCAACACCCATACGAGGATTAGTACCATCAAGTGTTACAAAATGAGCTGCTTCTAAACCATTATTTGTTGTTGCAGTGCCTAATGTACCAGTAGGGTTTGCCGTAAATAAAAACCTCATTCGGGGTAATGGGGGAAAACCTGTTGGAACAGGCCCGGTTCCAATATCCATTACAATTTCATTGTTGGTTGGTGAAACTGTTTTTAAACCAAAATACATGTTATCATTATTATACTGGCCAAAAGTTCCTATGTCCATCCAAGTCCGATAACCACTATTTCCTACACTTCCGTTATCACCAATATGTATCATAGACAATGGATTTACTATTGGAGAAAGTCGTTCAACACTAAAACGCCCCTCGTTATTATTATATATGGCACTGTAAAATTTAGTTAATCTTGCAACTTCGCTTGTTGCTGAATTAGTACCGCCGACGTTTGTAATTCCGTGTACACGAAAAGCAATATCTCCAAGTGTAGATTGTATTTGAAAATGATTAACGGAAGCTTGTCCTGTTTGAGAAGCCGTATTGGGGCTTGTAAAAATTACACCTTTTTCAGTTACGTTAGATGGGCTAGTTCCTGAAAACATTTGCCATTGATTTCGCAAAAACGGGTTTTGATTGGAAATATTGTTTGGCGCATCGCTGCCATCTGTTCTAAAAACGTTACCATTTGCGCTTGTAGTTGTATTAAAAGGTGCTACAACATTACCAAAAGCATTTAAGTGCATAAAACTTTGGGGCGTTTCTGTGCCGTAACCATTTGCCCTTAATTCTTGACGGAGAATCGAACCACCGAAAGGGTGTGTGCCCCCCATAACTGTAAAGTAATGTGTACTTACCTGTGTTAAGTCATGTTGAGGACTTGGGGAATTTACATTACCAGTAAAAGTCCAATTATCTCCGTTTGGACCGGCAACTATTAAGGGGCCATTAACAATGGCGCCGCTGTCTACAATTAATTGACCAAACGCATGAAGTGTGCCTTCTTTTTTAATGCGTAACCACTCTTGTCCATTAGTTTTAAAGATTAATGGTTGGCTATTGTTTGTACCAATAAAATCTCCGCTTGAAGTGGAATTGCCATTTGTTTTCCATGGATTTTGTGCAAATAAATTATTGGTGAAAATTAGTAGTGCTGTTAAAATAAAAAAGTGTAGATGTTTTTTCATAGCGATTGGTTTTAGAGATTTAATTCTTAATTAACTTTTTCATAATTGTTTCTGTATCTGTTATTATATTTACAGTGTAAACTCCTTTGAGTAAAAGCTGCACGTTAGTTTCGTAAGTATTTAAATTCTTTTTTTCGAAAACTATTTTTTTTCTTTCGCCCATAATATTGTAAAGAGAAATACCAACTATATGTTTTTGATTGCTTAATTTAATAGTCAGTTTATCAGAAACCGGATTAGGATATAACTGAACAAGGTCAAAATTATTTATTTCCTCTACACTAAGCCCATTAGGATCAAACATCCACATATTATTAAGAAAGGCACCCGTATTATCAAAACCACCACTTACATAACCTTTTCCGTTTATTTGAAATGAAATCGCAACATTAGTATTTCCGCCAGGATATGAAGCTACCTGCTGCCAGCTATTAGTTAAAGTATCAAAACCCCAAAAATCATTATGATTAATTGCTCCAGCATCTTGTCCAAGCCCTGCGTACAGTTTTCCATTAATAAAAAACCCACTCGGTGCATTTCTTCCTACAGCCGGTAGATTATTTTTTTGAACCCAAGTATTTGTTTGAGGAAAATACTGCCACAATTCTGTATCATGACCATTTAAAGAGTCTTGTCCAAAAGCTAGATAACCAGAGTTGCCTGAAGAAATTCCATAAGGTAAATTTCTTGCAGATCCGGAAAGTTTAATTTTCTGAGTCCAACTATTATTCAATGTATCGTATTCCCACAAGTCTTTTCTCCACGCATTATTTTTATCCCAACCACAAGTAATGTAACCTTTACCGTTAGTACTAAATCCACTTGCACCATAACGGGCCGTGTCAGGGAAATCAGTTTTTCTTATCCATGTATCATTAGCGGGGTTGTATTGCCAGAATTCCTTTTGCGATACAAACCCGGAATTGTCTCCGGTGCCCACGTATATTTTATTACCAATAGTAAAAGCCGTTGCGCTATACAGGCAATTACCCGGACAAGACGTTTTTTGTGTCCAATTATCTCCAATAGGATCATATTCCCACCAGTCATTTTTTACATTAGTGCCATCATAACCCAAACCGCAATAAGCTTTACCGTTTACAACAGCGGCAACACCATAACCCCTTGGCCCACCTGCAAAATTTGCTTTTTGAATCCATGCACCGGTTTGTGCTGTTGTAATTAAGAATGCAAAATTAAGTGCACAAAAAGACGTAAATATTTTATAAAAGCGCTTTCTCATAAATTTGTTCAGCTAATATGCCAATAGATATAGCCATACGTTTTTCATATAGCTAAGTTAAAATAAAAAAGCAGTCCACAAAGCTTTACACGGTAAATAATAAAGTCTTTTTAGTAAGTGGTCGGTATTTTAAGATAAGTGGTACTAAAAAGTAAAGCTCATATTTACGTTAGGCAAAACAGGCAATTGGTTTTTTTGCTTAAACGTAACCCTGTCAAAATAAAAGATGTTGGCACGGTTGTAAACGTTGGTAGCACCGGCGGTAATTTCTAAGATAGCGTGCTGTGCCCAATTGTATTTGTATTTAACTGATAAATCCAAACGATGGTAATCAGGCAATCGCTGAGAGAACAAAGCACCCGAAACATAACCCAGCTGGCCGTTTTGTGTAGTGTAATTGCCCATGTAATTTCCTAAATTAAGTTGCTGGTAATAACCTTGGGTAGGTGTAACCGGAAAACCTGTACCCATGTTCCAGCGCGCGTTAATTTCCCAATGTTTTTTTCTGTCAAGCGAGTAGGAGCTGACTAAATTTATGTTGTGTCTGCGGTCAAACACCGGGAAGTATTCACGAACACCGTCCCACCTACGGTTGTATGCAAGAGAGTAAGTTGCCCAAAAATAAAAACGTTTTACGTCGTACTTAATTACACAGTCAATGCCTCGCGCGTAACCGGTTTCAACAATCACATCTTTTTTCTGGTAATCAGGAAAATCGGGGTGCGTAGTTTCGTCTACAATTTTATCGCGGTTAATGCTGGTTAACATGGTAAATTGTTTTTGATAAGCCTCGATATTTACATCAATGTGTTTAAACAGGTCAAATTCAAAACCTGCAATTAAGTGATTGGCTTTTTGTAAGCGACTGTTTACAGATTTGGTATAAGGTTGTCCGGGTTTGGGCGAGTAATAATCCTGCAAATCATCCGGAGTAAATAAAAATCCGTAAAAAAGATTTACTACGTCGCGGTCGGAATTTGCGGCCAATAAATTTTGCGCATAAAGCCCGCTGGCAAATTTAAAACGTATCCGGTTGTTGATATTGTATTTACCGGAAAAGCGGGGCTCAGGTGAAATTTGCCCTAAAGAAGCGTATTCATGTAAACGGAAACTGGGTTCAAGAATTAATTTCCGGCCAAAGAAAACCAATTTGGTTTTTACATAGCCGGCAATTTCAGTTGAGGTGGCCTCCTGTTTAATTTCTCTTCCGAAATCATTATGAAAATTAAAATTTGTACCAAAACCGATTAACTCAAAGCCATAACGAATTTCATTTCTGCCTATAAAATTGGAAAACTTAAAACCTCCGTTAAAACCATTAATGGAGCTTGAACGCGGTAATTGCGTAGGAGAGGTTTGTGTTATTTGATATTGCGAGTAAGAAAAATTTCCTTCAATCAGAGTACTTGAGTTTCCGGGAACAAGTACAAAGTTAGTTCCTCCCCCGATGGATTTCCATTTAAAAGTTGCAATGCCTGTGTAATCTACTTTATCGTTAAAATTAAAACCGAACAGACTCAACTTAGAGCCGTTATTGGTATTCAAAGAAATTTTTCCGTATAAATCGGCAAAGCCAAAAGGAAGCCCTGCTGTATCAGCATAACGATAAAGGTATTTTGAAGTATAAGGTAAATAAGATGTTTTTCCGGTTACTAAAAACGACATGCTTGTGTTTCCGTTTTCTTTTAATTTCATCATAGGACCTTCTAACATCGCTTTTGCACCGAAAGTGGATGCGGATACTTTTCCGCTCATGCGCGTTTTGTTTCCGTCACGGGTGGTAATATCCATGATGGAAGATGTACGCCCGCCGTATTCCGCTCCGAAACCACCGGTATACACATCGGCATTTTTAATTATGTCGTTATCAAAAACAGAAAATAAACCAATGGAGTGGAACGGATTGTAAATAATCATTCCGTCCAACAAAACTTTATTCTGTACCGGTGAGCCTCCGCGAATATAAAGTTGTCCGCCCTGATCACCCGTAAAAACCACGCCGGGTAATACCTGTAAGTATTGCGCGATATCCGGCTCTCCCACACTGGGAAGTTTATTGATCATTTTCGGATCGATTTTTTGTACCGATACTTTGGTGTCTTCTTTTTTTGATTGTTGTTCTGCAGTAAGCACAACTTCGCTTAATTGTACAGCGGCCTTGGCGAGGTAATATTTTTTATTGATAATTTGCCCTTTTGTTACAGTAATTTCTTCTTTGGCTGTATCGCAACCTAAGTAAGTTGCCAATAGCGTATAAGTTCCAGGAGGAATTTTTGTAATGGAAAAAAAACCGTTTAAGTCGGTAGATGCGCCCAAGGTTGTTCCTTTTAAATAAACACTTGTAAAAAGAGCGGGTTCACCGTTATCTTTTGTATAAATAAATCCTCTGATATTACCTGTGTTTTGCGCTTTGACTCCGTTAAAAAGCAACCCGAAAGCCAATATATATGCTGTAAAAAGAGCCCTGAATTTCATTACTTATAAATAAGGCACAAAAATAGCATTTTTAACTTGGCAAAGGGGGCTATTTTGCAGGTGGTGGGCTTTTTCTAATAAGTGGTAAGGTTTTGTGTTAAATCGGTTATTTACTACATTAGCTTAGTGAAACGAATACCTGCCTTTCTTATTTTCCTCTTTTCATTGACAGGTGTGCTGTCTGCTCAGCAAGCTATGCTTGATTCGATGGAAAATGTGTTAAAAAATTCTTCCGCAGATACAAATAAGGTAAAGCTTTATGTTAAAATCGCCGGCCGTTATAGTTTTGTTAATCCTGATAAAACAGTTGAATTTGCCCGGCAGGGTTTGCAACTTTCAAGGGAATTAAAATTTTCTAAGGGTTTGTTTAAAAGCTACGAGAAAATATTTCACGGGTTACAATACAGCAGTAAATACCCTGAAGCAATGCCTTTTTTGCAAAAGTGGCTGAGCGATGCGGATTCCTTAAAGGATGATTATCAAAAAGCGCAGTGTTATAATGGCATGGGC
>Ga0210400_10004024_pt1 | contig 12847 bp, 10 predicted proteins | sample IncBWH26MmetaG_FD_155456 | JGI IMG/M metagenome (GOLD analysis project Ga0210400, IMG submission 155456) | Forest soil microbial communities from Barre Woods Harvard Forest LTER site, Petersham, Massachusetts, United States - Inc-BW-H-26-M | ecosystem: Environmental > Terrestrial > Soil >...
CTTCTGGCGCGAATTGCTGAATAGTGACGCATTGGAATACAACGGTACCGGCATGGGTAATTTCGGCGGTGTCACCGCCGACACAGAGCCGGCCCACGGCCGCCCGTTCTCGCTGAGGCTCACCTTGCCGCCGCTGGCCGCGTTGTTTCTGAAAGCGGGATAAAGGGTCGCCAGCGCTCCTTCCGCCGTATTTTCCACGTTGACAACCGGCCCCGCTCTGGGAATAATGGCTAGCGCTTGAGCTGTTCGTTCTCCCTGCACCGAAGCGACCGTCAACGCCTCTGCCCTAAGGCTACCACCGCGTGTTTTGTCTTTAGGAAGTAACCTCCATGGAGGAATTACGTATGCGGCAATCTACCCTCGTTCCGCCACAAAACCGGAAAACATTCAGCATGGGCAAGCTCCGCCTGGCGGAAATGGCTTGCCTGGCGGCTTTAGTTTGCCTGCCACTGCGCGCCTTGTACGCGCAGACGTTCACGGTTCTTGCCAGTTTCGATGGAGTCAACGGGGAACTGCCTCAGTCGTCTCTGGTTCAGGGCGTCAACGGGAGCTTCTATGGAACGACGCCCATGGGCGGGAGTTCTACGGATGGCACCGTTTTTGAAGTCACTCCTGCGGGCCAGCTCAAAACACTCTACAGCTTTTGTACTCTGCCCAATTGCGCCGATGGCTGGCAGCCTGAGCAGGGTCTGGTGCTGGGCCTCAATGGCAATCTTTACGGCACAACAGCGGCGGGCGGAAAGATCCTGGGGAGTTGCTTAGGGCCAGGCTGTGGCACGATTTTTGAGATCACACCCGCGGGCAAGCTGACCGTTCTCCACAGCTTCTGCTCTCTGCCGCACTGTGTGGATGGCGCTGTGCCCGTTGCCGGCTTGGTGTTGGGAAGCGACGGCAACTTTTATGGCGCCGCGTCCAAAGGCGGGCAATTCCTCAGGGGCACCGTCTTTAAGATCACTCCAGAGGGCAAGTTCACCCTGCTCTACAGTTTTTGCTCGCAGAAGAACTGTCCCGACGGCAGCTATCCGATCACGAATTTAATACAAGCTCCCAACGGAAACTTCTACGGAAGCACATATGACGGCGGTGCCGTCGTGTGCCCCTTCTTCCAGAACACTTACGGCTGCGGCACGATCTTCGAAATCACGCCCGCCGGCCAGCTCACTACGCTGTACAACTTCGGTACCGTCGCAGGGCTCCTGCAGGCGCCGCTGGCGCAAGCTGCCAACGGAAACTTTTACGGAACCAGCCTCAACGGTGGCACTGGCAAGTGCGGATACGGCTGTGGCACGGTTTTCGAAATCACGCCCGCAGGCGAATTGACCACCCCCTACAGCTTCTGCACCGAAGGCACAATTTCCTGCCCGGACGGTGCGTATCCCATGGCAGGTCTGGTTTTGGCCACCGATGGCAACTTCTACGGCACTACCTCCACCGGAGGCGAGGGTGCCGGCGAAACCGGCACCGTCTTTGCAATCACCCCAGACGGCGCGCTCCATACAGTGCACAACTTCGGGGGAATCAGCACAGGTCAAATGCCGCAAGGTACGCTGCTGCAGGCCACCGACGGAAGGTTCTACGGCGTGACCCACGGCGGCGGAGCCAGTAACATTGGAATCGTCTTCCAACTATCCGTGGGTCTTGCTCGGTTCGTGCAGTCGGTGCCCACCGCTGGCACAGTCGGCGCCAAAGTCCTGATTCTCGGAAACGGTCTGACGGGCACCACCAGCGTCACCTTTAACGGCACCCCAGCGACATTCACGGTGTCCAGGAATACAGCAATCAGGACCACGGTGCCTGTTGGTGCGACCACCGGAACACTCGAAGTGACTACGCCGAGTGGCACGCTTAAGAGCAACGTAGTGTTCCAGGTGAACCCGTAGTGCTCTGACAGTGCTTGCGCGGAGCAGCGGACTGAGCGACCGAACCAAGATTGCTGTCCGCCAACCCGCGCTATGCTGCCCTCAGAAGCGCGTCTCTCATGCGGATTCTAACCCGCTACATTTTGCGTGAAGTCTCCTCGCACGCCTTCATCTGCGCGGCGGCTTCTGGCGCGAATTGCTCAATAGTGACGCATCGGAATACAACGGCACTGGCATGGGGAATTTCGGCGGCGTAACCGCCGACGCAGAGCCGGCCCACGGACGCCCGTTCTCGCTGAGGCTCACCTTGCCGCCGCTGGCCGCGTTGTTTCTGAAGGCTGGGTAACAGCGGGACCAAATCTGCCGGTTCATGGGTACACCTTGCACGGTTTGTCATTGCCTGTGTGGCGCGTCAAAGCGCCAACGCCTCCATTCCTTCTTGTACCTCCGAAAACCCTTGCTGGGGGCGGTTATGGTGAACCTGACCTTTGCATGACTGAGCCCTTGTGGTGTAAGCTACCCGGCAACTTGCTTATCGAGGAGGGCTGGTGAAGAAGATTCAAGATTCCGCTCTTGCCGGGCGCGATGCAAAATGGGGCTCTGCCGCGGTGAGTTTCTTCCTCGGTTTGGCAATGCTGACCCCTCTTTCCTCTCAAGCTCAAAAAATTCGCATACTCTACAGCTTTGGCGGCGGGACGGATGGCGGAGATCCTTACGCCAGTTTAGTTCGAGATTCCGCCGGCAATTTTTACAGCACAGGAGGCTACGCTGGAACCTTCTTTGCCGGTGTCGTCTATAAGGTAGACCCGAAGGGAAAAGAAACGGTTCTCTACAATTTCACCGGCGGAGCCGACGGAGCCTATCCCGAATCTCCGGTGGTGCTCGATAGCGCGGGCAACATTTATGGCACAACTACTCAAGGCGGCGCCGCCAACGCTGGCGTCGTCTTCAAGGTCGATACGAGCGGTGTCGAAACGGTCTTGCATAACTTTACCGGCGGAGCGGACGGACTCATCCCTGCCGGCGGCCTGACCCTGGACAGCGCGGGCAACCTGTATGGCACAACTGGCCAGGGCGGCGCTTACAACGACGGAGTCATCTATAAAATCGACACTGCCGGCAAAGAAACCATCCTGCATACGTTCACCGGAGGCGTGGATGACGGAAAATATCCCAGCTACACGACAGTTGTCTTCGGCCCGGGCGGATTCCTCTACGGCGTGACCCAGGAAGGCGGCAGCGCCGACGAGGGCATTCTCTACCGCTTAAACAAGAGCGGGAAAATCACCATCCTGCACAACTTCACGGGCGGCACCGCAGATGGCTGCAATGTCCAGGGTGTCCCCTTTGTCGCGAAGAACGGCATCTTTTACGGTGTAACCTCATCCTGCGGCACCTCCGGATTTGGCACTGTATGGAAGGTGGTAACGAGGACGGGTCAGGAAACCGTGTTGCACAGTTTCTCCGGAGGAACCTCGGACGGCCAGTATCCGCTGTCAGGCGTCGTACTGGATGCGAACGGAAACATTTACGGCACCACCGAAACCGGTGGGGCGTCAGGGCTGGGCACGCTCTACCGGCTCACGCAACAGGGCGGGTTCGCACTTTTGCGGAGTTTCTCAGGACCGGACGGCAAATACGTGTATGCCAGTCCTCTGCTATCCAATGGCGTGCTGTACGGCACTGCCCTGAATGGTGGCGCGATGGGTTACGGCTCGGTCTGGGCGATTGGCAGGTAAGGGCAGAAACTTCTACAAGCAGGTCAACCTTTGCCGGCGCTACCATATCGAGCCAGCCTGCGTCGCAGACCGCGTGCTATCCTGCCCTCAGTAGCGCATCTCCCATGCGGATTCTCACCGCTACATTCTCCGCGAAGTTGAGGCGCTTTGCGGGCGTGAGCGAAGCGGGAGCCCGCAGCCGAAATCCCGAACGAAGTGAGGGATCTGGCGCTCACTCGCTATATGCGGATTCTAACCCGCTACATTCTCCGTGAAGTCACCTCGCACGCCCTCATCGGCGCGGCGATCTTCACCTTCGTACTCTTCACCCGCGATCTAGGGCGCATCCTCGAACTGGTGGTCCGCGCCAGCGCTCCGCTGCCCAGCGTCGCCGAGATTTTTCTCTACACCGTACCGCTCGCGCTCACCTACACCATACCCATGAGCGTTCTGGTCGGGATTCTCATAGGCCTCAGCCGTCTGGCTGCTGATAGCGAAATCACCGCCATGCGCGCAAGCGGCATGGGCGTCTGGAATTTCGGACGTGTGCTGGCAATCTTCGTCGCCGCAGCATGGGGACTGGCCCTGATTAACAGCCTCTATGTAGCTCCCTGGTCACTGGCTTCGCTCGGGCGCCTTGAGGATCAACTCAAAGGGTCGCAGATTTCCTTCGAAGTGCGCCCTCGAGTTTTTTATGAAGGCTTTCCCAAGCTTGTGCTCTACGTGCAAGACGTACACAGCGCCAAAGGAGGCGCGATCTGGAACGGAGTTTTTCTCGCCGACATCTCCGAACCTGCCAATCCGCGGATCACGCTGGCCCGTGAAGGCATTCTCGCTGCTGAAGGCCCGGACCGCCTCCATCTGCACCTGACCAATGGTTCTACGCACGAAACCGAGGCTCGGGAACCCGACAAGTATCAGATATCCACTTTCCAGCAGACCGATATCCCCATCGAATTGCCGGCCTCGGAAAGTAAGGTGGAAGAGCAGATTCCCGTGAAAGCAATGGGCACTTCAGCTTTGCGCGAGCGTGCGACGACAGTCGATCCGGTTTCGGCCCGCTGGTATCTCATCGAGTTTCATAATCGCTTCGCCCTGCCCACAGCATGCCTGGTGCTAGCCATGGTAGGAATCCCCCTGGGGCTTTCGTCGAAGAAGAGCGGCAAGTCTGGAGGGTTCGTACTCACCATCGCGCTTGTCTTCATCTACTACTTCTTTTCGCTCATCGGAGTTTCACTCGCCAAGCAGGGCAAGGTGAGCCCCGCTCTGGGAGCATGGCTAGCCAACATCGTATTTTTCGCTGCGGCTCTGTTCCTGCTGTGGCAAGCCGAGCGCCGCCCTTTTGCCCTGTCGGCAATCAAACTCGCATGGAAAGGGAACAAGAATCTTTCGCCCGCCCCGTTGCGCGCGCTGGGAATCGGTCGCAAGGAGAATCACGATGCTTTCGAGCGCGCTTCCACCCGGCGGCGAGTTTTCAGCGCCGGCTTCCCCAGCCTGCTCGATGATTATGTGCTGCGCGATTTCTTCGTTTATCTGGCGATGATCGTCTCGACTTTTCTGGTTCTGCTGCTGGTGTTCACCCTCTTTGAGTTGCTTGGTGACATCCTGCGCAACCAGACTCCTGCCTTCGTCGTCGCCGAGTATTTGCTCAATGTTTCTCCGTACCTGCTCTACAGCGTTGCGCCATTGATCATGCTGCTGGCGGTATTGATCACGTTTGGGTTGATGAATCGCTCCAATGAAATTACTGCGATCAAGGCCACCGGAACCAGCGTCTACCGCATCGTCGCCCCGGTGCTTGCAGCTGCGGCCGTTTTGGCGGCGGGCCTTTTCTTTGCCGACCAGTTTTATCTTCCTCACACTAACAAGCGCCAGGAGGCGCTGCACAACCAGATCAAAGGCAAACCACCGCAGACCTATCTGCGTCCCGACCGCCGCTGGATTTTCGGACAGCACAACGATATCTACTACTACCAGTTCTTCGATGCTGATCGTGACCAGTTTGCCAACCTAACCATCTTCCAACTCGACCCGGCCAGCTTCGGCATCACCCAGCGCATCCATGCCGATCGCGCCCGCTGGGGCGACACCGGACGCTGGATCTACGAACAAGGCTGGCAACGCACTCTGCAAGGCGCAGCCATCGCCAGCTACCGCACCTTCGATGTCTCCACCTTCCCGGATGTCACCGAAGATCCGTCTTATTTCAAGAAGGAAGTAAAACAGTATTCCGAGATGAACTACGAGGAATTGCGCCGTTACATCCGCGATCTTCAACAAAGCGGCTTCGATGTGGTGCGACTCCGCGTGCAGTTGAACAAAAAGCTTTCCTACCCTCTCATCACGTTCATCATGGCTATGATCGCGGTTCCCTTCGCGCTATCGGCGGCGAAAAAGGGAGCCGTCACTGGAGTTGCCGTCGCGGTCGGAATCGCCGTGGTTTATACGGTGGTGTCCCGCCTGTTCGAAGCCATGGGGGATATCAGCCAGTTGCCGCCAGCACTGGCCGCCTGGTCGCCGGACCTGATCTTCGCCCTGGTGGGCGCCTACTTGATTTTGAAGATTCCGACCTAGGCCGACACACTGGGGAGCGCTCTTACTTCACTGCTACTCCCGATGGGATATTAAACGTAGTTGTGGTCGGTTGCGGCGTCAAAGCTCCGGTCGCGGGCGTGATCGCATATTGCGAAAGCGTGGAAGAGGTCGAATTCGCCACGAACACCCAAACATCATCACTGCGAATCGCAATCGAATTTGCGCCCTGGCCGGTCGCATAGGTTCCAATCACGGTCAGAGCGCCGTTGCTTGCACTGATCTTGAACGCCGAAAGCTCGCTCGATGCAGTGTCTACGACATACACAGACCTCGCGTAGGGATCAACCGCGATGGGCCCGGCGCCATCTCCAGGAGATATCGCAAAGGGCGATCCCGTGACGGGATTCAAGCTGAAATCGCCGTGCGCGCATAACGGCGGTGCAACCGATGGAGACGTGCAGATGGTATACGCGCTAACGCTGTTATTGGGATTACCGTTGGCAACGTACACGAAGCGGTTGCACGGATCGACGGCCACCCCAGACGGAACACTGCCGGTCGCGACTGCCGTCGTTGTCCCATTAGGAACCAAAGTCAGAGCGCCCGTCGAACCGATGGAATAGTTCACCACAACGTAGTTGTTCGAATCCGTCACGTAGAGGTTTTCTGTCGTAGGGGGCGTTTGACCAGAACAGGCCGCATAAAGTGGGGGATAAACCGTAGGCGTTACCGCCAATGCCGATGCGCTCGGAGCCTGCCCACGGCCGCCCTGGGCCGGCAACACAGTCGGCGCGCCAACTGCTGTGAGAGCGGCGTTGCTTCCGATGGAGAAGACCGAAACGCTTCCATCGATTGCGTCAGCGACGAACAGGAACTTGCCGGCCGAATCGATCGCCAGAGCTGAAGGATTCGATGTCGGCGTGGTGCCGATGGGAGACAACTTTCCGTCGGAAGCAACTTGAAATGTCTGAATGCCGGTAGCACTATTCGTGACCGCTGGGTTCGCAGAGACAATCATGTAGGCGAATGCACCGGCAGGATCCAGCACCACCGACGTAGGAACTCCGTTCGTCGGCGGACCGTTCACGTTATTGATCTGCGAAAGGTGGCCGTTGGCCAGATCGAGGTTGAAGGTCTGCATCACCGCCGAACCCTGAGTGGGAACCACCACCAACCCGTTGTTGGCAGCGGAGTACTTCGAACTACAGGCCATCAGAAATCCGATTGCAACCAGAACCAGAATCGCCGCAACCCAGGTCACACTAGTCCGCATTCTTCGCTTTATCTCCTGTGAACGCACTGTCGCACTCTCCGGCCGCCTCATGCCGGGCCCAAACGCTATTGGAAGGCGGAAACAGTCACCCATTTATGTAACAGGAATACACGGGAAGAGCAAACCCGCCCGCACTTGTTGGAACCGCAGATGCAGGCGCGAGTTGCCTGAAGGGCAGGATCACTAGCCACTAACCGCTACGTCAGCCAGAACTTTTGTCTCGACGGCATCGACCGTAACCAGGGGCAAATAAATCTCAACCATCAACCCGCCCTCCGCCCGGTTGACCGCTCTCACTCGTCCGCCGTGAAACCGCACGGCACGTTCTGTGATCGCCAGGCCTAGACCAACGCCTCCGGTTTGCCGGCCACGAGCATCATCCAGTCGATAGAAAGGGCGGAAGAGCTTCTCCAGCGCGTCCGGCGGAACGCCATCGCCGCAGTCGGTCACTCGTACCAGCGCCTCCGAACCGCCGCCACCAGCGCTCTTCTCGAGATGAATCTCAACCGTCGACCCTTCGCGCGTATAGCGAATCGCATTGCGCACGACGTTCTCGATCGCACTGTGCAGCAGCGAGGCATCCCCGCGCACCCCCCAGCTTCCGGAAGGAATCGCACTGCGTACATGGCAGTGTCGCGCCTGGGCTTCGAACTCGGCGTCTTCGGCGACGCTCAGCACGACCTCGTCCAGCAATACTGCCGTGGAGGGAACGTGCTGCTCTCCGTCTTCCATGCGCGCCAGAGTGAGCAGCCGCCCAATCAACTCGTTGAGGCGTCCAGCCTCCAGTTCGATTCGCTCGAGCATGGACGCGCTATCCGGGCCCGAACGTTGCCGGGCCAGACCCAGCGCCACGTTCAGCCGTGCCAAAGGCGAGCGCAGTTCGTGGGAAATATCGTTAAGCAGTCTGGATTGCGCCTTCACCAGGTTTTCCAGACGCTCCGCCATGGTGTCGAAGTCGCGCATCAGCCCCGCAACTTCATCGCGGCGGCCAGAATCGGGGGCTCCCGCGCGCGCGCTAAGATCACCCGCAGCCAATTGCCGCGTCGCGGCGCGCAGGCGAACCACCGGCATGGTAAGGAACCACGCCAGCAGATAGCACACCAGACCAGACGAAATCACCGAAATGATCAGCCCTGGGATGGGCAACCCTCGAGGGCCAAAAAAAAGACGGGGCCCTGGCGGAGGTGCCAATACGAAGGTGTAACGATGCAACCCGTCGTCGGACAAACGCGATTCCCGCAATACGGGAGGCGGCGCAGGAAAAATAAATCCTTCTTTCGGCGCTCTCGATCCCCCGGTTGCCACTCGCACAGCCCAGTCTGGCGCGCCGCGATGAGCCAGTTCCTCCATGTTCTCGTTAAAAAGAAAGCCTCGGACGCGCTGAGACTTTTCCAGACCGTCCAGATACGCTTGAAGCCCGCGACTGCCCCCTTGCTCATAGGCGTTCACCGAGTCGTTCAGCCCGGTTGAGAGCAGATCCTGCCAGGTTGAACTTCGGGGACGCAAAGCCATTGTCGCGAGAATCGCGAGCACAAGAAATAGGGCATGTGCCGCCCAGAAGGAAAGAAAAATCTTGAGAAAAAGACTCTTCATGAACTGATCTTCGTCGTGGTTTTTTCGCCGACCTTCTCCTCGGAGTTTTCGCGCGGCCGGGCGAAGATGTAACCGACGCCTCGAATCGTCTTGATATGCTCGTCCGCGTCGGTATCGCCGAGTTTCTTGCGGACCTTGCTGACATGCATATCGATACTCCGGTCGAACGGCGAGAACTTGCGGCTGAGAACGGCGTTTACCAGACGCTCTCGCGGAACCACACGCCCAGCCTCGCGCAGCAAAACTTCGAGCAGGTTGAACTCCACCGAGGTAAGATCAACCGGCTGCCCCTCACGGCGAACGCTACGAGTTGCAGGGTCGAGTTCAACGTCTCCTACCCGCACAATCTCCGGCGTAGATGAGGCCTCGCCGCGTGTCCGGCGCAGAATGGCGCGAATCCTCGCAACCAGCTCCCGCGGGTTGAAAGGCTTGGGCAGATAATCGTCGGCGCCAATCTCCAGTCCGACGATACGATCTACATCCTCTCCACGCGCTGTGAGCAACAAGACCGGGAGGCGAGAGGTCGCGCGGATTCTCCGCAAAACCTCAAATCCGTTGATCCCCGGCAGCATCACATCCAGCACCACCAGCAGGCAATCGCCTCTGCCGGCGCGTTGCAAACCGTTCTCCCCGTCGTGCACTGCCTCAACCGCAAAGCCCTCGGCCTGCAGGTATTCCCCAACCAGGGTACACAGCTCGACGTCGTCGTCGATGATTAAAATTCGTTCCATCTTCGCCGCTTTCATTGTGCACCACCGGCTTCGGGCTGTGGGTAAAGAATTGTCAAACTGTTAAACTTCACAACGCAACATCCTGTTTTTAACTTTGACAAAACTTTACTCGACTTGACCGTCTTTTTACCACTATCGACTGGAGAATCGTGTTCCTATAATTGTACGGAAACAATCCCAGGTTCCGGGAAGGAACCGGCTTAAGAAGCAGAAAGTAAATCAGGAGTAACACACATATGAAATCGATTCGTTTTCGGTTCCTCTTAGCTGCTCTGGCGGTGACGTTGAGCGCTGCGATCTCCAATGCGCAAAGCACAGAGTCAGCCCCTCCGCCTCAGGCAATGCATGGCCATGAATTCGGCATGGAAGGCCACGTGATGGACTTCTTCGCCAAGTATCTTAGCTTGACGGACACTCAACGCACCCAGATGAAAGCTGTCCTGCAGAAGGAGCACGCCACCATGAAGCCACTGCGGCAGCAGGCTCACCAACTCGACCAGCAACTGATCCCGTATGTCGAAGGCACCTACGATGAAGCCAAAGTTCAAGCTCTGGTGGCGCAGCAGGCGCAGACTCTGGTGCAACTGAAAGTGCAGGAGACGCGGATTCACAATGAACTGTTCCAGATGCTCACTCCCGACCAGCAGGCAAAGGCGAAGGAATTTATTGCCAATCGGGAAGCACACATGCAACAGCACATGCAGAACGGGGCTGAGAACGAGCCGCAGGAGTAAGCTTTCAACTTATGCCGGGGTTCAGTTCATTGCTGAACCCCGCTTCCTTTCGTAGTTCAATTTTTTCGTAGCTCCAATTTTTGCGAACTCGGGGAGCCATTGCGATGGATATGGCACAGACATTCATCCTGGACGCGGGCTGGGTTTTCCTCATCGGCTGGGGAATGGTACTAGCGGTGATTAGCGTAATTACCTTCGGATCGGATCTGCTTCGGTTCAGGCGGCGCTAAGCCACATAATACGGTCCGAACGAAAAATACCCTCTCCGAAACCACCTTGCAGATTCACGGCGGCGGTCCACCACGATTGCCGGCTGGCCGTGCATCCCGCCTGCTAAAATTTCATCTACACCATCTGCATGATTCCGAAACATATGCGTCCGCTTGTTCCCTACCTCAAGCGCTATCGCTGGGGATTTGTAGCCGGCGTATTCTGCATTTTTCTCAGCAACGGTTCATGGGTGCTTCTGCCCCAGGTGATCCGGCACGCGGTGGATGACCTCAACACCGGCGTTACGTCCGCCAAACTGCTCCACTTTGCTTTGCAAATGCTCGAAGTGGCGGCCGTACGCGGCGTTTTCCTTTTTCTTACACGCTGGATCGTGATCGGAATCTCCCGCGACATTGAATTCGACATGCGCAATGACCTTTTCGCGCATCTCGAGACTCTTTCCTACTCCTACTACCAGCGAATGCGCACCGGCGACATTATGGCGCGGGTCACCAATGATCTGAATGCCGTGCGCATGCTGCTGGGCCCGGCGATTATGTATTCGGCCAACACGTTGGTATTCACCGCCGCGGCATTGGCATTCATGTGGAGAATCAGTCCGAAACTGACGCTCTATGCGTTTCTTCCACTGCCCTTGGTCAGCGTCGTCATTCAATATTTCGGCAGGCGCATTCATGAGCGCTTCGAGAGAATTCAGGCGATGTTCTCCGATATTTCGGCTCGGGCGCAGGAGAATTTCTCCGGGGCGCGAGTGATCCGGGCCTACGTACAGGAAGACGCGGAGATTGCGTCCTTCGAAACCGCTAACCAGGAATACATTGCCCGCAGCCTCAAGCTCGTGCGCCTCATGGGCATGTTGTGGCCGACGCTGGAGTGCATGCTCGGACTCGCCGTAGTACTCGTACTCTGGATTGGCGGCAGAGAGGTATTGGCGGGACGCATGGAGATCGGCGGCTTTGCAGCTTTCAACATCTACATGATGCAGCTCACCTTCCCCATCATTGCCCTAGGATGGGTGATAAACATCTTCCAACGCGGCACGGCTTCGTTGGGGCGCCTGAACGAAATTCTGCACGAGCAGCCCGAGATTCAAGACGCCAGCGACGCCGTGGAATTGCCGGTAGCCGGCGAGATCGAATTTCGCAACCTGCGTTTTGAATATGAAGGCAAGCCCGTACTGCGTGATTTGAACTTGCGCATCCCGGCCGGCACCAGTCTGGCCATCGTCGGCCCGACCGGCTCAGGCAAAACCACACTGATGAATCTGGTTCCTCGCATCTACGATGCCGCGCCCGGAATGGTTTTGCTGGATGGCCGTCCGATCCGGGATTTTTCACTCGAATCTCTGCGTAGAAATATCGGCTTCGTTCCCCAGGAAACCTTCCTGTTCAGCGATCGCATCCGCGAGAATATCGCTCTCGGCGTCGAATCGGCGACCGATGAACAAATCCACGACGCTGCCGGCGCCGCCAACATCGCCGTCGACATTGAGGGCTTCCCCGAGCGCTATCAAATCATGGTCGGTGAGCGCGGCATTACGCTCTCTGGCGGACAAAAACAGCGCGCCGCGATTGCCCGTGCTCTAATTCGTAACCCACGCATTCTTATCCTCGACGACGCTCTCTCCAGCGTCGACACTCATACGGAAGATAAAATTCTCAATCATCTGCGCGAAGTGATGCAGGGGCGCACTACCATCTTTATCTCGCATCGCGTTTCCACGGTTCGCAACGCCGACCGCATCGCAGTGCTGCACGACGGTCGAATTGTTGAATCTGGCACCCACGACGAACTGCTCGCCTTGAACGGCTACTACAGCGACCTGTATAACAAACAATTGCTGGAAGAAGAATTGGCTGAGGTTTGATCGGGACGGCATCGAGCCGCATCCAGACAGGGTTTCACCAACCGGGACGATCTTTCCATGCGACGAGTCGACGGCCCCGAGATTCTCGATTCCGACGCCTGTTCTGGCAGCGAAGCTCAGGCTGCACTGGCCGTGATTGGCCGCGTGAATCGCTGGTTCGGCGGTGTCTCAACCACCCAAAAGATGATCGAACGCGCGGCTCAAGTGAGCAGAGCGACGCGTTTTTCCATTCTCGAAGTCGGCGCCGGCCCTGGTGAATTACCAGAAATCGTGCGGCAGAGGCTGTCCCGCCGCGGGATCACGCTT
>Ga0210400_10004026_pt1 | contig 12839 bp, 12 predicted proteins | sample IncBWH26MmetaG_FD_155456 | JGI IMG/M metagenome (GOLD analysis project Ga0210400, IMG submission 155456) | Forest soil microbial communities from Barre Woods Harvard Forest LTER site, Petersham, Massachusetts, United States - Inc-BW-H-26-M | ecosystem: Environmental > Terrestrial > Soil >...
GGCGATTTCGGCGCCCCGAGATCAAGCACGCCAACACCACCGTGCCGCACGCCAACGAAAACGCGCCAAAGCTCGCCCGCGCTGTGGTGAGCGCCATCGGGGTGCTGAGCACCATCCCGGAGTCCCGTACGGCGGCCACTGGATCGCTGATGTATTTTCGGCCAATCATCGAGAACAGAAACGCGGCAAAGAGTAGAACGCATCGGGTCAGCCAGGGCGAAATACGTTCAAGAGTGAGCATGGGAATGACTCGATGGAATCAGAGGTGATAATCGACCGGCGTGAGGCGGTTGGATTGGGGCACTGTCGAGTGCTGAGGTATGGACGCTTCAAGCCTGTTTAGACGTTGGTTCATCGCCTCCAACCGCGCGTGCAATTCCTCAAAGCCACCCGCCGCACCCCCGGAGTCCAGCATCAGGAGAAAGTTGCTCACGGGCTGCCACGCTCGACTCAAACGCTCACGGATCGTAATTCTCATGGACGAACTCCTCGTGGGGGCACGGACGAAGCCTGAAGCCGTTTACCAAACCCCATCCGCCGTAGTAAGTGATCTCGCCGAATGAAGGTGTGATACACCACTCCGGCGAGATGAAGGGCAATCAGGCCCATCAGCACACGCGAGATGACGTAATGCACCGTGCGGATCGGAAAGGCCCAAAAATCTGCCGGAATAGGCGGGTGGCCACCTGCGACGAGGCGGATCACGCCGGTTTGCACCGCCATGGTGAGCCCGCTGAGCGCCATCGCGATCACGATGACGTAGAAGGCGGTGTGCGAGAATCGGCTGAGGCCATCCAGTACCGAGGTGCCGGTTTTCGCTTGCGGCGGAATCAGAGTGAGGCGGCGGACAATCAGCCGCAGCAACATCAGAATCAAAATGAGGATGCCCCCCGTCATATGCAGACGCAACGCCTCCAGCTTCATGGGATTCGTGTTCGCCATCGGTGCCATCTTCAACGCGCCACCTGCGAGGGCTACCATGATGAGCAAGGCCAGCGCCCAGTGCAGGGTCACTAGCACCGTGTGATAACGGGAAGCCCTCACGACGGATTGAGTGGGCGCGTCCATTTATGACGCCTGCTTGAAGCGCGCGCCCAGCGCGGGGGCGGATTTGGGCAGTACCGTTTGCGTCCCATCTCGCAGCCCGGTGAGACGCTCGCTCATGGCCCATAAACGCGCAGCCATGTCTATATCGCGCGTGATCGGCTTGGAGTGAGCCGGTTTGCACTTAAGATAGTACTTTCCGCTGCTCCCTTCGATATCGGGTGAGGAGGCCACGTATATCGGGGTGCGCGCGCCGATCTCCGGGGGCCGAAACAGGGGTAGTCGTTTCATTACGCTCGGAAAGAGACTCGGCAACCCGGTCATGTTGTCTCCAAAACGAGTCTTTGTGGGTCCCGGTTCGACGCAGTTGACAGTGATCTGTGTCGAGGCTAGGCGTCGGGCAAGCTCGTAGGTGAATACGATCACGGAAAACTTGGATAACTTGTACGCCTGCATGAAGTTGAAGTGTTTTTCCCCTTGCAGGTTGTCCAGGTCGTTGCGACTCGCGCCATGCAGCGCCGAGGCAATATTCACGACGCGGCCCGCGGGCGATGCGCGCAGCAGATCAAGCACCAAATGTGTCAACAAGAAGGGCGCGAGGTAATTGGTCGCGAACGTTCTTTCAATGCCATCCACGGTCAACTCGCGTCGCGCAAAGATGCCGCCGGCATTGTTGATGAGTACGTCAAGCTGCGGAAAACGCCCATGCACCTCGGCCGCCAGCGTGCGAATGGAGGACTGGGAGGACACATCGGCCAAGAGCAACGTGGGCGGCTTGCCGGTCGCGGCGGTCGCGATGCGCCTTTGCGCCTCAGCGCCCCGCACCGGGTCCCGGCACACGAGAACGATCTCGGCGCCAAGCTCCGCCAAGCGCAGGCCTGTCATCAACCCTATGCCGCTGTTGGCACCGGTAATCAGCACGATTTTGTCTTTCATAAAATAGATCCATCCGATTGAGGTTGCCATCCGCCGCCAAGGGACTTGTACAGCGCCACGAGATTGGTCGACACCGCCGTGGTGCTTAGGGCGAGGGTCAGTTCCGCCTGTTCCAAATTACGCTCCGCGTCCAACACGTCGAGAAATCCAATCACGCCACTCTCATAGCGCATTCGCGAAAGGCTCAAGGCATCGCGACTTGCCGTGACCGCGACATCCAGCGATGCGCGGCGGCCTTGTTCGGCGGTAAACGCGACGATGGAGTTCTCTGCTTCGTGCAGCGCCGCGAGCACCGTATGCTCGTAGGCCAACGCCGCCTGCTGCTCGCGCAGCGACTGCAGGCGAACCGTTGCACGACGGCGGCCGCCATCGAGAATTGGCAATTCGAGCTTCGGACCGACCGAGGCGAAGCGACTCGCCCATGCCCCTAGGTCGCCCGCTTCCTGTGACTGAAACCCGAAAGCGGCGTTTAACGTCAACCGCGGGAAGAGATCGGCGTCGGCAACGCCCACCCGCGCGGTCGCCGCATGTAATTCCGCCTCCGCGAGTCTAATATCCGGACGCCTTCTCACAAGATCCGCGGGCAGCCCAACCGGCACCTCGGGCGGCGGCGCGGGCACATCCCCCGTCGCTATCAATTCCGACTCAAGCGCCGCCGGCTCGCGCGACACGAGCAGGCTAAGTTGATTGATGCTTTGCGTGATCTGCCGCTGCAAATCCGGCAACAGCGCTGCCGTGGTGGCCACTTGCGCGGCCGCCTTGGCGACATCCACGTCATTCCCGATCCCGACCTTTTGTCGGTCGCGGGTGAGCTCGAGCACTTCTCGCTCACTCGCAAGATTCCGTTGACTGATCGAAAGTCGCAGCTGCTCGCCGCGCAGCTCAAGATAGTCGCGAGCGACATCGCCCAACAGCGTCATCAGCACGTCCCTGCCCGCCTCCAGCGAGGCTTGCGAGTCCGCGTCCGCCGCCTCCACTTGGCGGCGCACCCGTCCAAACAGATCCACCTCCCAGGAAGCATCAAAGCCTAGCTGAAATTGATTGAACGGATTGGCCACGCCGGGCAGTGCAAAGCCGGTTGTTCCGGAGCTGTTAAAAAGCGCGCCGGTGGCAGTTTTTTCGCTGATGCGCTGACGGGTAAATAGCCCGTTTCCGGAAAGAATGGGCCATCGATCCGCCGCGGAGATATCGCGTTGCGCTCGCGATTGCGCGATACGAAGCACGGCATCCTGCAAACTGTAGTTCGACTTCACCGCGCGCTCGATGAGCGAGGTCAATTCTGAATCCTGGAAGCTTGTCCACCACGGGGTGGCATCCATCGAAGACGGGCGCGCCTGACTGACGACACCGGATGCCGGCAAGGATGGCATCGCGGACTCTGTCCATCGCGTGGGAGTCGCCGGTTGTGGTCGAACGAAGGTGGGCCCCACGGCGCAGCCGGTGAGATATGCGGCCAACCACACTGCCAGCGTTGCGACCGCAGATCGGCGCATCCAAGCGCCGCCGAGTCGCCTCGATGAGGATTCTACGTTCACGCTAGGCGCCTTCGAAACATCCAAGAGGACACCGACAGGGTCACGGCCGCGACTACGCCCAAGGGAATGAGATCCGATGTCAGTCGTCCGGTCCCCACGCCCTCCAGATACACGCGCTGAGCGATATCGATGGCATAGCGCAGCGGGTTGACGACATCCAAATATTGGAGGAACTTCGGCATGCTGCTCAACGGCGTGAACAGCCCCGACAGCAGCACAAATGGCATCACCAACAGGAACGAGAATAGCAAGGCCTGCTGCAGATTCGCCGCCACCATCGAGATCAGCAATCCGGCGCCCACTGCCGCCAGCAGGAACAACGACAAGCTCGTGTACAGCGTCAGGTACGATCCCGCAAACGGAATGTGAAACCACAACTGCGCCACCAACAGAATCACTGTCGCCTGCACCAGCCCGATCAGCATTGATGGCAACGCCTTGCCAGCCATGATCTCGGCAGGCCGGAACGGCGTGACAAGCAACTGATCCAGCGTGCCTTGCTCCCGCTCGCGGGCGACCGACATCGCCGTGAGGAGCATCAGCTCAATCAGCGTCAAAGTCGCCGTCATGCTGGGCACGATGTGCCAGCGCGTCTCGAGATTGGCGTTGTACCAGGCCCGGGTTGTGACCTGGATGGGCCCACCGGCCACTCCGTGCGCCGCTCTCCAGGATGAATTGAAGCTGTTCACCACCGTGTTGACATACCCGAGCGCGATCGCTGCCGTGTTGGAATTGCGCCCATCGGCAATCACCTGCACATCCGCGGGTTGACCCGACAGCAGTCGGCGCTCAAAATCCGGTCCGATCTGCACGACCAGCAGGGCGCCGCGATTGTCCACCAGCGTCTTCGCATCCGAGGCCTGGTCCAGCGTCGCGACGCGCTCGAAAATACCCGAACCGTCCAGCCCGGCGAGTAGCTCCTGTGATGCCTGGCTACGATCCTGGTCCAACACAACGTAGGCGATGTGATTGAGGTCAAAAGTCGCTGCGTACCCGAAAACCAGGCATTGAATCATGGGCGGCACAAACAACGTGATCCGGCTGCGCGGATCTTGGAGAACCGCCAGCAGTTCCTTGCGAGTGAGCGCGAGAATGCGCAACAGGGTTTCGAACATGGTAATACCTCGCCTCAGGCCAGCTTCTTGCGCGTCACCAGCAGATTCGCGGCCATCAATGCCGCGGCCATGCAGGCCAGCACCGCCGCATTCGGCAGAATCACCGACCACACGTTGCCGACGAGCAGGATGGTCTGCAGCAAGGTCACGAAATAGCGCGCCGGAAACAAATACGTGATGAATTGCACCACCATGGGCTCGCTGCGAATATCAAACAGAAACCCCGATAGCATCACCGCCGGCAGGAAGGCCGCGAGCACCGTCACGAGGCTTGCCAGGAACTGACTTTTCAACACCGAGGAGATCAATAGCCCCATTCCGAGCGACACCAGCAGGTACAGCACCGAGACCACGCCTAGCGTTGCCACCGAGCCGCGAAACGGCAGATGAAACAGAACTTTTGCACTCAGCACGCACAGCACCAGCCCAATGGTGCCCAGCACGAAGTAGGGAACGAGCTTGCCCGCAATGATTTCAACGACCCGCACGGGGGTCACGAAAAGTGCTTCCAACGTGCCGCGCTCCCATTCCCGAGCCATCACCAGCGCCGTGAGCAGGGCACCGATCAGCGTCAAGATCATCACGATCAAGCCCGGCACGAGAAAGAACCGGCTCTCGTAGGATTCGTTGAACCAGGCCCGCGCCTGAACATTCACCGGTCCCGCGACCATACGCTTGCCCTCCGCAAGCTGACGGGCGGTCCACTGCCCTACCGCTGCTTCCGCGTAACTCTGAACGATCCGCGCTTGATTGGCATCGGAACCGTGAACCAGAATCTGTACCTCGCCCGCCCCTTGATTGGCGAGACGGGAGAAGTCGGAACGGATGCGCACCACACCGTCCACCTTGCGCGCCAACATCAGTTCCTGCGCTTCAGTCATTGTGCTGACTGTGCGCACCTTGAAATAGGGCGAGAGGGCAAATGCGGACAACAATTCCGCCGCGTCGGGAGAGGAATCCTCCAGGGCCACCGCGATGGGAATATTCTTCACGTCGAGCGATAGGCCGTAACCGAACAGCAGGATCAACACGGCGGGCAGCACGATGCCGACCGCGATGCTGCTGGCGTCACGAAGAATCTGCCGGCTCTCCTTCACCACCAAGGCGCGTACCCGGCGGAACGAGAGCGGCGCCGAGAAGGCCGCGACCGGACTGGTTTGGTCCGCGGTAGTATCGGGCCGCAAGGCTGTGCCGTTGCGAAGTGCGATGGGGACGGCGTTCATGCGGCAGCTTCAGAGCGAGGGCGCGCCGCAATCTGGGCCTCACGCCCCTCCTCGACGATACGGATAAACGCCTGTTCCATGCTGCTCTTGGCGTCGCCGGCTGTCTGTCCGCGTTGGCGAATCTGCGCCGGCGTGCCCTGGGCCAACACTTTGCCTTCATCGAGTATCGCCACTTGATCGCAGTACTCAGCCTCCTCCATGAAGTGCGTGGTAACGACCATCGTCACTCCCTGCTCTGCCAATCCCGTAATGCCTCGCCAGAATTCGCGCCGTGCGAAAGGATCCGCGCCGCTGGTCGGTTCATCCAGGAATAAAGTCTCCGGCTCATGCAACAGCGCCGCCGCCATCGCCAATCGCCGCTTGAATCCACCCGGCAGTTGCTCGGTGGCCGTTTGCGCATAAGCGGTCAAATCGAACTGGCGCAGGGCCCAGTCGATGCGGTTTCGTTTGCGATCGCCCCGCAATGAATAGGCACTGGCGAAGAACTCCAGGTTCTCTGCCACTGTCAATTGACCGTAGAGGGAAAATTTCTGCGCCACGTAGCCAATGCGCTGACGCGCCGAGGCGCGCGCGGTTCGCAAATCCATCCCGGCCACCCGCAATGTGCCACTGGTCGCCGGCAGCAATCCGCAAAGCATCCGGAACGTAGTGGTCTTACCCGCGCCATTGGGACCTAAGAGGCCAAAAATCTGACCGGCGCGCACTTCGAAATCGACGTGATCGACGGCAGTGAAGCTGCCGAACTTTCGCACTAATCCGCGCACTTGGACGACGACTTTGTCCGAGCCCTGTTCGAGCTTGGTGTCGAGCATGATCGCCTGACCGATTTTCGCGCCGGGACTCGCCTCGCGCAGCAGCACCATGAATCCATCCTCGAATCGCGCCTGGCCCGGTGAGATATTGATTCCTGAGAGAGCAGACACCCGCGGCGCCGCTGCGGCGCCGAGAGATTCTTCAGGAGCGCCCTGCATGCGGATGAAGCGGACGAGCCCCCCTTCGGGAACGGCGTCGAGCACCTCGGGCTCATCCAGAAGTTGTGCTTGCAGTCCTCGAGCTGTCTGGCCCTGTGGCGGCTCGGCAATGAACGTGCGGGCGCTCGCCAAATCCCGCACCTTAAACGGCGGACCGTGCGCCAACACACGACCCTGATGCAGGACAATTGCGTGATCGCAATGTTCGGCCTCGTCCAAATAGGATGTGCTCAAGAGCACCGTGACCCCGTGTCGCTTCACCAGTTCAGGGATGATTTGCCACAACTCGCGTCGTGACAGCGGGTCGACCCCCACCGTGGGCTCATCCAGTAACAGCAATTCCGGAGCGCGCACCAGCGTGCAGGCGAGTCCCAGTTTTTGTTTCATGCCGCCAGACAGGTGGCCTGCAAGCCGGTCGATAAAGGCCGTCAAAGCGGTCATCTGCAGCAGCTGTGGGTAGCGATCGCGCTTGTCCTCTTCGGATATCCCATGAAGATCGGCATACAGGTCGAGATTCTCCTGTACGCTCAAATCCTCATACAGACCAAATCGCTGCGGCATATAGGCGACGCGAGCCTGTACCTGCGCCGGGTCCTTGGCTACATCAATGCCCAGAACTCGCAGCTCTCCCGCATCGGCGCGGAGCAGCCCGGTCGCCAACCGCAGCAGAGTCGTCTTGCCCGCGCCATCCGGACCCACCAGAGCCGTCAATTGCCCGCGGCGCACCTCCACGGACACCCGATCCAACGCTTTAGCGTGCTGGCCCGCAGCGGTATGAAACGTCTTGCTGACGTCTCGTGCCAACAGGAGAGCGGAGTCGGTCGCGTCATTAAATGGCTGCGGACTCATCACTAACCTGCGGCCGCGCCCGGCGCTCTTGCCGCGGGAGGCGGTGCAGCGTCTTTCGCATCGGCCGCGCTTGTGGGCGCCAACGATAGATTCACAGTCGCGGGCATCCCGAGGCGCAACCGGTCCTGCGCATCCGTCACGAAAACTCTGACTTCATACACGAGACTGGTGCGCAGCTCGGTGGTTTGCACGGTCCGAGGCGTGAACTCCGCGACCGGAGAGATAAAACCAACCCACCCGGCGAAGCGCTGCCCTGGAAAACTGTCGGCCGACACGGTGGCGGTCATCCCCGGATGCAATTTGCCCAAGTCGGCTTCCGACACGTAGGTGCGCACCCATTTGGGATTGACAATCGCCAAAGAAAACACCGGCCTTTGCGGAGTGCTAATCTCGCCTGGCTCCATCAAACGCGAACGCACGACCGCATCGGCCGGAGACGTCAGCTCCGAGTCCTTCAACTGCTTTTGCAACAGGTGCAATCGCGCGTCATCCGCGCGCAGCTGCGCCTGCGCTTGGGCAACGTCCTCGCGGCGCGGGCCCGCCAGGGACAGCGCCAGAGCCTTCTGATTCAAAACGAGTTTCGCGCGAGCCACGTCCAGAGCCGCTCTCGCGTTGTCGAGGTCTTGTTGGCTTGCGGCACGTCCGGCCGAGCGTTCGGCCAAGTTCTGCATGCGGGCGTACTGCTGCTCCGCGTTCGCGGCATCGGCTTGGGCGGACGCCACGTTGGCCCGTGCCTGCGAGATTTCTTCCGGCCGGCTACCGCGGCGCATGCGTTCTACGACTTGTGCTTGAGCCTCTTCGAGCGCCGCTGCCTCATCGACTTGCGGCGCAAGGCGCCCAGAGTCCAGTCGCGCGAGCAACTGCCCGGCGAGCACGTGGTCCCCTTCCTGAACAGTCACCGACTCAATGCGCTCGCTGTTATTGAACGCCAGATCCACCTGCCGCAGGTCCACATTGCCGAACAACGTGAGTTCGCTCTGCGCCTGCCGATGCCGCAGTCCAGACCACCCAAAGCCCGCACCAGCGAGGGCCAGGATGAGCGCCGGTGCAGCAATCAACAGAATTTTGCGGCGAGCTGTAGTCTCGGACATAGCTAATCTCGGTACCAATTACGGACGAAGATGCGGGAGCAGCGCTCAGTGGCTGCCGGTCCCGATTCGCTTCCGCTTGTGCCAGTAAGACCGAATAGCCCGCCCGCTTGTGACACCGAAGCGAATGAGGGGGCGAGAAAATGTGGTGGGAACGGGCGCCGGGACTTCGCCCGTGATCAGTTCAAGCGAGGCAGGTGAGCCAGTTTTTCCGGATTGCTGACGATGTAGATATTGCGAATGTGCCCGCCGACGATATCCACCGTGAACACCGAATGGGGACGCCCGTCCAAGTAACTCACGACCCCTAGTTCGCCGTTGATCTGTCTCATCCGATGGACCAGTGTCTTCGGCACGAACTTGCGGGCACCCCCCACCATCCCGCGCGCCACTTTCTCGGCCCCTAGAATTTGCTTAGGCAGTGCCGGGCCCTTGCCGCCCCCATCGGAATGCAGAATTGCGTCCTTCGACAGCATCGCCACCAATCCCTGCAGATTGCCGTCAGCGGTAGCCTGCATGAATTCCTTCATCAGCCGCTCACGCTGCTCCAAGGAGGTATCAAAGCGGGGACGATTCTCAGCCACGTGCTGCCGAGCACGGTGCAACACCTGTCGGCAATTGGCCTCCGTCTGACCCAATATTTGCCCAACTTCGGCATTGTCATAGTCGAAGACCTCTCGCAGTAGGAACACCCCTCGTTCCATGGGGGTCAGGCGCTCGAGCAGCACCAGAAACGCCATGGATATGGACTCGGGCACTTCCAGCGATGTCGAGATAGGATCGGAAATATCGGTCAACAAGGGTTCCGGCAGCCATTGGCCAAAATATTCCTGTCGCCGCACCTGCGCCGACTCCAGGTAGTTTAGGCACAAACGCGTGAGGATCGTCACGAGATATGCGCGCGGGGACTTTATCTCCACGTCCGGCGCCTGTTGCCAGCGGATGAAGGTCTCCTGCAGGATGTCTTCGGCATCGGCAACGCTTCCCAACATTCGGTACGAAATCGAGAAAAGCAGGTCGCGATGTTGATTAAACAGCTCGAGCCGCAGCGAACCACCTGCCGCGTTGTCCGCGGGAAGCGTGCCGGTTGATCCTTTGGAGGTTGCCATACTGTCCTAAGGGTCGATACCCATCTTCCCAAGTACGAAGCTCTTCCATACTAGACCGGACAGCCGCGTGTTTTGTGACAGATGTCTTGACCAAACGGGACTTGGAGCGCGATGTCACGGAGACCGCCACGAAGTGGGGCGTCGCGCTCACGGAACTGGAATTCGACGTGACCGAGGCCAGCCTGGCGCAGGCGACGCTCGCTAACAATGACGTGCTCACGCAGTTGCGTGACTTGGGCGTCAAAGTCGCCATTGACGACTTCGGGACGGAGTACTCGTCCTTCGACTACCTCAGGTCGTACGGGATTAGCCACCTGAAAATTGCGCAGAGCTATATCAACAAGTCGGGCGACGACCCCAACCGCGCCGCCACCATCCGCGCGATCCTCAACATCGCCCGCGAGCTCAATATTGGCGTGATCGCGGAAGGCGTGGAGACGCAAGAACAACGCGAACTGCTGGTGAGCAGCGGCTCTACGACTCATGCGCAGGGCTACTATTTCAGCAAGGCGGTGGATGTCGCGCAAGCCGAAGCGCTCCTGCGTCAAGGCAGCGTGAGGCCTATGACGGAAGAGGATGAAACAGCCCTGGTCACCGCGCCCGTCCCAGGTCAATCGCTAGATTGATAGGTGGCGCTGCTCTAGAAATAACTTTTCCTCAGCCGTACTTTCGCGCCCCAGTGTTTCATTGCGATGCGGGAAGCGCCCGAACCGCGCAATCGTCTCGTAATGCTGACGAGCGTAGCGATTCTCCTGTTGTCCACGTGTGGTGATCAACTGCTGTAAAAGCTCCTGATCCTCCAGCGATTCGCTGTGCATGAGCGGCATCGTCAAGAAATCCCATTGTTGCAAAGTCAAGTGGCTATCGAAGCCGTTATCGAGGCCTTCCTTTGGCAGCAGCACCGCGTGGGGGTCCGCCGCGAACGCGCGCGCCGACCCACGGAACATATTTCGCGCGAATTGATCGAGCACGATAATCAATGCCAGCAGAGAGTCGGGCGCCTTTCGCCAGTGGTCGAGTACTCCGGCGCAAGCCGCCTCGTAGACTGTGAGAAAATGGCGACGAATCTGCGCATCAAAATCAGCGTCCTTTGCGTACCAAAGCGCACGCTGGGCGGGTGAAAACCACCATTTCAATACATCGCCGGGAGTGGTGTCCATCAGCCTCCTGACAACGGTCACAACAGCGCGCCCCTGGTTGCCGGCGAGTGAGTCGCTGCGCTCGAATCGCGGTTGGCGGCACCGATCATTCCGTAGTGTCCACGAAGGGCTTTGGCGAGCAGCTCCGTCTGAACGATCGCCATTAGGCCCATCAAAAGATGCACCGTGCGCACCATCCAGTGCAGCGGCCCAAGCAGCACGTGGACCTGTCCTAGACCCAGAAGAATGATCGCAGTTGCGAGGACCAACAGGAGAAAGGCACGTTGAGTTGACACGCCGGCCGTTATGGCCACCATCGCAACCACCCCGACACATAACACGAAGAACGCGCCGAGCGCCATGTGAAGGCCGAGGAATTCGTAGAGCTTCCCTCGCCAAAGCACAATCCCGAGAAGAAGAACACCGGACGCGCAGAGGCGCAAGACTGCGTGGGCCGAACGGAATAGATATTTCACAGGTAAGCTCCAATAATTTTTGACCCGGCAGACCGCAACACTTGTGCTTCCATTCCCACTAAGACCGAGCAGCCGCTCGTCTTGTGACAGATCAGGTAAATTTTTTGGCGCAATGGCGCAATCGCGGCCGAATTCCTTGCAGTGCAAGGCCAGCTGAAGGTAACGATGCGGGACCTATCCGCTGTACGAGGTGGCTGAGGCGCACCGGGCACTCGAAGAGCGGCGCACGACCGGCAAGCTTGTGCCGATGACTTAGGCGACTAGCGCTGGCAGAAGGTCTTCCGGTTCCGGACGGAGCGCGTAGTCCAAGACATGGTCGAGCTATCCAGCCTGGCCGGCCTTGCAGTATCAATCAGGATTGCGGCATTGGGGTGGCCCCCTGCCCTTAGAACCAACTCGGGTGCGCCGTTGCACTTATGTCACCCTACGCCTGATGCATTCAATTTTAATATCGTGGCGTTCCATGATGAAACCGTCCGACCCTTTAATTCGGCACACGCTCGTACCCTCGTTCATGAGCTTGCACGCCATATTTATGGCGGCGGCCATCGAATCACATTTCACTGGGATTGGTACGTCGATGCAGAAAATAGAAAATGTCGCCACTCTGGGTAACCTCGCTTCCAGGGACGCAATCTAGTTATATCCGCATCAGAGTCAGGGCGCGGCAAACACAGGAACGTCTCTTAAGTTCCACCTTGCGATTATCTTGTCGCCGACACTCGGTGCATCGCAATTGTGCGGCGGCTCGAGTGCTGAATCGGCGATGACGATGAGTGTTTCCGTCAGTCGCAGTGTGTATCTCACTCGAGCACCGAGGAAGACCCTGTCGAGCACCGTGCCGCTAATGCGGACGTTCCCGTCAAGGCTATTGGCGTCAGTCTTTAGGACACTGATCGATTCCTGCCGGAGCACCATCGACACGGGCTGCCCTATGAAAAGACTTGGGATAGCGTGACAGGGCACGATCAGCCCGCGCAGATCCACTGAATACTGGCCGGACGCGACTTTGCCGCAGATTACGCCTCGAATCACGTTGGTACGGCCGATGAACTGAGCGACGAACAAGGACGCGGGGTGACGATAGATTTCATACGGGCTGCCCAACTGCTCGATTCGCCCTTCATTGATGACCGCGATCTGATCGGCCAGCGCCATGGCCTCGTCTTGATCGTGCGTGACGGAAATGAACGTGCTTCCGAGCGATCGCTGTAGGCGCCGCAATTCTCCCTGAAGTTCACCGCGCAGGCGCATATCGAGCGATGCCAATGGTTCATCCAAGAGCAGCACTGCGGGATCGTTGATGATCGCCCTGGCGATGGCCACCCTTTGACGCTGACCACCGCTCAGTTCC